>ERZ1370068.6048-contig-5047_pt1 | contig 59893 bp, 77 predicted proteins | sample MGYA00561227_ERZ1370068 | MGnify/ENA primary metagenome ERZ1370068 (study PRJEB38410, sample SAMEA6850437) | metagenome | study: Metagenomic assessment of the ecological functions of the soil: analysis of the soil microbiota associated with the... | reverse complement strand
TACGTATTGCTCGTCAAAGCGCAGAGATAGCTGAGCGTAAAAACGAGATCGTGAATATGCTCACGGATGTCGCATATTGGCGCAGCACGCATGATGGATAAGGTTGGCACAGCGCAGCTCAGAGACGCCAGCATCGCAACGGGCATAGCCATCCAACGAGCCCTAGAACTGCTTGGCCAAGGTCCCACTGTAGATCGCCAACGTAGTGTTGCCTAACGACCAGGAGCGCGCTGAGCGCCGTGCGTTGCACGACAAACTAGACGAGATCACACAGCGTCTCAAAGAACGCAACGCTGGGCAATAAGAACTGGTAGTTCTAATTCTGAACGCACTACGCCCGTAGTGTAGCGTACTCACAGTGACGTTTGCATAACACTTCTGCATGCAATCGCCACGCTGTACATGCTGCAGTAATCACGTGTGAAGCTACGCGTAATGCTACACAGCGTCTGTATCCTACTACTCAATACATATTTTATTTAACATAACTGTTAAGAAGTACGGAGCATACCGCATGTGGCAAGCTGCACACGTGGCCATAGCGCCACGTGCATGTAGCCAACACTCTGGGAGGGGTCGAACGACGACGAGGACGGATGCCATACGAAGCAACGTCAGGCCACACAAGAATTTTGTGGCCAAAAGAGCGTCAAGGCCCAAAGCATACTTCTTCTTCTGTATTCTGTTTCTGTATTCTGTTTATGTGACTGTTTTGTGATCTTGACACAATCTTGTGACTATGACACAGTCCTTAAATGAAGACAAAAGGGTATACGAAATTGTTTGCGGAACTAGTGACCAGTTCGATTTGGAATGAGAACGATCCGACTCGGATTGTGTGGATAACGATGTTGGCTTTGTGCGATTCGGACGGGGTGGTGCGGGCGGCGCTTCCTGGATTGGCGAGGATAGCGAAGTGTGGAGTTTAAGGATTGCGAGTTGGCGATAAAGGTGTTGGAAAGTCCGGACGAGCATTCGCGTAGTTTGAGTTTGAGGGGAGAAGGATTGAGCGAGTGGATGGCGGGTGGCATGTTCTTAATTTCTTTAAATGCGGGATATGATGAACAAGGAAGCGCGGTTGCAGTATTTGAACCGTAAGCACAAGGAATATCGCCAGAAATTAAAAAAGGCGGAGAATGAGGCGAGTGCTGCCAAAACCGGATTTTCCGATTTATTGACGTGACTAAGGGCGAAAAAGGCTTATAAGCGGTTGCAGCGTCGGTTTCAGCCGCGTTTGGGGCGTGATTCCAGGTCGGTGTCGTACTTTGCGGGAACGGACTGCGCGGTTGGTGGCGTGGTATGAGGGATGGGTTGGCCGGTCTGGAAACTTAAACTCGAGAAAGATTGAACGGAATGGGGTTTACTAGTTTCCAATGAAAGAACAGTATGAGCGATAAATTGCATCAATTGCCTGCGGACAAGTTTTGGTTAACGCTGGAAGAGTATGTGGCGTCGTTGCGTCGGATGAGTGAAAAAAACGTGGCGGGGTCGTTGGACTATTTCCGGTGCTACGCGAAGAGGCGCAACGGTTGGCTGTGTGCAGCAACAGGAGGAACCGCGCCAACCGAGGGAATACTGGCTGGACGACAGGTTTAAGGCTTGGGATAGCTTGAACTGGCTGACAAATATTCGCCTGACAAATGGAAGCCGATCCATGTGCGGGAGGTTCTATGAGTATGTGGACGTTTCTGTGTAGGGAATGGGTGGGTATTGTGATTGGGTTGGTCATTGGATTTCTGATTGGATGGAACTTGGCGTTTTATCTGGCGTGGAAAAATCTGCAATGAGTGACACTGAATTGAAAAGGAGTTACGCCACATTTGGATCATGGTGTGTTTGATTTGGGTTGCGATTTTGATGCTGTTATACAGCGGGTGCGCTTCCTACGTGCCGCCGAGTCAGGAAGTAATGGCAATGGCGATCAGCGCAGAGTAGCGCAAATGCGGCTGCGCTGGCGAACAGGCCGAGGTATTACCCTGTGTATGTGCCTCAATACAATTATGTGCAGCCCGCGCCGGTCCAACAGGCATTTCCGCCGATGCCGCGGTTCCAGGCTGTGCCGATGATTCCGCCTGTTCCAATGAGGTATTGATGAGCTTTATCACTCACGAAAGCACCGGAGAACCTGCTTAAGACTAAGCAGACCCACGACGCGGAAGCTGGCGATCTTACAGACCTGGGAGCAGTGGCGCGAGGGTAAGGTGGTGCACAAGGGCAGGCGCAAAGTTGAAGAGGATCTGGATTATGAAAAGGATCTGACCAGGCGTGTAAGGAACTTGTTTGTGAGACTCGAAAACATGAAACCGATTTCGGAGCTGGACGACATATGAAACCTGCTCACGCAAACGGCTAAACGGGTGGCTGCCCTCTTCGGGCGTTCGCCCACTGCTTCGTGGCATTTTACCGAAGTCATAAATTACCGGAACCTGCTTAGAGCTGGCTATTTGGCGGATGAAGAGGAATTAAAGATGATTGAGCGCTACTACTGCGTGGAACGCGCCAAAGGCGGGCATGGCGCGCACAGGCGGGATCTGACTACGTTCTTAAACAATTACGAAGGGGAACTGGATCGGGCCCGGGCACTGGATAAACGCTTTAAACCTATCAGGACTTTTCGTAAACCCGGGGGTAACGTCGAAAAACCCACGGGGACGAAGAGCGGGACAGGATCGCAGGCGTGGTAAAGCGTGAGGTGGAACGCTTTAGGAACAATTTAAGACTATGAGGTGGTTTTCATTTATCGTGGTGGAAGTTTGCGTTTTCCATAAGGTAGACACGAGATATAACGATGAATGGTTTTACAGATTCAGGGTTTGTCTGTGTCGGATTAAAGGCCATCCATGTGGCCCTATATTTTACAATGCGAGTGCGCTTGAGCCAGACATGACGTGCCAGAATTGCGGAGAGGATTTGGGATGACTAGGCATCGGAACAATTTAAGAGGCAGCGGCGAGCGAACAACTGAAGGACAATCGGAACCATTTCATGGCGGTTCCTCGGCGCGGTGACCCGCTGCTTCTTAAACCTATGACCAGACGTGGCTGGTAATTATGGTGGTGGGACTGGGAATCGCGATCGCATTGATCGAGTTACTCTGTCTATCTATTTAACTCATGACCAGACAACGCGCGTATCAGATTCGGCAGCACTTCAAAAGGCAAATGCATCATTTGCGGGCACATAGCGGTGAAGAACAAGCTCGGGACAGGGAGATCGCATCTATGCGATTTTCATAGAATGGCGAAAAACATCCGGCAGCGTGAGGCGCAGCGCAAAAACGAGGTGGGTGCGACGCATATACGGACGTGAAAGTTATTTGTATGGCTTGAACTGAGGTGGACAACGAAAAGACGGGGTTGGTGCTGCAATACCGGCAGAGTGGCATCAAGCATCCGGCTTCTTCAATTTTGACTTGGACAGAATGGACGGACGTGGCTGACGTGGGACGGGGATGTGCCTATGCTTCCACATTACGCGTAAACCGCCGCCGCAGCCCGAAGGCCGCGACGACGGCCCTTAACCCGCTTCAACTCTGAACCTAATGACGTAGAATAGACGCCGCTATGCAACAAAATTGTCTATGTCCGAACCAATCCACATCATCAGCTTGGGTGCTGGTGTCCAGAGCAGCACAAATGGCGTTAATGGCCGCGCATGGCGAAACGACCTAACATTACTTGGTGGCGTAATCTACCACAGGGAGTAACGGATTTAGCTCTGAGGCGAACTAGAGACCTGCTCGCTTTTACGGACAAACTATTTCAACGACGAAGATAGAAACATTGGCGGCATCCTGCTACCTGCAAGGAGGTTGAAGATGCCGTCGAAGCAGAAAGGGAAAACAATGCAAGACCTAAGCACAGGAGAAATGAGAGAACTGAACGACGAAGCAATACGAAATGCGTTTCCAGTTAAAAGCGCGGAATTGCTTGGAGTATTCGAGCGCAAACTACAAGCAATAAAAGATACGGCGATTCCACAACGCGAGAATCAGGGGCCAATCTTTGCGGTTGGGGAAGTACTTGAAATTAGAGGAGGGAGATTCCGCGTCCACGCGATCACCGACAAACGGATTTACCTAGATTCACTACCACGCGAATGAACAAGGTTGACGAATGGACAGTGCGAATGGGTGACGAAGGCCCGTTACACAACAAGAACCGAACGGGAAGGATGCGGATTCTGGCGTCGCTTGTGGTGGCGCTGGAAGTTGTGGCGAGCATGGAGAGAGCACTGCCCTCGGAAGTAAGGCGGCGGCATCAATGTCTCCCCGACAATGTGACGGTCCCCAGGGTGCCTTGAACTTCCGAGGGCTTTTGAGGTGTAACGTATATAAAAGTTGTTGGTTGCAAGTAATTTTACGCTGATTGTGGTATAAGGAAATGACTGATATTGTGTTTCGGCGTGAATGGGCAATGCCGTCTGCGGATACGTTCGATATTCCGTGCATCGCTGGCTTTGTGCAGAAGTATCTTATGAAATCTAAGGTTAGCGTTGACCCGTTTGCTCGGAACAAACGGTGGGCGACCTACACGAATGACTTGAATCCAAAGATACCGCTGCGACTGACCGCATGGATGCTACGGATTGGCTAAGAAAATGTCGCGTAATGGCTTGAGTGTGGACTTGGTGCTGTTTGATCCTCCGTTATAGCCTTAATCAGCGCCAAAAGAAATCTATGCTTCGGTGGGAGGGAATTTATTCAACGAGATGCGCAAGACATAGGGCGTGATGGGTAAAAGCGAAAGACCGAATAGCCGAGATGGTTATGGAAGGTGGATACGTTTTAACTTTCGGGTGGAATTCTATCGGAATGGGGAAAGAACGAGAATTTGAAATCGTTGAAATCCTGCTTGTTGCACAATATGGGTCAGCACACAACGACACGATTTGCGTGGCTGAACGCAAGAGAAAGTACCAGAGCCAGAGTTGTTCACATGACTGACGAACTGACGTCGCTGATTGAGGATAATCTGGTTGCGCTGGAATTGTTCCCTAAAGAATGGATTCGTGAGGTTGGCGACCGTATAAAGGATCCTGGAAAACCGGATTGGTTTCATCAGTGCGTAATGGCGTTTTTATGGCACAGGACAGGATTCAACAAGAAACAAGTTCGAAAACTTATTGGACCGTATTGTGGCAATCTTCACTCGTACTGGCAGGTTAATAAGATGATTGAGCACGGAGCCCAAATTCATGCAAGACGAGCTGAGTTCTCTACTTGAGTTCAAGCCAGATCGACCAATCATAGCATTGGGTCGCTCAGCTGCCGATGGCACAGTCGAAGTAACCGACGTGCTTTGCGTGAATTTTCCACCGATGACGAATAAGGAAATGGCTGCGTTATCGTGGAAACTCAGTGAGTGGAGCAAAGCCTTCCGAAGATGACAGACGAGCTAGCATCTCTGCTTGAATTTCGAGCCAACCCACCTGGCCTGGCCGATCCAGCCTGGATCTGGTTGAGGAGTTCGCAGGGTCGATAGCGCGCGTTCGACTGGCTGCGCGGGCGTAGAAGCTGAAATCATCCGTAGGCGAAGCTGGATCCGCTGCGGGCTGGCTTCGAACCTCGCGTCTGGACGCGTGGTGGACGAAAACATTGCCGATCTGACGTGCCGAAAAACCCAATGCGGTCATAAAAAATCATGATCTGGGGCGGGCATCGCAGCTCAGAAAACGCGTAAAGCTTCCAATTTCGTGAATCGAGACATCTACGGCAATCCAGATCGCCGCTGGTGGTGCTGTGACAGCACTGAAGCGCAGGCGCGCGCCAATCAGATGCGCCTTATTTACGAGCAATTCCCGCCTGAATGGAAGAATCTGGCTCGGAACAAGGTGACTGACGTCGGATACTCGATCAGCGATGGGTTTTCGAAAAACAAATGTGTGTTCCCGAACAAAAGCGAGATCGATTTCAAGTTTTACTCCATGAAAATTGAGAGTTTGCCTGGGCCGGAGCTCGATGGGGTGTGGTGCGACGAGCTGGTGCCGCTATCCTGGGTGGAATTTCTGGTGTTTCGGCTGGTTAACCGGAACGGGATACTGCTTATCACGTTTTGCCCTCGAGTTCGGGTGGAACGAGACGTTTGGTTACTTTTATGAAGGCGCGCAAATAATCGAGCAATGTCAGAAGCGCCGTCTGCTTCCCAAATACGACGAAAACGGAAACAGGTTAGGATATAAAACCGTACCACGGGTGATGCAATGTGCAGATCCAACGGCGAGGATAATTTTCTTCCACACAAAGGACAATCCATTTGGCAGGTATGACACGCTGGTGCACGAATTAAAAGGTAAAAGTGAAGAAGAAATTCTGATCCGGGCCTACGGGGTCTGCACCAAGAGCCACGCCGCGGCGTTCCCGATGTTCAACCGCAGACTGCACGTGATTACGCAGCAGCAATTCGCCATGATCGCTGGTGGAAATGTCACCGAAAAACAGAAGATGGCAGGTAGAACGAACTCATGCTGGTAGATCCGTGCTCTGGCCGGAATTGGTTTATGATCTGGGTGCTGTGCCCATATCCGAACAAGTGGATTATTTACCGAGAATGGCCGAGTCACGGACACCCCGGTGCCTATATACAGGGTATTGGCATGCCGGGCCCGTGGGCTGCATCCGGTGCGGCGGCAGACGGGGTGATGGGCCCGGCACAGAAAAGTTTCGGGTTTGGACTACAACGCTATGAAGAAGAAATCAAAAGGCAAGAAATGGGCGAGCAAGTGCTCGCTAGATATATTGATAGCCGTTATGCGAGCGCTGCCACACTCGACCGAGAGCGCGACGACGCTTATTGAACAAATGGCAGAAGTCGGGATGGATTTCCTCGGAATGACGTCAGAGAGCCGCATTCTTGGGGTAAAGGATGGTTCGATCGACATGATCAACTCTGCGCTGTACTACGATGTAGAAAGACCTCTGGGAGAATACAGTCCTAGCTTAGCGCGTTTGAACGAACCGCAACTACAGATTCTGGAGACCTGCCCCGATACTCATCTATGCACTGGAGCACTGGACGGGGCAGGATGGCCAGCGCGGGGCGTGCAAGGATCCGATCGATTGTCTGCGCGGCTTGTTCTTGAGCGGCGTGAATTACGTTGGGAAAGATCAGCAAGTTTTTGTCGGCGGTGGAATTCCAAGATGACTAAAACCAAAGATATTAAAGCGTTAGTGGTGTTGAAATGCGCGAAGTTGTTAAGTCTGATATTAGGCAGTGGAAAATGCAGATTGAGGTTGCGCAAGAGTATTTATTGGATGGAGACGAGCTTGAAAAAATGCCAAAAACTACCTGGACAGGCACGATCAATACGGGATTCGGAGATGATGACAATCAGAGTGATTATTAAAGAGGGACAATCCGTAGTCGCCACCGCGATACAAAGAGGCAAGGCAGCCAGTGTCGAAAAACGCAAAGCTCAATACATTCTATCTGTTGTTGAAATTTGGGGAAGTGGCGGAGTAGTATCTAAGTCGTTGGGAAGATCGTGTCGTAAAAATGGCGTGTCGTAAGAAATAGAAATTGCCCGCGCTTGACAGGCAGTGCTACAAATCCGACGTGGGCGGCTCACAACGGCCTAAAGATGAGTTAGGCGGGCAATTCGCTTCTTTTAGTGGCGGCACGCCGGAGTTTAACTGGAGCGGCGTCGGGCAAGCGGCAGGCGCAGGTCTTTCAATTTCGGGCAGAGCATGCAGAACCAGGCTGCCGCTACCGCAGTTTTCGCTTGGCGGCTACCAACAGCAGCAGGTGCCACAGGCTGCAGGGCATGGGCGTAGGCCAGGGCTCGAATTCCGGCGAGTGGCGCGAGCAATCAGGATGAAGTGTTCGACATGCTAAAACGGTTGCTGGCTGGAATACAAAGCGGTGGCGGAGGCTACGGGTGATGGGAGGCGGCAGAGACCCACAGTCTACAGGAGAAGTCCTCTTGCTGTGCTTACTCAACAATCTTTACAAACCCTTCCCGTGTCAGCCACGAACGCCATAACTGATGATAATCCCTGAACAGACGTTTCTCGTGGCGTGGACGATATGTTTCTGCTGTCCAGCCTAAAACAACAGCGCGATCTGTATTGGATGCTCAGCAAGCACGCCAGCTGAGCGGGGAGTTATGGCACAGCAGGGTGGAACTTGATGGGAAGAGCCACGATTCCATTGTGGCATAAACATGACACGGGAAGAAGCTGAGACGCACGCCGTATGCGGATGGAACATAATTTAAGTCCTTTGCTAGTGACAATGAATTAGAAGCAGCGCAGGTCGAATGGTTGAGAAAATTAGGCACCGTGCCGCAGGCAGCGGATTTTCATTCTAGTAAACAAGACGAGACTCCGAGCAATCCGGCACGAAAGCCGGACTCGTAAGAAGATCATCCTGGAATTGGACGAAGCGCAGGCTGACATTTCGCCTTACGTCTCGAGAGTTACATGTAGCCACAATTGGACGATGTGCCAATGGGATGGACAAACTCGATGGCCGTCTTTGGCCGATGCGCGATGGACAGCAAATTTATCCTTGGCCGGGATGCAGTGATTCGCGGCTTCGCATCGTTAACACCATTATTCGGGAGCAGTGATCTTGTGTCTAGCAGCGTTTTGGTCAGGCAAAAGCAGATTAAAAGTATCCGGCCATTCGCGAGCGGGAACGAGGTTAGCATTACCCAACGGATGCTGGATTGGCGTCTGGAAATGATGCAGAAAGAGCTTCTGTCCGAAACTAATTTCCTCTCGCTGGAGGCTTGAGTGCGGGCTAGCATTCAAACAAGATCGAGTGGGAACAGAAACGGGAAGTGATCTACGTCCCGTTAACCCCTGACATGGTGGGCGAACTCAGCGCAGCGCTGGGAATTAGCCGGCATGGCAGATCGGATTCTTGATCCGGATAAAGCGTTCGATGACGATTTCTAATTAAAGGACTTCAGCAATTGTCGCAGGTGCTGGAGACTGCTGAGGCCCGCACCATACTAAACGATCTCCGGGAGACGGGCCAGTCGCAGCTTCCTATCACGTCGTTACGAGTGAATAAAACCCAAGTGGACAGCGCGCCGACCCAGTGACAGATGTTCTGTTCCCGAGTGAGACCTGTGATATTCAGCAGACCCGGTTTACTTGTGAGCGGGAACTGCTTAGCGAAGTCGAGCTGGTTGACCGCATTAAGACTGATGGGCACGACATAGATTTTGTGGATGAACTGCTTAATCATAGGGGCAAATTCTGCCGACTGGTGGCAACCGCAAGCTAACCCAGCCTCCAGTGACCGCGATCTTTACGAGTAAACCATTTCCTGTCGTATCGCGCTTCATAAAGACGCTCCATGCCTGTATCGCACCGTGTTCAGTCAACCGGTAGCGCAATCGATTAGTGGTCGAGACCTTTACGCTGTGCATCGCAAATTTGAGTACGACCACGGGCAATTTCCGTTTGTGGCGATGCGCCGTACCTACAATGGACGCTCCGCTTCTTTCTTCATTGGAATTCCCGAAGAAGCGCATGACCGACGAGCTGGATATGAAACGGCAGCAGGACGGCATCAATAACCGGACCGACCTGATTCACAAGCCGCCGATGATCCTGCCGACTTCCCGCGGCGCAGGCGTGGTCAGGCGATAACGGTTACGCTCCTAACGCCAGGATGACGCGCTACTGCGTCCTGAATCGGTGATTTTCCCGCCGTTACCTCCCTTCGATCAAACACCGATCCAAGCCTGCATGATGGTGCAGACCAGGTTGGACAGGCGCTATCCGATTACCGGCGGAGAAGTGGATCCGGAGATTAGAAGCACTGCACCGGCAACAGACCACTAGCCAGGTAAAACGGCGAATTCGATCTGGCGTTAACCCAGACCGTGCAATTGCAATGGCAATTTGAGACTGACGAAGACGTGAAGGACGTGGCTGGGAGGCGATCCGTGGGATTATTCGAGGGCGCAGATCCAGAAGCAAATGACTTGCTTCCACTGCGATCGACATTAACAATATCGATCATAGAGCGCAGGTCATGAAGACTGGATGCGTTTGCCAAAATTCTTCCGTTACGAGAACAGGGCGGCATGGTGTTTAACGCTATGATGCAGATTCTTGATCCTGGATCTGGCAGCGGTGATTGACTGCGGATCAGGCGAGCCCTGTGGCGATGCAGAAAGAGCAGGACGAGGAATACAACGCCATGGCTCAGATTCTTGGCAGGGATGGAAGCTGCGTATGCCGCTTCAGCCGATGAGCCAGGTCAGTGCTGCAGACTATGCAGCAAATTCTGACTGATCCGGCAACGCAACAGCGGGTGATGCAGGAGTGAGGTGAGCTCAAAAGCGTAGTGCAGAACAGGGCCAAATACTTCCAGAATCAGATACAGCAATATCAATCCAATCCCGCAGATTGGGCAGGACTTAGCGTGACGCAAACATTCAATAAATCGCAACCAGCCGCAATGTCGCGCCCCAGCGCAATGAGTAAAGTGGTAGTAGTATAATGTTGCTCCGTCTGCGTGAAGTCTTAAAGATTACGGAGACGAGAATTACCTGATCTTGGCGGTGGCACAACGCGATTATGGATTGAGGCAACATGTTAACGGTGGAATCTGTGGCGAGTATGGTATGAGGGACAGCGCCAGCACGCTGGAAGGAAAACGTAAAATGCTGAAAGGGACGTAGAACTATGGCTACAAGGAATCACGGCCAAAAAACGCGTAGCAAGGGCAAAACATCTATAAGCACCTGTAGCCAGACCGGCGTACGTGGCTCGGACGAACGGTTTGACAAACTAGAGCAGCGATCACAAGGCAATGATTGAGTAAACTGTGGAAGGTGGTAATCGTGTCTGACTGAACTTGGAAGCGGAGATACGTCTGGCGCGAGGAACCGTAAATAACAATTGACCGGAAAGTTCCGGACAAACAGACTACCCCCAAAACTAAACAAAAAGGAGAAATAGATATGGCAGATAAAATGACAGATGCAGAAGCAGTGTCAGCAATGACAGAGCACAGAGCAACGCTCGTCTAAAATCAGTAATGAGACCGATAGTTTACTGGCGACGATCAACAAACTTGAAGGATGAACTGGCTAACTCCGGCGGTAGTTGGTGGAACGATCTCGCCAGAACTATCGGACCTGGATCGGAGCTTGCAAGACCAGCGGTGAAGCGATTGACGGTCTAGTTACGGATGTTCAGCAACCCGGAAGGCTGAGACTAGCACGAAAGTAATCGTCCTGCGCGGCGAGGAGCTGGACGATAAACAGTTAACGCAGGCGCTTCAATTTGAGCGCAGCGTCAGTGGACTGCGTTGACGCAGATAATCGAGGCGGAACGCCAGGACCTGATGGATGCGGCGCAGGATTGCGCCAAAGCAAATAACCCACTCGCGATGTCCTTCAATGCTGGAGGACATCACGCGCTGAGTGCGCTATTGATAATTCTAGAAAACCGCAGGTTAACTATCGAGTAGCTTTTTCGTGGCCCGGGGAGCTGTCGGGGCGGAGAGCGTCCAACCTGGGCTGATTCGATGTCGCCCCAGTGTAAGCCTTTAGCTTCAGCTTCTTCCCGGGTTAAACTCGCGCTTGTTAGGATCGGACCCGATCTGAAATGATCGTGTCTCACCGGACTTTCGGATACCCACTTCCGGTGGCGGTTCTTCCTTTGTCGTTGGTTTCTTTTTTATCGCTGTCTTTTTCGCTTTTGGTGTCCATGATGGTGCTTTCTTTTGTTTGGAGTTTTTGAGGATCGTTTCTTTGGATGCATTGTGAGGGAGTTTTACACCTTGTTTTTACATTGAGCCTTTAGCTCTGCTACCGTTGGCATACTTCCGTTTTTATTCTGTCTTGGGATAAATCGCAAGACAAATAATGAACGGTTGTATCGTTCGGATGTCTGTATCTTAAATCTTATGGGAGGCGGATATTCACCAGCACCAATGCATTTACCAATTATGAAAACAAAATGCCCACATTGCGGTAAGGAGATCGAAACAAATCATCTAAAGCTTAATCCAACGCAAGAATCTGAATCGCGGACTAATGATGATGCGTGGCAACCACCATTGGAACTATCCTAGCCGCTGATATGCTGATGTCATCTTCTGGCGATTCAACACCAGATATTGGTACGCCCGACGCGTCGTCATTTGATAGCGGTGGTGGCGATTTTGGCGGTGGTGGTGGTGGAAGTGATTATTGAACGGATGCCTCCGGTTGGCTGTCGGTATTAAGCGAATGACTACCTGAACAGGCAGCGGAAGTGATTCGATCACTTCACGCAATTGCGTTCCAACTTGCACTTATTGGTATTCCAGTTTGTTACCTTGCATTTTTAAGAAATGAACTTCAAAGACCCTAGATTAATACCGCCACACATCGTTAAAAAGATGTTCCACCTTGACCGAAAGTCGCTCGGAATCAAGACTGCGGAAGAGCAAATGGCGCAGTGGAAAGCACGCGTAACGAACGGGAATTACAGCGGCAGATCGTGACTTGACGGCGGAGCACCGTGGTATCGAGGTATGCTGGCATAGGACGGATAAGAAGAGCAACGCTACGATCGGATGGCCCGATATAACGTTTGGGGTGATGTCGGGCGGGATCCCGACGCCGTGCGCTTGGGAGTGTAAGGTCTGAACCGGCACGCTTAGCCCCGAACAGAACGACATGCTCAAACGGCTGCAATCGCGCCCGAACTGCTGGAGAGTCAGGATAATTAGAACCTTTGTGGAAGCTGTGGATGAGCTCCGGGAGCTTGGATTGTAGCGAACACGAAGCTGATTTCAGTCGTCTTAGCAACAAGCAGTTGTTTGAGTGGATTCAGACGCACCAATCGAAAGCGGCATTATTGGCACTTGAAGACCGCTGGATTTCGTTTTGGGAGACTGTTAAAGAACGGATTTCTAAGACTGAAGGGCGAATAAACGATCTTCAAAGAGAGATTGAAGATATGGACTCCAAGGTGTCCCGATTGGAATCACGTCTGGCCTTTCAAAGATCGAAGCAGATGGATAAAAAGCTGCATATAATTCAGAACAATATTCAGTCTATAACGCGCCAATTAAAGAACGAGAATCGGAGCCAAAGCCACTGATTCCAGAGTCACAATGGGAAGCGTTTGAGGAATTTCTAATTAAACTTAACGGGAACAAACAATGAAAAAGAACTGGAAAACCGGTGTGCTTCGATCCGCTGTGCGAGATGCACAATGCGAAGCCTAAATTGCTGGATATAAGTGATTTTAAGTATGCATCTGCGCGTGAGAAGCAGTTTATGAAAGATGTTGCTCGCGTGATAATTGGAGGCGGCGCAAGACAAGGTTAAGCTGGAGTTTTTGGTTGCGGTATTGGAATTCCACTTGGCGACGATCAGGGATATTCCAGAGGAGATGAAGAAGTGAATATCGGATTAACTGTTTTAGCTGTAGGTCTGGGGATGTTTTTGGCAGCATCAGCCTTCCCGTTATTGGAATGGTTTTTTAATAAAGTGTGGGATTTTTGGGATAAAATTCTAAAGTGAACGATTATGCTGAAATCGCTGAGATTGAGCGACGAATGAAAGAGGCCGCTCGGGATATGCGGCGCATGGAACCCAACGTCGCTTCGGCTATTACCGTGATTGATTACGATAGCAGTCGCCGTGAAAAGCTATTGGCTGAGCACGCTAAGAAATATATGGAAGAAGGGCATGAGTGGCGCTGATGCTAAAACCAAGGCACGCGCAGACAAGGCTTAGCGATGAAGAATTCCAAAATTTGCTTGGGCAATATGAACTGGCACAAGCGACTTTGAAGAAATTTAAGAATCTGGAGACGAGCTGGGAGACAGCGCGATCGCTTTTAGCTAGGCAGAGGATTACGCCGACAGAAATTTCCAGAGGAATGAAATTTGAGGCTGATATTTATGAGGTGGCGAAGCGTTTATGAATTGAAGAAATTAATGGTCGTATCGAGCATCTGTGGAATGATTTTCAGTATTGGCAAAACGAATATGCTGAGCATGGGGATCGCTTCGCGCAAGGGATGTATAACGTTTACGCATCGCTCTTTGGCGACATGAAGAGATTGAGGGATTTTTATCGTCAGCTTCGCCTGGCCGGTCTGCTTCGCCTGGCCGGTCTGCTTCGCCTGGCCGGTCTGCTTCGCCTGGCCGGTCTGCTTCGGCCTGGCCGGTCTGCTTCGCCTGGCCGGTCTGCCTGGAGCGCGCGGGCTGCTTGGGTTGCTTGGCCTGGCCAGGCTGCTCGGGCTGGCTGGGCTCCGGCCGCGTCTGCCCCTGGCGTGCCAGGGCGCGGAGGCTGGGCGGTGCGAGCAAGGCAGCGAGCCCGGCGACGGCCAGCACGACCGACGGCACCCCCAGTCGAGCCGATGGCGCCTGCAGCAGGTAGATCCCCACGATGCCGACGAACAGCTGCGTGAGCAGGGCTTGATGTGCGGCTCCAGCGGCGGACGCGGGCGAGACCGACCGCCACCAGCGGCCAGCGCGGCCGCGCTCGCCGCCCCGATCACCGTCAGCGCGATGCCGCTGCCCATCTGGTAGGACCGCCCGGCGGCGGTATCGATGCTTACCGAGCACCGTCGCCGCCAGCACCACGGCCGCCTCGCGCCGCCTGCACCACGGCGGCGGCGCGAGCGTGGCCGGACTATGCCCCATCTGCCCGGCACCTCCTCACCCTCATTACCCTGATCCCGTGCGTGCGATGCTCATCGTTAACCCACATGCCACCTCCACCACGCCCCTGCGCAGGGACGTCATCGCACGCGCGCTGGCGTCCGAGCTCGATCTCACGGTCGTGCAGACACGGTACCGGGGCCACGCCGCCCATTTCGCCGGGGAGGCCGCGCGGGACGGCTGCGAGCATCTCGTGCTCACCCTCGGCGGCGACGGCACCGTCAACGAGGCGGTCAACGGCCTGCTCCGCGCCTCCCGCCCGACGGTCGGCGGCCCTGAGACCCGCCCGGCTCTGGCGCCGTGCCGGGCGGCAGCGCGAACGTCTTCACGCAGGGCGCTCGGCATGCCAGTCCGATCCCGGTGGACGCCACCGGCCGCACTCCTCGCCGCGCTGACCGGCGGAGGGCGCCGCACCATCGGGGTGGGCCTGGCCCGAGGACCGGTACTTCACCGATCAACGCCGGGCTGGGTTTCGACGCCGAAGTGGTCCGTGCGATCGAAGGGCTGCGCGCGGATGGGCAGGAGGCGAGCGCCGGGCTTTATGTGTGGACCGCGATCCGCCATTTCTACGGCGTCACCAATCGGCGCCAGCCCGCACTCGCCCTGGAACTGAACGGGCGACCGGCCGCCAGGCGCTTGTTCTTCGCGATCGTCTCCAACGCCGCGCCGTGGACCTACCTGGGCAGCTAACCCGATCAACCCGAGCCCCGAGGCCTAGCTTCAACACCGGCCTCGACGTGTTCGCCGTGCGCACGCTGGGCACGCTGCCCACGCTCAGCACCCTGCGCCACATGCTCGGTATCGGGCAGTGGACGGGCAGCGCGGACCCAGGCACATCCTCAGCCTGCATGACGAGCGCGAACTCACGTTCCGCGCCATCCGCCCGATCGCGTTCCAGGTCTGACGGGGAGTACGTCGGCGAGCGTGAGCACGTTACCTTCCGTTCGGTTCCCGATGCCCTGCGCGTCATTTCTGACCGCCAATCGATTGCAAGGGCGGAGAGTCCCGGCGGCGAGCGGCCGAACTCGCGCGGCAATCGGGCGGACAGCGGCATAGCCACGAATGTGACCTATCAGACACAGAAAACAGTCCAAGCCTTTGCCGCAGCCTCTTGACCAATTGATCCACGAGATTGAGAGGCTTGATCGTGGTTCGAGCGCGCAGCGTGCACTCGCATGTTGTCATCTGGTCAGCCGGGTGCGTACCCGGTCTCCGGGCTCGGCCAGGGGCCACGCGGGGGCCAAGGCTCTACGAACCAGCAGTATGCGTGCGTTCTCCAGGGCCAAGCGCGGCCTTGGAATATGGCCCAGCTCGTGAAATCATTCACAAGCAGGGCCGGGGCAGATCCGGGCTACCAGCCCGGCAAGTCGAAGAGGAGTGGACCGCATGGACTGGCGCCATCACGCCGCCTGCCGTGAGGTGGACCCGGAGCTGTTCTTCCCGATCGGCAACACCGGGCCCGCCCTACTCCAGATCGACGAGGCCAAACAGGTATGCCGTGCGCTGCCCGGTGATGGAGCCCTGCCTGCGAATGGGCGGTCGAGAGCGGCCAGGACGCCGGCTGTCTGGGGCGGCATGAGCGAGGATGAGCGGCGGGCGTACAAGCGCCGCACCGCCCGCGTCCGCGTCCGCGCTTAGGCCGCGCCCGCTGACGGGCCGCTTGGCCCGTCGGGGATGGTGCTGGGGCAGCCGTATCGCCGCGCTCATGGAAGACTCTCGCGACCTAGGCCGTGGCCCAGCCAGGCGCTCCATCCCCGTTTGGCGAACAGCGCGGCACACACTGATCACCCATATCCGCTTGAGTGCGGAGGCAAGGCCAGGGCCTGATTCCCGCATTGCCCGCCTCACCGATCGAGTGATGCCCCGGCCCGGCCTCCAGCAGGTCATGGGCCTGCGACGGGCAATCTCGTGATGATCGAGCAAGAAACGCGATGATCTTCCTGCGGCTGACGCCTGCTCCTGCCCATCAGCTCTGCGCTCCCTCGCACAGACCTTGGCCCGTCGCCAACCCGGCCTCTGTCACGCGATAGCCGCCGGTCCAGGGACCATCGCCTCCGCGCCGACGGCGAAAGTCCGCTAGACGAGACGGTGCGCCTCTGATAAGGCTGTCGTAAATGATCTACCCCTCGTAGTGGCAGATTGCCAGGACTGGAGGAAGAAGAGATGTCTGGCATTGTGGTCGGAGTGGACGGGTCCGCCCACTCCATGAAATCGCTTGACTGGGCCCTGACGAGGCCGCGCTCGGAACACTTCAGTGACCGTCCTCGCGGTCGCCCCGGCTGCTGCCAGCATCTGGGGTATCACGGGACAGTTCGACCCGGCCCCGGAGACCCAGGAAAAGGTGAGAAAAGCCGCTGAGGAAATCGTCAAGGAGGCAGCTTCCCGCCACGGCAACCAGCAGGTGACAGTACGGACCGTCAGTGGCGTGCCCGCCGACGAGCTCATCAAGGCGTCGGAAGGCGCCGACCTGCTGGTGGTAGGCGCCCGCGGCGCTGGGCGGCTTCGCGAAGACTGTCGATGGGCTCGGTCAGCTCTCAGGTGTCCGCGTCACGCCCACTGCCCGGTGGTCATCGTGCCGGGTGAGCACGCTCGCTGACGACAGACCAGCGCCCTGACCGCCCCGGCCAGGCCTGGATAGCCCGAGGCTGGCTGGGGCGGTCAGGCGGTAGGCGTGCGCGGTGCGCCGCCGGGCCCTCGCGCCTTCTTCCCGTTCCAGGGCCCGGGCCCGGTGCCGCAGCCGCACCACCGCCGCGGCCGGGGCCCGGCTATGCTAGGCGTGGGTGCTGATGCCTGCCGCGTCCGCCTGCGGGGAGGCGGGTGTTTCCAGCGGGAGCGCGACCAGCACCGCGGTGCCCCCACCAGCGCGCGGCGAGATCTCCAGCCGTACCGCCGAGCTCGGAGACCACCAGCGTGCGCACGATCTGCAGGCCCAGGCTGGTCGTGGCGTCCAGGCGGAATCCTTCCGGCAGCCCGACCCCGCTGTCCTCGACCGTCACGGTGAGCCCGGCGGGCGCCCGGTCGACGGTCACCTGTCAGGGTTCCCGCTGGCGCGGCGCCCGCCGGGTGAGCCAGGCCATGCTGCAGCGCGTTCTGCAGCAATTCCGTCAGCACCAGCGCGAGCGGCGTGGCGACCGCGGCTAAGCAGCAGCCCGAACCGCCCGGCGATGACCGGGGTGACCCTCGCCTCGGGTGCCGACAGCTCGCCCGCCATCGCGGCCACCCGCTCGGCGATGTCGTCGAAGTCGACGATCTCCTCCGGGGTGTGCGAGAGCGTCTCGTGGACGATCGCGATCGACCCGACCCGGCGCACCGCCTCCTCCAGCGCCGCCCTGGCCTCCGGCCCGGACAGCCGCCGTGCCTGCAGCCGCAGCAGCGCCGCGACCGTCTGCAGGTTGTTCTTGACCCGGTGGTGGATCTCGCGGATGGTGGCATCCTTGGTCATCAGCTCGCGTTCGCGGCGGCGCAGCTCGGTAACGTCGCGTACCAGGATCAGCGCGCCGGTGCGCAGGCCGCCCACGACCAGCGGGATGGACCGCAACTGGACAACCGACCCGTTTCCCTCCACCTCGGTCTCCCGCGGCGCCCGGCCGCTGGCGGTCACCATCAGCGAGTCGTCCGACGGGCTGGTGCGGGGCGCACAGCCCCGCCGTCAGCGGGCCCAGTTCGGCTCCGACCAGGTCGGCGGACAGGCCGAGCCGCCGGTAGGCCGACAGCGCGTTGGGGCTGGCGTAGCTGACCTTGCCGGACCGGCCGAGCCGGAGCAGCCCGTCGCCGACCCGCGGCGACCGGACCAGGGCAGGCTGCTCACCGGGGTGCGGGAACATGCCCGCGGCGACCATCTGGGCGAGGTCGTCCGCGCCCTTGAGGTAGGTCAGCTCCAGTCGGCTCGGGGTGCGGGCCGAGCTGAGGTTGGTGCTTCGCTCGATCACCGCGATCACCCGGCCGTCGCGCGCGTGACCGGGATCGATTCCCGCCGGACCGGCACGCCGTGGGTCCACTCCGGGTCGCCTTCCCGGCAGATGCGCTGCTCGGCGCGGGCCGCGTCCACGAAGGGCCGCTCCCCGGCGCGCACCACGGTGCCGACCATGTCGTCGTACAGCGCCGTGGGCCCGGTCGTCGGGCGCATCTGGGCCAGCGCCACCCAGCCGGAGCCGGTCGCGCAGCGGGGCCCAGAGCACCAGGTCGGCAAACGACAGATCGGCGAGCAGCTGCCAGTCCGACACCAGCGCATGCAGCCACTCGACGTCAGCCGCGGTCAGCGGGGTCAGCCCGCGGGCCAGGTCGGTCAGGGTCGGCACGTTTCATCATCGCACCCGGCTACTGCGGGTTCTGGCCGACCTGGCCGCCGATGCGGGGATCATGGCCGGACGGCGTCCCCAGCGGGAAGGAGTGACCCGGTGACCGCCTCCCCGGCTCGCAGCGACGCGGACGGCGGCCCGCCGCCGCCCGGCCAACCCGAGCCCGAGGATCCCCAAGTACTACGCGGTGAAGCGGCAGCTGCTCGAGCTGACCAGGACGATGTCACCGGGCACCCCCGTTCCGCCCGAGCGTGAGCTCGCCCTCCGGTACGGGACGTCGCGGACCACCGTGCGGCAGGCGCTGGCCGAGCTCGTCGTCGAGGGACGGCTGCTGAGGATGCAGGGCAAGGGCACGTTCGTGGCCATGCCCAAGGTCGCCCAGATGCTGGAGCTGTCCAGCTACACCGAGGGATGCGGGCCCAGGGGCTGAACCCGCAGACGGTGGTCCTGGACACCGGCTACATCGCCGCCGACGACGAGCTCGCCGGGCTGCTCGGCATCCGGCCGAGCAGCCGGGTCCTGCGCATCCACCGGCTCCGGCTGGCTAACGGGGGCCGATGTCCGTGGACGCCTCGCACCTGTCCGCGCAGCGCTTCCCAGGCTGCGCCGCAGCCTGGAACGCCACCCGTCGCTGTACGAGGCGCTCGCCACCGACTACGGCGTCGAGATCGCCGAGGCGCAGGAGACGATCGAAACCGTGCTCGCCGACCCCAAGGACGCCCCGCTGCTGCGGGTCGACGTCGGCATGCCGCTGCTGCTGCTGTCGCGGCACTCGCTTCGACAGCAACGGCACCCCGGTCGAGTGGGCGCAGTCGCGCTACCGCGGGGACCGCTACAAGCTGGTGACCCGGCTGCACCGGGGAAGCCAGGGCACCGGCACGCCGAGTAGCGCCGCCAGCGTCCCCGGTCCCGCCACCGGGGCACGCCCAGCCACAAGGAGCCGAGCGTGACAGACGACATCCTGGACGAGGCCCGCCGCCAGGTCCTCGGCGGCGGCGCCGGGCTCGACACCGGCCAGGTTCTCCGCTGCCTGCGCCTGCCCGATGACCGGCTGGACGAGGCGCTCTCGCTCGCGCATGCGGTGCGGATGCGCTGGTGCGGCCCGGAGGTGGAGGTCGAGGGCATCGTGTCGGTGAAGACCGGCGGCTGCCCGGAGGACTGCCATTTCTGCTCGCCAGTCGGGCCGGTTCAGCATCGCCGGTCCGGCCGGTCTGGCTCGACATCGCCGAGCTGGTCGCGGCGGCGAAGGCGACCGCCGCCACCGGGGCGAGCGAGTTCTGCATCGTGGCCGCGGTGCGCGGCCCGACGAGCAGCTGATGTCCCAGGTCAGCGCGGCGGTCGGGCGCATCACCGCCGAAGTGGAGATCAACGTCGCCTGCTCGCTGGGCATCCTCACCGCCGCGCCAGGCGCGAGGAGCTCGCCGCCCTGGGCGTGCACCGCTACAACCACAACCTGGAGACGGCCCGTTCCTACTTCGGGCAGATAGTGACCACGCACGGCTGGCAGGAGCGTTATGCCACATGCGAGCTGGTGAAATCGGCCGGGATGCAGCTGTGCTGCGGCGGCATCGTCGGCATGGGCGAGACGCTGCGAGCAGCGGGCGGAGCTGGCCTCCGCAGCTCGCCAGCCTCGAGCCGGACGAGGTGCCCCTGAACTTCCTCAACCCGCGCCCCGGCACGCCGCTGGCCGACCGGCCGCGGCTGGCGCGCGGCCGACGCGTTGCGCACCATCGCGGCGTTCCGGCTGGCGCTGCCGCGCACCGTGCTGCGCTACGCGGGCGGGCGCGAGCTGCACCCTCGGCGACCTGGGCACCGAGGCGGGGATGCTGGGCGGCATCAACGCCATCATCGTCGGCAACTACCTCACCACCCTCGGGCGGCCCGCCCAGGCCGATCTGGAGATGCTCCGCCGCCTCCGGATGCCGATCAAGGCACTATCCGGCACCCTCTGACCGCCGACGCTCCGGCCATCCCAGCCGCCCACACGCCCGTCCCCACCGGCATGCCGCGGGCGTGAAGATCTACCAACTTTAAGTAGCAGAACCATTGCCCGTGGTGATCTTTGGACGCACCATAGACATCAACACGCGACATACGTCGCATCGCGCCCGCCCGCGATGTGGCCCGGCGGGCGTACCTGACCCATCATCGACGCACGGAAGAGGACGTGATGGCGCAGTCCCGCCGCTCGCGTGCGCACGTCTCCAGCCGGGCCGCGGCGCTGATCCGGTTAGCGCCGCCCGGGCCGGGAGGCCCGGGCCCCGTCCTCCGATCACACCACCCCGGCCGCCGGGGCAATCCCGTTCTGTCCACTGTATGCCAGCCCATCCGGGCAGCGGCGGCGGTGGAGGTATCCGCGCTCGCCTGCCTGCTGGGCGGCGAAGCTGCCCCGCCAGGCGGCCGTGGCCAGGCGGGGCCAGGCGGCAAAGCAATGTGAGGAGGCTGTCTTGAGCCACAGAAACGATCCGCTCCCGGAGGCCTCGTCAGCGGCGGGGCGTCCCCGCACCCACCAGCCGACGCGATTTCTTAAAGAAGGCAGGGACCGCCGGAGTGCTGCTCGGGTCGGGCTCGGCCCTACTGTCGGCCTGCAGTACCGCCACCGGCGTCGGCAGCGGGTCGCAGTCGAGCGCGAGCCAGGGAACGATCAAGATTTTACTGTGGAGCCATTTCGTCCCGCGCTACGACACGTGGTACGACCCGTGGGCGAAGAAATGGGGCCAGCAGAACGGCGTCAACGTCGTCGTCGACCACATCAACCAGGCCGACCTGGCGGCCCGCACCGCGGCCGAGTTCGCGGCGGGCGCCAGCCACGACATGATCGAGTGGATCACGCATCGGCCTCGTCGTACGAGCCCAGCGTCATTGACCTGACCGACGTGGTCACGCAGGCGCAGGCCAAGTACGGGACCATGAGCGATTTCTGCAAGCTGTCGAGCTTCAACCCGAAAACCAGCAAGTGGTTCGCCTTCTGCCACACCTGGACGCCCGACCCGGGCGACTACCGGAAGGGCCTCTGGACGAAGGTACGGCCTGCCCAACGGCCCGGCGAGCTGGGACGATCTGCTCACCGGCGGCACGGAGATCAACCAGAAGCAGCACGTGCGGATGGGCATCGGCATGTCACCCGAGACGGACTCCAACATGGCCGCCCGCGCGCTCATCTGGTCATACGGCGGCAGCACCCAGGACGCGCAGGGCAAGGTCGTCCTCAACTCGCCGGAGGTGGTCGACGCCGTCGCCTACATGGTGAAGCTGTTCAAGCAGAGCATGACCGACGAGGTGTACAGCTGGACCGCCGCCTCCAACAACCAGGGCCTGGTCTGCCGGCCAGCTCTCTTACATCATCAACTCGATCTCCGCCTACCGGACCGCGCAGACGACCAGCGCCAGCGTCGCCAACGACATCTTCTTCGTGCCCGCCCTCACGGGGCCGAGCGGGAAGGGCATCGCCAGCCAGCACGTCGTCCGCAGCTACATCGTCCCCAAGTGGGCAAAGAACGTCGACAAGGTCAAGCAGTTCCTGCTTGACCTGGTGGGAGCGGCGCACAGTGCCGTGTACAACCTCGGAGCTGTACGATTTCCCCTCCTTCCCCACACCGGGGCGGCGTCGGCACTGCCCGGCTGGCTGCAGAGCGACCCCTTCAAGTCGAACCCCTCGAACAAGCTCGCGCTGCTGGCCGACTCCGCGAAGTGGACCACGAACGTCGGGTACCCGGGCGCGGCCAACGCGGCGGAAGGGGAGATATTCAACACCAATATCCTGCCGACCATGATGGCGAGCGCGGCGCAGGGAAAGGCGACGCCGAAGCAGGCGGTCGCGTCCGCGGCGAGCCAGTGCGAGGCTATTTACAGCAAGTGGCGGGCCAAGGGCCTGGTGTGAAAGCACCGCTGGCCCCTTGCCACCAGGGCGGAAGGTGACCCCATGGCCGTGGTGGAAACCAAGTCACTGCACAAGAGTTCGGCGCCATCGCCGCGGTGGATGGCATCGACCTGGAGACCGGCGAGGGCGAGTACCTCGTCCTGCTCGGCCCATCCGGCTGCGGCAAGACAACGCTGCTGCGGCTCATCGCGGGCCTGGAGCACCCCAGCGACGGCGACGTCCTCATCGGGGGCAGGTGGTCACCCACCTGCCCCCAGGACGCGGCAGATCGCGATGGTGTTCCAGAGCTACGCCCTGTACCCGCACAAGACCGTGTTCGCCAACATCGCCTTCCCGCTCGCGGCCGCGGGCGTGCCCAGGGCGATGAGCGGCCGGAGAAGGTGCGCTGGGCGGCCGGGCGGCTCGGCATCGACAAGCTGCTCGACCGCAGGCCGCCGGCAGCTGTCCGGCGGCGAGCGCCAGCGGCGTCGCGCTGGCCCGGGCGCTGGTCCGGGAGCCGCAGGTGTTCCTGCTCGACGAGCCGCTGTCCAACCTGGACGCCAAGCTCCGCTCGGCGGCCCGCGACGAGCTCAAGGAGTTCCAGCAGCGGGTGGCGATCACCACCATCTACGTCACCCACGACCAGGTCGAGGCGATGGGCCTCGGCGACCGCATCGCCGTGCTCAACGAGGGGAGGGTCCAGCAGATCGGTACCCCCGATGAGATCTACCACCACCCCGCCAACACGTTCGTGGCCACGTTCGTGGGCTCGCCACCGATGAACCTGCTCACCAGGGACGGCAAGCTGCTCGGGTTCCGGCCGGAACAGTTCCTCCCGGTCGCGGCGGTGGGCGAGCGGCCCGGCCAGGTGATCTTTGATTTCGTCGTGACCCGGGTGGAGAACCTCGGCTCGGACCGGTACGTGTACGGGCACCTCCCGGCCGTGGACCCCGAGGCGAAGGTCATCGCTAAGCTGCCGTCGACCGTCACCGCACCGGTCTACGTCGGAGACCGGGTTCCCTTCGCCGTCAGCGGCGGCGACCTGCGCTACTTCGACCAGCAGAGCGGGGAGCGGGTAACCGCCGGGGACGCGACGGGTGACGCCATGACGGTCGCCCAGCGTCCGGCCGACGACATCACGCGCTCGGGCCACGGCGTGAACGGTTCCTGCTGGACTCCGACCGGCTGCTCGGCCCGGCGCTGCTGGCACCGGCCGTTGTCTACCTGCTGCTCGTGGTGGCCTACCCGCTGGCGCTGGCGTTCGTCGTACGCGTTCAGCGACGTGACGACAGGCAGCCAGAGCCTGCACTTCGTCGGCTTCAGACCTTCATCGCGGCGGTGCAAGGACCCGGTCTTCCTCACCACGCTGCGCAACACTTTCGTCTTCACGGCTCTCACGCAGCTGCTCGTGGTGCTGTTCTCGACGGTCCTGGCTTTCGTCCTCACAGCCGATTTCCGCGGCCGGTGGTTCGTGCGGCTTCCTGATCCTGTTGCCGTGGACGACGCCCGTCGCGCTCAGCCCGTGATCTGGCTGTGGATGCTGGATCTCGATCTTCAGCCCGTTCGACTGGTTCGCCCAGCTGCTGGGCATCGTGCCGCCGGGCGGCCACATCGTCTTCCTCGGGCAGAGCGGCCTGGCGATGGGATCGATCATCGCGCTGCAGACATGGCGGGTCCTGCCGCTCGCGACCGTGATCCTCATGGCCGGGCTGACGGCCATCCCGGCCGACGTCAGCGACGCGGCCGAGGTGGACGGCGCGGGCTTCTGGCGGCGCCTGTTCGGCATCACGCTGCCGCTGCTGAGCCCGGTGATGACCGGTGGCGCTGCTGTTCAGGATCGTGTTCACCTTCACCGACATGGCGGCCGTGTTCGTGCTCACCGGCGGCGGCCCGGGCAACGCGACCCAGGTCCTGGCCAGCTGGGCGTTCTACAAGGGCATCAACGGCGGGAACCTGGCCGTGGGCGCGGCCGACGCGCTCATCATGTTCCCCGTGCTGCTCGGGCTGGCCGCGATCCTGCTGAGAATCGCCAGCCGGGCGGAGGTGGGCTGAGATGGCGGCCGCCCAGCCCCGGACCGTCAGGGGCCGGATCGCCATCTACACGCTCGCCATCGCGTTCGCGCTGCTCGTCGGCTTCCCGTTCCTGTGGGCCGCCCTGACGATGTTCCGGCAGGACGCCGACCTTTACGACCCCACCCACAACCCGTTCGTGCTCAGCAAGCTAGCGACGTTCAGCCATATCACCGACCTGCTGAAGAACACGCCCTACCTCCAGTTCATCGTCAACAACGTCGTCATCGGGCTGGCGGTCGTGGTGATCACGCTCGCGCTGAGCCTGCCCGCCGCCTACGCCCTCGCCCGGCTCACGGGCCGGTGGGGCGAAAGGATTGGCATCGCGATCTTTGTGACCTACCTGGTCCCGCCCACGTTGCTGTTCCTGCCGCTGTCGCGCCTCATCACGACGATCGGCCTGCAGGATTCGATCTGGTCCCTCGTGGTCGTCTACCCGGGTTTCACGATCCCGCTGTCGACCTGGCTGCTGATGGGCTTCCTCAGGTCGGTGCCGCGGGACATCCAGGAGCAGGCCCAGGTGGACGGCTACAGCCGTCTCGGGGCCGTGGTGCGCACGGTCCTCCCGCTCGCGCTGCCGGGGATCATCACCGTCGTGGTGTTCACCTTCACGCTCACCATGCAGGACTTCATCTACGCGCTCGCCTTCGTGTCGAGCTCATCGAGCATGACGGTGAGCGTGGGAGTCCCGACCGTCCTCATCCGCGGCGACGTGTTCTACTGGCAGTCGCTCATGGCGTCGGCGATCATCGTCGCGGTGCCGGTGGCCCTGCTCTACAACGTCTTCCTCGGCCGCTTCATCCAGCGGCTTCACCCTGGGCGCCGTCAAGGGATAAGCCGGGCGCACCGGGGTAGCGGGGCGGCATGGCCGCCCGCCGGGCGCCAGCGCCGCACGCCAGCCGGGATCATTTGGCGGCAAACCACTGCGCACAGCGAAGGCACGGCTGCATCATAGGCACCACTACATGACATGCGTCGCATCGCGACCGGCCACGCCGTGGCTGGGGCGGCGCACCGAATCCATGACCGGCCGAGGGAAGAGGACGTGATGACCCGGTCCCGTCCCGCACGCACGAGCATCGGCATCTGGATCGTGATCACGGTCCTGTTCGCGAGCCGCCTTGATCGGGACGCTGTCGGTGCCGTTCTACAACTCACCTCACCCCGGTGCTCGGGGGTTTCCCGTTCTTCTACTGGTACCAGCTCATGTGGGTGGTGATCGTCGCGATCCTGGCCGCCGTCGCCTACCTGCTCAGCAAGCTGGCACAGCGGGGCAACGCGGCCAGCGCCCGGATCCCCGGACAAGGGACCGGGGGAGGCGGAGCTGACATCAGCGGGCCGGGGCGGGCGACCCGCGGCGCCCCGGCCGGGCCCGGCCAGCGCCCGGCGGGCCCGCCACCGGCTGCGCCACCGCCCCGGGCGGGTGGGTGACCCGCGCTGGTAACGTCGCGGGCGTGACCGAGGCGAACCAGGATTCCGTCGGCGCGGGCGCGGCGCGGGCCACGCGGGACGGCGGGGAGGCGCCACGGCATGGCGGCGCGCGGGCGGTGGCCGCGGCCCGCGCGCACGACGTGTCCACGATGTTCACCCTCTCCGGCGGGCACGTGTTCCCCCTGTACGACGGGGCGGTCAAGGCCGACCCGCCGATGCGGCTGATCGACGTCCGGCACGAGCAGACCGCGGTGTTCGCGGCCGAGGCGACGGCGCGGCTCACCCGCCGCCCCGGCCTGGCGGTCCTGACCGCCGGCCCGGGGGTGACGAACGGCATCAGCGCGATCACCACGGCTCACTTCAACGGGTCCGCGGTGGTCGTGCTGGCTGACCGGGCACCGGATTACCGCTGGGGCTCGGGCAGCCTGCAGGAGATCGACCACCCGCTGCTGCTCGCCCCGGTCACCAAGCGCGCCTGGACCGAGCACCGGGCCGACCAGGTGAGCGCCGCGGTCGGCGAGGCGTTCCGCATCGCCGCCACCGCGCACCAGGGCCCGGTCTTCCTTGACTTCTCGCTCGAGGCCCTGTTCGGCGAGGCGGCGATGCCGCCAGCCGCACCGGGCCAGCCACACCGGCCAGCCAGCACCATGGCGCCGTCAGCTCCCGCCCCCGATCCCGCCGACGTGGACGTGATCGCCGGCCTGCTGGCTCGACGCCAGCCGCCCGGTGCTGGTGCTCGGGTCCGATGTGTGGCTCGGCGCGGCGGAGACCGCCGCCCGGGCGGCGGCCGGAGGAGCTGTCGCTGCCCGTGATCACGAACGGCCAGGCGAGGGGCGTCCTGCAGGCCGGGCACGACCTGCTGGTCACCCGCGCGCGGTCGGTGGCGTTCCGCGAGGCGGACCTGGTCGTGGTGGTGGGCACGCCGCTGGACTTCCGGCTGGGCTACGGCGAGTTCGGCGGCCAGGACGGCGCCCCGCCCGCGCAGGTCGTGCACGTGGCCGACGCCCCGGACCAGATCGCCACCCATCGCCCGCTCGCCGCCTCCGCCGCTGGCGACCTGGCGGCGTTCTTCACCGAGCTCACTCGGCGCGGTGCCGCGGCGGCTCGGCCGCCGGGCAGGACGGGGCGGCAGCCGCGACGGCCCGCGCCCGCCTGGCGTGAGTCGTGGCTGCCCCGGCTGCAGGCCGCCCGCGCCGAGTCGATGGCGGCCGACGGCGCGCTGCTGGCATCCGGCGCCGACCCCGTTCATCCGTTGCGTATCTATGGCGAGCTGGCCCGGCTGCTCGACGAGGACGCGGTGGTGATCGGCGACGGCGGCGACTTCGTCTCCTACGCGGGCAAGTACCTCGAGCCGAAACACCCCGGCGGGTGGCTCGACCCGGGCCGTACGGATGCCTGGGCACCGGCCTCGGCTACGCGATCGCCGCCCGCATCGCGCGCCCGTCCGGCGCAGGTGGTGCTGCTGCTGGGCGACGGCGCGGCGGGTTCTCACTGATGGACGCCGACACGCTGGTGCGGCACCGGCTGCCGGTGGTCATGATCTGCGGCAACAACGGCGCCTGGGGGCTGGAGAAGCATCCCATGCAGGCCCTGTACGGATACGACGTGGCGGCGGACCTGCAGCCGCGCTGCCGCTACGACGAGGTGGTCCGGGCCCTGGGCGGCGCCGGCGAGATCGTGACCCGCCCGGACGGCATCGCGCCCGCCCTGCGCCGGGCCTTCGCCGCAGGCGTGCCCTACCTGGTGAACGTCATCACCGACCCGCGATCGCCTACCCCCGCTCCACCACCGGCATCTGACCCCGCCTGGCGCCGGGACCCGCCGCCGGGCCGGTCATGCCGCTGGCTGCCGCCGCCCGGGCGAGAACGCCGCCCGGTCGACCAGGACCCGCTCCATCGTGCTTAGGCGCCACCACCAGGTCCTCATCGCCGTCCTCGCCCGCCCCGGCGCGCCACCGCGCGGCGTCGCCCGCCAGGCGCCGTCGCCGGTAAGCCCGCGCTCTGCCGGGCGATGAAGCTGAACATCAGCCTAAGCGCCCGTCGACCTCGGTCAGTTCCGCCTCCACCACGACCTCCGCGCCGACCGGGCTGGCTCGCCGGTGCTCGAGCGACGCCGACGTGCCGACCGAGGTCATGCCGGGGGCCAGATGCGGCGCGATCGCCGCCACCGCGGCCGCCTCCGCCAGGGCCAGCAGCCGGGGCGTGGCGAGCACCGGCACGTCCCCGCTCCCGGCCGAGATCGCGGTGTCCGCGTCGGCCACCACCGCACTCACCGACGCCCGCTGCCCGGCCGTAACACCCATGCCGACCACCCTAGATCTCGCCATGCGCTCCCGTAAGCCCCACTTCCCACTTCGCACCCCAAGGCGAAATCTCCCGCATATACCCGCTTTGTCCGGCAGCCCACCCCGACTTATCACGGATCTGCGTCATGATCACGTCCGTTTCGTCCCGGTTCGCGCGACGAAAATCCGTAATAAGTCGGTGAGCCACCCGGTCGCAGGGCCACCTGGTCCGCCGGGCCAGCCGGTCACAGGGGACGGACGGTCGCCGGAGGCGGCCGGTCACCGGGCGGGCAGAGTGAAGCCGGATTAGGGTGGTGCCGATGGACGACGGCGCGCGGTACTGCGACCGCTGCGGCCAGCCAGTGAGCCAGCAGGGCCGCGAGCCTACGCCACGGGACTGCCGGGACGCCCGGGCGCTCGAGCCGCCTCGCTACTGCCCCCGCTGCGGCCGCCGCATGGTGGTCAAGGTGACCCCAGACGCCTGGTCCAGCCATTGCCCCCGGCACGGCCTGACCGCCAGCGCACCCTGCAAACCCCACAGCCAGCCCGCAGGAGAACCCCGCCCAGCCAGCCCGCCTCAGCTGATGGTCGCGATGAGGGTCGCCCTCCTGGACCACGTCCCCCTCGGCCACGTGCAGCTTGGCCAGGGTGCCTGCTCCTCGGCCAGGACGGGGATCTCCATCTTCATCGACTCGAGGATGACCAGCGTGTCGCCGTCCTCGACCTGATCCCCTTCGGTGGCCACGACCTTCCAGACGTTCGCCACCATCTCCGCGCGGACTTCGGCCACCCACCGCTCCTCTCCTCGGCCCAGGCGTCTGTGCCGGATGCCGCCGCCATCATTGTGCTGCTACGCGGGGTCAGGGCGCAGCCCCGCCACCACGGACGTGTCGTAGTCGCCGCTGACGAAGGCCTCGCTCGCGAGCAGGTCCGCGTGGAACGGCAGGTTGCGTCTTCGGCCCGGCGAGCCGGAAGGCCGCCACCGCCTCGCGCGCCCGGCCCAGCGCCTCGTCCCGGGTTCGCCCGTGCACGCACAGCTTGGCCAGCAGCGGGTCGTAGAACGGCGTGACCGTGTTGCCCGCCTCGTAGCTAGGCGTCCACCCGGATCCCGGGCCTGGCTGACTGCGACCATTCCGTGATCGCGCCCGGGCTGGGCAGGAACCGCACCGGGTCCTCGGCATAGACCCGGAATTCCAGCGCGTGCCCCGCGGGCGCAACGCCCAGCGGGTCGAAGCCCGACCGGCTCCCCCGCGGCGACCAGGAACTGCTGCTCGACCAGGTCGATGCCGGTGACCATCTCCGTCACCGGGTGCTCGACCTGCAGCCGGGTGTTCATCTCCAGGAACACGAACTCCTGCGTCCTGACGTCGAGCAGGAACTCCACGGTCCCGGCGCCCAGGTAGCCGACCGCCTCCGCCGGCCCGGACGCCCGCCGCCAGCAGGCGCTCCCGCACCTGCGGGCTGACGCCGGGCGACGGGGTCTCCTCGGCCACCTTCTGGTGCCGCCGCTGGACCGAGCAGTCACGCTCCCCCAGGGCCACCACGCGGCCGTCGGCCAGCCCCATGATCTGGACCTCGACGTGCCGGGCCCGCTCGACGAACCGCTCCAGCAGGATCGCGGGGCTGCCGAAGAACCGCTCGGCGCGGGTGCGGGCGGTCTCGAACGCCGTCTGCAGCGCCTCCGGGCCGACGGCCGCGCTCATGCCGATCCCGCCGCCGCTCGCCGCGGCCTTGACCATCACCGGGTAGCCGATCCGCTCGGCCTCGGCCAGCGCCGCGCCGGCGTCGGTCACCGGCTCCGTGCTGCCCAGGGCGACCGGAACCCCGGCCCGGTGCATCAGGTTCCTGGCGTTGATCTTGTCGCCCATCTGCTCGATCGCCTCCGGCGGGGGCCGACCCAGGTCAGCCCCTCGGCCTGCACCTGCTGGGCGAACGCGGCGTTCTCGGACAGGAAGCCGTAGCCGGGGTGGACGGCGGCGGCGCCGCTCTGGCGGGCGGCGGCGAGGACGGCGCCCGCGTCCAGGTAGCTCTGCGCCGGGGGCGGCGGCCCGATCAGCACCGCCTCGTCCGCCTCCCGGACGAACGGAAGGCCGGCGTCGGCCTCCGAGTAGACCGCCACGGACCGGATGCCGAGCCGGCGGGCGGTGGCGATGATGCGGCGGGCGATCTCGCCGCGGTTGGCGACAAGCACGGACTCCAGCACGCAGGCAGCCTAGTGCGTCGGAGCGGCGCCGGGCCGGGGCGGGCTACTCCGCCCTGACCTCGGTCACCTCGAGCTCGATCCGGATCTCCTGGATGCGGGCCATCACCTTGACCCGCAGCTCCTGCGGCGCCTTGTCGTCCCGGCAGCACCTGTGCACCAGCTGCTTGACGACCTCTTCCAGGCCGTACTCACGCAGGCACGGGCCGCACTCGTCGAGGTGCTGGCGCGATCTTGGCGCGCCCGGGCGGATCCGAGCTCCCCGTCCAGGTACGCAGTAGAGCTCCGCAAGCACCTCGGTACAGGGCGTTTCGTGAGGCTTTCCGCAGCTCATGTTGTGTCCTCCCCGGGCCCGCTCTCCGCCCGTGAGGGCTGCTGGCCGGCATCGGGAGCCACCCGGACCAGGCCGCTGTCGGCCGCGTAGTCCTGCAGCAGTCCGCGCAGCTGCCGCCGCCCGCGGTGCAGGCGCGACATGACCGTGCCGATGGGTGTGCCCATGATGTCGGCGATCTCTTTGTACGCGAAACCCTCCACGTCGGCCAGGTAAACGGCGATCCGGAACTCCTCCGGCAGCTCCTGCGAGCGCCCGCTTGACGTCGGAATCGGGCAGCCGCTCCAGCGCCTCGGCCTCGGCCGACTTCAGCCCCGACGAGGTGTGCGAGGCGGCCCTGGCCAGCTGCCAGTCCTCGACGTCCTCGGCACCGGACCGCTGCGGCTCCCGCTGGCGCTTGCGGTAGGTGTTGATGAAGGTGTTGGTCAGGATCCGGAACAGCCACGCCTTCAGGTTGGTGCCGGGCTGGAACTGGTGGAACGACGCGTAGGCCTTGGCAAAGGTCTCCTGGACCAGGTCCTCGGCGTCGGCCGCGTTGCGGGTCATCCGCATCGCGGCCGAGTAGAGCTGATCCAGGTAGGGCAGCACATCCTGCTCGAACCGCTCGCTCCGCTGCTCGAGAGTTTCAGGTACGGGACCCACCCCCTCGGATGAAGTTGTCCCCGTGCGCCAACGCGTAGCCGGACGGGCCGGAGGACGCATGTCCCCCGGGCCGAACCGACAGCGGCCGCGGCGAAGCAGATCATCCAGGGGCGGATAGCTGCGTTACCAGCACGCCCGGTGCAACATGGGCAACCGCGGCTTCATTCCGTGGGTGCCCTGAGTTTTCGCGCGGCCGCCGCGATGCCAGTCGGGCCAGGTCAGGTGAGCACAGCGTGGTCGCGGGGAAGACCCTGGGTGAGGGTTCGCGCGGGAGGAGTCACCCGGTGACGCCCCGCCCCGGCACCCCGGCATCCGCGCCGGTCGTGGCCCGCGTGGCCCGAGGCAGATGGAGTGCAGGTGTCGGCATCGGCGGCCAGCCCCTGGCGGCCCTGGCGCCGGGGCTCGCTCGCGGGTTACTGGCGTTTCCAGCGGGCCGTGGCCAGGGCGCAGCTGGCGGCGTGGCTGCCGGCTCGCCAGGCAGGCTGCTGGTGGACATCTCCGGGCCCTACGCCGAGCGCCTCGGCGCAGGCGGCGGACCGCGGCCACACCGTGATCCGGGTCCCCGCGGCGGACGCCAGGAGGCCGCACCGCGCCGCGGGCGACGCCGGCAGACGGCCAGGCGGGGCGCGATCGTGCCGGTGCATGGCCGACCCCGCCAGCCTGGCCTTCCTCGCCGACGGCTGCGCCGACGGCGTCATCGCCGAGGACGGCGCGCTGTCACGGCAGCTGATGACCGAGGACCTGGCGGCGGAGATCGCCCGCGTGCTCCGGCCGGGCGGGCAGCTGCTCGCGTGCGTGGACTCCCTCGTGCTCGGGATGGCGATGCTGGCCGAGCAGCGCCGCTGGGCGCATCTCACCGACCTCGTCCACGCCGAGGTGGTCCTCATCCCTGGCCCGACGGCACCATCACCCGCTGTTTCGGCGTGAGCCAGTTCACCGAGCTGCTGACCGAGGCCGGGCTGGAGGTCAGCTGGGTCAGGCCCCGCACGGTGCTGTCCCCCTCGATGGTGGATCACGTGCTGCGCCGGGACCCGTCGGCGATCGCGCGCCTCGTGCGGGCCGAACTCGCTGCCTGCCAGGACCGGGCGGGCGGGCTCATCCCGGCCGAATCGTTCGGGATCAGCCTGCTGGCCGCCGCCCGCAAGCCCTCCTGCCCGCCCTGACCGCCCTACCGGCCACGGTCCCGCCGGGACTGGCACTTCACGCAGCGCGCGGCCTCGGGCCTGGCGTCCGAGCCGCCCCTCGGGAATCGGCGACCCGCAGTCGGCGCACGTGCCGTAGGTGCCGTGCTCGATCCGCTGCAGCGCGTCGAGCACCGCGCGGAGCTGCACCTTGGCCGCCTCCAGCACCGCCTGCGTCCGGTCGTTCTCCGACAGGTTGGTCCCCGCGTCCGCCGGATCTTGCGGCGAGTCGGACCCGATCTCGCTCCGCCGGCTGTTCCCCCTGCAGCACCGTGATGGACTTGTCGAGTTCGCCGCGCATTTCTTCCAGGCGCTTACGCGCGGTGTCAGTGTCCACAGGTCCTCCTTCGGTCCGGCAGGAGCGCGAGCAGAGCAGCGCTCTCAGGGTCTCCCGCCAGCGGGGTAACTCAGAACAGCGTGAGCGGGGCCGGGGCGGGATGGCGGTACGGATCCCCGTTCCCGGGTCAGCCGGATGCACCGCGGCCTGCCTGCCCGGTGGGCCGATCGCACCGTGGCCGGTGCCGTCGGTCAGCGTCAGTCATGGCCGGTCCCGGCTTAGCTTCGGTGGCCAGCGGCTCGATCAGGTCCGGGCCGTTGTTGCGCGACGGAGTTGACGGCCATGGAGACCGGATAGGTCTCCAGGCCGCCGGACGTCGCCTTGGGCGCCAGCAGCGCGAGCAGGTCGGCCTTGTCGGAGTTGGCCGGGTCGAGCCAGTCCGTCCACCGCGCGGGCTCGATCACCATCGGCATCCGGTCGTGGATCTGGCCGACGCTGTCCTCGGCCCGGGTGGTGATGATGGTGGACGTCCACAGCCAGGCGCGCGGGTCGGTCGCTCGGGACAGACTTGTCCCGCCAGATCTCATGAGGCAGGCTAGAACGCGAGCACGCCGCCGTCGGCGCGGTGGATGAAGTACGGCTGCTTGCGCGTCTTCCCGTTCTCGGCCACCTGCTGCCACTCGTAGAAGCCGTCAGCGGGCAGCAGGCACCGCGCGCCGGGTGAAGGCCTGCCGGAACGCGGGCTTGGAGTCCACCGTCTCCGCCCGCGCGTTGATCATGCGGCTGCCGATCTGAGATCGTCCTTCGCCCACGACGGCACCAGGCCCCAGCGGACCACCCGCAGCTCCCGCGCCACGTCCTGCGGGCCGGAGTCGCCGCTCGCCGCGGCTGCCCCGGGTCATCACCGCGTAGACCGGCTTGGTCAGGGCGACGTTGTAGTCCGGCTCCAGCGACTCGTCGGACGCGGTCGCGCTCGATGCGGAACTCGGCGAGGAGTTCCTCACGCTTGCGCGCTGACGCGTACCGGCCGCACATGCCATCACCCTGTCGTCACGTGGAAGTCGGTGGAACGTACCCAAGAATTGGGCTCTTCATAGCCACGATACGTGTAATGCCAAACATCGGCCACCGCTCCGTCGCCCGCCCTGCCCGGTCGAGTATCTCGCTGCCCGCCGGCCCGCGCTCCAGCTCCGGCCATCCGCCGTCCCTTTAGCCCGCCGTCGGTGGCGCCTGGCGGCACACGGGCGGCGTCCCGCGTCAACGGCTGGAGATCCAGGTGAGATGGCCTAGGCTCGCAGCATGAACGCGCAGCAGCCGCCCGGCCAGGCTGGCCTGGCGCTGGCTGGAGCTCCGCCGCGGTACGGCCCGGTGCGGGCGAGCGTGACGCTGCCGGGTTCGAAATCCATGACCAACCGGGCGCTGGTCCTCGCCGCGCTCGCCGACGGGCCGGGTGCCATCACCCGCCCGCTGCACGCCCGGGACACGCTGCTGATGGCCCGGGCGCTGACCGCGCTGGGCGCCCGCATCGACACCGACGCCGCGCCGGGGACCTGGCGGGTGGCCCCCGGCCGCCCGGCGGTACGACGCCCGGGTGGACGTGGGCAACGCCTGCACGGTGATGCGCTTCGTGCCGCCGGTCGCGGCGCTGACCGCCGCCACGGTGGAGTTCCACGGGGACGCCCGGGCCGCCCAGCGCCCGGTCGCGCCGATCCTGGCGGCGCCTGCGCGAGCTCGGCGCGGTCATCGACGACGGCGGCCGCGGCGCCATCCCGTTCGCCGTGCGCGGGACCGGGTCGCTGGCGGGCGGCGCGGTCACCCTCGACGCGTCGGCGTCCTCGCAGCTCGTCTCCGGCCTGCTGCTCGCCGCCCCGCGCTTCGACAAGGGCGTGGAGGTCCGCCACCGCGGCGCGCCGGGTTCCCTCGGCCCCGCACATCGCCATGACCGTGCAGATGCTGCGCGCCGCCGAGCGCCGAGGTGGAGACCGCCAGCATGCAGCATAACGATCCTGGCGTAGCCCACGCGGTGGACACGTGGCGGGTTCATCCGGGGCCGGTCAGGGCCCGAGACGCTCGCCGTCGAGCCCGACGTCGTCAACGCCGCCCCGTTCCTGGCCGCCGCCCTGGTCACCGGCGGCACCGGTGACCATCAGCGGCTGGCCGCGGCAGACCACCCAGCCCGACTGACCACATCCTGACCTCCTCACCCGGATGGGCGGCCGGTGCGAGACCACCGCCTGGCGGGCTGGCCGTCACCGGCACCGGCACGATCCACGGCATCACCGCCGATCCTCGGCGACGCGCCCGAGCTGGCGTCCGTGCTGGCCGCGCTCGCCGCGCTGGCGGATTCGCCGTCGCGGCTCACCGGCATCGGGCACATCCGGCAGCAGGAGACCGACCGGCTGGCCGCGCTGGCCACCGAGATCAACGGGCTCGGCGGCGGACGTGGCCGAGCTCCCGACGGCCTGGCGGTCCGGCCCCGCCCGCTGCACGGCGGGGTGTTCGCCAGCTACGACGACCACCGGCTGGTGATGGCGGCCGCGGTGCTCCGGGCTGGCCGTCCCCGGCATCGAGGTGGAGAACCCGGCCACCGTCGGCAAAGACCTTCCCGGAGTTCACCAGCCTGTGGCCGGACGATGCTGGAGGGCACGCCCTGACCAGCCGCCAGCCGAGCCACGCCCGGCTCGACGAGGACGATGTGCGGGTGCGCCCGGGCGCGGCTCCCGGCCCCGCACTCCGGCGGCGGCCCGCGCACGAGGACGCGGTCGAGGGGTTCGTGGCCGCCGTCGAGCGGGGCCGGTACGGCGTGCTCGTCGACGGCCGCGGGTCACCGCCATGCGGGCGCGCGAGCTGGGCCGCCGCGGGGTGGTGGTGGGCGACACGGTCGCGCTGGCTCGGCGACGTCTCCGGCGCCCCGGGCACGCTGGCCCGGGTGGTCCGGGTGGAGCCGAGGACCACCGTGCTGCGCCGCTCCGCCGACGACACCGACCCGGTGGAGCGGGTCATCGTCGCCAACGCCAGCCAGCTGATCATCGTCACCGCCCTCGCCGACCCGCCGCCCCGGCCCCGGCTCATCGACCGCTTCCTGGTCGCCGCCTACGACGCCGGGCTGGAGCCGCTGCTGCTGCCTGACCAAGGCCGACCTGGCCCCGCCCGACGAGCTGCTCGCCGCCTACGGCCCGCTGGGCATCCCGTACGTGGTGATCGGGCGGCCGCTGACCAGCCAGGTGCTGCGCGCCGCTGCGCAAGTACGCCGACGGGCCGGGTCAGCGTGCTGGTCGGCCACTCGGGAGTCGGCAAGTCCACGCTGGTCAACGCCCTGATCCCGGACGCGGACCGGGTGGTGGGCGAGGTCAGCCCGGTCACCGGCCGCGGTCGGCACACCTCATCCTCCGTGGTGGCGCTCCCGCTGCCCGGCGGCGGGTGGATCATCGACACGCCCGGGCTGCGCGAGCTTCGGGCTGGGCACATGTGACGCCGGACCGGGTGGTGCGCGCCTTCCCCGACCTGGCTCGGCTGGCGTGGCCGCGTGCCCGCCCGGCTGCACCCACCTGGAGCCCGACTGCGCCCTGGATGACTGGGTGCGGGACCAGGGCGGCGACCCGCGCCTGGTGGCCCGCCTGGACTCGCTGCGCCGCCTGCTGCGCAGCCGCGAGGGCGCCGAGTACGCCTGACCGGTCGCGCCCGCCGGGACCGGGTAGAGCCCGGCCATTCGGCGCCGCCGAGCCGTTTCCTGCCGTGCCTGGCGTCGCCGCCGGTGGCCGGTAAGCGATACCGTTGCGCGCCATGGCGGGTTATGACGACGACCTGCGTTTCGCCCACGTCCTCGCCGACTCGGCGGACGACATCACCACTCGCCGGTTCCGCGCGCTCGACCTGCGGGTGGAGGCCAAACCCGACCTGACGCCGGTGACCGACGCCGACCGCGCCGCCGAGGAGTCGCTGCGCAACGTCCTGCGCCGGGCCCGGCCACGTGACGCCGTGCTGGGTGAGGAGTTCGGCCGGAGTCGGCGCGGGCCCGCGCTGCTGGGTCATCGACCCGATCGACGCGACCAAGAACTTCGTCCGCGGGGTCCCGGTCTGGGCCACCCTGATCGGGCTGATGGACGGCAACGAGGTCACGGTCGGCGTGGTCTCCGCGCCCGCGCTCGGCCGCCGCTGGTGGGCCGCCGGGGCGGCGGCGCCTGGACCGGCCGGAGCCTCACCAAGGCCAGCCGCTGCCGGGTCTCGTCGGTCGCCAAGCTGGAGGACGCGTCGTTCTCCTTACTCCAGCCTGTCCGGCTGGGAGGAGCAGGGAAGGCTGCCCGGGTTCCTCGACCTGACCCGCCGGGTCTGGCGCACCCGGGCTTACGGCGACTTCTGGTCGCACATGCTCGTCGCCGAGGGGGCGGTGGAGATCTCCGCCGAGCCCGCGGTCTCCCTGTGGGACCTGGCCGCGCTGCAGGTGATCGTGGAGGAGGCTGGCGGCAGCGTTCACCGACCTGGCTGGCTGAGGCCGACCCCGGACGGCGGCAGCGCGGTGGCCACCAACGGGCGGCTGCACGCCGAGGTTCTCGACCTGCTGGCTCCGGCGCAGCGGCCGTGGGCCGCCGGGTGAGCGCCGTCTCACGATGAGTACCTGAGGGCCTTGCCCTCGCGGCCGGCATCCCCGATGCTGGGGTATGGGTCACAAAGGCACAAGCGTGGTGCCGCCAACGGCGTCCCGGCAGCGCGCACCGGCATGCCGCTGGCCCACCCCGCCGAACGTCCCCAGGAGTGATGCCCAATGAAGGTACGGGACGGCATGACCACACTGGTCCTGACGATCGGGCCTGCACGCTACGCTGCGTGAGGCCGCCCGCCTGATGTCGTCCCGCCGCGTGGGCGCGGCCGTGGTCATCGATCCGGAGCACTCCGGCGTGGGCATCCTGACCGAGCGCGACATCCTCGACTCCCTCGCCGCGGGGCAGGACCCCAACATCGAGCTGGTCGCCGCGCACCGGACCGTCGATGTCGTGTACGCGTCCCCCGACTGGACGCCTGGAGCAGGCCGCGTCGACCATGGTCCGGGCGGGATTCCGCCACCTGGTGGTGGTCGAGGGCAACGAGGTGACCGGGCTGCTGTCCATGCGCGACATCGTGCGCTGCTGGTCCGAGACCGCGGCCTCGGAGCAGAGCGAGCCCACCGCGGCACGGACCTGACCTCAGGGTCACCGCCTGACCGCCGGGTTCGCCGCCTGGCCGTCCGCAAGCGGGTCGCCGCCTGACCGCCGCGGGGCCACCAGCCTGACCGCCAGGCCACCGCCTGGCCGCCGTGGGCCACCGGCCGCCGCGCCTTGCGGGAGACGCGGCGGTGCGGAAAGTGGGGCGCCATGCGGCTCACTGGCGCGGTCGCGCTCGTCACCGGCGGCTCCTCCGGCATCGGCGCGGCGACGGCCCGCGCGCTCGCCGCGGCAGGGGCCCGGCTGCTGATCGCCGGGCGCGACCCGGCGCGCCTGCAGGCCATCGCCGACCAGACCGGCGGCATCGCCCTGACCGGGATCTCGCCGCACCCGACGGGCCTGCCGAGCTTCGCGGCCGCCGCCCAGCGGGCGGCAGCCACCTCCCCGGCACCCGGCGCCGGTGACGGCGCGGCCAGGGTCGACATCCTGGTCAACAACGCGGGACTGGGCTGGGCTGGGCCGATCGGTGACATCACCGCCGAGAAGGTCGCCGAGCTCGTGGCCGTCAACCTGACCGCGCCGATCCAGCTGACCAGGCTGCTCGTGCCCGGCATGGTCGCGCGGGGCCGGGGCCGGGTGGTCTTCGTCTCCTCCATCGCCGCGGCCGACCGGCGTGCGCGGTGGAGGCGGTCTACTCGGCCACCAAGGCGGCACTGGTCACGTTCGCCGACAGCCTCGCCTACGAGCTGGACGGCCACGACGTCCGGGTGTCGGTGATCGTGCCGGGCGTGATCGACACCCCGTTCTTCGACCGGCGCGGGCGCCCCTATGGCCGGAAAGGCCCGGGCCCCAGCCCCCGGAACGGGTCGCCCGGGCCATCGTGGCCTGCCTGGAGCACGACCGCGGCGTGTCCTACGTGCCGCGGTGGATGCGGCTGCAGGCCTGGCTGCACGGCGCGGCGCCCCGGACGTTCCGGGCCCTCGCCACCCGGTTCGGCGACCCCGGCTGAGCGCGCGGTTCCCGGCGGCACACCTGGAGGCCGGCGAGGAACCCGGCCGGGCTTACCCAGCCCTCACGGCGCCCGGAATTCACGGCGGGCCCGGCACCGGTGGTAGCACAACGCATCGCCAGCGCTGGACGGCCTCTCCCTACCCGGCGGGTCCGAGGACGTTGGCTTCGAGGTTGCCGACGAACTGCTGCAGCAGCCTGGCGGTGACATCGGCCATGACCCCCGGCCGAACTGGGCCACCCGGCCGCTCACCGTCATGTCGGTGGTGATCGCCACCCGGGTCCCTTCCTCCTCTTCGGTCATGACCGCGGTGACCGTGGCCGAGGCGTTCCCCTGCCCGCGCGCGTCCCGCCCGGCGGCCTTCAGCACCGCCCGGTGGGCCGCCTCGTCCTTCTCCACGAACGACGCGGTGCCCTTGTACTGGGCCGTGATCGGCCCCACCTTCACCTTGACCAGCCCGTGGTAGGTGTCGCCGTCCACCTCGGTCAGCTCGGCGCCCGGCATGCACGGGGCGATCCGCTCGACGTCGGTCAGGACCGCCCACGCCCGGTCAATGGGCGTGCTCACCGTGAACTCATGGGCCAGTTCCATGCGACCACCTCCGGAAGCCTCGCCGCGGGGATCCGCGCCGCGGCGGCGCGCTCAACGTGATCATCATGACGGCCAGCGGCCCGGCGGGCCGGGTTTTCGCTGGCTCTGGGCACCGATGTCCACCTCATGGCCCATGATGGGTGGTGCCACTGAGAGGCGGGCCGGATGGGCTGGGCCGGTCTACCCGGCCGGGTGGTCGATGTCCACCGGCGGCAGGCCGGCCACGTCCTGCTTGGTGATGCTGAGCCGGATACCGTCGTCTACCCGGGTCACGGCGCTGATCGGGATGGCCACTTCCTTGCGGCCCCACAGGTGCCCCTCCTGGAGCAGCACGTGGGTCACGTGGCGGCTGCGCGGGTCGATGACGAGCCCCTGGACCCGCCCGATGTCGCCATCGGTGGCATGGACGGCGTCGCCGCGGCGCACCTCCACCTCGCCCAGGGGGATGGTGTCGTAGGTGACGAGTCGGCGAGGCGTTCACCAGCTCGGGATCAATGTCGGGCGCGGCGGCGGGCCGTAGTACGGCCACGAGACCACCTGGTCCGGGCCGTAGGCCGCGTAGCCGCTGCTGCCCGGCACGAACTGCGTCTCCTCGGCGGAGTCGAGCCGCTCGAACTCCGCGATGGTGCAGCGGAGCCGGATCTCCCCGCCGCGGCATCGACCAGGTCGAGCGGGACCAGCCGGGCGAGCCCATGGCGGTGCTTCGGCTCGACCACAAGATGGGTGACCGCCCGGGCCACGGGTCGATGACCACGCGGGTCACATCGCCGCAGACGCCATCGGTACAGCTCACCTCGGCCCCGATAGTGAATTCCGTCATCTGCGCCACGCCTCCTTGTCTGCCTGACCCTAGCGCGGGTCCCGGCCGGGTCATCACCGCGGGTCGCTCGCCGCATTTGCGGACGCCAGACGTGATCTTCGGCCGTATCTGCGTTAAAGTCAGGTGGTGCCGACGTTCCGGATCAAGGAGGCGGCTGACCTGATCGGGGTCAGCGACGACACTCTCCGCCGCTGGGCCGATGGGGGCCGGATCGAGACGACCACCGACGCCTCCGGGCGGCTGGCCGTCGACGGGGCGGAGCTGGCCCGGTTCGCCTGCGAGCTGGCCGAGTCGGGCGACCGCGCCGATGGCCGGGCGGTGGTCGGCCACTCGGTGCGGAACAGGTTCAGCGGCCTGGTCAGCCGGGTGCTCCGCGACACCGTCATGGCCCAGGTGGAGATCCAGGCCGGGCCGCACCGGTTCGTGTCGCTGCTCAGCCGCGAGGCCGCCGACGAGCTCGGCCTGGAGCCGGGAGTGCTGGCGGTGGCCGCGATCAAGGCAACCAACGTCTCCGTGCGAGATCCCCGCCATCCGATGATCTCGCCCCGGCGGGACCCAACCGAGGAGTTCATAATGCGCCGTTTCACCGTTATTGCCGCCGCGCTGGCGGCCGTCGCCGCCGCGGGCTGTTCCAGCAGCGGCTCGGGAGCTCGGTCGAGCGCGAGCGCCAGCCCGCGAGGCGGGACGATCACCGTCTTCGCCGCGGCTTCGCTGACGGAGACCTTCACTCAGCTCGGCAAGCAGTTCGAGGCCGCCCACCCGGGCGACACGGTGAAGTTCAGCTTCGGGCCGAGCTCCGGCCTGGCGGAGCAGATCACCAGCGGCGCGCCGGCCGACGTGTTCGCCTCGGCGGCGACCGGCGAACATGGACCAGGTGGTCAGCGCCGGGGACGCGTCCAACCCGCAGAATTTCGCCCAGAACACCATGGAAGTCGCCACTCCCGCCGATAACCCGGCGAAGGTGACATCGGTGAACGACCTGGCGAAGAAGTCCGTCAAGGTGGCGCTGTGCCAGCCGCAGGTGCCGTGCGGGGTCGTGGCGGCGGAGGTGTTCAAGAACGCCGGGATCACCGTCAAGCCGGTCACCCTGCAGCCGGACGTGAAGTCGGTGCTGACCCAGGTCGAGACGGGCAACGTCGACGCGGGCATGGTGTACGTGACCGACGTGAAGGCGGCTTAGCTCCAAGGTCAACGGCGTGACGATCTCGGCCAGCGACAACGCCTCGACCGACGTACCCGATCGCTACCATCAACAGCAGCAAGCACAAGTCCGAAGCCCAGGCCTTCGTCGAACTACGTGCTGTCACCTGCGCGGCCAGCAGGTGCTCACGGCCGCGGGGTTCGAGAAGCCCTGACCTAGTATCCGGAGCTGCCACGGTGACCGTCGCCGCGCCGTCGCACCTGACAGCCCGTGAGCGGGCCAGGCGGGCCGCGCGGGGCGGTGCCTCGCGGTCAGTGTCAGCGCCCTTGCTGGCGCCGGCGCTGATCGCGGTCGGTTTCCTGGTGCTGCCCCTGGTCGGGCTGCTGATCCGCGCCCCCTGGGGCAGGATCGGCGCGGCCCTCAGCGGGGCCGACGCGACCCAGGCCCTGATCCTCTCGCTGTGGACCGCGACCGCAAGCACGGCGATCTCGCTGGTCATCGGGGTGCCACTGGCGTGGGTGCTGGCCCGGACCAGCTTCCCGGGCCAGCGGCTCCTCCGTGCCCTGGTGACCCTGCCGCTGGTGCTCCCGCCGGTGGTCGGCGGGGTCGCGCTGCTGCTCGCGTTCAGGCGGACCGGGTTCATCGGGCAGTACCTGAACTCCTGGTTCGGGCTGACGATCCCGTTCACGCCGCTGGCGGTGGTCATGGCCGAGACCTTCGTCGCCATGCCGTTCCTGATCATCACCGTCGAGGGGGCGCTCAGGTCCGCGGATCAGGGCTTCGAGGAGGCGGCGGCCACCCTGGGCGCGAGACGGATGACCGTGTTCCGGCGGGTCACCGTGCCGCTGGTCGCCCCTCCCTGGTGGCGGGCGCGGTCCTGTGCTGGGCGCGGGCCCTGGGCGAGTTCGGCGCGACGATCACCTTCGCTAAGCAGCTTCCCCGGCCAGACCGAGACCATGCCCATCGCCGTGTACTACGCGCTGGAGACCGATCCCGACGCCGCGATCGCGCTCAGCCTGGTCCTGCTGCTCGTCTCCATCGTCGTGCTGGTCTCCTGCGCGACCACTGGCTGCGGGGCGGCTCGCTCTGATGACGCACGGGGGCGGTGATGGCCTCGTCTTCGACGCCGAGGTCAGGCGCGGCAGCTTCACCCTCGCGGTCAGCCTCACCGCGGCCTGCGGCGAGGTCCTCGGCCTGCTCGGGCCGAACGGCGCCGGAAAGTCCACCCTGCTCAGCGCGGTGGCGGGCCTGACCCCGTCTCGGCCGGGCGCATCACGCTCGCGGGGCAGGTGCTGGACGACGCGGACGCGGGGACCTTCGTCGAGGCCTCCGGGCGCCCGGTCGGGTTCGTCTTCCAGAACTACCGGCTCTTCCCGTACCTGACCGTGGCCGAGAACGTGGCGTTCTCGCCGCGCGCCCGGGGCCAGGGGAGGCGGGCGGCCCGGTCGGCGGCCAGCCACTGGCTCGACCGGCTCGGGCTGGCCGACCTGGCCGACCGCAAGCCGGGCCAGCTGTCCGGCGGGCAGGCGCAGCGGGTGGCGCTGGCGCGCGCGCTGGCCGGGCAGCCGGAACTGCTGCTGCTGGACGAGCCCCTGTCGGCCCTGGACGCCGGGACCCGCCTCGACGTGCAGGCCGAGCTCAAGCGGCACCTGGCGGACTTCACCGGGCCGTGCCTGCTGGTCACCCACGACCCGCTGGAAGCGCTGGTGCTGGCCGACCGGCTCGTCGTCCTCGAAGGCGGCCGCATCGTCCAGGAGGGCACCCCGGCGCAGATCGCCCGCCAGCCCGCCACCGACTACGTCGCCAAGCTCGTCGGCCTGAACCTGTACGCGGGCCGGGCCGACGGCTCGCAGGTGAAACTCACCGGGGGCGGGGCCTTCGTCGTCGCCGACACAGGGCCAGCACGGTGACGTGCTCGTCGCGGTGCGCCCCTCCGCCGTCGTCGTCAGCACCCAGCGCCCGCAGCCCAGCAGCGCCCGCAACACCTGGCCAGCGAAGATCACCGGGCTCACGCTGCTGGCCGACCGGGTCCGGCTCGACCTCGAAGGACAGCCATCCGCCCTGGTGGACGTCACGCCGGCGGCCGTGGCCGAGCTCTCGCTGAGGCCGGGCAGCCAGGTGTGGCTCACCGCCAAGGCCACCGACCTTGAGGTCTACCCGCGCGCCGACCGCCAGGCGGGCTGAGCGCGGTACCGTCCCGGCACGCCAGGAGACCGGTAATCTCCGAGCTGCCCGGTGTCACTGAGGCTCGCGGCAGGCGACTGGCCCACTACCCGCCCGCCCGCGCTCCGCGGCAGTCAGCGTGACCGCCACGCCGCCGTCACCGGCGGGTACCGATGGGCTGAGGGAGGTAGGCATGATCGGCGCGCAGGCCCTGATCCGCGGCATGGGCGTCCCCGGCCAGCCAGGCGGTCGGCGGCCGAGTTCGCCCGGCAGCTGCGCCAGGCACCGGCCGAGCCGGGACCGCACCTCATCGAGGCGGTGGTCCCGCACGCCCCGCTGGTCGTCGGCTGGATAGCTACCCGGCCGCCGCCCAGGCGATCGCCTCGTCGCGCTGCGCGAGCGGGAAGTGCCTGACCTCGCCCGGCGTCATCCAGCCGAACAACGTGATCATGTGGCCCATCCACTCGATGTCGGTGACCACGGCGATGCGCTTCCACGCCCGGAAGTGCTCGACGCCCACCTTGAGGTCCTGCCACAGGGCGCCGCCGGACATGCCCTGGAACTCGCCGATGACGACGACGAACCTGACCTCGCCGCCAGCCGCGGCGCGCTCCGAGCGCCGGGAGCACCACATCGCGGTAGTCCTCGGCTCTCAGCTGGCCCGTGGTCTCAAACCCGATCACGCCGGCGGGCAGGCCACTCAGTTCCTTGATCATCGGGGCGGCTCCTCTCCAGCACTCGGGCCCCGGCCACATACTAGGCTCCGGTCTCATGGACCTGTTCGATCTCACCGGCAAGGCCGCCGTCGTCACCGGCGGGACCCGCGGGATCGGCCTGATGATCGCGCGTGGCCTGCTGCAGGCCGGCGCGTCGGTCTACCTCAGCTCGCGCAAGCCAGAGGCGGGCGAGGCCGCGGTCGCCGAGCTCTCCGCGCACGGCCGGGTGGTGTCGGTGCCCGCCGACCTGGCCCGCGAGGAGGAATGCGCGCGGCTGGCCGCCGAGGTCGGCCGCGCCGAGGAGCGGATCCATGTGCCTGGTCAACAACGCCGGCGCCACCTGGGGCGCGCCGCTGGCGGAGTTCCCGGCCTCGGCCTGGGACCGGGCGCTCGACCTCAACCTCAAGGCGCCGTTCTACCTCACCCGGGCGTTCCTGCCGCTGCTCGAGGCGGCCGGAACCGCCGACGACCCCGCCAGGGTGATCAACATCGGCAGCATCGACGGGCTGCGGGCGCCGGAGCTGCCCACCTACTCCTACTCGGCGAGCAAGGCCGGCGTGCACCAGCTCACCCGCGTGCTCGCCCGCGAGCTCGGGCCGCGGCACATCACCGTCAACGCGGTGGCGCCGGGCCCGTTCGAGTCGAAGATGATGGCGGCCACGCTGGCCGAGTTCGGTGAGGAGATCGCCGCCAGCTCCCCGCTCGGGCGCATCGGCCGTCCCGATGACATGGCCGGTGTCGCGATCTTCCTGAGCAGCCGCGCCGGGGCGTATGTGACGGGCGCCATCATCCCGGTGGACGGCGGGATCTGGGCGGCGCACTGACCGTGGACATCCGGGACGCCCGTCACCTGTTCCCGGCGACCGCGGGCCGCGCCTACTTCAACACCGCGGCGGTCGGCCTCGCCAGCCGCTGGCTCGCGGACACCTACCACGAGTTCATCGACCAGTGGACGGCCACCGGCCCCGACTTCAGCCTCGGGGAGCAGGCAGCAGGCAACGCGCGATCGGCGGTGGCCAGGCTGATCGGCGCCGACGCCTCCGACATCGCGCTGATCCCCTCGGTGTCGTCGGCGGCCGGGCTGGTCGCCGCCCAGTTCGGCCCGGCCAGCCCGGGCGACAGCATCGTGATCGGGCAGCGGAGTACAGCTCGAACCACTTCCCTGGCGCCAGCTGGCCCGGAAGGGATACGACGTCCGCCAGGTCCCGTTCCGCAACGGCGGGCTCGAGCCCGAAGACGTGGGCGAGCGGGTGGACGCCGGCGACGAAGCTGGTCGCCTTCAGCGGCGTGCAGTCGGCGACCGGCCACCGGTCCGACATCGCCGCGATCAGCGGCCTGGCCCGCCAGGCCGGGGCGATCGTGTTCGTGGACGGCGTCACAGCTGGTCGGGGCGCTCCCGTGGCCGACGACCTCCGGCACGTCGACGTGCTGGCCACCACGGACCACAAGTTCCTGCTCAACGCGGGCCGCGGCATGGGCTACTGCTACCTGTCACCCGCCGCGCAAGAGCGGTTCACCCCGGTCAGCGCGGGCTGGCGGGCGGGCAGGGTCCCGTTTGACAGCTTCTTCGGCCCGGAGATGGACCTCTCGCCCACGGCGTCGCGCTTCGACAGCTCCATCAGCTGGCTGGCCGCGATCGGCAACGAGGCCGCCCTCAGCGTCTTCGACGACTTCGGGCCCGGCGCCATCTACGCCCGCAACGCCGAGCTCACCGGCCGAGCTCCGGGCCGCGCTGCCACCGCCGTCGGGTGGGACCCCGTTGACCTGCCCGAACAGAACCGGAGCACGATCGTCAGCGTCCCGCTCGGCGGCTCCGAACCGGCAGCGGGTTCTCGCCGCACTGTCCGGGCAGGGAGTCATCTGCTCGGCCCGGGACGGCCACCTGCGGCTCGCGGTCCACTTCTACAACCACGAAGACGACATCGGTCGGCTGGCAACGGCCCCGTCACGTCCGTCCGCTGACCGCCCACCCCGAGTCTTGACAGACGGAGTCGACCAAGCAACGGGAAATCCCTACAACTGGCGCCGTTCTGGTCTCGCGCCGCTGCCGGGAACCAGACGGGGGCCGACTCGCGTCCGAGGAATATGAATAGACCACCCCCGGCGGCCGCGGCAGGGTGTGGCAGGCACCGTGCTCGCCTGCACGGCAGTGGCGATCGCTGGATGCGCTACCGCCGCCAGCCCCACGCCCGGCGATCCCGCCGGAGTTCCGGGCGGCCTGCGGGCATCCGGGTGCCAGCGTGACGGTCCGGAAGGTGCCGGTCACCATCCCCCACGCGCCGTACTGCGACCTGACCGGCGTCGCGATCTCCTATCGGGGCTACGGCGGGGACGGTCCCGCGCAGCAGCGGCAGCATCGGCACCAGCAGCGGCTTCACCCCGGTGGTCCATCCTGGCACCTGACGTGGACCGTCAACGCCACCGGCCCGCCCGGCAACGCATAGGCACCGTGCGGAGGGTTCCCGGCCACTCCTGAGTGGACGATGTTATATCGTAGGACGATACTGTTCGCCCGGCGGGCAGGCCGCCTGTCCAGATCACATGCCGCACGGCTCAGCCGTCAGCCCGGCCTGGCGGTCCCGGCGAGGCGGGACGCCTACCGGTTTACCGCTGCTGCCGCCAGTGCTGCCGGGCGTCGCCGGGATCGTAGTGCCCCGGTGCACGGCCACCTTGGAGAACCGGGCATCGCCGACGAGCCGGATCACTGGGCCGTCGGCGGTGCCGGGTCCTGGCGGCCGTAGACGGCCCGCTTGGCGAACAGCGCGCCGCCCTCGTCGATCACGTGCCCCGGCCGGGACGGTCAGGATCAGCTTGCCGCAGAAGGCGTCGATCTCCAGCGTGATCTCGCGGCCCGGCAGCACGGCGTCGGCCAGGTTGACGATCAGCGCGCCGAAACGTGCGGTCAGCCGGGTGCGCCGTCCGGCCACCCAGCGCCCGGAGCGGATCACCTTGCTGAAGCGGGCGGCGACCTCGGCCCGGTCCACCGCCCCCAGGCTGGTGCCCGTGGCGTCGTCGGCAGGCAGGTCGCGGGTGAGCGGGGCGAGCTCACCGAGGGTCGTCGCGCGTAGGTGGCGTCGAGCCGCTCCGCGTGCTCGCGTCGTGGTCAGTCGTACCGGTGGCCATGGCGTTGCCGAGCACGGCGGCGGTGCGGTCCCGATCGGCGTCCGAGGCGCGCAGCTCGAGCCGCGCCGCGTCATGGGCTGGCCGGCTATCGGGCAAGAGCGAGCGGTGGTAGCGGGCGTCGGCCATGAACCCCATCGTAGCGGCTTGACTGGGCTAAAACGCGATATGTCGCGTCAAGTACCGGAGCGGGATCAGGCGGGCGCTGTTTCTACCTAGTAAGCAGGTAGGAAGGATAGGTTGCTGGCCGGTTAGCCCTTGCCTTCTCCTGGGGAACATGTTACGGCTGTAACCTGACGCCGGATGTTGCACCGTACGGTGCCGGACCCGGCCGCCACGGGTGGGTAAGCGGGCGGTTCCGCGCACGATCCAGCGGAGTTGCCGTGAGGCGATCCGCCATGGTCGGGGCAGTGCTGACAGCAGGGACCCGGTTAATCCCGAACCTGCGCCGGCTGCGCCGACGGCGACGGTCGCCGCCGCGCTGAGCCGCCCCGTCACCGCGACCACCTGATGGGACCACCGGGCTGGCCGACTGCGGCCACTCCAGCTTCCCCGCACGAAAGTCCGTCATGTCCTGGAAGGGGATCCTCATGAGCTCGTCTGCGGCCAGCCTGCTCGACCTCCGGCAGGCCCCGGCTCAGTATCCGGGGCGCCGAACCTCCCGGCCGGGTTCACCGGCACGTTCACCAGCCGGTACGTCGACACCGGTGAGCTGCGCCTGCACGCGGTCACCGGCGGCGACGGGTCCGCCGCTGCTGCTGGTGCACGGCTGGCCCCAGACCTGGTACGCCTGGCGCATGCTGATGCCGACGCTGGCCCGGGACTTCTCCGTCGTCGCGGTCGACCAGCGCGGTATCGGGCTGTCCGGACAAGCCCCAGGACGGGTACGACACCGCCACCCTGGCCAGCGACCTGGTCGGCGCTGATGGACGCGCTTGGCCACCAGCGGTTCGCCCTGTACGGGACCGACGTCGGCATGCCGATCGCCTACGCCCTGGCCGCCGATCACCGCGACCGGGTCGACCGCCTGGTCGTCTCCGAGGCCCCCCTGCCGGGATGTCTCCCTCACCGCCGCTGTTCCTGCCCCCGCCGCTCAACGAGCGGCTCTGGCACCTGGCCTTCAACCAGCTCCCCAAGGTGAACGAGCAGCTCGTCACCGGGCGGGAAGACATCTTCTTCGGCGCGGAGTTCGACGCCTCGGCCGGGACGAACAAGCTGCCCGCCGACGTCGGTCAGGTACTACATCGACACCCTCGCCGCCGACCCCGACCACCTGCGCGGCAGCTTCGGGTTCTACCGCGCGATCCCGGCCAGCATCGCGCAGAACGAGCAGCGCAAGACCCGGCGGCTGACCCTGCCCGTGCTGGCGATCGGCGGCGCGGAAAGCTCCGGTGAAGGGGCCGGGAACACGATGAAGCTCGCCGCGGACGACGTGCAGACCATGGTCATCCCCGGCTGCGGCCACTGGGTCGCCGAGCAGGCTCCCGAGGAGCTGCTGGGCCGCGCTGACCGCGTTCCTGGCTCCCTACCGGGACGGGCCACCGCGGCGGCCACCCGTTAGGCCGAGCGCTGCCGGGGTCCAGCGATCGGCACCAACCCAACCAGCCAAGGAGACCCACGTGTCTGGCCCGACCGAGAACGCAGCCGGACTGGACCCAGCGACAGGGAGGGCATTGTCATGACAGCACACTGGCGCGCGCCCGCCGGGCTGCACGTAGAGCTCGGCGCGGCTGCCCGATGAGGGTGAGCTGCCGTCGCTGGACGGCGCGACCGGGTGGCTCAATTCGCCGCCGCTGACCCCAGCCGGGCTGCGCGGGAAAGTCGTCGTCGTGGACTTCTGGACGTATACGTGCATCAACTGGCTGCGCCAGCTTCCTACCTGCGCGCCTGGGCCGAGAAGTACGCCGACCAGGGGCTGGTGGTGATCGGCGTGCACACCCCGGAGTTCTCCGTTCGAGCACGACGCGGACAACGTCCGCCAGGCGGTGCAGGAGATGAGGATCACCTATCCGGTCGCGACCGACAGCGACTATGCGGTATGGCTGGCCTTCGGCAACCACTACTGGCCCGCGCTCTACTTCGCCGACGCGCAGGGGCGCATCCGGCATCACCACTTCGGCGAGGGCGCATACGGCCAGTCGGAGATGGTGATCCAGCAGCTGCTGGCCGAGGCCGGGTCCAGCGGCGCTCAGGCACGGACCTGGTCTCGGTCGATGCCCGCGGCCTGGAAGTCCCGGCCGACTGGGCCATCCTTGAGATCGCCGGAGAACTACACCGGCTATGAGCGCACCGAGAACTTCGCATCCCCGGCGGCGCCGGTGCCCGGCCAGCCCCACGTCTACACCGTCCCGGCGCGAGCTGGGGCTCAACCAGTGGGCCCTGTCGGGGACTGGACGATGGGCGGAGAGGCCACCACGCTGAACGCGGCCAGCGGGCAGCTCGCCTGCCGCTTCCACGCCCGCGACCTCAACCTCGTCATGGGACCGGCCACACCAGCCACCTCCAGTGCGGTTCCGCGTGCTGCATCGACGGGCAGCCACCCGGCGCGGCGCACGGCAGCGACACCGACGGCGACGGCAACGGCACGCTCACCGCAGCAGCGGGTCTACCAGCTCATCCGCCAGCCCGGCCCCATCACCGAGCCGCACCTTCGAGATCACCTTCCTCGACCCCGGCGCCCAGGCCTACTGCTTCACCTTCGGCTAGACCGGGGACGAAGCATGCGAACTGGCCCAGTTCGGTCGGATGCCGGGTGAAGGGGCGTTCAGTAAGCAGCGTCATCTGTACCCGACTGACGCCGTCACTTTTGTTGCCAGAAATCGATAATGGCAAAACGGCCACACTTACAACAAATATGCAAAGCCGCGCATTTGCCAGCCGGCAGCTCGCCGCGTGATGCACACTGCGTGAAGTGGTCCGCACCACATTCTGGACAGTGCCGGGATGCCTGGCGGGCACGGACGGACCCGCCGCTTACGAGTTCGTGGAGGTGCCCCGGTGGCGCCAGCGCGGAGCACGATCATGGTGGCGGCGATGGGAACGGCGCCGACGAGCATGGTGGCCTGGACCCGGCGATGGCGGCGAACACACCACCGGCCAGCGCGCCGACTGCTTCGCACCCCAGGCGACGCGGGGCAGAGGCTGGTGACCGCCCAGCAGGTAGTCGGGCACCACCGCTAGCATGGTGACCGCAGTCGCTGAGCAGGGCAAAGCTGCGCTGCCGCCAGCGAGCATCGCAGCGGCGATGATCACATTGGCGCTGGGAGCCCGAGCACGCCTGGGTGACGGCTGCCGCCAGCCCGGCCAGCAGAGGACGCCACGGCCCCAGCCGCTGGGCAGATGCGAGGCCCGGATTCCGCCGACCGCCACCCTGCCGACCGGCCCCGATGGCCAGCAGCAATCCATACACACCTGGCTTCTGGTGCAGGTCCTGATCACATACAGACCAGAACCGCGAACCAGGCGGGCATCCAGCGGCGACGACGCCAACAGTGACCGTGGTGTCCCGATGTCGGAGCCGCAGCCAGCGCAGGCCTCGAGTTCCCCGCCGCAGCGCCGCCAGCGACGTCGCCGGCTTCCTGGCGGTCTGTTGACCCACTGGCTGGAAAACGCCGGCAGCGTGGATGGCAGCAGCACGGCGTGATCCCCAGCGGTTCCGGCGTTGACCGCGAACGGCAGCACTCGCGGCTAGCCGTCATAGCGCAGCTCCCCAGCGGCAGGCCCGCCGCAGCCAAGTTGCCGACGAGGTCTGCCTGGCAGACGCCCGGCGGCGGCTCCGGTCGACTGGCTGAATCGGTCCAGGCTGGGGTACGAACGCTGTCCCGCGGCGGTAGTCGCGCAGGCCGTACCAATTCCCGTGATGAACGCCGTGAGATAGATGCGCGCCAGCCCGGCGTTATGTGAGGACACGGCCGCGCGCGGCGATGCCAGATCAGGCCTTTAATGTCCACGATCACCATCAGGCGGCGCCGGTCGCTGCGGCTCGACCAGCACGCCCAGCCTGGCGCCGCCCATCACGAGCCAGGGAAGCCTGCACGGCGGTGACGGCCGCGAGACGGCGCGCCGAGCGCGCGTGAACTGGTATTGTGCCAGCAGGGGAAACGCAGCGCCAGCCGGACACCATCGCCGAAGTCGGCCAGAAACCCTGATAGCCAGTAGCGTGGGCGAGCGAGCAAGTGGAACCAGCCAGCGAGCGCTACCACAATGACATCATGCCGGACTGCCCCGGCCCGCCTGCCGCCTGACATCGAGGCATTGGGGCAAGCTGATCAGCCAGCTGGTTTAGCATGGCGCCCTGAGCGCGATGCGAACGAGACCTACTTCTTATGAGGTCGTCTGCGCAGTGCGTCTCAACGCAGCATTCAGCGGGCGGAACCCCCGGGCATGTCCCAGCTCTCTGCCGTTCGCTCGTGCAGGCGCCAAACCACGCAAGCGGGCGCCGGGGCCGGCGAAGCCATCGCACGGCGGGTGCTCCGGCCCGGCGCGCGCGCAGCCCTGACCAAACCGTTGACGCAAACCGATTGGTTGTAACGGTGTGGCAAACCGACCGGCTGCTACTTTGCGGAGACTGTCATGGCATTTCCTGATCGCGCCGACCGCGGAGATCGCCCACCCGGCGCCCACGGTCACCGGACGGAAGAGAGGGGCTGGCCTTGTCCGGACAACATCGAGATCATCACGCGCTTCGAGCACGCGTTCCGCGCGGCCGACCAGGCGACGATCGACGAGCTCTGCGACCCGGGCCTGGTCGACCACAATCCAGCGCCCGGCCATGAGCCGACGCTGGCTTACTTCAAGCAGAAGGTCGCGGGCTTCAAGGCGATCTTCCCCTGACCTGGAGGAGGACCTGCAGGACATCATCGCCAGCGGCGACACCGTCGCCACCCGGTGGGTCGTGACCGGTTCCTCGCAGCAGGAGTTCATGGGGATCCCGGCCTCCGGCCAGACGATCAGGGTCGAGGGGCATGAACTTCTACCGCCTCAAGGACGGTCGCGTGACCGACATCTGGACGCAGTTCGACGGCGTCGCCCTGATGCAGCAACTCGGCGCCATCCCGGCCTGACGCCCGGGTCCGGAGGGCCGGTGGCCGCGGCGGGCAGCCCGATCAGCGTGGCCCAGGCCGGGCCAGGGCCCGCGGGACTGTGGTGTCTGCGACGCTGCGGCTTGTCCCGGTCTACCAGCCCGGCTCGGTGCAGGACCTCTTCTCATGTGGTGGTTGATCGCCGTCAGGATTGCGTGGTCGAAGCGCCGTCGCCCGGGTAGATGCAGGCCTCGCCAACTCTGGTGGGAGGCGACCAGGGACAGCAGGCGCAGCCGCAAAATCGGTCACCAGCCTGAGCATGGGCGCGACCTGGGTCGCCTGCCCATGGTCAGCTCGCAGCGGCGAGCAGCAGGCGGCGGTTCGGCCAGCTGATCACTGTCAGAGCAGGACACACGCCTATATTGACAGCGGTCGATGCCAGGCAAGCTCACCCGTGCATCGAGGCAGATGTTCGTCGTCGAGGGAGGATCTGAGGTCCGGTGCAGCCGTGGCTGAACGTCAACGACCTGGACGAGGCGGTCAGCTTACGGGCTGTTGTTCGGCACCGAGCCTGCCAAGCGCCATCCCGGTTATGCCAACTGCGATCGCCGAGCCGCCGCTCAAGCTAACCTGCTGGAGAACCCGGGCCAGGGCGGCAGCCTCACCATCTCGGCGTGGAGGTGCCCGACACCGCAGCGGTCGATGCCGAGCATGCCCGGCCGCCGAGGCCGGGCTGGCCCCGGTCGATGAGCGGGACACCACCTGCTGCCACGCGAGGTAGACAAATTCTTGGGTCCGTGGCGCACCCAACGGCGAGCGGTGGAGATCTACACCGTCCTGAAGACAGCCCCACCTTCTGGGGCAAAGACGGGAGCCAGAGCTGGCAGGCCGTGGAAGCCACACCGGACGCTGGCCCGGCAGGACAAGCCTCGCGCAGCGCTGCGGCGGGCAGCAGGCCAGCGACCAGTCACAGGCTGGCGCCTGCTGCACCTGGACTGACTCACAGCGTGACTGACGTACAGCTATGGCGGCGGCTGCCGTCGAACCGCTGGGGCAAAGCGCCTTCCTGGCCGCCGTGGTCATCGGCTCCGGGCACGCCGCCCAGCGCCTGCCACCTGGCTGCGACCTCCTGGGCTTGAGCTGGAGAACGCGGCGGTAACCGCGGCCGGGCTGTTCGCGATCATCTTGATGCGTCCGTCAGGTCACTTCAACCCGGTGGTCTCCCTTCGGGCATGGTCTTTGTGGCCTGCGATGGCGGCATGCGGCCGCTCACCTGCCAGCGCGCAGGTGGCTTGCTGCATCGCCGGGGCAGGCCGCGAACTGATGTTCGCCCGCACTACAGTCAGCATCTCGCCAAGGACCGTAGCTCACCCTCGCCCACTTCCTGTCCGGAGATCGCAACCCTGGGCTCAAGTCCTATTCTCATTCTGCGCTGGCCTGGTCCGGCTGCAGCTGCGCCGCCCTGCTCGCGGTCGGCGCTCACATCGGCGCGGCGTACTTCTTCTCACCTCCTCCACCAGCTTCCGCCAACCCGGCCATCACCGTGGGCCGGATGTTCCGGATCAGCTTCGCTGGGATCGCCCCGTTCGTCCCAGGGTTCATTGCGGCTCTCAGCTCATCGGCGGCGCCCTGGCCGTCGCACTGTCAAGGCCTTGTATCCGGGAGTCACCCCGAGTGGCCGCCCGCACGTCGCCCCCATCCCCAGAACGCCACCACTGAGCCGCCTGATCCGGCAACCGGGCAGTCGGGATGCCACCGCCTCAGCACCTACTGAAAGGCCGGTCAGATGACCTTTCGTCCCCAAGCGTCCTGTTCATTCGTGTGCGCACAACGCCGGACGCTCAGATGGCCGCCGCCCTTCCCCGACCGACGAGGTTGGCGGCCGCGTCGTGACCTCCAGCCGGGTCCGAGCCAGCCGCCGAACTGAACCCCCGCCGTCGGGCAGCATGGCCGAGACGGATAGACATCTCCCGCGAGTTCTGCCACTAACCGGCGATCAAACCAGGCCGCCGACGCCGTCATCACCATGGGCTGGTGGCGACACCTGCTCCGGTCTACCCCGGCAAGCGCTACCTGACTGGGACCCGTCCGACCCGGCGGTCTGGACCTCGCCAGGCGGTCTGGCCCATCCGTCCGCGACGACATCCACCAGCGCGTCCGCGGGCCTGCTCGCCGAACTGGCCCCCGTTCATAAACTGAGCGCACCCGACGCTGTCAGGGGTGCCGGTTGAGTCCCTCGCGGCAGATGGCAGCGCCGCGTCGGTGTGATACGCCATCCGCGGTCCTCCGTCCCCGCCTAGGGACGATCCGGGGGCCTTGCGTGGCTGTATGCGCAGGCGGCGCCTGCGTGGTACGACTCTCCCGGCGAGCGCGCGGGTGCGCGGGATGACGACGAGCTGCCCGTCGCGGCCGCGGCGGACCTTGAAGAAGTGGTCGTCTGGCGCCCTTCGAGAATGCCCAGCACGCTCGGTCATCTGCTTGGTGCCGTCCAGCTTCCCCGGTGGGTTCAGCGGATGTGGACCAATCGTTGGCCGTGATGTTTCGAGCGCAGGTGACCCGGACCACGAGCCGGTGGTAACGCACGCCGGTCACCTCCTGGATGGGGACCACGGCTGGGCTGGGGCGGTTAGCTGTCGTCTGATGGTGATTGATCATGTGAGATGGCCGCACTTGGGGTCCGCTGCCGGGTGAGAACCAGACCAGGACGACCGTGGTGGCGCTCATCGCCTACTGGGTGTGCTGGCTGGGAGCAGGCGTGGCGAGCAGGCCCGGGCTGCCGGGCGCCTCGACGGTCAGGGTCACCTGGCTGGCGGTGACCCAGCAGGAACTGCCCGGCGCGAGCGGGGCGGCTCCCCACGCAGAGGGCGGCGACGTCGGTGATCGTGCCGGGGCTGGGAGGATGAGCCGGGCGGTGTCGCTGGTGTGTTCCACCGACGTCGCCGACGGCTACCTCCTGCCATTGGCTGATCCGGGTGGCGGCTGTCGCGGTCCAGCGAGCAGCCTTCCGCCTGGGGTCAGGGGCAGCCTCATCGGCCCCCGGTCAAGGTTTGTCTCGGTAGCACCCCCGGCCGCACTGGTCCGGGCCGGGGTCGTGGGCGACAGGCGGCTGAGCACCGCCTGAGCTGGTGCTCGAACGCGCTGAGTTCGGCCTGTTGCCGGACCCGCTTTCGATCCGCCCGGCCATACATACGCCTCGCAGCAGGCTCGCGTGGGATCGGGTAGAGTTACGGCGTCGGCCATGCCGCCACCAGCGTCGGCGATGTCCTCCAGGCTCATCCCGATGCCCTCGGCCCGCTGACGAACATGATCTCGTCCAGCGCGGACTCGTTGAACATCCGGTAACGGTTGTGCGCCCGCCGGGCAGGTGAGATCAGCCCGGCGCGCTCGTAGAACCGCACCGTCGATGGCGCCACCCCAGCGCGTCAGCAAGCTCTGCGACCCGAAGACCTTCACGAGGCCCAAGCGTAAACATTGCACCTGACTTCAAAGTCAAGCGGCTTGGTCACCTCCAGCCGGGGTTCCTGGTCTGCCTCCCCGTCCCCCGTTGGCTGCACCGGGGTCGGCATGATCGCCTCCTGCAGCGTGCTACAGAGCCTTCTTGACAGTGGTGCGCACTCACTATCACGGTGGAGTGCGCAGTCACCTCACTAGTAGTGATGTGAGCACTCGCTCTACTGGAAACGCCTGCTGACCGCAGCCGTCATGACCGCGGCCGCCGCTTGGGGTGGTGAGGCAGATGGCTGAAGTCCCGGGGATGTCGTCGCGGCAGCGGTGGACGCTGGTGCTGGTGTGCACGGCGGTGTTCATGTTGCTGCTGGATATCACCGTGGTGAGCGTGGCGCTGCCATCGATTCAGCGGGATCTGCGGGCGAGCCTGCCGGACCTGCAGTGGGTGAGCGCCGCCTATGCCCTGGTGCTGGCCGTGCTGCTGCTGCCGGCGGCCACCCTGGGTGACCGGCTGGGCCGGCGCCGGCTGTTCCTGGTCGGCCTGGTCATCTTCACCGCCGGGTCGCTGGCGTGTGCGCTGGCCCCGACCGCGCTGGCGCTCGAGTTGTTCCGCGCGCTGCAGGGAGTCGGCGGCGCGGTGCTGTTCGCCACCGGCACGCCGCTGCTGCGCGCGGAGTTCTCCGGCGCCGCCCTGGCCCGGGCGCTGGGCGTCTTCGGCGCCACGCTCGGCGGCGCCACCGCCATCGGGCCGCTGGCCGGCGGGGTGCTGACCGACACACTGGGCTGGCGGTCCATCTTCTTCATCAACCTGCCCATCGGCGTGGCGGCGTTCGCGGGCGGGGTGGCCCGGCTGCGCGAATCCCGCGACCCGGCCGGCGGCCGGGCCGACTGGGTGGGCACGGCCCTGATCACCGGGGCGCTGACCGCGCTGATGTTCGCGCTGATCCGCGGCAACGCGCTGGGCTGGGCGAGCCCGGCGATCGTGGCCCTGCTCGCGACCGCAGCCGTGGCCTTTGCCGGGTTCGTGATATACGAGCTGCGCATCGCCGCCGCGCCCATGGCCGACCTGCGCCTGTTCCGCGCGGCGCAGCTTTGCCGCGACCGGGTTCGTGGCGTTCGCGATCTCGGCGACGGTCATCGGGATGATCATCTACCTGTCGCTGTATGTGCAGAACACCCTCGGCTACTCCCCGGTCCAGGCCGGGCTGCGGTTCCTGCCGCTGTCGCTGGTCTCCTTCGCGGTCGCCCTCCTGACCGGCCGGCTGATCGGCAAAGTGGCGATGCGGGTGCTGCTGGGCGTGGCCATGGTCGCGGCCGCGGCCGGGCTGGCCTCGATGGCCCACCTGACCGCCACCTCCACCTGGCTGGTGCTGCTGCCCGGCTTCATCCTGGCCGGGATCGGCCTGGGCATCACCTCCACCGGCCTGGCCTCGGCAGCGCTTTCGGCGGTGGAGCCGGCCCACGCCGGGATGGCCGCCGGCCTGGTGAACACGCTGCGCCAGGTCGGCACCGCCACCGGCGTGGCCGTGCTCGGCGCCCTCTACGCCTCCCGCGTCACCACCGCCACCCTGCACGCCCTGGCGGGCCTGCCCGCCCCGCCCGGCGCCGTCCACCGGCTGGCCGCCGCTGTTGCCTCCGGCGCCTGGCACCCGGGTAGCCGCCGTGGTCCCGCCCGCCGCCCGCGCCGCGGTCACCCACGCCGCCCGCGCTCGGCACCGCCAGCGGGCTCAACGACGTCCTGCTCGCCGCGGCCGCGTTCGCCGCGCTCGGCGCGATAGCTGGATTCGCCTTCGGACCCGACCCAGCCAGGCAGCCGCCGCCCAGCCCCGCCCCGGCGACCACAGCGCACTGTCCGCCCAGCCGACCCCCGCCCAGCACCAGGCCCAGCGACCGGCCGGGCCCGGAAACAACGCCACCATAACCTCATCAAGACGCCGGCTGCAGACCCGTTGCGCTCGCCCCCAGGTGAGCATCCCAGGGCTCACCCCCGCGAACTAAGGTCCAGATCTCCCCACTCCACCGCGCTGCGCCGCACCGAAACGACCGGAGAGTTGACAGCAGTCCGGATCGACTTTCGCTTGGGCAACTCGCCAGGAAGATCATCAGAGTAGGATGGCTTACAGTCGGCCCAATCCCTCATCCCGGCGCTGGTGACCTCGGCTTTGATGGGCACCCCGGAGCGCGATTCCTGAACGCGCGACCTACTGGCTTAGGAGGCCCCCGGGCGTCGCCAGATGCGGCTGGGCGTGGCCCGGGATGTGGCGCGTTGAGCCGCACCGACAGTGGCTAGACGTGGGCCTGGCGCCGCCCGGTATCTGCCAATGTTGCTCCCACCTGGCTCCCCCGCGATCCTCGCGTTAGCCCCGCCTCGGCGTTCGAACCATCGAACGCCGTCTCGAACCACCGCCCCGCGTGGGTCCGGGCACGCTGGAGACCCGGGAGCCGGAGACGGCCCGGTAGGCAGCACTTCAGCGCCCGGCACGCCCAGGCGGCGGCCGCGCGGCTGACACCGTCGCGGACCGCGCGGCGCTGGCGGCCGGGCTGAGGCGGTCAGCGCCGTGGCGTCACGACGGCCTTGACCGAGTCCGGGTCGCGGGCGCCGACGGTGAGGGCCTGCTCGACGTCGGCGAGACCGTAGTGCCCGGTGACCAGGGCGTCGAGGTCAACCCGTCCCGACGCCGCCAGGGCGATGGCGTCCGGCCAGGTGTTGGCGTACCGGAACGTGCCGGTCACCTCGAGCTCACGGGTCTGGACATGGGCCAGCGGGAGCGGGATCTCCTCGCCGCCCATCCCGACCAGGACCACCCGCCCGGCCCGGCGCACCGCCCGGATCGCCGCGCCGGTGGCGGCCGGGTTTCCGGAGCACTCCAGCAGCACGTCCGGCTCGATCACGGCATCGGCCAGCGACGTTACACCTACGTTGACGACCTCGCTCGCGCCGAGTTCCCGGGCGAACTCCAGCCGACGCGGGTTGACATCGCTGACCGCGACGTAGGTGGCGCCGAACGCCTTCGCCGCCTGCAGGCGACACCAGGCCGATCGGCCCGGCGCCGGTCACGAGCACCCGTGAGCCCGGCCCGGCGCGCGCCTTGCGGCACGCCCAGACGCCGACCGACAGCGGCTCGACCAGCGCGGCCGCGTCGTCGGACAGGCTGTCCGGTACGGGGTGGGCGAACTCCTGGTGCACCACGACGTACTCGCAGAACGCGCCGTCGACCGGCGGGGTACCGAAGAACCGCATGCCGGGGCAGAGGTTGTAGCGCCCGGCCCGGCAGTACTGGCAGGTGAAATCCGGGACGCCGGGCTCGATCGACACCCGCTGCCCGGGCTGGTGGCGATCGGCGCCGGGACCGGCGGCAACCACGACACCGGACGGCTCGTGCCCCAGGACCAGCGGCGACTCGACCACGAAGTCGCCGATGCGGCCGTGCTCGTAGTAGTGCACGTCGGACCCGCAGGTGCCGACCGCCGCGACCTGACCAGCACCTCGCCCGCGCCTGAGCAACACGTAACCGAATCGCATC
>ERZ1370068.8257-contig-7127_pt1 | contig 59910 bp, 59 predicted proteins | sample MGYA00561227_ERZ1370068 | MGnify/ENA primary metagenome ERZ1370068 (study PRJEB38410, sample SAMEA6850437) | metagenome | study: Metagenomic assessment of the ecological functions of the soil: analysis of the soil microbiota associated with the... | reverse complement strand
GACAGTGAGGACGATCCGAGCCGCTGGCCGATCAGCTCCGCTTCTGGAAGGCGAGTCGCTTCGAGGTGATCCTCCGCGGCAGCGGCGCCCCCACCGCCGAGCGTCACGGGAGTCATTCCCAGGACGATCTCGTCGAGCAGACCGGCGTCGTCGAACTGCCCGACGAGCCGCCACTTCCAACCACCCAAAGATTGGCGCCGGAGAGTCTCTCGTCATCTCCTCAGCTTGACCGACGTCCCCTTCGACCAGGGCGATATCGACGCCCGCAATCAGCGAGCTGTCCCGGTGGGTGAAGACCCAGCCTGGCCGGTCGCCGTAATAGCGACGCCAGTGCTCCGGCCGCTCGATCATCTGGTCGCGCTCGACCATCCATTCGTACGTGGTCGCACCATGGCTCAGCCCGCCGACGGACGGAAACCACTGGTCCCCAATTACGCATCGTCCTCATCTGTGAGGCACCCTCGAACAGCCAGTCGAGTGAGTTGTTCTCGTCTGCGATGTAATCGTCGATAGTGCAAGCGGTGAAGTACTGCACCTGGTCATCGCGGGCATCCTGGCAGACGCTCGAGTTCGTACTACGACGTTGGCTCGACGACTTTGGTGACGACCCAGCGGTGCTTGCCGATCTTGCGGTCGCGGACGAATCCCAGCTTCTCGTAGGTCGACAGGGCGCCGTTGAAGAGGAAGCCGGCAGGAACCGAACCCGCGGCCTCGGGATAGCCCTCTACCTTGCCGCCGCCGAGACGTGCGATCAGATCGAGCGCCCCGGCGAGCGCCGCCGTGGCGACGCCCTGGCGCCGGTGCCCCTTGCCGACGAAGTTGCAGGCGATCCGCCAGTCCGGCAAGGTCGTGAGGCTCTTCTCGTAGGCAGCCCGGTTCTTGATCTTCGGCACCTCGTCCGGCGCGCCGAACTGGCACCAACCCACACAGTCGTCGCCATCGAACACAAGGGCCGCATGCGCCCTGCCTGCCCGCACCCGTGCGAGCTTGCGTTCCCGGTTCAACGCCGGCTCGCGGCTGTCATCCGGATGAAAGCCCATGCACCAACAACCCCCGAAGACGCCGTTATTCGCCTCGACCAGCCTGGCGAACGCATCCCAGCTCGACTCATCGAGAGCCTTAATCGTGTACCCCGACCCCACCACCAACTCAGCCGTTCGGGCGGGGAACCTTCGGCCCACCTTCCGCGTGGCGTGAGCCACGTTGGAGCAGCTAGGGCGAGCACGCGCCGCTGTCCCTCGGTCGCGCCGCTCCCGAGTTCGTCGGTACGTGTACGCGACGTCGCCGCCGATGACGACGAGCCCGTCGCGGCGTGTCGACCAGGACGCTCTGGTGGCCGGTTCGCTGTGGCCGGGCGTCGGCAGCAGCCGGATGCCGGGAGCACCTCCGCCTCGCCGTCGTGCTCGACGTAGGTCGCACCCGGGAAGTCGACCCATTCGGGCGGGTCATAAGGCGCTTGCAGCTCGAGGCCGCTGGACGTGGATCGGCATGCCGGGAAACAGGCGGTTGCCGCCGCAGTGGTCGAAGTGGAGGTGGGTGTTGATGACGCGCACGACGTCTCGCGGGGATGTTCCTCCGGCATCGGCACCGGCGCGCCTTCCTCGTCCAGCTCCGGCGTCGAGTCGATCATGCCGGTGTCGACGAGGACGACGCCGTCGGCGTGCTCGATCGTGTGCACGTACACGGGTAAGCCCGCGAAGGTGGCCGCGAGGATGGTGAGCCGCGATCGCGTTGGCGGAGAGCTTGGGAACGCCAGTGTCACCGCGTGGTTAGGGCAATTGGTCCTCCAGATCGCTGGTTGCTGGATCGGGCCTTCGGTAGAGATCGCGATCGGGGACGGAACTGCATCTGTCGACGAGCCGTTCGACCGGCGTGGCAAAGGAATGTCGCATGCGTCAGTGTTCCGGGAGCAGCCTACTGGGCCACCTCATCGGGTGAAGGTGAGATGTGTGACGCCGCTGGGGCGTCGAGACCGCCTCCACGTCGTACTGCTGCTCCAGCGCCTCCAGGCCGTCCCACAGCCGAACACCGCGGCCGAGCAGGATCGGCACCTGCACGACGTGCAGGTGGTCGACAGACCGGCGGCGAGGAACGCACGCAGCATCGTCGGGCCCCCGCCGATGCGGACGTCCTGACCGGCGGCTGCGTCCCGAGCCACCTCGAGTGCATCCGCCGGCGCGGCGTCGAGGAAGTGGAACGTCGTACCGCCCTCCATCTCCAGCGACGGACGCGGACGGTGGGTCAGGACGTACGTCGGCGTGTGGAACGGCGGGTTGTCGCCCCACCACCCGCGCCACTCCGGGTCGTCCTGCCAGCCCGGAGGGCCGAACTGCCGGCGCCCATGATCTCCGCACCGATGCCGTGGTCCGTGCCGCTCGGCGCATCGCGTTGTCGACGCCCTCGCGTGCCGCGACCGACTCGCCGAGGACTGTTGCGTCGCGGCGAACCGGGTGGCGAACATCCACTCGTGGAGCCGATGCCCGGCGTGGCCGAACGGCGTGCTCGAGCGGCCTGCCCCTCGCCGGTGGCGAACCCGTCGAGCGAGATCGAGAGAGTTGTGGACGCGGACGCGGGACATGGCTGCTCCTTGGGTTGTGGCGGCCGCCAGAGTAGTTGACCGTCCCGCGCCTCCAACCCCCGAAGGCGTGAGGCTGGATCTGGCTGGGGCCGATGAGTTTTCGGTGGTCTGCCGGTCTCTACGGCGTACGGATCCGTAAGCGATGAGAACGTTCTCGCCTTGGAGTAATCACCCCGGGAGGTGGCATGGAGTTTCTTCTTACGTCCGCGGGCGTCACAAACACCAGCATCCACGACGCGCTGGTCGACCTGCTGGGAAAGCCGATTGCCGAGTGCGACGCCCTCTGCATCCCCACCGCGTCGTACGGGCACCCGATGGCCGGTCCTGGCAGGGCATGGCAGTTCATCAGCGGACGGGAGCCCAGGACGCCCATGTGCGAGCTGGGTTGGAAGTCCTTGGGAGTGCTGGAGCTGACCGCGCTGCCAAGCATCGACGACAGAACGCTGGGTGCAGTGGGTCCGAGAGACCGACGTGCTGCTGGTGAATGGCGGCGATGCCCTGTATCTGTGCCACTGGATGCGGCAGTCCGGGCTGGCAGACCTCTTGCCGTCGCTGCGACGAGACGCGTCTGGGTGGGGCTGAGCGCCGGGAGCATGGTGATGACCCCGCGGATCGGGGAGGACTTCGTCCAGTGGAAGCCGCCCACCGGTGGCGATGAGACGCTGGGAGTCGTCGATTTCTCGATCTTCCCGCACGTCGAAAATCCGGGACCTGCCGACAAACACCATGGCCAGCTGCCGAACGGTGGGCCGGCCGGCTTGTCGGGGCCTGCGTACGCGATCGACGACCAGACCGCCATCAAAGTGGTCGACGGCACCGTCGAAGTCGTTTCCGAGGGCAATGGAAACTGTTCACCCCAGCCTGGAAGCAGCCGAATCGGTCTAGGTGACGACGCGAGCGCTTAGGAGAAGGGTCGATGGATAACTACGTGGTCAAACCGCTCAGGCCGGACACCTGGGACGGGTTCGCCGGGCTCGCGCAACGGCACAACGGCGTGTTCGGGGGCTGCTGGTGCACCTACTTCCACACGATGCACTCCGAGAAGACGTTCGACGCCGACGACAACCGGAGTCTCAAGCGGCGCCTCGTCGAGGAGGGCCGGGCGCATGCCGCGCTCGTCTACGACGGGGACGAGGCGGTCGCGTGGTGCGAGTACGGGAGCCCCGAGGAGCTGCCGAACATCTACCACCGCAAGCAGTACGAGGAGGAGCTTGACCTCGTCCCCGACTACCGGATCACCTGCATCTTCGTGGACCGGCGCTACCGGCGAAAGGGGCTGTCGGCCGTCGCGCTGCAGGGTGCCGTCGACCTGATCTCGGACGCGGGCGGTGGCGTCGTCGAGGGCTACCCGCACGACACGCAGGGCAGGAAGAAGTCCGTGCTCTACAACGGGACGCGCACCCTCTTCGAGCGGGCGGGCTTCACGTTCGTCCGCAGCAAGGGCACGGGGAACTGCGTCATGCGCCGCACCGTGCCCTGAGCCACCGGTTGTAGTTGCTGATTAGTTATCAGCGGCAGGACGCGTGTCGTGCTGAGGAAGGTCGTCGAGGATCTCGTACCACGGAGCCTTCGAGCCGACGAACTGGTGGTACATCGGCTTGAGCGTAGGCTCGTCGATCAGCGTTCCATACGGCACGCCGAAGTACCCGTCTCGGGAAGTCCAATACAGGAGCGAGAAGCACTCGCGCGACAGCGCACCTCGTAGGTTGAATCCGGGATCGCCCTCCACGAGCAACGATTCCGCGCCCTTCGTCACCGTTAGTTTGTCGCGCTCGATACGGCCCACGCGGCAAGAAACGCCGCTCCAGTCAGCGCACGACAATTCGAGCAGTGGCAGTTGTAGGCGACGACGAACTCGTCCGAAACCTCGAACGCGATGGCATTGCAAGCGCAGCGACCTCTCAGCACGACTACACCCTAGATTGGCAGCCGACACTCGCCTGGGCCAGTGTGCGGGAATGTCACCCAGGGCGATTCGCCTGCTGACCCACAGGCCGGCCGTGGATGATCCGCCTTCTCCAGCTCAGAACTACACTCTGGTGTCAATGAGAAGTTGTCTGCTTCTCCTGGTGACTGCCGGCATTCTCGCAGCGAGCGCCGCCGCAGCGGAGCCGCTCGGTACGAAGTCCGACAAGGCCGGTGACCTTCTGGGCGAAGGAGGGGGCGAGGTCGATTCCAGCTTCCATCCCCGCAGGGACCGCAATCGCGTCTTCTATGCCACGTCAGCTCAAGTATGCGCTGGATGGGGTTCACCAGCATCCGTACAACCCTGGCGACTACGACTCTCAAGAGGTACTCGGTCTTCTGGCGGTCTTCTACAAGGGTCACCAGGGTACTTGGCGAACGTTCAATCCGTTCCGGGAATCGCCAGCAGGAAAGCCTGTCGGCAACGGTCGCGGTCGACTGTTACAGCCCTCGCTCTGCGCGGCACCGCCGTCTGAGCCTGCGCCTTCTTTGGGGCATCTACGTTGTCATCCAGATCGATAAGCGATCGCTGGTGAGGCCTCCCAAGGCCCTGTACGTGACGACGGCCTACACGCCTTAGTCGGCGGAACGCCCTCGTCTCGGGCCAGCGTGCGGGAATGTCACCCGAGGCCGCTGACTGCGTCGAACGGGAAGGGCTTTACTGCCAGTGGCCGAATATCCCCGACCAGCCCGCGAAGCCCTTCGCTACGGCTCGAATCCTCTCGTTGCGTCTTGGTCCCTGAAGGGCTTGCTGCCGTGCGCGCTCCGCCAAGTAGCGCTCGTGAGCTTTCTTCTGCCTACGTGTGGCGATACCCGTCCAGAACTTCATGTGCCTCTGCAACAATGGTACGTCAGGTGTGCGCAGAAACGAAGGAAGCGACGCCGCTGGCGGTTGGGCAGCGATGCGCGGAGATGTCACCAGAGCGGCTCGGGCGGAAGCGGGCATTTACAGTGCCGGCGTGGACGAGTTCGCCGTTCGATCATGCCCGCCAACGATCTCGACGCGACGCTCTCGTTCTACGAGCGCCTCGGGTTCAACAGAACGCGGGCTCTGCTCCCGCTGGAGTGGAACTACTTGATCATCCGGCGCGGCAGCGTGCAGCTGCACTTCTACGGCGACCCTCAAAGTCGAGCCGCTCACGACGTCTCTCGAGCTGCTACCTGTACACCGGAGACGCCGACGCTCTCTACGCCGAGTGGGACGCGATCGGAGTAGTTGCTGATCCGAAGACCGGTAGTCGGCTCACAGGGCCGCCGGTCGCCACCGACTATGGGATGCGTGAGTTCGCTCTGAGTCGACCCGAGCGGGAACCTGATCCGGGTCGGCTCCCCGCCGTTCGTCTGAGGTGCATGATCAAGCAATGCCTGTGCAGGCGATTCATCCTCGGTGCCCCTCGTAAGCCGGAGCTGTGGACGGTCGAGTCAGTACGAAGCAGTTGCCGGGAAGGGGCTCGAAGGCGACCGTCATTTCCATGCCGACGGAGCTGCGTCAGGCCAAGCGCTGACGCTCGTTTCCGCCGAGGTCGTCGAGGACGTTGGACTACTGCCGGGAGCGACTCGCCGGCAGGTGACTGTGCGCGACGTGGATGTGAACAGCCTCGTTGGCAAACGCTTCCGGGTCGGCGAGGTCGAGTGCCTCGGTGTGAGGCTCTGCGAGCCGTGTCGGCATCTGGAGGAGATGACGCGGCCGGGGATCATCAAGGAGCTCACTCATCGGGCGGGGATCAATGCCGACATCCTCGTGGGTGGCGTCGTCATCCGCGTCGTGGCGATCCGGCAGTCGAGAGCCTCCAGAGCGCGGGCTTCTCGTCTGGGCGGCAGTGTGCCAGGTGTCACCCGACGAAACGAATCGACTCCTGGAACGGATGCTGTCCGCGGCTAACATCCTCACGTGGCGCTCCTGTTCATTCTCTTGTCGCTGCTCCTGCTCGGGTTCGGACAGGGTCGCCTTCCACGGGCGTGAGGCACGTCACGCAAAGCTCGTCGGCGACTGGAAGCGCGAGCGCCAGCGGAACCGCGCGTCCTCGACCGTCATTCACCGCTCCGTCCAGACAACCAGCGGCGTGACGCGAGAGAGCTGCGTGGTCGTGACGTGGAAGGCAGGCGGGCTGACGCACCGCCGTCCGTGCCATAAGGCACCCGCCAAGCCGTAACCGTCAGGGGAACGGGCTTTCCTGGGCCAGTCTTCCCGTGAATGACCCCTGACTGGTCTCAGCCATACGCGCGACGCATCGGGGCATCGCGCGCGTCGGTGATCGCCGCCCTCCTTATCGGACCGATGGCGCTCGTCCGAGTACGCGAACTCCTCGGCGTTCCGCCGCCATCCCTTCCGGATAGCGCCAGACCCGGACACCAGTGATTCGCTCCGCCGGCCCCCAGTCGTAGCGAGGATGGACGTGACCGTGGAGGTGGAGACAAAGAGTTCCGCCAACCTCGTAAAGCTGATTCGACGCAGTCCGTTGTCGCCACATGCCGCCCTCGACCGCTTCGCCGGATCAAGGATGCAAGTCGAATATGCGGTAAACCCGCGGCGCGCTATCCGGTCGAGATCGCTCAGATGATCCCCGCCGCGCACTCGGCAGCCAGGAGCGAGGAGTACCCGGGCAGATACGCTGCGTATCACCGATGACTCGCGTGAAGCCACCTCCGCATTCGCGCGATCACCATCGGGCCTCGCCTCGATGGGCCGAGCCGATCCGGTCGCCCTTCGCCAGTCTGCGATGACGAGACACCAGGCGCCCGCCTTCCGGGCCAGCGTTCGGGAATGTCACCAGAGTCGGCGATACGATCCCGGTCGTGAGGCGTCCGATGATCCTCGTCGTCGCCTGTCTCGCAGTGGGTTGGGCTGCCGCAGGCCGTCCTCGCGCACCGCACGACACCGCGACTTGAGGTCTGGCGCGCGTGTCAAGAGCCTCTCCACCAGGCAGGATTCCCGCGCGGACCTCAGTGCGGCGAGGATTGCTGACGTGTGCGCGCTAACTCGGGGGTCCCCGGATGCTGGGTCAGGATCGAATGGCGCGGCTACCACGTTTCGTCGTGCCGCATAGCACCCCCAAGGCAGCGCGGCTCGCCCACCAGCGGACGTACAACCGCTGGGCGAACGGGGCGGCGGATGGCGCTTGTGCAGAACCCGATCGTCTACGGATTTCGCGTGCCGGTGGCTGACTGGCAGGCACGATTCGTGGCTCCTGAACGCCGCAAGACTCGGCAGCTGTCTGCCGCTGGATGGCTAGCGCCAAGCTTTGCAGCCTCGCCGTTTGCTGGTCCGTGGACTCGGCTGTTTCTGGATGGTGCGACCGCGCGCGTGGCGCTGCGACTCGTTGGCGACTGGCGCGGGCAGTGAGAGCCCGAGGCAGAGCCGCGAAGCGATCGGTCAGTCGAAGCGTCCTGGCTAATTCCGGACCCCTTGTCCGGCTCAGGGCGCGGCCGGGCGTTGGAAGCTTGTTGAGAGAAATCGGTTGGCAGAGCCGGATTCATTCAGCCTGCGCGCGGTCATCATCAGTCTGCGCCAGCGCAGCTGGCGATGTGAGCGCGCTCCTCGGGATGCTCGTCTCTCCGATCGCTCTGGCGTGGGCGATGATCGCCGGCTCTGGCCGCCAAACCTGATGCGCGATGGGGTTAAACTGGTGCCGGTCGCCGTCGGCATCAACGTGCGCTGCTTCGGCGCCGATCGGACGTAAGCACTTTCGTGGGCGTCCACGGCCTCTTCGGGTACCGGAGCCGAGCCGCACCTGAGCGCCGTGTTTGACGCTCGCGGGTCGGAGGCATCTCGCCGGGCGTGTGGCAGTCAGCACGTGTTCCTTCCTTCGCGCGGGCGACGATGAAGCACGCCCTAGCGGCGTTATGCCTGGATGCCAGTCTTCACGCCGGTGTATCGCTGGGGCCGGGCTGGAGCGTGTTGCCCGTGGAACCCTTGCTCCCGGGGTTCATCGTCAACACGCTCGCTTCGGCGTCTAAAGCTTACTTCCCGACCTCTGCCGCGCCGCTCCGCCAATGCCGCGTTATCTGGGCCGATCTCCGTACGGTTCAGGAGCGCTTGACGTAGATGAGGCCGCCGTCCCGACTTTAGAGCCGGCCAACCCCGCGCAACCCGACGCTCCGCTCTCTACCCAGCGGCCGGCCTCAGGGGGACGATTTTGCAAACGGTCTGGCACGGGCGGAGCGGTGCTCCCGCCAGGGACTCGACGGCACGCGCTGGCTCTCAGCCGGAACCGCCGCAGCAGCGTGTAACTGCGGGATCCCGCCGTGGCGGAGGTACTCGCGCTCGCTTCGGCGTTTCGAGGCGGCACGCGGGCGCGGAACTCCTTGCCGTCCGCGTGTGACAGTAGCTTCCGAGGCCTCGCCGTTCTCGAGGCCGCGTGATCGAGAACTGCTCGCGGCCGGTCAGGCCGAGCGTCTCAGGTTCTCGCCGTCCATGAACTGCAGCGGCAGGATCCCCATCATCAGCAGGTTCGAGCGGTGGATCCGCTCGTAGCTCTCGGCGATCACGGCGCGCACGCCGAGCAGGTCAGGGCCCTTCGCCGCCCAGTCGCGCGACGAGCCCGAGCCGTACTCCTTGCCGGCGAGCACGATCAGCGGCGTGCCCTCGGCGAGGTAGCGCTCGGACGCGTCGTAGATCGTCATCTCCTCGCCGCTCGGCACGTGCACCGTCCACGTGCCCTCGCTGCCGGGCACGAGCAGGTTGCTGCAGCCGCACGTTGGCGAACGTGCCGCGCACCATCACCTCGTGGTTGCCGCGCCGCGCGCCGTACGAGTTGAAGTCGCTTGCGCTCGACGCCGTGCTCGATCGAGGTACTCGCCGGCCGGGCTGTCGGGCTTGATCGAGCCGGCGGGCGAGATGTGGTCGGTCGTGACGCGGTCGCCGAGCGATGACGAGGCAGCGCGCGCCCTCGACGTCCGGCAGCGGCTCAGGCTCGCGCGGCATGCCCGTCGAAGTACGGCGGCCGGCGGACGTAGGTCGAGCTCGTCGCCCAGTCGTAGAGGTCGCCCTCGGGGACCGGCAGCGCCCGCCAGCGCTCGTCGCCGGTGAAGACGTCGGCGTACGTGCTTGCGGAACATGTCCGCCGTCGACACGCCGCCGCGATCGTCGTCGTCGATCTCCTCCGTGCGTCGGCCAGAGGTCGCGCAGGAAGACGTCGTTCGCCGTCCGAGTCCTGGCCGAGCGGCTCGGTCGTCGAGGTCGACGTCCATCCGGCCGGCGAGCGCGTAGGCGACCACGAGCGGCGGCGAGGCGAGGTAGTTCGCCTTCACCTCCGGGTGGATGCGCGCCTCGAAGTTGCGGTTGCCCGAGAGCACGGCAGCAGACGACGAGGTCGCCCTCCTCGACCGCCGCCGAGATCGGCTCCGGCAGCGGGCCCGGAGTTCCCGATGCAGGTCGTGCAGCCGTAGCCGACGGTGTTGAAGCCGAGCTCGCTCGAGGTACGGCGTCAGGCCGGCCTTGTCGTAGTAGTCGGTGACGACCCGCGAGCCGGGCGCGAGCGAGCGACTTGACCCACGGCTTGCGCTGCAGGCCGCGCTCGACCGCCTTCTTCGCGAGCAGCCCCGCGCCGAGCATCACCTGCGGGTTCGAGGTGTTCGTGCAGCTCGTGATCGCGGCGATCACGACCGAGCCGTGCTCTGCAGCTCGAGCTCCTCGCCGTCCAGCTCGGCCGTGGCGACGGCAGGTGCGCCGGCCGCGTCGCGGCTCGCGACCTGGCGCCGGGTCGGCTCCATCGTGCGCCGGGCCGGCTTCCTGAACGACGCCGGGTCGCTGGCCGGGAAGCTGTCCTCGACGCTCTCGTCGATCGTGCCGTTGCCGTAGCCGATGCCCGAAGCTCGAGAGCGAGTCGAGGAACGGCGTCCTTCGCCTCGGCGCAGCGGCGACGCGGTCCTGCGGGCGGCGCGGGCCGGCGAGGCTCGGCTCGACCGAGCCGAGGTCGAGCTCGACGACCTGCGAGTACGTCGGGCTCGATCGGTCCGGCTCGTGCCAGAGCATGTTCTCCTTGCAGTAGGCCTCGACGAGCGCGACCCGCTCGCTCGGCCGGCCCGGTCAGGCGCAGGTAGTGCGAGCGTCACGTCGTCGACCGGGAAGAAGCCGCAGGTCGCGCCGTACTCGGGCGACATGTTCCCGATCGTCGCGCGGTCGGCGAGCGCGAGGCCCGCGAGCCCGGGGCCGAAGTACTCGACGAACTTGCCGACGACGCCGGTCTTGCGCAGCAGCTCGGTCACCGTCAGCACGAGGTCGGTCGCGGTCGCGCCCTCGCGGCAGCGCGCCCGTCGAGCCGGAAGCCGACGACCTGCGGGACGAGCATCGAGAGCGGCCTCGCCGAGCATCGCCGCCTCGGCCTCGATCCCGCCGACGCCCCAGCCGAGCACGCCGAGGCCGTTGACCATCGTCGTGTGCGAGTCCGTGCCGACGAGCGTGTCCGGGAACGCGACGCCGTCGCGTCGCCTCGACCACGCGCGCGAGGTACTCGAGGTTGACCTGGTGGACGATGCCCGGTGCTCGGCGGGACGACCTGAAGTTGTCGAAGGCGCCCTGGCCCCAGCGCAGGAAGGCGTAGCGCTCGCGGTTGCGCTCGAACTCGAGCTCGACGTTGCGGTCGAGATCGCCAGCCGCGTCGCGATAGTCGTCGACCTGCACCGAGTGGTCGATCACGAGCTCGGCCGGGATGCTGCGGGTTGATCTTCGCCGGGTCGCCGCCGAGGTCGTGCATCGCGTTGCGCATCGCGGCGAGGTCGACGATCGCGGGGACGCCGGTGAAGTCCTGCAGCAGCACGCGTGAAGGGCGGAAGCCGAGCTCGCGGCTCGGCTCGGCCTGCGGCTCCCACTGCGCGACCGCCTCGATGCCGTCCTCGACTCGTAGCGCGGAGCGCGTTCTCGAGCAGGATCCGCAGGGAGTAGGGCAGCCGCTCGACGTTCCTCACCGACCCGAGCGGCGCGTAGGAAAGGCTCAGGTCTCCGGGTGCGAAGGGTGGCGGTTGCTCCGGCGGCCATGGCTCGACTGTATCGACTAGGCGGTCAGCCCTCGCCGGTCCAGCTCCGCCGCGCATCAGGGCGCGAAGTGTGTCAGCAGGCAGGACGAGCACGATGTTCCCGGCGAAGCCGAGCACGGCGAGTGGGGCCAGCGCAGCCAGCGCGGGCCGTCGGCGATCGCCCAGAAGATCGGGAAGGCGAACAGGCTCTGACGGCCGAAGCTCTGCATCGTTCCCGAGAGGAGCAGCAGCGCCACGACCACAGTCGACGAACGCGGCCCACGGCCGGTACGCGCGGGCCGAGCCGCCAGAGCACGACCAGCAGCGGCAGCACGAGCGCCGCACGGGCGCTGTCGACGAAGCCCTGGAGGCTCTGCGTCGCGGCGAGCAGCAGAGGTACCGCGCAGGCGTAGGCGCCGATCTGCGGTCGCCCAGAGCCCGAAGCGGCGCCAGGCGACGACGACGCAGCGCTGCGACGGCCACCGCGCCAGCAGTGCGATCGCGAGGCGTGGTTCTCGAGCACGTCTCGAAGGTGGTCGTGCCCAGTCCCCCAGCCCGCTCGGCCCGTCTGCGGCCCCACAGCCTCTGGGCGTCGAAGAAGGCGGTCGCGTCATCGCTGCGTGACCAGAAGTACGCCCTCGACCGCCCGCCGCAGCGGCGACCGGCACGGCCGCGCCGACCCAAGCCGCGCGGCCCCTTGCCGCGGGCCAGCCAGCGCGAGCGGCAGCGCGATCAGGACGCCGTTCGGCCGGGCGAGCGCGGCGATCGCGCCGACGACGCCCCGGCAGCGAGCGGCTTCCCGCGCAGCGCGAACGCCGCCGCCCACGCCGCGGCCGCGAACGCGATTCCGTCCGGATAGGCGAGCGCGAGCGCGAACGAGCCGGGCCAGCACGCAAGCGCGAGGGCGCTGCGCAGCGACGAGCGCGGCAGGCCGTTCGGAGAGCCCGAAGAACGCGGCCAGCGCTCGCCAGCCAGGCGAGCGCCCCACCGACCACGATGTGCCAGGATGCGGCCCGGCCCAATGCAGCACCAGCGGCCAGAGCGGGAAGAACGCGTACTGGCGGTCGACGTGACCACCCGGGTAGCCGGCGCTAGCCGATGAAGTCGTACCAGTTGAAATCCCAGGCGAAGAGCGGCCAGAGACCCTCGTGGCTCGACCAGCCCGGGCCCAGGTGTAGGCGCCGGCCGCGAGCCCGATCCCGAGCGCGATCAGTAGCGGCGCCGAGCCAGGCCAGCCAGACGGCCGCTATGCGAAGAGCGTCGCGCCTGGGCACGGCGCGACTCTAGTGGATTCAGGCGGCCGAGACCTCTTCGCTTCCGAGCTGCTTCTGCCACCACTCGGACTCGCGGCGCTGGATCTCGGTCTGCGCCTTCGCGACGTAGCGCGGCGAGCTCGCGCTCCTGGTTGGCGAGCCGCTCTTCCAGCTCGGCCAGCGCCTCCTCGCGCTCCTCGAGCTTGTCGCCGCGGATCTGGCCGTCGGCCTCGAGCTGGGCCTCGCGGAGGTCGAGCTCGCCCTCGCGGTCGTCGAGCTCCTTGAGCCGGTCGCGAGGTCTGTCCTCGAGCGACGAGCCGGCGCTCTCGCGCTTGTCGGTGCGCTTCTTGTGCGAGTCCGAGATCGTCTCGAAGTTCGCAGCCTGCGACTCGCGCGCCGGCGAGCTCTCGCTCGCGCTGCCTCGAGGCCGGACGTTCAACTCCTCGAGGTCGCGGCCGCGGTTGGCGTCGCGCTCGGCGTGCGCCATCGAAGCCTGCAGCCGGTTCAGCTCCGCCTCGCGTGCGGTCAGGTCGAGCTCGCGGCGGTCGAGCTCCGCGCCGCGGGCGACCGCCTCCTGGGCGAGGCGGCCCTTGTCGGCCAGCTCACGCTCGAAGCGCTCGGCGTCGACGCGGAGCTTCTCCTGCCTGCAGCAGGATCTCGGCCTCGCGCTCGCCGATCGCCTCGTCGCGGGCGGCGATCCGGGCGGCCTCCTTCTTCAGGTCGCTCTCGCGCTGGCCGAGCCTGCGCTCGCGCTCCGACGATCTCCTTGTCGCGAGCGCGCCACTCGTTCTCGCGCTTCGTCGAGCGCCGCGCTCGCGGCCGTCGAGCCTGGCCGTCGCGGCTTGCTCCGCGCGTGACGAGCTCGCTCTCCTTGCGCGTCAGCTTCTGCTCGCGATCGGCGAGCCGCGCTCTGCGCCTTCGTCAGGTCGGACGAAGCCTTCTCGCGTCGCGCGATCGGCGCCCTGCAGGTCGCGCAGCCGCTCTCGGCGGCCTCCTAGCTGCTCGGCCGCGAGCGCCTGCTCGGCGGCGAGCTCGGCCTGGAGCTCGGCGACGCGCGTGTGCTCGGCCCCGATCGCCTCGCGCTGGTCGCGGACGCGCCGCTCGCGCTCCTCGAGCTCGACCTCGAACTCGGCCAGCTTCGCCTCGCGCTCGTCGAGGGTCAGGCGCGCGGTGGGCGAGCCCTTCTCGGAGCCGACGTTCTGCTCGTCAGACGTGCGAGCGCTGGCCTGCAGCTCGGTCGCGCAGCGTGGCCTCGCGGCCTGCGCCGCCTCGAGCTCGTGCCTGCAGCGCCTGCACGTCCGGCCGACGATCGCGCTCGAGTCGCCTCACCGCCGGCCGGCCGCGCGGTCAGCTCGAAGCGCAGCTCGACGTTCGTGGGGCCCTGCGCCTCCGGCGCCCTGCGTCCTCGTCGTCACCCTCCCGCCGCGCGCTGCAGCTGCGCGCGCAGCCCGGTGCCGAAACCCTTCTCGGTCTCGGCCCCTGGTTCTCGGGTGTGTCGGACATCGTCGCCTCCGATTCCGGTTAGAAGATCTTGGAGAGGTTGAGGAACGCCGGCCCGAGGATCACCAGGAACATGGCCGGGAAGATGAAGAGCACGGTCGGGAAGAGCATCTTGATCGGCGCCTTCATCGCCTTCTCCTCGGCGGCGGCCTGGCGCTTGAGGCGGCTGTCGGTCGCCTGCACGCGCAGGATGCGGCCCAGGGAGATGCCGAGCTGGTCGGCCTGGATGATCGAGCGCACGAAGCTCGAGAGCTCGGGCGTGTTCGTGCGGTCGGCCAGCTTCTTGAGCGCGTCCTGGCGCGACTCGCCGATCCGGATCTCGCCCAGCGTGAGCGCGAACTCGTCGGCCAGCGGGCCGTGCATGTGCTCGGTCAGCTTCGAGATCGCGCCGTCGAAGCCCATCCCGGCCTCGACGCTGACCGCCATCAGGTCCAGCGCGTCCGGCAGCTCGGCCCGGATCCGGTCCTTGCGCGAACGCGCCTTTCCGGAGACCACGAAGTCGGGGGCGATGAAGCCGATCCCGCCCAGCGCGATCGCGGCGAAGAGCACACCACCGGCCCGGCAGCGGCGCCGCCGAAGAGGGCTCCGGTCAGCAGCCCGCCGAGCGCCAGCGCCGACTTGAAGGCCAGGAACGTCGTCGGCGAGATCTTCCGGCCGAGGCCGGCCGCGAGTAGCCGCGCGCTGACGCCCTCGACGGTCGTCTTCGGATGCAGCTTCAGCGTCCAGCCGGCGAGCCGGTCGCCGAGCGGAGCGAGCACGCGCTGGCTGAAGGGCTGCTGCTGCGCTGGCCGAGCGCTGCGCGGAACTTGCCGTAGGTCGCGGCGCGGTTGACGGAGGAGCGCCGCTCGCGGGCGGGCAGCGTCACCGCTTCGCCGACGAGGTAGGCGGCGCCGGCGAGGCAGAGGACTCCGAGCACGATGAAGATGAACACTGGTGGCTACCCCCGGAAGGAGACGAGCTTTTTCAGGATCAGGGACCCGAACGCCATCATCCCGAGGCCGACGATGATCAGCATGTGGCCCGTGGATGTGTTGTAGAGCGGCGCCATGTAGTCCGGGTTGAGCAGGGTCAGCGCGAAGCGCGATGAAGAACGGCAGCGCGATCAGGACGTAGGCCGAGGCGCGGCCCATCGCGGTCAGGCCCTTGATCTTGCGCGCGAACTGCTGCCGCTGGCGGACGGTGTCGGCGACCATGTCGAACAGTCCGGCGAGGCTGCCGCCGACCTGCCGCTGGATCGTGACCGCGGTGATCACGAAGGAGAAGTTCTTCGAGCCGATCCGCTCGGCGGTGTCGGAGAGCGCCTCGTCCATCGGCCGGCCGAGGCGCGTGTCGGTGAGGACGCGGCCGAGCTCCTTGCTGGCCGGCTCGTGGCCCTCGTCGACGATCGTCTGGATGCCCTGCTTGAAGCTGTGGCCGGCCTTGAGCGAGGCGGCCAGGGTGACCAGCAGGTCGGGCAGCTGGTCCTCGAAGGCGTTCATCCGGCTCTTCGCCTTGAAGGAGACGCGAACAGGTAGGGGATGGCGCCGCCGACCGCGAGGCGCGACGAGGATCTGCAGCGACGAGCGTCCGCTTGCCGCTGCGAAGAAGGCGAGGACGAACCCGCAGCCGACGATCAGGTAGGCGAACTCGACCGTGCGCAGCGGCAGGTCGGCCCGCTCGAGCTTGCGCTGCAGCTTGCGCCAGATGCGCCGGTGGCCGAACGCCTGCTCGGTCGCGCGGAAGAGGCCGCCGAGCGCGCGCGAGGCGCTCGCCCTTCTGGCGCTTGCGCGTCCTGCGCGAGCCCTCGACGTGAGGGGCGAGGCGGGTCTTGACCCACGAGCCCTTTGCCGAGGAGAGCAGGAACCCGCACGCGGTCAGCACGAGGAAGGCGACGAGCATGTGTCAGCAGCAGCCCACCGACCGGCGAGTAGAGCGGGCTCGGCAGCGCGCTGCCGCTCGGCGTCCTCGGTCGGAGCTGCCGGGAACCACGACGTCGGTCGAGCCGCGCCCTCGGGTTCATCGCCACGCGCAGGTGGAGCTTCTCGCCCGGCCTGGCGGCCGTGACGTACTCGACGCGCCAGGTGCGCTTGAGCTCGCTCGCGATCGACGAATAGACCCGCGCGCCAGGCTCGAGCTGGTGGCGGCCGTGCTTGAAGCTGCCGCCCGTCATGCTGGCCATCCGCTCGAGCGGCGCGACGGTCGCGCTGTCGCCGCCGATCGCGATCGGGTAGACGAGCGTGCCCGTGTCGTGGGCGCGTTGCCAGCGCGTCGCTTCAACGAGCGTCTGGCTGCGAGACATCCTTGCCGTCGGTGAGCAGGACGACGACGCGGCACGGCCGACCTGGCTGCGCAGTGAGGAAGCCGAGAGCTGCAGCGCGTCGTAGAGCGCCGTGCCCGTTCTTGGAGTCGACTGCTGAGCGTGCGCAGGGCATCGTCGGCCTCGATCGGTCGACTGCGTGAACGGGGTCAGCTGCACCGCCCGTGAGCCGAACCCGACCACCGAGACCTTGTCCGACGGAGCCTTCGTGGCGCAGGAATGCGCGGGCGGCTTCGAGCGCGTCGGCGAGCTGCGTGCCGGCCATCGAGCGCGAACGGTCGATCGCGATCACGACGTCTCTTGGTCGCGGCCAGGTTGACTGCGTGGAGTCCGACGACCTGGCTGCCGTTCTCGGTCAGGGTCGGCGGGGCCGCCGTCCTGGCGACCGGGGCGACGACGCGTGACGCGCACCGTCAGGTAGCCCGCTCGTGTCGATCGCCGCGCAGGCTCAGCGAGGCGCCGGCCGCGACGGGGGTGACGAGGGCGGCGAGGACGGCGGCGACGAGGAGGCGACTCGCGCGGCGGCTCACTCGAAGCCGCCGTAGTTCGCCGCTGCGTAGTTCGGCCGCGTAGGCCGTGTTGTCCCCGAAGAACGACGGCGGCAGGGTGACGCCGTTCGCCGCCATCTTCTCGAGGAACTGCGGCTTCAGGCCGGTGCACGTCAGCGGATTGAGCAGGCTGACGGGCCTGCCGGGCTCCGCGCGCTCGTCCTCGTCGGGCGGCTTCGCGACGTAGACGTCCTGCAGCGTGATCACGTCGGACTCCATGCCGCAGCACCTCGGTGATGTGCGTGATGCGGCGCGAGCCGTCGACGAGGCGCGAGATCTGCACGAGCAGGTCGAACGCGCTCGAGATCTGCTCGCGGATCGCGCGATGCGGCAGCTCGACGCCCGCCGGTCAGCACGAGCGTCTCGAGCCGTGAGAGCGCGTCGCGCGGAGAGTTCGCGTGGATCGTGGTCAGCGAGCCCTCGTGGCCCGTGTTCATCGCCTGGAGCATGTCGAGCGTCTCGGCGCCGCGGACCTCGCCGACGATGATCCGGTCGGGGCGCATGCGCAGCGCGTTGCGGACGAGCTCGCGGATGCGGATCTCGCCCTCGCCCTCGATGTTCGGCGGGCGCGACTCGAGCGTGATCACGTGGTCCTGCTGGAGCTGGAGCTCGGCCGCGTCCTCGATCGTGACGATGCGCTCGTCGTCCGGGATGAAGGCGGACAGCGCGTTCAGGGTCGTCGTCTTACCGGTGCCGGTACCGCCGGAGATGAGGATGTTGAGCTTGCCCTTGCACGCAGGCGGCGAGGAACTGCGCCGCCTTCGGCGTGATCGACGCCGAAGGTGATCAGGTCGTCCATCGTGTACGGGTCGCGCGAGAACTTCCGGATCGTCAGCGTCGGCCCGCGCAGCGCGAGCGGCGGGATGATCGCGTTCACACGCGGCTGCCGTCGGGAGGCGGGCGTCGACCATCGGCGAGGACTCGTCGACGCGGCGGCCGACCTGCGAGACGATCTTGTCGATGATGCGCAGCAGGTGCGCGTCGTCGACGAACGCCGCATCCGGTGCGCTCGAGCTTGCCGTTGCGCTCGACGTAGATCGCGGTCGGGGCCGTTGACCATGACCTCGGTGACGGAGTCGTCGCGGAGGAGCGGCTCGAGCGGCCCGTAGCCGAGGATGTCGTCCGTGATCTCGCGCGTGACCTGCCGTCGCTCCTCACGGGTCAGCGGCGTCCGGTCGAGCGCGAGCTGCTCGGTGACGGCGCGGAGCACGCGTCTCGCGAGAGCTCTCTCGTCGGCGTCCTGCTGTGAAGAGCTGCGGGCCGAGCTTCGCGATGCAGGCGTGGTGGATCCGGGTCTTCAGCTCGGCGTACGGATCGGCACCGGCGCGCTGCTCGACGACCTGCTCGCCGAGCGACCGCCTGCCGAGGTGCTCGACCGCGGCGGTCGAGCCGTTGCCGTTGCTGCTTGATGCCGGTCGTGAGAGCCCATCGCTAGGCCCTTGCCAGGGCCGCCAGGAACTTCTTGCGCTCCTTGGCGCACGGCCTGGGCCGTCACGAGCGACTTGGCGAGCTCGCGCACGGAGCGCCTCGAGAACTCCGACTTCGGCGTCGGCCAGCACGGCCGGGTTGCCCCGGTTGACGGCCAGCGGGACTGCCCGGTCGCTCGGGACCTCGTAGTCGGATCGTCCGTCTCGAGCGCAGCCTCGACCTCCTTCGCGCTTCATCCCGACCTTCGAGTTCGCCCGGTTGAGGACGAGCTTGATCCGGTCGCGGCGGGAACGAGAGCAGCTCGAGCGTCTGCAGGCTGAGCCGGACGTTCTTCAGCGTCGGCACGTCCAGGCTCGCAGAGCAGCAGCAGCTCGTCGGTGCGGTCGAGGGTCGCCAGCATCGGCCCGTGGAAGAACGGCGAGGTGTCGACGACGATCACGTCGTACGACTCGCGCGCGACCTCGAGCAGCCGGGCCAGCTTCGCCTCGGTCACGAGCTCGGCGTCCTCCGGCCGCAGCGGCGCCGGGAGGATCGTCGAGCCCGCACGCGTGCTTGGTCGTGTAGCCGGCGAGCTTCTCGGAGTCGAGCTCGCCCGGAGCGGTGACGAGGTCGTAGATCGTCTTCTCCGGCTCGATTCCCGAGCATGATCGCGGCGTCGCCGAACTGGAGGTCGAGGTCGAGCAGCAGCGCCCGCTTGCCCCAGTGCTTGGCGAGCGAGGCGGCGAGGTTCGTCGCGATCGACGGTCTTGCCGGTGCCGCCCTTGGGCGAGAAGACGGTCACGAGGCGGCCGTGCCTGGCGCTGGCCGCCGCGTCAGCGCGCTTGCGCCGCTGTGGCCGGCCTTGCTGGATCGCGAAGACGACGTTGTCGGTCAGCTGCGGAAGCAGCAGGACGTCGGCGACGTCGTGCCTCGAGCGCGTCCTCCAGCAGGGCTCGGCGAGCCGCTCGGAGGCGAGCAGGATCACCGGCGCCCGCGTGTACTCGCGGATCGCCGCCAGCTCGTTGACCGGCAGCGACGACGCGCGCGTCGCGTGCAGGACGACCTGCAGGTGCCCACCGGTGAGGGCTGGCTGCGGCCTCCGCGACCTGCGTCGCGGACCCGACGAGCTCGACCTCGGGGTGCGCTCCGAGCGCGTCCCGGAGGTCCGGCAGCTCGTCGCAGTCACCCGTCACGTAGATCCGGTTCGGGCTCTGGTTGCGAATTCGTTGCCGTGTGCTCATCGTGGCCTCCTAGCGGCCCAGCGTCTTCCGCTGGCCGGCGCTGAGGCCGCCAGTGAGGACGCTTTCGAAGCTGTCGAGGTGGTCGGGACTGTCGGCTGTCGTGCGCGACCGGCCGGAGCTGGAGGTGCCAGCGATCCGCTCGCCGGTGCCGCCGGCGTTGGCGAGCATCGTACTGGAGCTTCTGGGCCTGGCTGTCGGTCAGCGCCAGCATCACGGCGTAGTCCGAGCTGCGCCGAGCCGGTGAGCTTGCTGCCGGGCGGCGCGCGCGCTCGGCGCCTGCAGCACCTTCAGGTCGCGCACGAGCACGCGGCTGAAGTAGATGTCCCGGTCGCCGGGCTTCTTCAGGGCGGCGACGCAGGTCGACGCTGTCGCCGTCCTTGACGACGTCCGGCGAGCAGCTGGTTCTGGTCGCCTCGAGCGAGAGCGCGCGGAGCGTGCCGCCTCAGCTGGGCCCTGGACGCCGACGTGGGTGCGGGGCTGAAGCGGCGGGTCGTGACCTGCTCGCCCTCGAGCGTCGGCTCGGTGGCGACGAGGCCGGCGAGCTGGTCGGCGCTGGAGATCGCGCCCGGCACGACGCTCTTCCGGGGCACGTCCAGCGACGAGAGCTGGCCGGCGACGTCGGCACCGCTGGCGCCGACGACAATGTCCTGCTTGGCAACGAGCACCGTCACGTGGTCCTCGCCGCGCTGTACGTGCCGCTTGTAGCTGGTCACGTAGAAGCTCGTGAGCAGGGCGGCCACAGCGGCGAGGGCGACCGCGATCACGATGTTTCTAGCTCGATATGCCATTTCGCCTTGTCTTTCTCTGGTTCGAGGACTAATCGATCGAGCTGGACTGACACGTGCGCCGAAGTTCGGCGTTGTCCGGCCGCAGTGGTAGCTGCGATACCGGTCCAGATCGACTTCGGTGAAGTAGCCGGTGATCGAGCCGCGTGCTGCCGCTCGGCGTCGTAGCTGGTGCAGGTGGAAGCCGACCCAGCCGATCACGTGGTACTTGCGCGTTTGACCCGGTGCCCGATGATCGTGGTCGTAGACGGGGAAGAGAACGGTGCTGCCGATTCGCGCGTCGTGAGCGCGTCCTGCAACTGCGAGTAGTTCCACTTCGCGCCGGCGTCGCTGAGAGATACGTCGCCGAGCGGCGAGGTAGCCGTCGTAGCCGTTCAGCATCCAGCTCGGCGAGGCTCGCGCCGCTGTTCCGCCTGTGGCTCCGTCGAGGTTCAGCAGGTCGAAGGCGCCTGGCGCGCGCCGTCTTGCCGAGCGGCAGGCGTGGTCGAGGTTCGTCCCGCCGAACCGCTACGGGCGAGCGCTGACAGCCCGGTGCCAGCAGCTTCGGGTGCGTGTACGTTGACGCCGATCGGCGCGACGTACTTGGCCGACGGTCCATCAGACTCGGCGCGCGGATCGCCGTGCGAGCCGACGGTGACCGAGTTGACGCCGAAGAGCTTCGTGAAGATGCCCGGGCGCGGCGCGTCGTTGACCGTGACCTGATCGTGTCGTTGGTCCGAGCGAACTTGGAGAGACGTGACGTTGCGCGAGCCGCCGCCGTTCTTGGCCGCGTACTGCGAGCGCGAGTGTGCTCGCGGCTGCCTCGGGTCCGTCGGGAGAGCCTGCGCGCCCGCCAGCGCCGCGGCGTCGGCCGTCGACTGCGTCGCGCGGTCGGCGCGGTACCACGAGCCGATGTCGAGCACCAGCGCCGCCATGCCGAGCAGGGACGACGAGGAAGACGACGAGTGTCAGGACGGTTGCCTGGCCGCGGTCGCTTTCGAGGAGTTCATTCCACACGCTCCGTGGTTGTGCTCGAGAGGCGTCCCGTCTTCACGACGAGTCCGAGCAGGCTGATCTTGTAGGGATAGGTCGCCGTGACGGTTACGTCGGCCCCGGGCTGCCAGGTGGACGAGCAGGTCGGGAAGCAGGTCGGACTGCGTCAGGTCCGAGGCCGAGCCGCGGATCGCGGCTAGCACGTCGCTCACCGGGTTGACGTGACTGCCGGCTGACGGCCGCCTTGCGGGCGCCGGCGCGGGTCGCGTCGGTCAGCGTGACGTAGTTGTTGAAGGCGATCCCGAACTGGATCACCGCAAACAGGAGCAGGGCCAGGATCGGCAAAGCAAGCGCGAATTCGGTCAGCGACTGACCCTGCTCGGATTTGAAGTCGATTTTGCGGCGATGAAGAATGTTCACGGGAGTTCTTTCTGTAGCTCGGGAGTGGAGCGGGCCCTTCTCGCGAAGGGGCCCCCTACCGGAGAAACTGGCGGTAGTTCCTAGCCGGGGAGAATTCCGGCGACGTTCTCGATCGCAGCGCGGACGTTGTCAGAGAGGAGCGTGATCGCACCGATCACGGCGAGCGTGATCACGGCGAGGACCACGCCGTACTCCGCCATCGTCTGCCCCTCCTCGCGATTGCGGAGCGAGTCAGCGGCGGTCTGCACGAAGGTGAAGAGCTTCAGCATCTGTGTCACCTCCCTTCGCTGATCGATGCGCACGCGGTTGCGCGCGAATTTCCGTAGGGAAAAAGCGGGTGATCGATTGAGAGGTGATGCCGAACGAGCCGTTCGATCTTGCGGGCGATGCGCTTGGTCACGCCGGGGAAACCTCCGAAGTGTTCTGGCGTGGCCGCGCCGCCTATGGCTCAATCTGCCGCGATCATCGTTCCGATCAGGCCGTCGGCTCATCCCTCGTACAGGGGATCTCGGGCTCAAGTCCCTTGTTTGGGGGAGGGCGGCAGGGGTCGGCGCCGATAGTGCTCCCAAGTCCGTAACGGCCCGCGGATGCAAACACCATGATCCGCGCCGAGGTGGCGGCCCACCGGCGCCCGACGAACGGGAGCAAAGGCAATGCCACGACGGAAGTCCTTGACCAGGCGGTTGATCCAGCACCTCCTCCTGATCTCGCTCGCCAGGACGATCCTGACCGCGATCGGTCGGGGCCGGGCCTGGGACGATTGGGACGAGCGCAAGCTGCAGACCGAGCCCGCAGAGCCGCGCAAGCACACGCGCCGCTTCGTCCAGACCCTCTCCTTCTGCTCCATCTTCTGCGCCGGGCCTCGCGCTTTCCGCGGGCGCCGGCAACGGCGTCTACTCGCTGCTCGAGAAGACGCCGCGAACCCCGCCGCGACCGGCGCGACCGGCGCCTCCGGGGCGAGCGGCGCGACCGGCGTGGCCGGCAAGACCTCGGCTGCGCAGTCCGTCGTGCACGTCGTGCAGGCGGAGCCGCAGGCGGCGGCCAGGCCGACAGTTGTGCCCGCGCGCGTGACGGCCAAGGCGGCCGCCACGGCGGTCTCGCGGCCGGTGGCGAGCTCGACCGACTCCGCGAAGAAGCGTCGCGGCCACGAAGACACACGTCGCGCGTCCCGCGCTGGCCAAGCAGACGAAGCCGAGCTCGAAGCCGCGCTCGAAGCCGAAGCAAAGCGCCCCGAAGGCACCGGCGCTCGACCCCGAGGTGGCAGCGTTCCCGTCGGCGACGGTGTGGCTGAACCGTTCCGCGCCCGACCCGACCCCGCCGGCCGCCCGGCTGAAGGTGGGCTTCGCCCGCCAGCTGGTTGCGCTCTCGCGCACCGCGCACGTCGACTGGGCGCTCGTGCTGGCGACGCTGCGGGCCGAGGGCCACAACGGCCGCGTCCCGGCCGGTTCGTCAGGGCTCGGGCGCTCGCGCTCAAGCTCGCGGGCTTCGGCGGACGCGCCAATCCGTGGGCGGCGACGCTCGCCTACTCCGGCGACACGTCGCTCGCCGACCGCGTGGTCGCACCCGCCACTACTACCGCGCAGTCGGGCTCGCGAGCCTGGTCGACGGCCTGCTCTCGCAGAAGGCCGACCTGCATGACCGCGTGCTGCCACGACCAGCGCCTCCAGATCTATCCGGGCGGGCGGCAGGACGTCGCCAAGGGCCACGTGGACGTCCGCGTGCTCGCGCTGATGCTCTACCTGGCCGAGACGTACCACGCAGGTGACGGTCTCGTGCCTCATCAGCGGCCACCACCTGTACGCGCGGCCGGGCGTCGTCTCGGCGCACATCTACGGGCGGGCCGTCGACATCGCGGCCCTGCACGAGGTCTCGATCTTCGGGCACCAGGCGCCCGGCGGGATCACGGAGCAGGCCGTCCGCAGCATCCTGATGCTGCCCGGCGGAATGCTCCCCGCGCAGGTGATCTCCTGCTCGGCATGGGCGGTCCGTCGTTCGCCCTGGCCAACCACTACGACCACATCCACGTCGGGTACTAGGCGCATGGCATTGCCTCAGGTCGCACTGGCAAACGACGACGGCAACGTCGTCTGCGAGCACTGTCTCCTCGCGGAGACGGCGCTCGCCCGCCTGCGTGGCTCCCTTGGCCGGAGCGGCCTCTCCTGGGCGAGGGATGCTGCTCCGGCCGGCGTCGTCCATCCACACCCGCCTTCATGCGGTTTCCGATCGACGCCGTCTTCCTCGACCGGAGGACCGCGTGCTCGGGGTCGCGCCCGAGCTGTCTCCGTGGCGAATGGCGGCCTGCAAGCAGCGCGCGCGCCGTGCTCGAGCTCCCGGCCGGCGAGGCTCAGAGGCGCGGGCTCAAGCCCGGGGTCTCGCTGACGCAGGTCTGGCGGACGCGCCGGGAACTCTCCCGGCGCATCCGCCAGGCCCCGCCTCGCCTCGCCCGGGCTGAGCGCCTTTGGCCCAGCGCGGGGTGTGGTATGAGGGGCGGTGAACGCCCCGGGCACCGTGCTGGTGGTGGACGACGACGCCGACGTGCGCGCCTGGTCAGCGAGCTGCTGACGCGTGCCGGTTACCAGGTCAGCGAGGCGCCGAACGGCCGCGACGCGCTGAAGTCGCTGTTCGAGGAGCGGCCCGACCTGGTGCTGCTCGACATCTCGATGCCGGAGCTGGACGGCTGGGCGACGCTCGACCGGATCCGCGAGCTGAGCGATGTGCCGGTCGTGATGCTGAGCGCGCGTCGGCGCCGAGCTCGAGAAGGTGCGCGCGTTGCGGGCCGGCGCGGACGACTACGTGACCAAGCCGTTCGGGCGCCAGGAGCTGCTCGCGCGCGTCGAAGCGTCCTCCGGCGAGCGCCTGCGCCGGAGGTCCGCGCGACGCCTATCGCGACGGTTTGCTCGAGGTCGACTTCTCGCAGCGCAGCGTGCGGGCCGGTGACGCAGCCGGTCGAGCTGACGCCGCTCGAATACCGGCTGCTGACCGCCTTCGTCGACCATCCCGGCCAGCTGCTCGCGCACGAGCAGCTGCTCGAGCTCGCCTGGGGCGGCGAGCGCGGCCCTCGCGCGACCAGGTCAAGCTCTACGTCGGCTACCTGCGCCGCAAGCTGGCTGCGGCGGGCGTCCCGCCCGACGCGATCGAAACCGTGCGTGGGACGGCTACCGGTACTCGCCGGGCTGAGCTGCAGCAGCGCCTCGATCCGAACTCCGCAGATCCTGCGGGCTGAACGGCTTGCGCACGGCGACTATAGGTTTTGCTCATGGATTCGCCTACCGCGCGCTCGGTTGCCACTCCGGGCACGCACGGAGAACTTCCCGGTTGCCTCACTGCTGTTCCCGCGGGCTCTGCGGCCACACTTGCGCGCGATCTACGGGTTCGCCCGCCTGGTCGACATGCTCGGCGACGAAGTGCCGAGGCGATCGGCTCGCGGCGCTCGACGAGCTCGAGCGCGCAGCTCGAGGCGTGTTACGACGGCGAGCCGACGTGGGAGGTGATGCGCGAGCTGCAGCCGACGATCCGCGCGCTGCTCGCTCCCGCGCGAGCCGTTTCTGCGGCTGATCGAGGCGAACCGGATCGACCAGCGCGTCTCGGCAGTACGAGACGTGGGCTCGAGCTGAAGCGGCTACTGCGTCCACTCGGCCGATCCGGTCGGCCGGCTCGTGCTCGGCGTGCTCGGGCGCGGACGACGCCCGAGGCTGGTCGCGCTCTCCGACGACGTCTGCACGGGCCTGCAGCTCGTCAACTTCCTGCAGGACGTGCCGCGCGACCTCGCGCTGGGGCGCGTGTACCTGCCCGGCGGAGGACCGGCGGCGCTTCGGCGTCGAGCGAGCTCGACCGGCCGAGCCCGAGCTGCGGCGGCTGCTCGAGTTCGAGGCCGAGCGGGCGCGCGGGCTGCTCGCATCCGGCGAGGAGCTGCGGCGGCGGCTCGGCGGGCGGCGCGGCCGGCGCGGTCGGCGCTCTTCGCGCGCGGCGGCCTCGCGGCGCTCGAGGCGCTCGAGCGCGCCGACTGGGACATCTTCACGCAACGGCCGCGGCCGTCGCGGGCGCGGCTGGCGCGCTGGCGGTGATTCGAGGTGAGCGTCGGACGCGGCGTACGCCGAGGTCGAGCGGCTGACGCGGCGCGAGGCGCGCAACTTCGCCTACGGGATCACGCGTGCTGCCGCGCGACAAGCGGCGCGCGATCGCGGCGATCTACGCCTTCGCCCGCGCGGGTGGACGACATCGCCGACGGCGAGCTGCCGGTCGAGCGAGAAGCGCGCGCGCGGCTGCAGCAGCTGCGCGCGGCGCTCGACGCGGCTCCCGAGGAGGCGATGCTGGTCGCGCTCGCCGACGCGCGCGCGCGCTACTGCGATCCCCGACGCGGCGCTGCACGACCTCGTCGACGGCGGCCTGCAGGACACCGAGCAGGACCGCTACGCGGACTTCGCCGAGCTGCGACGGCTACTGCCGCCGCGTCGCCGGCGCCGTCGGCGTCGCCTGCGTCGCGGTCTACGGCTCCGACGACGTCGGAGCGGGCGGCGACGCTCGGCGTGGCGCTGCAGCTGATCAACATCATCCGGGACGTGCGCGAGGACTGGGAGCTCGGCCGCGTCTACCTGCCCGCAGGACGAGCTGGCCGCTTACGGCGTCTCCGAGGACGAGATCGCCGCCGGCCGCGTGACCCCGAGTGGCGGGCGCTGATGGCGTTCCAGGCCTCGCGCGCGCGCGCGCACCTGGAGGAGGGGCTCGGGCTGCTCGAGACGCTCGACTCGGCGCAGCGCGCCTGCGTCGCGACCTTCGCGGGCCTCTACCGCGCGACGCTCGACCGGATCGAGTCGCGCGGCTTCGACGTCTTCGACGGCTCGCTGCGGCTCTCGCCGCTGACCAAGCTCGCGGATCGTGGGCGCGGGGCTGCTGCGGTGAAGGTCGCGGTGGTCGGAGGCGGGCTGGCGGGCCTGAGCGCGGCGCTCGACCTCGTCGACGGCGGGCACGAGGTCACGCTGCACGAGGCGCGGCCGACGCTCGGCGGCGCGGTGCAGACGCTGCCGCGGCGCGAGGGCGACCCGGAGCCGCCGCCCGACAACGGCCAGCACGTCGCGCTCGGCTGCTTCACGCGAGTACCTGCGCTTCCTCGACCGCGATCGGCCAGAGCGGCTCGGTGCGGCGGGCGCCGCTCGAGCTGCCGGTGATCGACGAGCACGGCTCGCGATCGCGCGACGATCCGGCCCTCGGCGCGCGCGCTCCTGCGCTACCGGCACGTCTCGCTCGGCGAGCGGCTGCGGATCCTGACGGCGCGCTCGCGCGCTGGCGCGACGACGCGCGCGCGGAGACCTTCGGCGACGCGCTGCGCGGCGCGCGGCCAGTCGCAGCGGGCCGATCGACCGCTTCTGGGACGTCTTCATCCGGCCGGCGCTCGAACCTGCGCACCGACGAGGCGAGCGCGGAGGCCGGCGATCTTCACCGTCCGCACGGCGCTGCTCGGCGAGCGCAGCGACTCCGACCTGCTGCTGCCGACGCGGCCGCTCGGCGAGATGCACGGCGACGCGCGCCGGCCGCGCGCTCGAGGCCGCGGGCGCGACGTCCTCGACGAATGCGCGGGTCGAGTCGCCTCGACGAGCCTCGACGCGGACGCGATCGTCGTCGCCGTGCCGCCGCGCGAGAGCGCGCGGCTGCTCGGCGAGCCGGAGCCGAGCTCGAGGACTCGCCGATCGTCGAGCGTCCACCTCTGGTTCGACCGCGCTGCTGCTCGACTCGCCGCTGGCCGCGCTGCTCGGCAGCGACGCGCACTGGGTCTTCGACCGCGGCGCGCTCACCGGCTCGCCGCCGGACGCGGGCCAGTACCTGACCGTCGTCTCGTCCGGCGCGCCCGAGCTGATGGAGCTGCGCGGCCGCGAGCTGGTCGAGCGGATCGCCGGCCAGCTGACGCGGCGCGGCTCGGCGCGGCCGAGCTGCTCTGGTCGCGCGTCAGCCGCGAGCCGCAGCGCGACGATCGCCGTCCGCCCGGGCAGCGAGGCGCACCGGCCCGGCCCGCGAGACCGAGCCGCCCGAACGTCGCGCGCGCGGGCGCGTGGACCGCCACGGGCTGGCCGCGCGACGATGGAAGGCGCGGTCCGCAGCGGCCTCGCCGCGGCGCGCGGGCCCTGACCCGCGCGCGAGCGAAGTGGCAGCGTGAGCGTCGCCACCGAGACGCGCCTCGACGCGGCGATCGAGGCGCGCGACCGCGCGCCTGCTCGAGCTCCAGCACCCGGACGGCTGCTGGGTCGGCGAGCTCGAGTCGAACGTGACGATGATCGCGCAGCACCTGTTCTGGCACCACGTCGCTCGGCCTGCGCACGCCCGAGCTCGACCGCAAGATCGCGAACGAGCTGCTCGCGCGGCAGCGCGACGACGGCACCTGGGCGATCTGGTTCGAGGGCCCGGCCGACCTCTCGACGACCGATCGAGGCCTACGCGGCGCTGAAGCTCGCCGGCGTCGACCCGGGCCCGCAGGCGCGCGACTTCATCCGCTCGCGAGGGCGGGATCCGCGAAGACGCGGATCTTCACGAAGTGCTTCCTCGCGCTGCTCGGCCAGTGGCCGTGGCAGCGGGTCGACGCCGATCCCGGTCGAGCTGGTGCTGCTGCCGCCGACGGCGCCGTTCTCGATCTACAACTTCTCGTGCTGGGCGCGGCAGCACGTTCGTCCCGCTGGCCGCCTGCCAGGCGCTGCGGCCCGTGCGCGCACGCGGACATCGACCTGCGCGAGATCGGCGCGCGGCCGGGCAAGACGCGCGCGCCGCGTGCCGCCCGGCCGCGCTGCGCCGCGCGCGCGCTTGCGGACGGCCGAGCGCTGGGTGCGCGAGCGACCAGGAGGCCGACGGCTCGCTGGGGCGGGATCCAGCCGCCGTGGGTCTGGTCGATCCTCGATGCTGGCGGCGCTCGGCCACGGCTTCGAGGACGAGACGCTGCGGCCGCGCGGTCGAGGGCTGGGAGGGCTTCACGATCGACGAGGGCGACCGGCTGCGCCCGAGGCGTGCCAGTCGCCGGTCTGGGACACCGGCGCTCGCCGTGCTCGCGCTGCGCGACGTCCGGCGCTCGGCCCGAGCACCCGCGCTCGTCGCGCGCCGCCGACTGGCTGCTCGACGAGGAGGTGACGGTCAGCGGGCGACTGGGCGATCCGCACGCCGGAGCTCGCGCCCGGCGGCTGGGCCTTCGAGTTCGAGAACGACCTCTACCCGGACGTCGACGACACCGCCGTCGTCGCGCTGGCGCTGCGCGCGCTGCCACCGCGGCGACGACGCGGTCGAGCGCGGCCTCGCCTGGATCGCCGGCATGCAGTCGCGCAGCGGCGGCTGGGGCGCCTTCGACGTCGACAACGAGGCCTACTGGCTCTACAAGCTCCCGTTCTGCGACTTCGGCAAGGTCACCGACGAGCCGAGCGCCGACGTCACCGCGCACGCGCTCGAGGCGCTCGCGCCCGGAGCCGGGCTACGACGACGACGGTGCGCCGCGGGCTCGACTGGCTGCTCGCCGAGCAGGAGGCGGACGGCTCCTGGTTCGGCCGCTGGGGCGTCAACCACGTCTACGGCACCGGCGCCGCGCTGCCCGCGCTGCGAGGCGTGCGGGATCGAGCCCGGCCACCCGTGCGATGCGGCGCGCAGTCGCGTGGCTCGACTCCGTGCAGAACGAGCGACGGCGGCTTCGGCGAGGACATCCGCTCCTACGCCGACCCGGCCTGGCGCGGCCGCGGGCACGACGCACGCCTTCCCAAACCGCCTGGGCGCTATTAGCCTACGTCGCTGCAGGCGAGGCTGAGCAGCCAGGCGCGCCAGGCGCGCCGCCGAATGGCTTTGCGCGCGCACAACGATCAAACGGGGACTGGGATGAGGACCACTTCACCGGCACCGGCTTTCCGCTCGACTTCATGATCCGCTACCACCTCTACCGTCTGCACTTCCCGTTGCTCGCTCTCGGCCGTCTACGAGAAAGGCTCAGCCGCATGAAGTTTCCGCTGCGCTCCGACGGTCCAGATCGGCAGGTACGTCGCGCAGCAGCAGCGCAAGGGCGAGCGCTACCCGCTCGTGCTGATGCTCGAGCCGACGCTCGCCTGCAACATCGCCTGCATCGGCTGCGGGAAGATCCGCGAGTACGAGTCGAACAAGGCGCGGCTGTCGGTCGAGGAGTGCATCGACGCGGGCGTGCAGTGCCCGGCGCCGGTCGTCTCGATCTGCGGCGGCGAGCCGCTCGTCTTCAAGGGGATCGAGGACGTCGTCGCGGGCATGCTCGAGCTGAACAAGAACGATCGAGCTCTGCACGAACGCGCTGCGGCTCGAGCAGTTCCTCGACGTCTTCGAGCCGAACCAGCGGCTGACGCTTCGTCGTCCACCTCGACGGCATGCGCGAGATCCACGACTACATCTGCGACTACCCGGGCCTCTGGGACGTCGCCGTCGACGCGATCAGGCAAGGCGCGCGCAGCGCGGCTTCCGCGTCACGACGAACACGACGATCTTCAAGGAGACCGAGGTCGAGGACGTCATCGAGATGATGGGCTACCTCACGAACGAGGTCGGGATCGACGGGATGCTCGTCGCGCCCGGCTACCAGTACTCGCAGATCGACCCGAACGCTGACGATGACGCGCGCCGAGCACGAGGAGAAGTTCCGCGTCATCCGCGCGGCCGTCCGCAAGAAGCGGCTACCGCTGGCTCGCGAGCCCGATCTACCAGGACTTCCTCACCGGCGAGCGCAAGCTGCCGTGCGCGCCGTGGGGCTCGATCACGCGCAACCCGTACGGCTGGAAGGGCCCGTGCTACCTGCTCACCGACGGGATCTTCCCGACCTACGAGGCGCTGCTCGACGGCATCGAGTGGGAGGACTACGGGCCGGGCAACGACCCGCGCTGCGAGCACTGCGGCGATCCACTCCGGCTTCGAGCCGTCGGCCGCGTTCGTGGCGACCGGACAGCGTCAAGGGAGACCGTCCGGAGCATGGCATGGACGCTGACGGGGTGACCTTCGCCTGCGCGACAGCGGCCGAGGCTGCGGGTCGCGCGGCGGCTCGGGCCTGCGCTCGGCCGCTGGTCGGGCTCGGCGCGCGCGAACGGCATCGCCCGAGGGGCCGCTGGTCTCGTTCGGGCTCGCGGGCGCGCTGCGGACGGCCTCGACGTCGGGACCGTGGTCGACGCGACGCGCGTCGTCGACGTCGAGCGGCGCGGTGCTCTGGGAAGGCGAGCCGCTCGGCGTTCGCGGCGCGCACGGCGGCGACGATCCTCGGCGCCGACGCGATCGTCGACGACCCGGCCGAGCGCGCGCCGCCTGCACGAGCGCACGCGGCGCCGACGCGGCCGACATGGAGAGCGGCGTCGCTCGCGCGCAGCGGCCGGCTCGCCGGGCGTGCTGCGGGCGGTCAGCGACACGCCGACGCGGCCGCTCGACGGGATCGCCGGCGGGCGTCACGCCGACGGCGGCTACGACTGGCCGGGCGCTGCGCGAGGCGTTCGCGCGCTCGCCGCGCGGCGTGCGTCCGCGCGAGCCTCGGACGCGCGACGCGCGCTCGGGCGGCTCGGCGACGCGGCTGAGAGGCGGTCGCGATGAGCAAGCGCGTCCTGCTCGCCGCGCCGCGCTCGTTCTGCGCCGGCGTCGACCGCGCGATCGAGATCGTCGAGCGCCTGCTCGAGCAGCACGGCGCGCCGGTCTACGTCCGCCACCAGATCGTCCACAACGAGCACGTCGTCCGGCGGCTCGAGGAGCTCGGCGCCGTCTTCGTCGAGCACGAGGACGAGATCCCGCGCGGCGAGATCTGCGTGCTCTCGGCGCACGGCGTCGCGCCGGCGGTGCAGGCGAACTGCGAGAGCGCGCGGCCTGCGGGTCGTCGACGCGGTCTGCCCGCTCGTCTCGAAGGTGCACGCGCGAGGCGCGGCGCTACGCCGACAGCGGCCATCTCGTCGCGCTCGTCGGCCACGCCGACCACGTCGAGGTGATCGGGACGCGCGGCGAGCGGCCCGAGTCGACGGTCGTGATCGAGTCGCCCGAGGACGCGCGCGAAGCTCGACTACCGGCGGCAAGCCGATCGCCGTGATCACGCAGACGACGCTCTCGCTCGACGACGTCGCGCCGACCGTCGACGCGCTCGGCGACGCCGGTTCGGCGATCTGCAGGCGGCCGGCACGCGGACGACATCTGCTACGCGACCCAGAACCGGCAGGACGCGGTCAAGGAGATGGTCGCGCAGGGCGCGACGCTCGATCCTCGTGATCGGCTCGCGAGACGAGCTCGAACGCGCAGCGGCTCGTCGAGGTCGCGCCGACGCGCACGGCGCTGCCGCGACGCTGATCGACGGCGAGCGCGGATCTGGACCGCGAGCTGCTCGACGGCCACGAGACGGTCGGCCTCACCGCCGGCGCGTCGACGCCCGAGGAGCTCGTCAGCGCTCGTCGTCGCGCGGCTCGCCGTCGCTCGGCTACGACGAGCTCGAGGAGGTCGAAGTCGCCCGCGAGAACGTCCACTTCCGCCTGCCGCGGGAGGTCGCGTCGCGACATGACGTGCGTCGAGGTCCCGTACTCGATCGCCTGCGCGCTGCCGACGTTGACGGTGATCGACATCACGAACGAGGTCTCGCAGTCGAGCTCGCGCGAGTCCGGCCACAGCGACGGGATCGCGTACGTCTCGCCGCGTCGACGAGCGTCGGCGCTCGTGCGCGTGCAGGAGCGCGAGACCGGCTTCTTCGACGACCTCGAGGAGCTGCTCGACCCGGCTCGTGCCCGCAGGACGCGCGCGAGCGCGAGCGGCTGCTCTGCATGCTGCTCGGCCCGCGCGACGGAGCAGATCCCGTTCGCTGACGGCGACCTCTGCCTCGGCCAGTGGCAGCGGATCCTGCTGCTCGGCTTCGACCGCCCGTCGCAGCGCGCGCTGGAACGCTGACGCTGCTCGGCTAGGAATGCGGTCGCCCGCGCTCGGCGTTTAACCGGGTCGCAGGGCAAGCCCGGTAACCGAAAGGGCCCCGTTTGAAATGGCCTTCTGGTCGGGGCATGCACGATCTGATGAAGCGCGCTCGGCGGCACCAGCGCCTCCGGTCCGGACTGGCCTTCGGGCTGCTCGCGCTCGATCGCGGAGCTCGTCGGGCCGCAGCCTCACGCACCGGCTCGACGTCGGCCGCCACGTCGGCTCGCCAGCTACTCGGGCGCCGGACTACTACCCGTTCCTGCTCGCCGCGGTGAAGCTCGGCGATCGCGCTCCTGCTCGCGCGGCTCGCCTGGCGCTTCGTCCGGGCGCACGCCGCCGCGCGGGCCGGCACGGCGCGTGCTGGCCGTCGGCAAGCGCGCGGCGCCCGCTGCCGCGCCTGCGGCTCGATCTGCTCGCCGCGGCTCTGGGCTGCTCGTCCTTCCTGACGTCACCTCGACTCTTCTACCTCGTGCAGACCGACGGCGAGCAGGCCTGCCACCGGGCAGCTGGCGCACTGTTCGCGCCCTGGCTGCACAGCTCCGGCGCTGCCGGTCTTCGCAGTGCTCGCCGTGCTCGTCGCGCTCGCCTGGAGCGCGGTCGCCGTGCTGGCTCGCGCGAGTACGAGCGCTACGCCGAGGACACCGTGCGCCCGCGCGCAGGCGTCGGCCGCCGCGCCGAGCCGCCGCGCGTCGCGCACGCCACGACCGACGGCCGCCGCCGCCGCAGCGCTGCTTCGGCCTCGCCTTCGAGAGCCGTCCGCCGCCCCTGCCCGCGTAGCCCGCGGACAACGCCCAGACGCCCGCGGGCCCTGTCGTCGCCGACCTGCGGGAGGTGGAATGAGCACACAACTTCATCTCGGAGCGAGCACTGCGCCTGCACGCCGCTCGCGCCAGAGCCCGGCTGGTCGCCTGCTCGGCCCGCCGACGATGCTCGGCGGCGTCGTCTGGGCGCTTTCTGCCAGCCCTACCGGCTGACGGTGCTGCACCCGCACGGCCAGGGCTTCTGGTGGCTGCTCGTCGAGCCGCCGCTGCTTGTCGTCGGCGTGCGGCATCGTGCTTCGCGTTGCTGATCGCGCCCGGCGCCTGATCCGAGGATCTCGGAGAGACTGGATGCAGCCCCGGCTGAGCACGTCCACTGGCTGTTCGCGACCGGCTTCCTGCTGCTCGCGCCTCTGCCTGCTCGCGCGAGGCGGTCGTCGGCGACGAGGTCTGGCAGCGCGCCGGGCCGTGGCGCGCCTACCTCTGGCCGTGCCTGCTCTTCGGCCTCGGGCGTGCTGATGTGGCCGGTGATGGTCGTTCTTCACCAACTCGACGATCCACATGGTCGCCCACGGCGCTGGGCCCAGGCGATGATGCTGGCCGGGGCGGCCGAGCTCGGCCTCGGCGCGCGGAAGCTGCACAGCCCGCTGGCTGGCGGCTGCGACGCGCTGGCGCTCGCCTCGTCTCCGGCGCGGCGTTCTCCGTCCACGAGCAGAACGGCTGGTACTTCGCCGCGCGCCGCCGTTCCTCCACCACGCGCTCGGCTGGACGGTCGTCGATCGGCGCGTTCTTCCCGCTCGCCAGCGCCTTCCGGCCGCGGTCGGCGCGTCTGGCAGCGCGGGCCTCGCGCTGCGCTCGTCGTCGTCTCGTCGGTGCTCCTCTACTCCGACCGCGACGTGGCGCCGGTCTTCGGCCACCTCTCGCCGCTCGCCGGGGCGCCGCACCGATGAGACGCTGCGCGCTCGTCGGCTGCTCGTCGCGCTGGCGCTGCCCGGCGTCGGCCTCTGCGCACGCGACGCTCGACGAGACGATCGCCGACCTACGGGCAGCGGCGTCGAGCGCTCCGCGGACGGTCGTCCGGCTGCACTTCGACCAGGCGGTCGACGTGCTGCGCCGAACGCGATCGTGGTCTACGACGCAGGCCGGTCTGACGACTCTGCGCGCGACCGCCGGCGAACGCGCATGATCGACGCGCCGCGTTGCTCAGCGCGCTGCCGCGCGGCCGCTACACGGTGCGCTGGCACGCGCTCTCCGCGGACGGGCACGTCGTCTCCGGCGTCTTCACCTTCGGCGTCGGCGTCGACGCGCCGCCGCCGACCGAGGCTTACGGCGCCGGCCGGGCCGACGACGACGGAGCACGTCGTGCGCTGGGCGTACTTCCTCGCGCTCGCGCTGCTCGTCGGGCGGGCTCGGCTTCCGGCTGCTGGTCGTGCGGGAGGCCGCTCGCCAGCCGCGGCGCAGCGCGCTTCTACCAGCTCGTCGGGCGTCGGCGTCGTCGGCGTGCTCGAGGTCGGGATCGTCGCCTTCATGCCTGCGCGCCGAGGACGCGCTCCAGCTGCCCTTCGTGCGCCTGCTCTACGGCGATCTCTCGCCGATCTCGAGCGGAACGCGCTTCGGCATGGCGTTCATCGCGATGACGCTCGGCTTCGCGCTCGTCGCGGCGCTCGTCTTCCTCGCCTGGCTCACCGACCGCGAGCTGGCTGCTCTGGCCCGCGCTTCCTGCTCGCGCTCGGGTTCGCGTCGGGCCTCTCGCTCTCTGGCCACTCGGCGGTCGGACGCCGGGCTCGTCGTGGCGCTCCGAGCTCGCCGACTGGCTGCACCTGTCTGCGGCGGCGCTCTGGGTCGGCGGGCTCGTGCAGCTCGCGTTCGTCGTCTGGCCCGCTCGAGCCGGAGCTGCGGCGCGCAGGCGTTCCTGCGCTTCTCGCGCCTGGCGACCGTCCTGATCGTCGTGCTCGCTCGCGGCCGGCATCTGCATCTCAGCGTCCTGCGGCTGCCGCACCTCGTCCGATCTCTGGAACGAGCGCTACGGGCAGGTGCTGCTCGTGAAGCTCGCGCTCGTCTCGCTCGCGCTGGCGTGGGGCGCGCGCGCACCACTTCCTCGTGCGCCCGAAGCTGGAGCGCGGCGCGCCGCTCTTCGCCGGCCTGCCACGCAGCCTGATGGGCGAGAGCGCGGTCGGGATGGCGATCCTGCCTGCGTGGCGGCGGTGCTGGTCGACTCGAAGCCGCCGCCGCAGCCCTTGAAGCAGCCGCTAAATGCGGCGACTCAGCAGCGCTAGGACGCTCCGGACGAACAACCGCGTCCCGGAGAACTGGCCGTGCTTGCGCACCGAGTGCGGCCCCTGGTACCAGGCCGGCGAGCGCGACCGTCCGGTTGCCGTGGAACTCGTGCAGCAGCGTGGCGCAGGTAGGCGACGCCGATCCGGATGTTCCCCGAGGTCGACCTCGGCACCTCGTGTCCGATCAGCGCCGACTGGACGTAGCGAGCGCGTGCTCGGCAGCACCTGCAGCACGCCGCGGGCGCCGGCCGAGGAGACGAGGTCCCGGCTGGAGCCCGACTCCATCCACGCGAGCGACCGGACGAGCGCCGGGTCGAGCCGGTAGGCGATCGCCCAGTTGGTCAGCATCGTGCGCACGCTCGGCGACGGAGCGGGAGCAGGGCGGACCGGCCGCACGCCCGGGCTGCCGTGGCCGAGCGCGGAGAGCGTGACCGGCCCGGCGACGCCGTCGGCCGCCAGACGCTTGACGCGCTGGTAGCGCCGCAGCGCGCGCTCGGTGGCGCGGTCGAAGAAGCCGTAAACGGGCACCAGCTCACCACGGCGCGCGAGCAGGAACTGCAGCACCGAGACGTCCCAGCCGAAGAGCCCGCGCCGTAGCGTCCGGCCGGCCGAAGCACGGGCGTTCCGAGCGGCCCGAGCGCTCGGCGGCGTGCGGGCTCCGGCCCGTCCGTCCACCGGCAGGCCGGCGCGCCGCTGGAACGCCTTCGTCGCGCGCACCGTCCGCGGCCCGGCGATCGCGTCGACCGGGCCGTTGTAGAGCCCATATGCGCGCAGGGCGACCTGGAGACCCGCGATCTGCGGGTTCCGGCGTTCGCGGTCGCTGCCAGCGTGAGGCCTGCCAGCAAGGCCGCGCCGAATGCGGCGAATCTGCCAGCCACGAGCGAGACCCGGTTCGTGCCCGCGCACGTAGAGTCCCTGCCGCGATGCGCTGGGCGATCACCGGCGGGGCTGGCTTCCTCGGGCTTCATCTCGCGCGCCGGCTCCTGGCCGAAGGGCACGAGGTGCGCACGCTCGACCTCGCGCCGCTCGACGACCCCGCGCTCGAGCGCTCGGTGGAAGAGCTGCGCGGCGACGTGCGCGACCCGGTTGCGGACTCGCGCCTGGCCGACGGGGCAGACGTGCTCGTCCACGCGGCCGCCGCGCTGCCGATCCAGGCCTCGCGCGAGTCGATCCGCTCGGTGAACGTCGACGGCGCGCCGCCGTCGTCGCTGGCGGCCGCGCTCGAGGCAGGCGTGCGCCGCGCGGTGCTGATCTCCTCGACCGCGGTCTACGGCGTGCCGAAGCATCCACCCGATCGACGAGGACGTCACCGCTGCGTCGGGGTCGGCCACTACGGCGAGTCGAAGATCGAGGCCGAGGCAGGTCGCGCGGGACGTCGGTCGTCGCGGGCTCGAGGTCGTGATCCTGCGCCCGAAGACGTTCATCGGCCCGGAGCGGCTCGGCGTCTTCGAGATCCTCTTCGACTGGATCCGCGAGGGCCGGCGGATTCCCATCCTCGGCGACGGCTCCAACCGCTACCAGCTGCTCGCTGTCGAGGACCTGGTCGAGGCGACCGTGTCCGCGGCGAGCGCGCCGTCGCCGGCGAGACCTTCAACGTCGGCGCGACCGAGTTCGGCACCGTCCGCTCCGACCTCGAGGCGCCTGATCGCGCACGCTGGACTCGCGCAGTCGCCTACGCCCGCGTGCCGGTCGCGTCCGGCCGAGCTCGCCCTACGGGCGCTCGAACTGGCGCGGCTCTCGCCGCTCGCTGAGTGGCACTCACCGCACCGCGCACCGAGATTCCTATCGTCGACGACGGCCAAAGCGCAGCGCCTGCTCGGCTTCGCGCCGCGGCTCTCGAACGAGCAGGCGCTCTGCGAGACCTACGACTGGTACCCGCGCCAACCGCGACCGCTCGCGCGGCGGCCGGGGTCACCCACCGCGTGCCGTGGGACCAGCGGCGCTGGGACTGCTGAAACGCCTGAGCTAGTAGTCGGTCAAGGCCCGCGTGACCGTGCGTTCCGCCAGTAGGCAGGCGTCGCTCAGGAGACGTCGGCCCAGGAGACGTCCGACCAGGAGACGTCGCGTCCACGAGACGTCCGGACCAGGAGACGTCCGACCACCGAGACGAGCGACCACGCGCGCGTCGGACCACGAGACGTCGAGCCACGAGACCGCGTCCCAGCTCGAGCGAGCCCTTGGCCGCGTCGAGCCAGGAGACGTCGTCGAAGACGAGCCCGTCGCCCTCCGGGTCTTCCACGAGGAAGGCATCGAGGGCCCGGTTCGGGGTTGGGGGCGACGACACGGCCGCAGCGCCGGGCGCGTACGCCTCGCCGACGCCGGCCGCGCGGTTGGTCACCTTCCGCAGCGGTCGTGCCTTGAGCATGAGGGCACCCTTCACCTGGTCGGGCGAGAGCGCCGGGTTCAGGGTCAGCAGGGCGGCCGCGATGCCCGAGACGATCGGCGTCGAGAGCGACGTGCCCGAGAGCGTCATGTACGTGCCGCCCGGCGTGCGGATCACCTGGCTTCGGCTTCCGCCGCCGCAAGCGTCGAACCGGCCGGCACCGGGCCGGTGATCGCGCGGCCCGGAGCGCTCAGCTCGGGCTTGGCGAACCCGTCCAGCGTAGAGCCCCAGGCCGACCACGGCGCTGCATCCGCCCGGTCGGGGTTGGTCGAGTTGTGCAGGTCGAGCGCCCCGACGGTGATCACGAACGGGTCGTTCGCGGGCGCGTAGGCCATCGGCGTCGACTGGCCGCCCTGGCCCTGGTTGCCGGCGGCAGCCACGACGACGACGCCCGCGAACCAGAGCTTCTCGACCGCCTTGTCGAGCGGGTCCCACCGGAAGCTGGTCGGGGACGCGGAGTGAAGCGAGAAGTTTGCGACCCGGATGTTGTACTCGCGGTGGTTCCTGAGGATCCACTGGGCGGCCGCGATCACGTCGCTCGTGCGCGCCATGCCCTGGTCGTCCATCACGTCGAGGGAGACGATCCCGGCGGTCGGGTCGGCACCCGCGTGACCCGGCGCCGAGCCGGCGGCGAGGCCCGCAACGAGCGTTCCGTGGCCGTTGCCGTCGCCGGGAGAGTTGTTCTCGAGCGAAGTCATGTCGAGCTGCGCGAGCACCCGGCCGCCGAAGTCGGCGCGGCTCGAGTCGATGCCCGAGTCGACGAAGGCGATCGACGGCGTGGTCACGGGCCCTTCGGGCGGGCGCTCTGCAGGCCGGCCAGGGCCGGCCAGAGCTGGTCGACTCCGACTGCGCCCGGCCAGTCCTCGCCTGAGGTGAACGCCGCCGGGTGTGTGGGTTCCTCTCACGCCCTTCGGCTTGGGATCCGGCTTCGCGTCGAGCACGACCGGCTGGTCGGGCGTGATCACGAGCCCGGGATTGGTGGCTGCGAGCTGTGGCAGGTCTCCCGCGACGATCTCGCCCGCGGCCGCATCGACGATCGCCAGCTTCGAGCTGGTGGTCCCGTACTTGCTGAGCGCGCTCTGAGCGCGTCCGGAGCCGTCGAGGCTCTGGACGATCACGGGCACGGATGCGTTCGGTGTCTGCGTGGCCGCGCGCTGGAGCGAGGGAGCCAGGTAGCTGTCACGCCACGCACGACCGTGGTCGTGGCTGCCTGCTGGAGGCGGCCAGCGGTGCCGCGAGCGCGAGCACGAAGACCACCAGCAGGCCGCGCTTCACAGCCTGGTTGCGTCCTTCGCTCGACCCTCGACCGCCTCGTCTCGTGCCCCAGAGGCCGCTCCCGCGGTCCTCGCTCCTCACACCATCGCCGTTCCGCAAGTTTCCACTCCCCTTTTTCGCGCTTCGCACGGCCGCAAGTTCGTCCCGCCGACCGTATTCGCGGCCTGGGATGGCCGGAATCACCCCTAAAGGTGATTCGTCGGGCAGGTTCCCTCGTTCGGGGGACCAGGACTCGCGGCACCGCGTCCCTATACTCGCCCGCGGTGGCCGAGCTGCACGAGTACCGCGAGCGCTTCCCGATCCTCGCGGAGACGACCTACCTGATCAACCACTCGCTGGGCGCGATGCCCGCTGCCGCCGAGGAGCGCGTGCTCGAGTACGCCCGCGCCTGGAACACGCGCGGCGTGCGCGCCTGGGAGGAGGGCTGGTGGGAGATGTCGCTGACCGTCGGCGACCAGATCGCCCGCCTGATCGGCGCGCCGCCCGGCTCGGTCTCGATGCACCAGAACGTGACGATCGCCGAGGCGGTCGTCGTCTCGTGCTTCGGCTTCGACGGGCCGCGCCGGCGGATCGTCTACGAGGAGGGCAACTTCCCGTCGGTGCGCTACCTCTACCAGGCGCAGCGCGGCGCCGACATCCTGGTCGCCGCCGACGACGAGGGCGTGGTCGAGGCGATCGACGAGCGGACGCTGCTCGTCCCGATCACGCACGTGCTCTTCAAGACCGGGCGAGATCCAGGACGTCGAGGCGATCGTCGCCAAGGCGCACGAGGAGGCGCGCTCGTCGTGCTCGACGCCTACCAGTCGGTCGGCACGGTCCCGCTCGACGTGACCGCGCTCGGCGTCGACTTCGCGGTCGGCGGCTCGGTCAAGTGGCTCTGCGGCGGGCCCGGCGCGGCGTGGCTGTACGTGCGCCCCGACCTGGCGGCGACGCTCGAGCCCGCGCTCACCGGCTGGCAGGCGCACGCGCGGCCGTTCGCCTTCGAGCCCGAGCAGGACTACGCCGACGGCGCCGCGCGCTTCCTGACCGGCACGCCGAACGTGCCCGCGCTCTACGCGGCGACGGCCGGCTACGACATCGTCGAGGAGGTCGGCATCGAGCGGATCCGCCGCCGCTCGCAGGAGCAGACGGCGCTGCTGGTCGAGCTGCTCGATGAGGCCGGCTTCCCGGTCGGCGGGCCGCACGAGCCCGACCGGCGCGGAGGAACGGTCGTCGTCAGGTTCCGGACCTCGAAGCGCGTCAACCGCGAGCTCGCCGACCGTGGCGTGATCTGCGACTGGCGCCCGGACGTCGGCCTGCGCCTCGGCCCGCACTTCTACAACACCGACGACGAGCTCCGGTTCGCGGTCGAGCAGATCGTCGAGCTCAGCGGGCGAGCAGCTCCGATCAGGCGCAGCGCGTAGCTAGGCGCGGTCGGCTCGTCCTCGTGCTTGAAGTAGCAGTGGATCGCGAATGCCGTCGTCGAGCAGCGGGCGTAGCCGCTCGGCCCAGCCGCGCAGGTCGTCGTCGGAGTACGGCGGCTCGCGCAGGCGCAGGTAGCGGAAGGGCGCCTCGGCTTCGAGCGAGCCCACGCGCACGGCGTTCCGGGGAGGTCGCCTTCGATCCCGTCCCACGACTCGTGCCGGAAGTCGAAGGCCAGCGGGACCGACGCGTCGAAGGAGCCGAGCAGCGAGCGTCAGCAGGCCCTCGTCACGGGCGGCAGGCGACGAGCACGCGGATCGGCCCGAGCCGCTCGCCGAGCAGGCCCACGCGCTCCGAGAACGTCCCGAGAGTCGGAGCGCGGGTGCGCGTTCAGCTTCGGGCGCGAACAGGAAGCCGGGCGGCGTCTGCTCGGCCCAGCCGCTCGAACAGCTCCTCGCGAGGCAGGCGGTACCCGGTCGTGTTCAGCTCGACGGTCGCGAAGCGCCCGGCGTAGTGGCGCAGGAAGTCCTCGGGCTTCGTGCCAGCGGGGTAGAAACCGGGCCTCCAGGACGGGTAGGACCAGCCGGAAGTGCCGACATACAGCCCCGCTAGACTCGCCGGCGTGGCGGTCACGGCACGAAGTGATACCCGACAACACCGATCCCGCGTCCTCGACCACGGCTTCGTGCGGCTCGACGACGCGATGGCCGAGCGACCTCTCGGTCGCCAACGGCGCGCGGGTCAGCTTCGCCCGGCGCAAGGACGAGCTGGACGAGTCCGACGAGGGCCTGATCCGCTTCCTGATGCGCGAGCGGCACGGGACGCCGTTCGAGCACAACGCCTTCCGCTTCCACGTCCGCTGCCCGATCTTCGTCGCGCGCGAGTGGTTCCGGCACCGGGTCGGCTCGTTCAACGAGTTCAGCCATGCGCTACGCGAAGGCGACCGACGACTTCTACGTGCCCGAGCCCGAGGACGTGCGCAGCCAGGTCGGCAAGCCGGGCGCGTACTCGTTCGAGCCGGTCGCCGGACGAGCTCGCCGAGACAGACGCGCGAGCAGCTGCGGGCCGTCTACGAGCCGGCCTATCGCGACCTACGAGCAGCTCGGTCGAGCTCGGCGTCGCGCGCGAGCTCGCACGCAGCGTGCTGCCGGTCGGCGCCTACACCGAGTTCTACTGGACGGTCAACGCGCGCTCGCTGATGAACTTCGTCTCGCTGCGCAACGCAGAGACCGCGCAGCGCGAGATCCGCCGCTACGCCGAGGCCGTGCGAGCGGTTCCTCGAAGAGCAGATGCCGGTCACGTACGCGGCGCTTCGTCGCGAACGACCGGACCGCGCCCTAGGTCGGTAGCAGCACGACCGGGTGCTTGCGCGCTCCCGGCTTCTCGCGCGTCACGATCCAGCCGTTGAACGGCGTTCAGGCGGTAGGGCGCGTTCAGCCGGACGTGTCGTCCGGTGCGAGCCCGAGACGCGGAAGGTCCCGCACGAGGCGCGCGCGCTGGTCGGCGCCGCGGCTGAGGAACATCTCGTAGTACTGGCCCTTCGGCAGCTCGGGCAGGTTCTCGACGTCGACCTTCAGCGGCCAGTTGCCGGCCGAGTCGACCTTGCCCACGTGGATCACGCCCTTGGCCTGACGAGCCCGCGGCCGTGCTGTGCATCGACACCGCGAAGTCCTCGTTGAAGCGGCGCGTGCCGCGCGCCGTAGACGAACCCGCCCAGGAACGCCGTCAGCGTGAGCGCCGCAGCGATCCCGAGCAGCATGCCCGGTGCGCCGGCGCGGCAGGCCGGTGACGTTGTCGCGGCGCCCGCCCTCGGGGTCGGGCTCCTGCAGCAGGTGTGGCGGCAGCTCGGGCGGCGGGCCGGCTTCGACCAGGAGGTCGTGGACCCGCTGCAGGCGCGCGGCCTCCTCGGGGCTGAGGTCGTCCCCGCCGGCGAGCTCGTCGAAGTTCGGGCGGTCGGTCATCCGAGCTCCTCTTCTAGCAACGACGGCCAGCCGTGCCAGCGCCGCGCGGGTGCGGGTCTTGACGGTGCCGAGCGGGATGTTCAGGAACTCGGCGATCTCCGACTGCGAGAGGCCGCTCCAGTACGCGAGCTCGATCACGCGTGCGCTCGTTCGCGTTCAGCTCCTCGAGCGCGCGGTGGACGCGCCAGGCAGTCCAGCCCGACTCGGCGCGCTCGGCCGGGCCGGCGTCCGGGGAGGCCGAGTCCGGCACCTCGGCCGGCGGCTCGGAGCGGGCGCGGCCGCGGTCGGTGATCGCGTTGCGCGCGACCGCGTAGAGCCATGGCGCGCCGGGCCCGCGCTCGGGCCGGTAGCTGCGGGCGCGCGCGCCAGATCGAGGCGAAGGTCTCCTGCACCGCGTCCTCGGCGCGGCCACGGTCGCCCAGCCGGCGCAGCGCGAGCCCGAACACGGGCCGCGAATAGCGCCGGTAGAGGACGTCGAACGCGCCCCGGTCGCCGTCGGCGGTCCGGCTGATCAGCTCGCCGTCCGCTGAGGTCGTTGGCGGCCACCGCCGGGATGGTGGCGGGTTCCGACCTGCGCGGCAAGCGCATGCTGTCGAGCGCGAGCTCCATCGCATTGCTTTCTACGCTTCCGGAGCCGCGCCGGATTTGAGCGAGCGGCCGCCGTCGACGACGAGCGTCGTGCCCGTGACGAAGGTCGCGCCGGCGAGGTAGACGACCGCCTCGGCGATGTCGTCGGGCGAGCCAACGCGTCCGAGCAGCGTCTCGGCGGCTCGGCGCTCCTCCTGGCCGGGCTCGACCGCGACGGGACCGGGCGCAACGCCGCAGACCCGCACCTCGGGCGCGAGCGCGCGCGCGAGGACCCGAGTGAGCATCGCCTGCGCCGCCTTCGCGGCCGAATGCGCGGCGAACGCCGGCCACGGCTGGTACCCGGCGACGTCCTCGATCATCACCACACAGCCGCCCGACTCGCGCAGCGCGGGGCGGCGGCCTGGGTGACGAAGAAGCTCCCCTTCGCGGTCGCGCCGAAGGCCGCGTCCCAGTCCGCCTCGTCGAGCTGTTCGAACGCCTTGGGCGCGAAGCCCTCGCCGGCGGCGTTCACGAGCAGGTCCATGCCGGGCCCAGCTCCCGGACGGCGCGGTCGACGAGCGCCCGTGCCTCGCCGGGCCGCGAGATCGTCGCCGTCGGCGCGGCCGGCTGCGAAGACTGGTCCAGCCGTCACCCTCGAGCCGGCGCACGATCGCCTCGCCGACGCGGCCCACGCCGCCGGTGACCAGCGCCCGCATGCCGCGAGTCATAGCACGCCGCAAGGTTCGCCGATCCTGGCGTCTGCTGGTTGGAACGATGAAGAACTCCTCGTCACCGCGATCGTCGTGCGCCGCCTCGGCGGGCGCGGCCGGTGCCGCTCCGCCGGTCACCTTGACCCTCGCCACGAGCGCGCCGACCGTGACCTACGGCTCACCCGTCACGCTCAGCGGCGTGCTCTCGACGCAGAAGGCCAACCAAGCGATCGCGATCCAGGCGACGGAGTGCGGACCACAAAGACTGCCGAGGCGCGCGACGCTGAAAACGGCTGCCACCGGCGCATTCACCGGGCCGGTCACGCCGACGATCGGCACGAGCTACCAGGCGACCTCGAGAGCCACGAAGAGCCCGGCGGTGGCGCTCACGGTTCGCCCGCTGCTCGAGCTGACGAAGGTCGCCACCGGCTCGTACACTGCGAAAGCGACCGCGGGGAAGCGCTGACCGGCAAGTTCGTCCTCTTCCAGCGCTACAAGAAACTGCGCAAGCGCTGGGTGCAGGTCAAGCGCCTCGCGCTCGGCGCCGCGGTGCCGGGCCGACGAAGCCGGCGATGGTCAGCTCCGTCTCGTTCAAGGCCAAAGCTCCCCGCGGCACGAGGGTGCGCCTGGTGATCAGCGCCTTGCAGGCCGGGCCCTGCTACGTCGCCGCGACGAGCAAGACCCTCCGCGCCTAGTCGACCTCTTCCGCCTCCTGCTCGCGCGAGCGCGTCCTGGTAGCGCTCCTCGACCGCTTCCCAGTTGACGACGTTCCACCAGGCCTCGAGGTAGTCGGGCCGGCGGTTGCTGGTAGGTGAGGTAGTAGGCGTGCTCCCAGACGTCGATGCCGAGGAGCGGCAAGTCGTCGTGTCAGCGATCGGCGAGTCCTGGTTCGGCGGTCGAGTAGACGGCGAGGCCGGTGCCGTCGTGGACGAGCCACGTCCAGCCGGAGCCGAAGCGCTTCACGCCGGTGTCGTTCAACGCCTGCCTTCGAGCTCGTCGAGGCCGCCGAAGCGTGTCGGTGATCGCCTGCGCCGAGCGCGCCGCCGGGACTCGCCGCCGCCGTCCGGGCCCATGATCTCCCAGAAGAGCGAGTGGTTCGCGTGCCCGCCCGCGTTGTTGCGCACCGGCGGCCTGCTTGTCCTCGGGGAGCGTGTCGAGGTTGGTCGAGGACGTGCTCGACCGGGCTGTCCGCGAGCTCGGTGTCCCGTCGAGCGCCTTGTTCGCGTTGTCGACGTACGCCTGGTGGTGCTTGTCGTGGTGGAGGCGCATCGTCTGCTCGTCGATCGTCGGCTGCGAGCGCGCCGTAGTCGTAGGGAAGCTGCGGGACCTCGAAAGCCATGCCGCGCTCCTTTCCTAGCTTCCGCTGCGAGGCTAACGGGTTCGCCAGCGGTGCGTTATGCTCCGCCAGCTCGAATGAGCCGTGGCCACGCTCGCGTTCAACCGAGAGGAGATCTCGCCGCAGGCAGCTCAAGCCCGCGCTGCTCGAGCTGGACGGCATCTCGCGCGAGGCGGTCGAGGCGCACTACAAGCTCTACCAGGGGCTACGTCAACAAGCGCAACGAGATCCTGGCCAAGCTCGCCGAGGTCGACGCTCGCCGCCGCCAACCAGGTCTACTCGGAGGTGCGCGCGCTGAAGGTCGACCTCAGCTTCGCGATCGGCGGGATCAAGAACCACGAGATCTACTTCGAGCATCTCGGCGGCGACGGCGGCGAGCCCGACGGCGCCGTTCGGCGACCTGATCGAGCGCGACTTCGGCTCGGTCGGCTGACTGGCGCGCCGACCTGAAGGCGACCGGGATGGCCGGCCGCGGCTGGGCCTGGACGGCCTACGACTGGGACGAGGGCCGGCTCTTCAACTACATCGGCGACGCGCAGAACACGTTCCCGATCTGGAACGCGACGCCGCTCGTCGCGCTCGACGTCTACGAGCACGCGTACTTCCTCGACTACCAGACCGACCGCGCGTCCTACATCGAGGCGTTCTTCGCGAACCTCGACTGGAGCGTCGTCAACGACTGGGCTCAGCAGTACCAGATCAGCCGCCGACTGACGACCTGACACCTCGTCTTCGCACTCGTCGGCTACCTGGCCGGGAGCATCCCGACCGGCTACTGGCTCGTGCGGCTGCTGAAGCACGAGGACATCCGCAAGGTCGGCAGCGGGAACATCGGGCGCGACCAACGTCTGGCGCACCTACGGCGCCCGTTACGGCGTGCCGGTGATGCTGGCTCGACACGCTGAAGGGGTTCGTGCCGGCGCTCCTCGCGACGCATCTACGCCGGGCCGCTCGCCGGCGTGCTCGCCGGCGGCGCGGCGATGCTCGGGCACTGGCGGCCGCTGTTCCTGCGCTTCGCCCGCGGCGGCAAGGCGGTGGCGACCTGCGGCGGTGCGTTCCTCGCGGTCGCGCCGGTCGTCGGCGGCATCGGGCCGCTCGTCTGGATCGTGACCTTCGCGCTCTTCCGCTACGCCTCGGTCGCCTCGATCGTGGCCGCGCTCTCGCTGCCGGTGGCAGCCGTCCTGCTGCACGAGCCCTGGCCGGTGATCGCCTTCGCGGCGCTTGCGGCGCTCGCGGTGCTGGTCCTGCACCGCCCGAACATCAGCCGCCTGCGGGCTGGCACGGAGACGCGCGTTCCGCTTCAGCGGCTAGCCAGCATGCGCGTACCGAGCGCCGGCTCTGCTGCCAAGCCGCTAGGTCAGCTGAAGCGCTAGCTCCCGCGCAGCTCGGTGGTGCCCGGCGGCCTGCCGCCGTCGAGCTCGCGCGCGCAGCTCGCCGACCGTGCCGTAGCGCTCGGCGACCACGTCGTGCGTGTGGATCGTCTCCAGGTTCACCTGGCGCGACGAGCAGGAAGTCGTCCGTCGCGCGAGCTCGCGGGTAGGCCTCGAGCGTGTCGCGGCAGCGCGATCCGCACCGAGTCCTCGACGAAGCGCGGCTGCAGGTGCGCGTGCTCGACCACGAACAGCTCGTCGGGCCGCTTCAGCAGCTCGTAGATCGGCGAGCTCATCGAGCCCTCGACGATCTCGCACCGAGCTCCTCGGCGTTGACCGGCGCGCTCGGTGCCGACGAAGAGCGTCCCGCGGCCGCGCTGGTTGTGGGTCGCGAGCGGGACGAGCTCGAGGATCCGCTCGACGTCGAGCTCGTCGAACCCGGCCTCGCCGAGGCGCTCGGCGGCGCGCTCCCGCACGAGGCCCTGCGCGCACGGGCAGGCGTTGATCCCGTTCGCCTCGACGCCGACGAGCCGGCGCGTCCGCGTCCTCCGAGGCCGCCGCGAGCCCGATCAGCGAGACCATCTCCTGGGTCGGGAGTCCGGTCACCGGCGTCTCCCGCTCGAGCGGGTAGCGCGCGACGATCCGCACCTCGGCGCGGAGCGCGCGCTGGCGCTCGACGATGTGCGAGGCGATGTGCTCGGCCAGGCTCTCGACGAGCAGCGCCTCGCCGATCACGACCTGCTCGATCGCCTCCTCGAACAGCTCCGGGAAGCGCGACATGTGGACGCCCTTCTGGGCCGGGGTCGAGGTCGACGGTGCAGTCGATCTCGGCCGCGATCAGCTTCTCGCTGCCGCCGTGGCTGATCCGGATCGCCTTCTGGACGCCGCGCACGCCGGCGCGCGAGAGCCCGAGCGGCACCTCGGACGGCGCGGCCTGCAGGTCGGGTGTGAGAAGCTGCCGAGGCTCGTCCACGCCGCCAACGCTACCAACGCCCTCTTGCCCGAAGACCCACAGTTCGCCAGGCTCGTCATGCTCGCGTGCCACGACCTGCGCACGCCGCTGGCGACCGTCGCACGGCTTCGCGCATACGCTCGCGCGCATGCGAGGGATCTCGACGAGACGAGTGCCCGCTACGTCGAGCATGATCAACGCCGCCTCGACGCAGCTCGCGGAGCTGATCGACGAGCTCTCGGTCGCCGCGCGGCTCGTGGGCGACCGCTACGACCCGCCGCTGCGGGCCGTCGACACGCTGGAGCTCGCCCAGTGCGGCCGCCGAGCAGCTCGGCGACGAGCGCGTGGCTCGTCTCGGGTGACGGGTGCCGTGGTCGAGCTTGACGCCGAGGCCGCCGAGCGGGCGTCGGCGCGCTCGCGCGGTGCGCGCTCAGGCCACGGCGGCCTCGAGCGAGGTCGAGCTGACCGTACGCGGGCTCGGAGCTCGGCGCTCGCGCCGATGACGCCGGCCTCGGCGCCGGTCGCTGCTCGGCGAGGACCTGCGCGACCTCGGGGCGGCGGTCGCCGTGCGGGTCGATCCAGGCACGTGGCGGGAGCGTCGCCGTCGACGGCGAGACGCTCACACAGTCCGCCTCGCGTGAGCGGAACGCCTGGTCAACGTCGACGACTACGCCGAGGCCGCGCGCGAGCGCCTCGAGCCCGGCGCGTATGGCTACGTGACCGGCGGCGCCGGTGACGAGCGCACACTGCGCGGCGAACGCGGCCGCTTTCGAAGCGCTGGGAGCTTCGGCCCCGCGTGCTCGTGGACGTCGGCAGCGTCACCACGGCGACGACCGTCCTCGGCAGCGAGGTGGCGCTGCCGGTGCTCGTGGCGCCGACCGCCTTCCAGCGGCTCTGCGATCCGGACGGGCGAGCTCGCGATGGCGCGGGCTGCGGCGAGCGGCCGGCACGGTGATGACGCTCTCGACGCTCTCCAGCGTCACCCCGGCCGAGCTGGCCGCCGCTGCTCCCGGCGCGACGCAGTGGTTCCAGCTCTACTGGTCGCGCGACCGCGGGTTCACGCAAGGCCTCGTCGCGGCCGCGGTCGAGGCCGGGTTCGCGGCGCTGATGCTGCCACGGTCGACCTTGCCCGGTCGCCGGCCGACGCGAGCGCGACGTGCGCGCCGCCTTCGCGCTTCCGGAGGACCTGCCGCTGCCGAACATCCCCGTCAGACGCTGCGGCGCGAGGACTTCCACTCAGGCACTGCACGCGGTCGTCGACGACACGCTCACCTGGCGCGACCTCGAATGGCTGCGCTCGATCTGCCCGCTGCCGTTGGTCGTCAAGGGGATCCTGACCGCCGAGGACGCGCTGCTCGCCGCCGAGCACGGCGCCGCAGCGCGTGGTCGTCTCGAATCACGGCGGGCGCCAGCTCGACGGCGTGCCGCCAACGCTCGACGTCGTCCCGGAGGTGGTCGAGGCGGTCGGCGGACGCGGGTCGAGGTGCTGGTCGACGGCGGCATCCGCCGCGGCACCGGACGTGCTCAAGGCGCTCGCCCTCGGCGCGCGGGCCGACGCTGGCGGGCCGAGCCGTGCTCTGCGGCCTGGCGGTCGACGGCGAGGCCGGTGCGGCCAGCGTGCTCGAGCTGCTTCGCGCCGAGAGCTCGAGCTCGGCCTGAAGCTGCTCGGCTGCACGAGCCCGGCCAGAGGTGACCGGCGCTCACGTGCGCCGGGCCGGATCGCCTATGATCCGGCCCGATGGAGCGAAGGGACGCTGACGACCTCCGACGGCCGCACGCTCGCCTACGTCTCGCGCGGCGCCGAGGACGGCTTCCCGGTGATCGTTTCGCACGGCACGCCCGGGCAGCCGCTACGCGCGGCACCCCGATCCGGAGCTGTACGAGCGCCACGGCGTTCGCGCCGTCGCCTACGACCGGCCCGGTTACGGCGGCTCCGACCCGCAGTCTCGGCCGTTCGGTGGCCGACGCGGCTGCCGACATCGCCGCGCTCGCCGACGAGCTCGGCTTCGAGCGCTTCGCCGTCGTCGGCGGCTCCGGCGGCGCGCCGCACGCCCTCGCCTGCGGGGCGCTGCTCGCCGACCGCGTCGATCCGCGTCGGCGCGCTCGTCACGCCGGCGCCGCCGGACGCGGAGAACTTCGACTTCTTCGACGGCCTGGCGGACCTGAATGTGAAGGAGTTCAACGCCGCGCTCGAGGGCCGCGAGGCGATCGAAGCCTTCCTCGAGCCGTACGTCGAGGGGATCCGCGCCGACCCGGACGGTGTGATCGAGCAGATCCTCGACCGAGCTGCCCGAGGTCGACCGCGAGCTCGCCTCGCGGCCCGAGTTCCGGGCGGTGATGAAGCAGTCGTTCACCGAGGCCGTCCGCCAGGGACTCGCGCGGCTGGGCCGACGACGACCTCGCGTTCGCCAAGCCCTGGGGCTTCGACCTCGAGGACGTGCACCGTCGAGACGCGTGTCTGGCAGGGCGAGCTGGACGTCCTCACGCCGCGGCAGCCACGGCGAGTACGTCGCCTCGCGCCTCCCGAACGCCCGCTTCGAGCTCGCTCGAAGGCGGCGGCCACTTCCACATCAGTGAGTCGGTCGTCTTCGACTGGCAACGCGGGGGAACCCCTGGCTCCCGCGCGAGCCCGCTCGACGGCGTGACGGCGCACCTCTGGCGATCCAGGAGCCGGCGGATCGGCTACAGCGCCGACTGTCTTTGCCGCACTGGGCTCCCGCCGGGCAAGCCCAGCTTGCCGCGTCGAGGACGAGCTTCATTTTTGTCTACAAGTGCCCGCATTTGTGGAGACGTTTCTGGCGGAGCGCTAGCGCAGCAGTCGAGAGCCGGCCGATCGGCCCGTAGGCACGCGCCCAAACCGGTTCATGGTCAGAGCCGGGCCTGGTGGAAGATCGTGTGCTCCTCGAAGTCGACGCGCTCGATCGGCGTGCCGCAGACGTGGCAGGGCTCGTGCAGCTTGTTGTGCACGCGGTAGACCTGCGCGTCCTTCGCGCCGCGCTCGCGTAGCTCCAGGCCGCGCTGCGAGCTCGCAGTCGATCGCGTCCGCGAGCCGTCCGACCTGTCCCGGCGACAGTCCCTGGGCCGGGGCGAAAGGAGACAGCTTCGCCGTGTGCAGGATCTCGTTTGCCCAGGCGCGGCCGATGCCGGAGATGATGCGCTGGTCGCGCAGGAGCGAGTGCAGCCGCCGCGGCTCCGTCGCGAGGATCTCGCCGAGCCGCGCTCGGCGCCGAGCCCGAGCGCCTCGGGGCCGAGGTGCGCGAGCTCCGCCTCGGCCGCCTCGGGCGTCAGCAGCCAGACGCCCGGCGCGCTTCTTCGGGCCCGCCTCGGTCAGCACGAGCTCGCCGCCGCCCTGCGAAGCGCAGCCGGAAGGCCGCGAGTCTTCGGGCCCGTCTCGCCGGCGAGCGAGGTAGCGCACCCGCCCGGCGCGACATCAGGTGCACGAGCAGCGACGAGCTCGCCGTCCTCGGTCGGGAAGAGCAGCCGCTTGGCGCGCCGCTCGGCGCCCGCGACAGCGCCCGCCCGTCGAGCGCGCAGAGCGGCGGGTCGAACGTCTTCAGCGTCGCGACGTGCGCCGGGCCGGCCTGCTCGATCGGGAACGCGCTCACCGGGTCGTCCAGCGCGCGGCGCCAGCGCTTCTACCTCGGGCAGCTCAGGCATCTACGCTCCCGGCCATGGCTGAGCCGCTCAGGGTAGCCGTGCGGCGTGGGATCGATCGTCGAGTCGCGTCCACGAGGTGCACGGCGTCGCCGTGCGCGACGGCGAGGTCGTGGCTCGGCCGGCGACCCGACGCTCACCCGCCTCGTTGCGCTCGGCCGCGAAGCCGCTGCAGGCGCTGCCGCTTGCCGCGCGCCTATCGAGAGCTCTAGGCGAGGACGAGCTCGCGATCGCGGCCGCCTCGCACTTCGGCACGGCCCGAGCACGTCGAGGTCGGTGCGGCAGCTGCTGGCCGCGACCGGCGGACAGCGAGGACGAGCTCGACTGCGGGATCCAGGACGGCCGCCCACCGGAGCCAGATCTACCACAACTGCTCCGGCAAGCACGCCGGGATGATCGCGATCTGCCGCGCCAACGGCTGGCCGGTCGAGGGCTACCGCCACCCGGACCATCCGCTGCAGCTAGCCCTGCTCGAGGAGGTCGCGGCTGCGGCCGGGCTCGAGCCGGCCGAGATCTCGACCGGGCATCGGACGGCTGCGGCGTCGTCGCGTTCGCGCTCCCGCTCGAGCGCGGCGCGCGATCGCCTTCGCCGAGGCTCGAGTCGCTCGACGGCGGCGACCGGATCGCGGCCGCGATGCGCGCGCACCCGGAGCTGATCGGCGGCGAGGGCGCGACCGACACCGCGCTGATGCAGGCCCAGCCGGGCACGGCTCGCCAAGGGCGGCGCCGGACGGGCTGCATCTGCGCCGCCGGGCGACCGGGACCGGCGCTGGCGCTCAAGGTGGCGGACGGGAACTCCCGTGCGCTGACGGCCCGGCGCTTGCGGCGTTCGGCGCTCGAGCCTCGGCCTCCGCTGCCCGAGTTCGACCAGGTTCCGCTCCGCAACCGCGCACGGCGAAGCGGCCGCGCACGGTTTCGCTTCTGTAAGAAAATTGTTTCGAATTGTGTGGATTCCTGTGTAACATCCCGATCCGCAACAGAGGGTGAGCCGGGGGATGGCGAGACCGGCTCTTGGTCGTTTCTAGGTAGGTCGTAAGCCGCCAGCCGCGAAGCAAGCCGGAGGTCAAGTGCTCACCGTCGACATCTGCTCTCCCGGACGTCGAAGAGCTCCACAAGCTCGTCCAGGACGGGCTCGAGAAGGGCTTCCTCACCTACGACGAGATCGTCTCCGGGCTCGAGGAAGTCGAGCTCACCAAGGAGCAGATCGAGGACTTCTACACGTACCTGATCGACCACTCGCATCGAGCTGATGGAGGGCGAGCAGCACAAGCACCCGCCGCACGAGCAGCCGCGCGCTCGCAGAGGAGAAGAGCGCCGAAGCTCGACCTGACCGTCGAGCCGTCGCTCGACTCGCTGCGGCTCTACCTGCGCGAGATCGGCAAGGTGCCGCTGCTGACCGCCGACCAGGAGGTCTACCTGGCGAAGCGGATCGAGCGCGGCGACATGGCGCGCGAAGACGCAGATGATCGAGGCCAACCTGCGCCTCGTCGTCTCGATCGCGAAGTCGCTACCTCGGCCGCGGCCTCGAGCTTCCTCGACCTGATCCAGGAGGGCTCGCTCGGCCTGATCCGCGCGGTCGAGAAGTTCGACTACCGCAAGGGCTACAAGTTCTCGACCTACGCGACCTGGTGGATCCGGCAGGCGGTGACGCGGGCGATCGCCGACAAGGCGCGGACGATCCGCATCCCGGTGCACATGGTCGAGAAGCTGAACAAGGTCGTGCACATCGAGCGCCAGCTCGTGCAGCGCCTCGGGCCGCGAGCCGCGGCCCGACGAGATCGCCGACGAGCTCGAGATGACGACCGCGGAGGTGCGCGAGATCCTGCGCATGGCGCAGCACCCGGTCTCGCTCGAGAAGCCGATCGGCGAGGAGGAGGAGTCCGAGCTCGGCGACTTCGTCGAGGACGAGCAGGCCGAGTCGCCGTTCGACACGGCGCACGGTGTCGCTGCGCCGCGAGGACATCGAGAACGCGCTCGCCTCGCTGCCCGGAGCGCGACCGCAAGGTGATCGAGCTCCGCTTCGGCCTCCACGGCGCAGCAGCCGTGCACGCTCGAGGAGGTCGGCCGGGCGTTCGGCGTCACGCGCGAGCGCATCCGCCAGATCGAGAACAACACGCTGAAGAAGCTCGAGTCGCTCCCCGAGGCCCAAGGGCCTCAAAGACTGCGTCTAGTACACCAGGGGAACCCCTGGTTCCCCCATGGGACCTCCTTTCGCGACGTTCTCTGGGCTCCGGCGGGTCACATGCCGGCAACTCGTGGCTGGGGCGAACGTTCTTGGCGCAGTCGAGCCTCCCGCCGGGCGAAGCCCGCTCCGGCGGCCCAGCGAAGCGAACTCTAGAATCGGCGCTGATGACATCCGGCCGCCTGGCCACTCTGATGATTTCCTACGAGGACGTCGCTGCTGCGGTCGACTGGCTGGGCGAGGCGTTCGGCTTCCAGGAGTCGGGCGAGCGCTACGCCGACGGCGAGGGCCGCGTCACGCACGCCGAGCTGCGCTGGACGGGGCCACCGTCATGCTCGGCTGGCCGGGGCCGGACTACCGCAGCCCGAAGCGGCACGCTCAGGAATGCGAGCAGGCCGCGCGCTGGCTGGCGACGCCGTGGGTGGTCGACGGCGTGCACGTCGAGGTAGCCGAACCTCGACACGCACTACGAACGGGCGCGGGCGGCGGGCGCAACGATCCTGCGTGAGCCCGAGGATCTCCCCTTCGGCCGGCTCTACTCGGCGGCCGACCTCGAGGCCACCGCTGGATGTTCATGCAGCCCGCCTAGGCGAGCGCGCCCGGAGGCGCCGTTCCGCAGAAGCTGCCGCTGAAGGTCGGCAACAGCGCCTGAACGCTGATCGGACGGTCGTCTGGCTGCAGGTAGCCGGGATGGTTCGTGTGGAAGTTCAGCGTCCACGGCCCGCGGTGCGAGACCCGTAGCTCGACGACGGTGGTGTGCCCGGGCTTGACCAGGACGCGGCGGTTGACGCCGGGGCCTCGGAGCTGCAGCACCGTTCGACGGGTATCCCGCGGGAGCGAGAGCGGAAGCCTGAGCGTCCCTTCGACGCGGCCGTTCGCGCGCCGGCCAGAGCGTGATGTGGCCGCCGTTCGCGAGCCAGCCGTCCTGGTAGAGGCCGCCGACGAACATCGCCATCCTCGGCGTCCCGAGTGGGCGCCAGAGCTCGTACCCGGCACCGCGTAGCGACCGCTACGGCACCGGTCGAGGCGCGCCCGCACGGCGTAGTTCGAGATCGCGAGCGGCCCGCGCAGCGTCTCGCCCACCGAGACGAGCCGCCCGTCGGGAGCCACCGCGCACGCGCGGCGAGCCGAAGGCGTCGATCGGCGAGGCGTCGTCGAGGAAGAGCACGCGCCGCGTCAGCGAGCGGTTCCAGAACAGCTGCTCGTGCGCGCGCGCGTGAGGCGTGGCCGGCGTCTGGATCAAGCGTCGTCGTCGCCGAGCGCCGGCGTGGTCGATCCAGCGCGCGTCGGGCGGCAGGAGGGTCGCGCGCACCGACCGCGGACGACGACGTGGTCGAAGGAGACCGCGGCGATCGAGACCGCGGACGAGGCGACGAGCGTGGCGGCCACGGCGACATAGGCGAGACGCGCGCGGAAGGCGGCGGCCGCGGCGATGCACGCCAGTGCAGCGGCGGCGAGCGCCACCGCGAGGGAGCCGTCGCCGATCCCGACCGCCTTCTCGAGCCGGAAGATCCCGAGCAGGAACGGCGAGTCCTGCTTGGCGTCGCTGACCGTGTATCCGGACAGCGGGCACGCGGGCAGACAGCACCAACAGCACGAGCGCGATGAGCGCGACCGCTGCGGCGCAGGGCGCCCGCGCCGGAACCAGAGCCAGAAGGCCGGGAAGACGAGCGGGAGGAGCATCATCAGGTAGCGCTCCTGGAAGCGATCCGAGCCGTTGGTGGCGTAGAGGGCCGCTTCGGCGAACAGGCCGAGCAGGAGCCCGACCGAGATCGCCGCGACCCCGCATTCCTCGCGGGAACGAGGGCGCCAGAGCGCGAACGCCAGACCCGACGAGAGCGGCGGGCACGAGCGCGAAGCCGGCCGCGTAGGCGAGCAGCATCGAGTCCGTGCCGACCCAGTGGACGATCGCGCCGGGCCGGACGTGCAGATCGGCGACGCCCGAGTAGTAGCCGAGGAGGCCGTCGCGGCCCGAGCACCGCCGCGAAGGCGAGCGGGGCGCCGTAGAGCAGGAGCGAGAGGCGGAAGCGCCGCCAGACCGAACGTACCGAGCCACGCTCCACCACGAGAGCCGCCCGACGAAGACGAGCGGCAGGAAGACGTACTGAATCCTCGTGAAGGTCGCGAGCACCGCGAGCCCGGCGAAGCCGAGCTGGGCGCCGCGGCCTGGCCGCGAGCGCGCACACGCCGAGGTAGACGGCGCCCAGCACGAGCGGGTAGGCGATTGCGTCCGCGAGGACGAACGAGGAGAAGAAGAGGTCCGGCGAGGCGACGGTCAGGGCGGCCGCCGGCGAGGCCGGCCCAGGGTCCGCCGCCGAGCCGACGCAGCAGGAGGTACATCGGGATCGCGGCGAGCGACATCGCGAGCGCGTTCTCGGCCTGCGTGAGGCGATAGGCGAGCTCCGGGTCGTGCGTGAGCCAGAAGGGCGCCGCCAGCAGCGGCTCCACCATGGCCGGAAAGTGCGCCGAGCTGCCCCGGATCAGCGGGCGACCGTGCTCGGCGAGCGACCGCGAGATCGCGGAGTAGATGTACTCGTCCGGGAAGTACAGCGGCGTGCTGTGGCCGAGCGCCGCGGCGAACCGGACGGCGAAGCTCGACCGCGACGATCCTGCCAAGACGAGCCGCGCTGGAACGGCGGCAACGCGCGCGAACGCGTCCGGCCGCGAGACGGAGACGTCGACTGCCACACGAGCGCTATCGGCAGGCCCCGCTATCCCTTGAACGAGGGATCCGGGTCAGTCGCCGCCGTCGCCGAGCGGCTCGCCGTTCGCCGCGCTCGAGCGGCACGAACAAGCGGCAATGCGGGCATTTGAAGCCGCTCGTCCAGGGAGGAGCGGCAGCCGTCATCAGCTGGCCCTCGAAGCGCTTCTTGCAATGCGGGCACACGACGTCGTAGCTCGCCTGGGCGGCGCGATCTGCCACCCGGCCAAGCTAGCAGCAACCGGTCGTTCCTAAGCCGGTTCCAGCTGCTTCGGGCGCTCGCCCGCGGCGCGGGCCACACGCCGTGCCACCTCGGCCTGGTCTCGCCGAAGCTGTCCTCGCGGGCGTAGACCTCGACGAGGCCCCAGCACTCGCCCCCGGACGGCAGGCAGACCATCAGGAGCGACTGGAAGCCGAGCTTCTCGAGCAGCGCCGCCTCCGTGGGCTCGGCCTCGGGATCGAGCCGCGACACGCGCCTCGGCTCGCCCGACTCGACCACCTCCCGAGTGAGGGGGTAGTCGGAGATGAGGAACTCGTGCCCGTGCTCGAGCGGCCGGGCGCTCAGCGCGTACTCGTCCAGTCCCACGAGCAGGTCGCCGATCACGCGCGAGACCGCGCACGCCGTGGGCGTCGAGCAGCTCGACGCGAGCTCGGCGGCAGGTGGTGGCGAGGGACGCCGCGGACGGTCGTCTCCCCACCGAGCCGCGCAACGGTCTGATCGAGCTTGGTCGAGGCCACGTGCACAGCCTAGGCTGTCGGGGCCGACGGCCTGTCGGTTCGATGAGTTTCCTCACGCGCGTGCCGTCGCTATCCGTGAGTCTCGACCGACAGGAGGAGGGAGCACTGTCGTAGCACATCATCGTCGTCCTCCACAGGTACCGCCCGGCGGGAGACGGCTAATCGTCTGCGAGCTCGAGCAGCTTGGTGACGGTCGTCCAGTTGCGGGCGGTCGCGGTCACGCCGAGGCCCTTCCCCGCGAGCATGGCCCACAGCTTCGACCGCGCGACGCCCTCCGGATGCCAGGCGAAGATCTCGTTGCCGCTCACGACCAGCGCCTCGCCTCGACGGCGGCCGCCTCGAGCTTCCGAACGGCCGCCGGAGCGAGCTTCTCTGGCGAGGAAGCTCACCTGGTAGCGCTTCGATCCGTGGCGACATCGCCGAGAGGATTGCGCCGAACGACCGAGGCGAGCTGGGCGCCGGTTCGCACCACGACGGCGATCTCGAGTCCGAACGCCTCGGCGATCAGCTTCCCGACGGTGCCGCCGGACGCGGTCAGCGGCTGCGGCGCTCGACACGACCGCGTTTCCGCTCTGGAGGTAGGTTCCGACGTCGTCAAGCCGGCGCTCCTGCGAGCGCGTCGCGGAGCTCGGGCTGTCGAGATCGCGGTTGCGCGGGCCCAGGTTGATGCCGCGCAGGAGGACGATCTGCCAGCGCCACGGCCGGAGATTACGAGAAATGCCGCGAGAACGTTCTCGTCGATCCGAGACCATGAACACGCTGCCCGCCGCCCGCCACCTCCTGCGCGCCAAGGATCTCGTCGACGCGCGCTACCGCGATCCGCTCGACGTGCCGGCGCTCGCGCGGGCGGCTCACGCCCTCGCTGGCACTTCAGCCGCGAGTTCAGGCGGGAGTTCGGCGAGACGCCCCACCAGTACCTGCTGACCGCCGGCTGGAGCGCGCCAGCGGCGCTACTGCGCAACACCGACCGCTCGGTCTCGGACATCTGCCTCGCGCGTAGGCCTGCAGAGCGTGGGCTCGTTCACGACCAGCTTCGGGCGCTCTACGGCTCTCTCCGACCACGTACCGGGAGGCGTATTCACCCGGCGAGCCGCGTCCCCATCCCGACCTGCATGCAGCTTGCCTGGGCGCGACCGCAGTCGAGCAGTTTTCGAGAAGACAGCCAAGGAGCGGCACGAGCTAACTCCGCCGCCGTCGTTCAAACGAACTGGAGGAATCGACATGCTCACGCAGCTGCGCACCGTGCAGGTGTGGGTCCACGACCAGGGACGAGGCGCCTCGCCTTCTACACCGACAAGCTCGGCCTGGAGCTCCGCGAGGACGTGACGGTGCCCGAGATGGGCAATTTCCGCTGGCTGACCGTGGAGTACCGGGCCAGGCAGAATGTCGCCATCACGCTGATGGCCGTTGCCCGGGCCGCCGGTGTTCGACGACGAGACCCGCAACCAGATCGTCTCGCTGATGGCGAAGGGCGCCTGCGGGCGGGCTCTTCTTCACCACCGACGATGCTCGCCGGCAGCTACGAGGAGCTTCAAGGCTCGCAGGCGTCGAGCTCCAGCAGGAGCCGACCGAGCAGCCTGCACGGGGTCGACGCGGGCTTCCGCGACCCCCTGGCAACTCGATGCGTATGGTGCAGCGGAGCGAGCCCTGATGCCGTTTCGGCCTCCTCCGCCGAGCACTCGATGAACACCCGCCGCCGATCGAGAGGGGCGCGATGCCTCACGTCAGCCAAGCACCCGAGAACGAGGCGCGGCTTCGCCCCGGCTCGCGCACGCGCGGTCGCGCGCCGCCGCTGGTGGGTGATCGTCGGCCTGGGTCGTGCTGACGCTGTTCGGGGCCTTCTCCGCGGGCCAGGTCTCCAAGCGCTGGTTCGAGAGGCTTCTCGATCCCCGGCTACTCGGCGTACGAGGCGAACCAGCGGACGCTGAAGGCCTTCGGCACCGGCGAGCAGGCCGCCGCTCGTCGCTGTGTTCCGCACCGACGGCGACGTCACGAACAGCGACCGGGCATCAGACGGCGATCGCGCGGCGCGGCGAAGGTAATCCCCGGCTCCCGCGACGTCGCTCGTACTGGTCGACCGGCAGCCACGCGTACTGTCTCGACGGACGGCCACACGACGTTCGCGACGATCTACCCGCCCGGGACGCCGGGCTTCGAGCTCGTCGACGCACGATCGACGCAGATGCGCGCGGCAGCTGAAGAAGGCGACGCCCACCGGCGTGGAGGCGTCACCTGACCGGGCGCGACGCCGCTCTGACGACGCCTCGACGGGCGGCGACAGCGGCGGCCGAGCGTCCTGACCGAGGCGCTGATCGGCGGCCTCGGCGCGCTCGTGATCCTGCTCTTCGTCTTCGGCACGCTGCCTGCGGTGCTGATGCCGCTCGCTGATCGCGGTCGCCTCGATCCTCGAACCACCTTCACGCTCGTCTGGGCGCTGACCTACATCACCGAACGTCTCGATCATCGTCCAGTTCCTGATCGCGCTCGTCGGCCTCGGCGTCGCGATCGACTACGCGCTGCTGATGATCTTCCGCTTCCGCGACGAGCTGCGCGAGGGCCGACGACGTCGAGACCGCGCTCGTCGAGACGATGACGCACGCCGGCCGCTCGGTGATCGTCTCCGGCTCGACGGTGGCGATCGGCCTGCTGTCGATGGTGCTGCTGCCGCTGCCGTTCATCCGCTCGATCGGGATCGGCGGCATGCTGATCCCGGCGGTCTCGGTGCTCGCTGCGATCACGCTGCTGCCGGCGCTGCTGCGCCGTGCTCGGCGACGCGGATCAACAGCGCTCGCGGCGTGCTGCCGAAGCGGTTCGTGAGCAATACGTAACCT
>ERZ1370068.8915-contig-7731_pt1 | contig 59917 bp, 69 predicted proteins | sample MGYA00561227_ERZ1370068 | MGnify/ENA primary metagenome ERZ1370068 (study PRJEB38410, sample SAMEA6850437) | metagenome | study: Metagenomic assessment of the ecological functions of the soil: analysis of the soil microbiota associated with the... | reverse complement strand
AGAATCAGGGCAACCGCGATGACTTCGGTTGCACCCGGATGAAGGGCGACCTCGGGTTCCTCGATTCCGACCAGTGAGACTCTCTTCGAGTTCATGCCTGCCTCGAACGCGGCGACGAGGATCCCAAGCGCACGCAGGGTTCCATCCGACATGTTCTCGGCAGGAAAGCGCCAAGGGTTATCGTCTCCAGCCGACCTCTCGGCGGAACTCGATGGTCTCCTTGGGGCCAATCGTCTTGTGCTCTACGCCGAGAACGCCAGGGACCACCGCCTTGAGGTGCTCCGCCACCTGGTTCAAGATCCGGCCGCCGTCGTATCGTCCAAGCTCTCGCACCAGCGCAAGCCAGGTTTCTTCCATCCCGCGCAAGGAGCTGGCCGGGATCGGGATCCTGCAGCCCCTGATCCGCTGCGGGTTGAGATTGTGAAGCCCATGCGCCGAAGCGGGTCATACACGGCGCGGAACTCAGTCAGCCCAGACAGCGTTACGAGCGCCAGCCGATCACGCTCGAGAACGCTTCCGATCTCCACCGACGACATCTGCACCTTACCGTCTTCGATCGACAAAGAACTCGGTCGGCTGGTCGGGCAGCAGCGGAACGATTCGACACTCCTCGCGCTGAACAACGAGCGCACCATCCCGCTCGGCTCCAACCTTGAAGGCATAGAGGCCGCGCGCCCATCGGGCAGTTGCAAGTCAAGACGGATCCCGAAGTGAGTTGGGTGCCCGCGCGATCTGCGTCTAACGGGATCCGATACCTCCACGATCGCGCAAAGGCGAACTCCAGGGTCGTGTCGAGCGCGTCTGCGACAAACCGGAGTGCGTCGAGGAAATTGCTCTTGCCTGCACCATTTGGCCCGACCAGGATTGAGGGCTCCCAGCCTGACGGAGCACTCGGCGATGCTCTTGTAGTTCCTGATGGTGACCGATGTAACGAACGGCGGTGGCATGGCTGGTCAAGTCTAGCCGAGAGAGCGTGACGTCCGGAGCCGCGTTGCCCTCGCTACCCGGCTGCGCATCGACTGGTCCGCCCAGCTCGCCCTCGAGCTCAGAAATCCTCCGGGATCGGGCCCACGATAAGGACCATGAGTCCCAAGCTGCGCGGCCCGTCGAGCGGCTTGACCTGGCGTCGTGACGCCTCATAGGCTCGTCCCGCAATGAACCAGCCTCAGTACCAGGTCACGATCAATCCAGGCCTGTACTCCAATCACCTGGGTGTGGTGACTCAGGGCACCTCGCCGCGCTCCGGCACACGCTGAGGGCGATCGAGGACGGCTCGTTCATCGAGCGGGCGGTATTGCCGCAGCTCGGGTCGGTCATGAGCATCCGATTCGAGCACAAACCCGACCAAGGCGGGACTCAGCTGCCCCGCCGCGGTACCGCGCCTGCAACAGTGTTTCCTCTCGCTTACGCGCGAGCTCATCACCTACCTGGACAAGATGATTGCCGTGAAGAAACTCCTCGGAGAAGTTGCTTCCCGTGCCGGACCTCGGCAGCGTGGAGGGCTGCGCGCGCACACTGCACGCGCCATCGATGAAGCGTGCTTGCGGGTCGCGCCGGACACCACACTCACGAATCCGAAGAAGGTCGAGCAGTTCCCTGGGCTGCCCACACTCGCGCGAGCGCCGGCGCTCTCCTACTTCGAGGTGCGGCGTGTGTTAAAGCACGCGGCGGCATCGCGGACCAGGACGCATCGTGGAGTTCCGAACTGCGCGAATGGTCCTGCACGCTGGAGATATTGAGGATCACACAGCTGCCGTTCGCGGCGCCCAGAGAACACTGGGATCTCGCTTTCCACGAGAGAGGCCGTCAGGGTGATCCCGAAGGGCGCTCGGATTGAGTTGACGGAGACCGGAACTCAGAACGTCTACTTCCACCATCGTCATGGTCATCTGCGCCTGCTGTTCTCCAGGTCGTCGTTCCTCCGCCGGCCCCCGACGGTGCCGCCGCGCACCCATAGAGCACGCACTGCTGGAAACGAGCAAAGCCGCGTGCGGGAGCGCCGACAGGAGAGACGCCGCTCTCGCGCTTCACCCAGGCCGCGCCGGCCGGCCTATCGTCACGGGGCCGTGGCCGCCGCCGGCATCAGCGCCCACGAGGCGCGCACCGTCCTCGAGCAGCTCAGCCTCCGCGGCGCGCTATTCCATGTCGCTGAACCATCCTGTTCGGCTTGGCGTACTCGCGGGAAGCTCGGTCTCACCGACCGCCGACAGAGCGGGGAAGCGGTCCTCCGGGTGTTCGTACGTCGGGGCGTGCCAGACGTGGCCGAGCTCGTGAAGCACGATCCACACGTTGGCACCCGGCCCAGCACGACGATGTGAGCCTTCTGCCTGTCCTTCACGTCGAGAAACAGACTCGACGCAGTCCACTCCAACGAGTCGGCCCACGGCGATGAACGCGGCCTCCGTGTGTTGGCGACGGTCGTACCTCGATCGGGGCCAGCGCCAGGGCGGCCGAGACGACTCTCTACCGCGGCCGCGTCGCCGATCACAGGGTCAATCCGGGCACCTTCCAGCAAGATGCTTGATCTCACACGACCCTTGCGACACACTGTGGAGCACGGCCTTCAATGGAGGTGACCATTCGCCGATCGACGACAGCCGTTCCGAGACCTGACTGATCCCAGGCTCGCGCCGTACGTTTCTACCTTCGGCGACTCAACGACCTTGAGAGCCAACTCCAAGTTGCGATAGACGCCTACAAAGCGTCCGTGATTCAGGACGAGGCCGCAGGACTATCTCGTCCAGGTTCAACCTCAAGCGAACTTCTGAGGTACGCGAACGACCTTCGAATCGAGTTCGGAGAGACCGCTGACGATCTTCAAAGGGCGACCGGAATACCGGAGGAGTTGTTCGAGGAACTCGAAAGAGCACAGCTACCGTTTCGAGAGGATCGCTATGACCTCCAGGAAGTCCTGGAGGTACCTTCTACCGGGGATCTCGACGCTGATGCGGGAATCGGCCTGGAGAACCTTCGATCAGTCGTTGATCCCGATTGGCTAAGGAGTGAAGCTGCGAAGGACCATCGCTTGGATGAGTCCTACCTACGCGCGCCGCTTCACCTCGTCAGCGGCCTGCGTGGTTCACAATCCTCGACCAGAGACCGCAGCGTCTCGGCTCAGATGCTGCTGGTGACCGCCGATAATCTGGACAAGCGGCCCGACCTTGATTTCTTTGAAGCACCGATGCTCGTCGGCGAAGTGGCCGCACTGGGCCCACGTCTCAACGACGTGCGCGGGCTTGGAAGCGAGGCGGTCTCGAAACTTGGCCGCCTTGCGAGCATGACGAATGACGAGGTTTCGTCGACGGTATACGAACTGCTCGTCGGAACGGCTGCCTTGTGCGGCTCGGGCGCTCGATCGAGATGCTAGCCCCAGAAAAACATGAGCGAACGCCGGACTTTGGGTTCATGACCTCGGTGTACCCGCATCGGTTGAGTGCAAGAGACGCCTCGGGTCTGTCGGAGTACGAACACAACGAGGCGTTGCATGTTCAGACGCTCTACGAAGCCATCAGGAACAAATCTCCGACAGGCACCTCTCGATAGAAGCTTCGTTTGATCAGGAGACTCGCTTTGTTGGCCCGGTTGAGTTCTCGGCGGCCCGTAGAACTCCTTTTGAAGCCACACGGGAGATCAAGGTTCAGTCTCGACGGCCTGGGGCGGGCTCAGTTTCCGGACGCTTCCCTACCTACACTCGACCTTTCCCCGCACCCGGCTTTTCACCTGACTACCTTCACAAGGTGTTTGGCTGGAGAGACGCCGCTGAATGGGACGGCCTATCACCCTGTGAGGTTGACGCCGCAGACTCGATCTTTGTGCGCCGCGTGAAAGGCCCTCGCTGTCTGAAGTGGGTTAGCCGAAGTCCGACCGCGATCCTCAAGAGTCCAGAGGCGTGACAACTCTCGGGGTCGTGCAGCACCAGCAAATCTCAGAGTGGCGATCTGGGTTTCGTCTACATTGCCCTATCCTGAGGGTGGCCGCAGCATCGTCGCGAGATGCCGGGACTAGAAAGAAATAAGAGAGGCGTGTTCCCGCTGGTTTCATCGATGGTCAATCCTCGTTGGAGCGACCCTTGTGAATCCGGCTCTATCCCGCGCTCGGCAGAGGGATGCCCGACCTTATCGAGCACGATGCCAATTGTGGAGGAGCACAGCGAGCATCTACTCGGATCGATGCCCTCCTGCGTCTTCGTCCACCCCAGGAAGCCCCGAGGCGGCTCGCGGGCCCTCGTGCCTAGCCCGCTGGTGCGCTGGGGCTCCGTACCAACGCTGTGCCGACATCGCGACCGGGCTCGCACGCGCTGGCGGCCGCGCCGTCGATCGCGCAGGTTCCGAAGGTCGCCTCCGATCGAGAACACGGACCGAACACGGACAATCGAGCCCGCTCGCGCTGCTCAGCGTGGCGGCAAAGTTGCTGAAGGATGGTGGCCTGGGACGGAATCGAACCGCCGACACGCGGATTTTCAGTCCGCTGCTCTACCAGCTGAGCTACCAGGCCAAGCGGCGAAGCGCGCAATTCTAGCGAAGCGGGCTCGCATCCGCAACGACGGGGCGGGCTCGAGACGTGGCGTCGCCGAAAGCGCGCGAGCGGTGTACCCGGAGCGCCGACTTCGATCCAACAGGCGAGCGAGGCGCGCAGCGGTACGCCCGGAGTGCGCTTGACGCGCCACGAGCGCCCCATCCGCCGAGTCAGGGAGCCAGCGTTGCCTCATCAGCCGATCCCGATATACCTGGGCCCTCGCGGCCGTTTGAACTTGGAGGCGCGATGCCCGCACCACCCCCGGGAAGCTGCCGAAGGACTACGACAAGCTGCCCGGTCGCCGCAGCCGCAGGCTGAGCAGCGTGCGCAAGCGCGAACCCAAGCTGCTCGCCATCGTGGATCCCGGCAAGTGCTTCGGCCGCGGGTGCGAGTACTGCGTCGCCGTCTGCCCGGTGCCCGACTGCATGACGCTGCACGCGGATCCCGATGCCCCGGAGCCTGTCGGTGCTGACCGTGAACCTACGACACCTGCATCGGCTGACATGGCCTGCGAGAAGTGGTGTCCCGACGACTACGACGCCATCCGCATGGTGCCCTTCGCGACCGTGATGAAGGACCGGCCGTCCTACGAGACCGGAGAGCTCAGCGCCGACCTGCCGCTCGAAGAAGGTCGGCGCGCTGAGCCACGGCACGCGATCCCCGTCGCTTTTCTGCTACAGCCGGGCTTCCCGCGCAGCCGCGCGCTGCTGAGGAAGGCTGCACGCCGCCTGCGCGTGGTGGACGTGCGACGCGGCGCGGCCGCTCGAGGACCAGGTGGGCGACGCGGTCGCGCTCATCCCCTCGATGGCGCGCATCACCGCGTCGGTGATCGCCGCCGCGCCCCGCGTGCGGGCGATCGTGCAGTTCGGCGCCGGGCTCGACGGGTGGACCGCGCGGCCGCGGAGGCGCGCGGGATCGCGGTGCGCAACGTGCCGGGCGCGAACGCGCAGTCGGTCGCGGAGCTGGGCGCGTTCCTGATGCTGGCGCTGGCGCGCCGCCTGCCAGGTGCATGCGCACGCGCGCGTCGCGGCTGGTGGGGGACCCGCCGGGCCACGAGCTCATGGGGAAGACGCTTGGGGATCGTCGGCCTGGGCGCGACGGGCCGCGCTCGCGCGCCTCAGCCGCGGTTCGGGATGGACGTGATCGCGAGCGCCGCTCGCCCGCGCCCGAGCCGGACATGTCGTGGGTCAGCGGCCCGGCCGACCTCGACACGCTGCTGGCGCGCGCCGACTACGCGAGCTGCGCGTGCGCTGCGTCTCGAGACGCGCGGGCTCGTCGACGTCGCGCGCCTCGCTACGCAGTGAAGCCATCCACCTGCCGCTGAACCTCGGCCGCAAGAGCTTGGTGGACAAGGGGCGCTCTGGTCGACGCGCTCAAGGCGCATCGCATCGGCGGCGCCGGGCTCGACGTCTACCTGGAACGAGCCGCCCGCCCGACCTGGACGACGAGCTGTTCCGCCTCGACAACGTCGTGGCCACGCCGACATCGGCGGCACCACGTTCAGGCGATGGCGCGCATCGCGGATCGCGTGGTCGCGCTGCTCAATGAGCTGATCCGGATCCGCCAGCCTGACGGTGACGCTCGCCGTCTCGCCCGGCGAGAGCGAGACCTGGCCGGTCCCCGCAGCTTGTCCTTGCGCACGGTAACCATCAGCTCGCCCGCGGGCGCCAGCGATATCGGTCGTGCCCTGCGCGTCGGTCGGGCGAGTTGGCATGCCCATCGAGCCCACGGGCAGGCCGCCGACGCTCGTGACGCTGGGCCGCACGCTCCGCGGCTGTCCCTGGGCGTCCTGGCGCCGGCAACAGCACGCGCCCGCCGGGCTGCAGGACGATCGGCGGCGTTCTTCGTGCCGGCCGCGACGCCGGGTCGCAGCCCGAAGCCGTAGGCGCTCGACTCCGCGACGAGCGTGGTGAGAGTCCCGTGGTTAGAGGCCGGTCATGTTGAACGAGCCGTCGGCCAGCGGCTCGCTCCAGCCCCAGCTGCCCGGCTTGTCCTCGGGCGGGACCGCGCTCACCTGGATCGCCCCCACACCGGCCGGCCTGGTCGGTGACCTTGCCACGCGATCGCGAGCCCCTTCGGCAGGGCCAGCCGGACGTCGGACGCTCCTGACTCGCCCGCGTGACGGCCGCGTCCGCGTCGGCGTAGTCGGAGTCGCGCACGGCGGCGCTCACCGCGTGCGATCGCCCGGCTCGATCTCGATCTGGAACCGCCCGTCGGCGCTGCGCTGCCGCCTGCCGCCCGACCCTCCTCGCCCGGATTTCCGGCGCGCCGAACACGATCGCGAAGGGATCGGCGCTTCCGCTGTCTTGCTGTCCACGACGATCCCGCTGACGGGGACGCCCGCAGCTAAGGTCCAGCGTGAACGCGCGTGCCGGGCACCTCCACGGTGCGCATGGGGAACCGCAGGTGGCCGTCGGCGCTCGCCACGGCGGTGAGGCGGAGCGTGCCCGGCTCGTCCACGATCATCTCGTGGCCGCCGTCCTCGCGCGTCGTCGCCGTCATGTGTTGCGGCCCGGTGGGCGCCGCACGGCGCGCGGGGGCGCCGGGCGGACCGCCCCCACCATCATCCGGCCTGTCCCATCGCGTCGATGCGGAGCGCGGCGGCAGGCGCCGGGCGCGTCGTGGCCGGAGATCAGGATCTCGCGCAGCACCACGTCCACGTTCGTGGTCTCTGCCCTCCCACCTCGACATCGCGCCGGGTGATGGACTACATCGCCGACGTCGCCCCGGCGCGAAGGACCGACAGCGTGCCGCGTCCGGCCCGGACGTTCTCGACCTGGAAGCGCCCGTCGGCCCCGGTGGCCGCGCTCGTCTCCGGTGTGAACGCCATGGCCGGGTCCCAGGCTGGCGACGCTCACGGAGGCGCGGCCCCGAGCGGCGTGCCGTCCCGGCGGCGCACCGAGCCTTCGACGCGGCCGCCCTGACTCATCACGATGCGCACGTCGGCGGGCGCCTTCGCGGGATCGACGTCCGCCGAGGACGGCTCTCCGACCGGGCGAAGCCCGGGTGCGTCGCAGTGACCTGGACCGTGCCCGCGGCCACGCCCTTCACCTCGAACGCGCCCGCGGCATCCGTGACCGCCTCCGGCTCCTGGCCGAACGACATCCAGTCGCGCCCCTGGCCGCTCACCGACACCTTCGCGCCCGAGGGCGGCCCCGCCGCCCTGCTCCGTGACCGTGCCCCTTCACGGTGCCGCGCGCCGCGCCGAGCTTGACCGTGCCCACGTCCACAGCCGGCGCCCGCGCTGACTCGACACGCCCGGCACCGTTCCGGTCGCGCGCTCGGGCGCGGTCACGGTCACCACGTCCGTGCCCGCGGCCACGTCGGCCAGGCTGAAGCGCCTCGTCGTCGCTCGTGACGTCCTCCGAACGCGGCATCATCGGTCTCATCGGCGAGCTGTCCTTCGCGCGCGCGCTCACGCGGAAGCTGTCGACCGCGCTGGCCGCGGTCGTCCACGACCAGTCCCGTGATGGTGCCCGCGGGCTCCAGCCACGAGGTCGAGCGGGTCCCCGCCGGGCTCGGCCTCCTTGTTCGCCGCGCCGAAGCCGGGCGCCTCGACCGAGAGGCGGTAGAGGGCCTGGTCGAGGAGCCCGCCAGCACGAACGAGCCGTCCGCTTCCGTCGTCGCCTCGGACAGGCTGGCGCCCGCGCCTCTCCGCATCGCGAAGCCGCGGACGCTCGCGCCGGCCACGGGCTCGCTCGCCTTCGTGCGCACGCGACCGCGGATGGCAAAGGCCGACCTCGAGGCGCACGTCGCCCACGTCCACCTGGCGGTCGCCCGCGCGCACCGCGAACTCCACGCGCTCCGCGACGGCTGGCCGAGCGCGTTGACGCCCAGCGCGTGCTCGCCGACCGGCACGTTCTCGATCGCGAAGCGGCCGTCCCGTCGGCGCCTCGGCCTCGCAGCGAGTCGGCGAGGCTCGCGGGCGTGGCCCGTCCGTCCAGCTCGCCCACGGACACGCGTCCGGGGAGCGTGCGCGCTCGTTCGCATCGATCCAGCCGGCCGATCACCCGCACGCCCGGCCGCAGCACCAGGTCCACGCGCGCCTCGCTGCGGCGGTCCAGCGCGATCTCGGGCGCGGGCCTGGCGCCATGCCGGGGGCGCGCGCGATCACGTCGTAGAGCCCGGCGTCGAGCCCGTTCAGCTCGTATCGTCCGAGGTCGTCGGCCGCCTCGGTCATGGGGTTGCGGCCGAGCGGCCGCGCCGCGATGCTCACGACCGCGCGGGGCACGGGCTTGCCGGCCGCATCCGTGACCGTCCCCGAGACCGTCGCGGCGGGAAGACGACCAGCTCGACGCGATGCCCAGCCGCACGTTCGACCGCGAGGCGAAGCCGGCCATCCGGCTGCGCGCCATCACCGTGTTGCAGGCCCGCGGCCAGGCCCTCCAGCTTGAACCGGCCGTCCGCGGCGGTCTCGGCTGTCACGCGTCCGGCGCTGGGTTCGCCAGGAGCGCGATCGCATCGCTGCCGCGCGCCTCGACGCGCGCGCGCGCCACCGGCTGGCCGCCTCTCGTCGCGCACCACGCCCTCGATGGTGCCGCCGCGCGTGAGGTCGAACTGTGAGCGACGTGCCGGGGCTCACGATCCTTGCGCGACTGCGCCGCCAGGCCCGCCGCCTCGACGCGAACGGTGTGCGGCTGCGCGGAGCGTAGCGTCAGAGCGGAAGCGCCCGTCGGTATTTCCGGTGCGCATCGAGACGGGCGGCTGGGCGCCGCCATGAATCCGCGCGAGGCGCGACGGCTCCGGCGGCGGCCATCACCAGCGCCTTCTCGAGGCGGCTTGCGGGTCGGGCCGCGCACGATGCCTTCGACGAACGGCGATGGTGCGGGCGTCGGCTTCGCGCGGGGCGCGGTCGGTTTCGGGGCGCGGGCGCGGGCGCGGGCGCGGGCGCGGCCGGCCTGGCGGGAGCGGGCTTCGGCGGCTGCAGGGCCGCGCGGCGGCCCGTGGAGCACGACGGCGGCGCAGGAGGAGGAGCGTCCTTCGGACGTTCATGGCCGACCCCCGACCCCACACTCTACAACTACTGCTCGCCTTTCTCCGCGACGGTGATGCGGGCCGACGTCGCCTCGCCGGGCCCGACGTCGACGGACGCGTAGCCGCCAACGAGCCGCGGTTCGCCGTGAGGATCACGCGGCCCGGGCGTCAACTCTGGTCGCTGCCCTGCGCGTTCGTGAGGGCCTTGCACGCGCCCATCGAGGTGAGGCACGCCGTCGACGTTGCGACCATCGGCGTGACGCCGGCCACGGGCCGTCCGTCCGCGGTGACGACCTGGACCGACACGCGCCCGGCGGAGCGCATCCGCAGCGGCAGGGTCGAGCGTACCGCCCGCGATGCCGGTCTGGATCGCGAAGAGGCCCGCGTCGGACCAGGCCTCGAGGCGATGCGGGACCTTCAGCAGGGCCCGCGACCTCGAAGGATCCGTCCGCGAGCGTCTCGGCGCTGCCGATCGAGCCCTCGGGGAACGCCACCGCGCGGAGCCTCGCGCCGGGCACGGCTCCGGCCCAGGTCGTCGGTCGCCTTGCCCGTGATGCGCACGCCGCGCGGCGGCGCGATCCGCGGTCCGCGCGCGCCGGCCCGATGGTCACCTGCACCGGCTCGTGCGCGTGGTCCGACCGCACGCCGAACGCGCCGATCGCGTACTCGCCCGGATCGAGCTCGAGCTGGAAGCGGCCATCGGGTCCAGGCGTCGCCCTGCGCCCCGACGTTCTTCCGGGGCTCGCGGTGACGATGCGGTCAGCGCGCGTGCGGGACCGGCGCGTCCGTGTCCTTGTCCACCACGACGCCGCTCACCGGCGCGCCGTCGAAGCTCAGCTCGACCGCGAACGTGTCGCGCGTCGGGCACGTCGATCGTGCGCGCGGGAAGCGGAACCGCTGGTCCGCGGACCAGACCGTGCATGCGCAGCGTGCCCGGCTCGTCTACCAGCATCTCGAACGTGCCGTCCTCGCGCGTGACCGCATTCATCCGCTCGGCCCCGCCCGGCGCGGGAGGCATCGGCAGGCCCTGGCCGCTGAACATCGTCGTGGAGTCTCCGGTATGGGCTTCCAGGCGGAGGGACGCCACGGGTCCGCCGGACCGCGTCACGCGTCCGCTCAGCGCACGATCTCGCGGTTCACGATGTCGAGCGCGGCCGTCTCCCGTCGCGACGTCGAGCTCGCGGGCCTGCGCGGAGCGGTACATGCGGCCGGCGTTCGTCATGGTCGTCACCCGCACGTGGCCCGCGGGCACGTGCTCGATCGTGAACGAGCCGTCGGTCCGCACCGGCACCAGCGGCCCGCCACTCCACGATTCCTCGCGGATGGGCGTCGCCACCACGAACGCCCCGGGCACGGGCGCGCCGTCGCGACGACGGTAGGAGCCCTCGATCCGCCCGCCGGGGCTCAGCACCAGCCGGAGGGCTGGGCGGAGGAGCTTTTTCGCTCGCGTCCCACGGGGCGCGGAGCCGGCGAGGTGACCGCGCGTAGTCGGGAGTGCGACGCGGTGGCCTGCCCAGCCAGCCCGCGGCCCTTCGCCTCGAACGCGCCGGAGCGGTCGGTCAGGATCTCCGGCTCGCTCCGAACGTCATCGTGGAGCGCTCCCGGGCCGTCTTGCCGAAGCGTGACGCGCGCGCCGGCCGCAGGCGCGCCGCCCGTGTCGACCACCGTTCCGCGGACGGTGGCGGCTCCTGGCGGCGACAGCGGCGGTCCCGATGTCCCTGCGGGCGCGGCCGCGGTCACCTTCGCCCGTGAAGCGATCGTCGGGCGTGCTCGGGGCAGCCTCCACCGTCTCACCGCGTACGCCGCGGGCGACTGCGCTCTCGAGCGTGAACCGTCCGTCGGCGCTCTCGAACTGGTCGTACGCCGACGGGGAGTTGTCCTCGACCACCGGCCGCGCGATCGCGCGGAGGCTCTCGACCGCCACGCCGCCGCGCTCGTCCACGACCTTGCCCGAGATGCGTCCGGCCCGCGATCCAGCACCAGCTCGATGGGATCGGACGGCCCCGGCTCGACGCCGTCGCGTCGGCCCGGCTGAAAACCCGGCGCGCTGGCGAAGAGACCGATACGTGACGGGCTCCAGCCCGCCCAGCGCGAGACCGGCCGTCCGCGTCGCGTGCGGGCCATCGGCGAGCGGCCGGTGCCGCTGCGGACGCCGTGGCCCTGCACGACCGCGTTCGCGATGGGCGCGCCGTCCGGCGTGCGCACGCGTCCGCGGATGACCAGGCCCGTCTCCATCCGCACGTCGCCCACGTCCACCACGCGCTGGGTCGCGGACACCTCGAACTCGACCCGCCCCCGGGCGCCTGGCCGGGACCTCCGCGCCCATCGCGTGCGCGCCCGGCGGGACCGCGTCGATCGCGAACCGGACCATCGGCGCCGGCCTCGGCCCGCAGAGAGTTCCAGCGAGCACGTACGGCGCGGGATGTCCGGCCAGCTCGCCGATCGACACGCGCCCACCCGAGCGGCTTGTCGTTCGCGTCCACCAGCCGGCCGCTCACGCGCGCGCGCCCGGCTGGGCCGACGTCCACCTGCATCTCGCTTCGCTCTTCTCGAGCACGAGGCCGGGCACGACCCCGGCGCCAGGCCGGTGGCGCGCACCGCCGGGGTCGATTTACAGTCCCTTCCAGCCGGGCCGGCCGCCTCGTAGCGGCCCTGCGTATCCGACTTCTCCGGCCGCGGTCCCCACCGCGCTTCGCATCCGCGAGGCGGCGTGACGACCGCGCCGGAGACCAGCTCTGCCGTCGGGCCCGCGCACGGTTCCGAACAGCGTCGCCGCGGGCTGCAGAACGCAGCTCGATGCGCGCGCCGAAGCGGGGTCCGCGTTGCGCGGAACTTGAATCCGCGGCCGCGTGCGCGAGGCCCGTCACCTCGTGCGAGGCCCGCCGCGAGCGCCGCGGAGAGTGAAATGGCCGTCCGCGTCCATGTAGTGGCCTGGATGCGGCCGGCGTCGGGATCGTCGCCCGGCGCGATCGCTCCGGGCTCGCGCGTTCCGACGCTGGATGCCGGGCGCGAGGCTGCCCCGTGTCTCCGTCGCGGACCACGCGCCCTCGATGGTGCCGCCCGCCGCGGGGTCGGTCGTGAGCGGCGCGCCGAGGCCAGGCGCATCGTGGAGGGTACGGCCGGCGAGACCGGGCCACTCGGCCCGCACGAGGTGCCGCTGCACCGCCACCGCGCAGCGTCAGCGAGATCGTCCCTGCGCGTCGGTGCGCGTCGAGACCCGGGCTCGTCGCCCGGCAGGCCCGTGGCGGGCATCGCGATGAACGCGAGCCTTCTCGAGCGGCTTCTGGCCGGGCCCGCGCACGAGCCCCTTCGAGCTACCGGCGGGGGAGCCTGGCGACGGCTTCGCGGGAGCCTGGCGCGTCCGCGGCGGCGGCGCTTCCGTCCGTCCGCCGGGCTCGACCGCGGCCTGGCGGCCCCGATCCCGATCGCGCTGGCCGTGATGGCGGCGGCCGGGGCCGGAAAGGAACTGTAGACGGCTCAGCGAGCGGTCACTCCGTCGCGGACGCTACATCATTCGACGCGAGCAGCGTCGAGCCCGGACGGGACAAAGAAAGGCGCCCGGGTCGGAGCGCCCTTTCTTCACGAACGAGGCCGGGCTGCTACGCCTTCTTCTGGCCTTCTCCGGCATGGGCACGACGTCGGCCTTGTCGTGGCTTGGGCGTCTTCGCCTCTCCACGACCGGCAGGTCATGCCCTTGCGCAGCCGCACGCGAAGTCGATCTCGGCGCGGATGTCGGGGTTGTCCTTCAGGAACTGGCGCGCGTTCTCGCGGCCCTGGCCCATGCGCTCGCCGTCGATGGCGTACCAGGCGCCCGGACTTCTCCATCACCTTGTGGTCGACGCCGAGGTCGAGCAGGTCGCCTTCCTTGCTGATGCCTTCGCCGTAGAGGATGTCGAACTCCGCCTCGCGGAACGGGGCGCGCGACCTTGTTCTTCACGACCTTGACCTTGGCCCGGCTGCCGATCGACCACGTCGCCCTCCTTGAGCGACGCGATGCGGCGGATGTCGAGGCGGATCGACGAGTAGAACTTCAGCGCGCGGCCGCCGGTGGTGGTCTCGGGGTTGCCGAACATGACGCCGATCTTCTCGCGGAGCCTGGTTGATGAAGATCAGGCACGTCTTGCTCTTGGCCACGATGGAGGTGAGCTTGCGCAGGGCCTGGCTCATGAGGCGCGCCTGCAGGCCCATCTGCGCGTCGCCCATCTCGCCTTCGAGCTCGGAGCGGGGCACGAGGGCGGCCACCGAGTCGACGACCAGCACGTCCACCGCGCCCGAGCGGATCAGCACCTCGGCGATCTCCAGCGCCTGCTCGCCGCTGTCGGGCTGGGAGACGAGCAGGTTGTCGGTGTCGACGCCCAGCTTGCCCGCGTAGGCGGCGTCGAGCGCGTGCTCGGCGTCGATGAAGGCGCCATGCCGCCGCGGCGCTGCGCCTCGGAGATGACGTGCGAGGGCGAGGGTCGTCTTGCCCGAGGACTCCGGACCGAAGATCTCGACCACGCGCCCCGCGGAATCCCGCCGACGCCGAGGGCGGCGTCGAGCGAGAGCGAGCCCGTGGGGATGGCGGGCACGTCCACCTTCTCCCGGCTCCCCAGCCGCATGATCGAGCCCTTGCCGAACTGCTTGTCGATCTGCGCCAGGGCCGCCTCGATCGCCTTGCGCCCGCTCGCGTTCCGATCGTCTACCATCGATCTCTCCTTGATTGGTCGCGTGCGCCGCGCGGGCCGCCCCGCGCGGGTGGAATCCCTAAGGGCCCGGTCCGCCGGGCGCAGGTCCATTCGAGTGGGTGAAATCCGCCGCGGGTCGATCCGGGACGATACGAACGGTCAGCTGGGCGGGACCACCCAGGTCCCGCGGCGGGTGTTGCAGCGCCCGCCTGACGCACCGCGTGTCGGCCTGGCCGCACTGCGCGTCCGGCGCGCGCGGCCGCCGGCTGCGGCAGCCCGCCGGGCCGCACACCTCGCCGGTCCGCAGGACGTCGCGGTGCAGGGCGTCACGCGAGCACACCCGCACGATGACGCCGCGCCTCCTCGCAGGCCGGCGCGTTGCCGCAGGCCGGGTAGCGCGCAGGTCCACGCAGATCTCGCCCGCCACGTGCGCGCTCGCTGGCGGAGAAGCAGCCCGTCTCCAGGAGCGGCGGCGGGACCTTCGGCGGGGACCCGGCGGGGGATCGAACGCGGCCGGGCCGCACGCCGCACGCAACGCGGCGATCATCGCGATCCAGACGAGCGAGGCGTCCCGCCTTTGCTATCCCTGCTCGATGCATGCCCGTCCTCGTCACCGGCGCTCCTGGCGAGCGTCCTCGGGTCCCGCTTCGTCCCCCAGGACAAGGATACGTGCGGCCGGCCGCGCTGGCGATCGTCCTGCGTTTTGGGGACGCGGGCCTCGCGCGACGAAACTGGCCGGGCTCAGCGCGCGAGCTGCGGGGCGTCGCGGGGTCGCGGCTGGCGGGGCAGCCCAGGCGCGCGGCCTCACCGCGGTCCCGTACAAGGGCGATGACGCCCAGCTCCGCGACTTCGTGGGCAAGGGGCGCCCGCTGATCGTCGCCTGGGCCATGGGCGGCGGCGCTTCCCGCAACGTGGTGGTGGTCGGCTTCGATGGCGACGACGTGATCGTGCACGAGCCGGCGGGGCCGCTTCTCAGCCAGGTGAAGCGCGGCACGTTCGAGTCGCGCTGGGCCGGCGCGGGGCACTGGACGCTGCTCGTGATGCCGCCGGGCCATGACCTGGGCCCTTCTGCTGGTGCTCGAGATGATCCCGTCGCCGCTCGAGCTGGGCCTGCTGGCCGAAGGCGCCAGGGCCGTCACGCGGACGCCGTGCTATTGCTCGAGCCGCCGATGCGCGACGCGCCCACCTACGACGGGCTGATGGCGCTCGGCTGGCCGAGGCGCGCCTGGGGCGTTCCGGTGACGCGCGCGACATTCGACCGCGCGGTCGCGCTCGACGGCCGTCGTCGGAGGCGCTCGTCGAGCGGGCCGGGTTGGACTTCCTCGACAAGCGCTACGACGCGTGGCCGCGGAGGGCTCGCCCTCGCGCTGGCCCGCCACGACGACGTATGCGCGCGAGCTGCGCGCGTCGGCTCTGCAGCTCGCCGGGCGCACGGAGGAGGCGCTCGACGAATGGAACCGCCTGGACCAGCCGCGCGTCGCCGACGTCCGGCTCGCCGGCCTCGTGAAGACGCGCGACCGCGTGGCGCGCCGCGAGCTGCCCTTCGTGGAGGGTGAGCTGTTGCGCGCCGAGTCGTTCCGCGAGGCCCGGCTTCGCCTCCAGGAGGTCGGCCGCGTCTTCCCGTTCGTCCGCGTGCGGGCCGTCCCGCGCGACGACCGGCGCGCGGACGTGGGAGATCGCACTCCTCGAGCGCTCCGGTTTCGGCACGTGGAAGGAGCTGGTGGCGTCGGGTGCCTACAACGCGTTCCTCAAGCAGGTCCGCCTCGGTACTTCGACCTGGGCGGCGAGGGGTCGTGCTGCAGGCCAGTACAGGTGGGAGAGCACGCAGCCGCATCTGATCCATCGGCTCGATCTCGTGGCCGCGGCCGCTGGGGCTGCCCGCGCGGCTGGTCGTGCTGGGCGTGCGCGCCCGGCCGGGTACGCGCTGGGCGACGGGCCGCTCACGCTGCGCACGAATGGCGTCGACGTCGGGCGCGGCGCGTCGTGGGGTCGCGCACCGTGGTCGAGGCCGGCTGGCGCCTGCGCGAGCGCGCATATTCGCATCCGCGCCCGGATGCGCCCGACGGCACGCTGTCCACGGTCGGACTCGGGGTCGAGCGGTCGCTGGTGGCGGACCTGCGCAACCGGCTGCACGCGACGCTGCGCCTCGGCATCGCAGGACGCGCGCTCGGATCCGAGCGTGCAGTTCTCGCGGGGCACGTTCTCCCCTTCGCTACGAGCGCGAGCTGGCGCTGCCCGACGAGCGCCCTCGCGCCGTCGACCCTCGCCTCGCGCGTCGTCCGCAGGACGCCGGCGGCGACGGGATGCCGGTGGACGCGATGTTCACGCCCAGCGCGACGGCCAGCGACCAGTACCCGCTGCGCGGGCACGACCAGAAGGAGGACGGAGTCCTGGGCGCCGCGCCGATCGGCCGGTCGATGGGCGCTGCTCAACGTCAGTGGCGACAGCGCGTCTCTCTCCGCCCGCTCGGGCAGTTGGGCTTCGCCTTTTTCGGTGACGTGATCCAGATCACACGGACGACCTCCGAGGGTGGACCAGTCGCTCGTGGACGTCGGCGTCGGCCTCCGGATCGGCTGGGCGGGGTCGCACGTCTTTCGCGTGGACTATGGCCGGAGCCTGTCGGGAGACGGACGCCGAGGCCTGGTCGGCCGGTTACGGGCGGGCGTTTTAAGTCCATACAAATAAGTAACCCGGCCGGAACTGTGTCTGGAGAGACACAGTGAGAAGGAGCGATCCACAAAAAGTGGCCGGCCGATGAGCCGCTTTGATAGAATGCTTTCGGTGGTCGGGCCAAACTCCCCGTGGTTCCTTTCTTCCCGACCTTGGGGGACTCCAGTGAAGTCAGGGCGTTCGAAGAAGAAGAGGCCACGCAGACCGAGTCGGGCGTCGTCGTCACGCTCGCGCAAGCCTTCCCCGCGGAACAAGACCCATGCCAGCAGAAGCGCCGTTCGTCCGGTGCGCCGTCCAAAGAGCAAGTCCAAGAAGACGGCGGTGAGCGCGCGCGTGCGACGACGCCTGCGCGCAACACGCATGCCCGGGTCGTTCGCGCGGAACCGATCCCCTCGCCCCTGCCGACCAAGCACGTGGCTCCGCCGCGTCCGGTGCTGGTGACTCCGGCGCGCTCGATGCCGCCCGCTGCGCGACCAGCGCAAGCCGGCCCTGGTGCCGGCGCGCGGCCCGCTGGTCGTTCCCGATTTCGCCGAGGCCGGCGTCATGCTCGCGATCACGTACTCGATCCGCGACGGCCGCCGCGGCGAGTTCTTCGACCTCATGCGCGAGCTCGAAGCCGCTGCTCTCCGGCATCGGCGGCAACGACTGCACGGTCTACGAGGACCGCAGCCGGCCGGAACTACTTCATGGAGGTCTTCCGGTTCAAGGACGAGGCCGAGTTCACGGCCTTCGACGACAAGTTCCACAAGGACCGCAAGATCGCCGCCATCTACGCGCTGCTCGACGACATCGTCGAGGCCGAGAAGAGCGACTTCAAGATCTTCGAGCGCCGGCTCTAGTCTCCTCCGGAGACGAAGAGGCGCGTGCACGGCCCGGGCGCGAGTCCCGGGCCTTCGCTTTCGGGCGGCCGTTAGAATGCCGCCCATGCCGCTCGCCGGTCGGCCACGCGCTCGGTGGCGCTCACCGTCCACGCGCTGACGCGCGCAACCGGCGGCGAGCTCGCGAGCGTCACGCGCGCGCGCGGTCTTCGTCGGGCGCCGCGCTCGCGCCGACCTCGACCTGCTGCTCGCGCTTCGTCGACGGCCGGAACCATCACCAGACGCAGAGCCACAGCATCGGCGCCGCGGTGATCGCGGGGCGGCTGGCCTCGGGGCGTCGCGCTGGATGCTCGGGCACCCGTGCGCCGGGCCGTTGGGCGCTGGCCTCGCTGGCGATCGCCTGGACGAGCCACCTGGCGCTCGACTACCTGGGCACGCGACACGCATCCGCCGATCGGCCTCGATGGCGCTGTGGCCCTTGTCGTCCGGCTACTTCAAGTCCCCCTGGGCGCTGTTCATGGACATCGGGCGTACACTGGAGTGGAGCACGGTGAGGCACAACCACGGTCGCGGTGGGGTGGGAGGTGGCGCTGCTCGTCGCCGCTCTTCGTTCTCTGCTGGCGGCTGCGCCCTTCGCAGCGGCCCGAGTGAGGAACCAGGATGGCACGCGGCTTCGAGAGCAAGTCGGTCGCTGACCAGCAGGCCGAGGCGGAAGACCGCCGCTCGGTCAGGAAGAGGCGTCCGCGGCCGTGCCCGATCCCGCGGCCGCGCTGCGGCGCAGGCGGATCGAGGCTGGCCCGCGCGGACGCTGCAGCACCGCCTCGACCGGGCGACGGACGAGCGCTACCGCGCGATGCTGCAGAAGGCGCGCTCGCCGACCTCGACAAGCAGCTGCAGCCGACCTGGGCTGAACCAGGGCGGTCAGGCCTCGGTGTAGCTGTAGAACCCCGGCCCGTCTTGCGGCCGAGCCAGCCGCGCGTCCACCATCCGCTTCAGCAGCGGGCACGGACGGTACTTCGGGATCGCCCAGGCCGTCGTGCAGCACGTTCAGGATGGCCAGGCACACGTCGAGGCCGATGAAGTCGCGCGAGCGTCGAGCGGCCCCATCGGGTGGTTCATGCCCAGCTTCATGACCTGGTCGATGGCCTCGGCCGTGGCCACTCCCTCGTAGACCGCGAAGATGGCCTCGTTGATCATCGGCATGAGCACGCGGTTGGAGACGAAGCCCGGGTAGTCGTTCACCTCGACCGGCGTCTTGCCGAGCGCGCGCGACGAGGTCCATCACGGTGCGCGTGGTCTCGTCGGACGTGGCGCGTGCCCGCGGATGACCTCCACCAGCGCTCATGAGCGGCACCGGGTTCATGAAGTGCATGCCGATGACGCGGTCCGGGCGCGTCGTGGCCGCGGCCAGCTGCGCGTGATCGAGATGGCGACGAGGTGTTGGAGGCGAGGATCGCCTCCGGCGCCATGACGCGTGTCGAGCGCGCGGAACAGCTCCGTCTTGACCGCGAAGTCCTCGACGATCGCCTCCACGACCACGCGCCGAGCCGCTGGCCGAGTCAGGTCGGTCGTGGCACGCACGCGCGCGAGCGACGCGTCGCGATCGACCGGCGTGAGCCGGCCCTTGTCGACCAGCTTGTTGAGGCTGCGCTCGATCGTGCTCCTCGCCCGTTCCAGGATCGGCTGCTCGCAGGTCGCGCAGGACCACGTCGTGGCCGTGCTGCGCGAAGACCTGCGCGATCCCGTTGCCCATCGTTCCCGCGCCCAGCACGGCGATCTTCAATGTCCGGTCCTCATCGTGGCCCCTGACGGCTCCGGGGCGGCGTCGCGCTCGAGACGGAGCCCTTCATTCAGAGCGATTTAGTCGCCCTGGCACCGGTGGCGGGGCCGCGGCGAAGAAGTGTCTCCGGCGACCAGGGCGCCCCGCATAGGTCCGGCCTCGCCGGGCCGGTGCCATTCGGGGCTTGAAAAGGTGGATCCCTGCCACCTGAGGTCCTGATGCCGATGGTCGGGCGGCTGGGCGTGTGGTGTGCCAGTGTCCTCGCGAGCGTTGGAGCCCTGCGGTGTGCCTCGCGGACACCTCGCAGCGCTGGATCACGCCATCGGGCCTGGAGTCCCACGCGAGCGGCCGCGACAGCGTGACCGTCGCCTGGATCGCGCGCGCAGGGCGCCATCCGCGGCTACAACGTGCGCGTCGCGTGCGCCTCCGACCGCGTGGCCTGCCCCGAACAGGAGTGGTTCGTCGCCCGCCGGGGCAGCGCGCCCCTCGCGAGCTACGTCGTGCGCCTGCCCGTTCCTCCGGGCGCCCGCACCGTGCGCGTCCAGCTCGAAGCCGTCGACGAGCAGGGAAGGCACCTGCCCGTCGCCGAGCGATACGTGGCCCAGGGAGCCGAGCGCCTGCGGCCACTCGCGGCCGGCCCCGACCAGGGCAATGCCTGGCGCTGGGGGCCGCCAAGTGGTCAGATCGCTCGTCGCTCCCGCACGCAGCCCGTATCGAACCGCTCGAGGACGCGGCCGCGCGGTCAGGCCGCCGAGGATCGATCGGCCCGTCCTCCGCTCTCCGCCTCGCTTCCGCGGCCCTCCAGCCCTCGTCCCCGCGAACTCCTGATTCGGGCCGCATTTCGCTGATCAAACGCAGCCCCGCCGTCGGAGGCTGCGAAGGAAAGCTGACTGATGAAGCGCATGTTGACGATCCTCACGACCCTGTCGTGTGTTGCCGTGTGGGCGTCGTCCGCGCACGCCGCGCAGGACTGGTACTACAAGACCAAGGCAGACAGAAGGCCGGCCGCATGACCCAGGAGCCGGGCCCCGCAGGGCGTGGCTGAAGTCCCGAACGTCGGCGGCGACGCCTGCTCGGCCGCAGTCCCGATGGACCCAGGCGTGGGCGCCACGTTCCAGCGACACCGGCACGACGGTCGGGCCAACGACACCGTGACGGCGGTCCAGGCCGGCTGCGAGGAGTCACGACGACCGCCGGGCCGGACGTGATCTACACGTTCAGCCTGGGCCCCCTGGCGTCGCGCGGGACCCCACTCACGATCACGTTGACGCCGAACACGCCGGCCTACGACCCGGCGATCTACACGCTCAGCACCGCGGGCGTGGGCTGCCGCCAGCCGGTACGCGTAGCTCCGTCACGAACTGCGTGAGAGGCGGCTCCGGCTCCAGGTTCATCGGCGGCCAGAGCAGGTCACCGACGGGAGACGGACGCGATGCCGGCGGGCACCTACTTCCTGTTCGTCGGCTCGTTCCACAACACTGCGGGAAGCGGGAACTGCACGCTCGCGTTCGGCGTCAGGCCCCTGCCGGTCAGGCTGATCGACTTCACGCTCGAGTAGCCGCCTCCGTGGGGCTGCCTGTCCCGGCAGAGCGGCCCCGCATCCTCCGGCTCCGCGACCCATGGTCCCGTCCGTTCCCTGGCTGCTCCTCGCCGTCTCCCTGGCGTGCTGGGACCTCCGATCGAGACAACGCCGCGCCGCCGTCCGGACGCGGCGCTGCGCTCGACGTGCAGAGCCATTGCCGATTCGGGGAGGCGATGCCAGTTCCGCGACATCACGGCCGTCTTCGCCGCGGTGAACCGGAGCGCGCACCCGGTCCGGCCTGGCTCGGTCGGCGCTGCGCGGTGCGATCACGAAGGGCCGGACGATCGTGGCGGATTCCCGCCCGACGTCGTGCCTCCGGCGGCGGCTGACGGTGGCTCGGGTCCGGCAGCCGGTGGGGCAACCAGCTGGAGCAGAACCACGCGTTCCGGTTCCGTGTCGACACCGGACGACGCGACTGGATGCGGCGTAGTAAGCATCGCCAGCGGGTTCCATTCGATCGGCGTACCACCCCGAGCACATCCGCGTCGAGGTTCGGACTGGTGGACCGCGCTCGCGGCGCGCTGGCTCGAGACGGAGATCGACGCGCGAAACCGATCGCCTGGTGACCGCCGTCGAGGGGGCGTTGCCCGACTGGCGGCTCGCGCTCGAGCGCGCCAAATCGACGCGGCACGGCGGTCGCGCCCACGCCTTCGAAGCTGGCTGACGGTCCGGGCGGAGACGCTCCGCTGGGCGTGTTCTACGGCGTGGCGGTCGTGCGGACGAACGTCGCCAGCCAGCAAGCACTCTGGGTGGCGTTCGCGCGGCATCGTCGACGGGGACATCATTGCCCAGCGAGCACGGTTCGACTTCCTGACGCTCGACCAGGGCCAGCACGTCGAGCAGTCGATCCGCCTGCGGCGTCGCGGCAGGCGGCGCGCCGCCGCGGGTGCTGCGCGTCAGAAGGCTGCCCGCGCTCGCGACCTGGGTGACCCACGAGTGCGTGTCCGACCCGAGCTGCACCTCGCTCGCCCTGTCCTATGACGCGGGAGCGGAGACAGGGCTCCTGAAACGGACGCTCGCCGTGTACGTCGAGGGAGAGGGCGGATCCGCTGCCGCTCTCCCTCGGCGCGCTGGTGGTCGCTCCGGGACCGACGTGCGGTCGGTTCCGATGGACGCGTCCGTCGAGCCCGAGCATGGAGTCAGCGTCACGCCCGCCAGGGCGCCCGCGTTCGGCGCGTCCGCGCTCTCCGCAGGAGCCCGCCTCCGCCGTCGCGGGTGCTGGAGACAGCGCCTGAAGTGGACCGCCGCGGCCAGGACCGCTCTCATGGGTACGTCGTCTATCAGCGCCGAGGAACGGTCGGGCCCGTACCGTCGCGTCAGCCACGCGACATCGTGAAGGTGCAGGACGACGCGACAGGCCCGCACCGGTACGAGTTCGTGGACCGCGCGGTGCAGGCGGGCCGGACGTACTACTACTACCTCGACGTCATCACCGTCGGCGGGCGGAAGGTGACGTTCTCGGGCGTGCTGGCTCGCGCGATCGCCGCCGACGCCAAGGCGCCGTGACGCGCGCGGCGCGCGGCGCCTCCCTGGCGCTGGCGCTCGGCGCCTGTGGGATCCCTGCGCTGGGGCCGCGTCCGCCGCGCGCCCGAACCGTCCTGCTCGTCACCGTGGACACGCTGCGGCCCGACGCGCTCGGGTGGATCGGCGGGACGAACGGGACGCCCACGCTCGACGCGCTGGCGCGCGAGGGCCTGCGCTTCCGCGCGGCGGTGTCCGGAGGTCCCGCTGACGCGCCCTCGCACACGTCGATCATGAGCGCGCTGCTCCCGCGCCATCACGGCGTGCGCGACAACGGGCAGGTGGTTGCGCGCGGCCTCCCGCTGCTGGCCGAGCGGATGAAGGCGGCGGGCCTACGAGACGGGCGCCTTCGTCAGCGGCTACCCGTTGCGCAAGGTGTTCGCGCTCGACCGCGGCTTCGACCGGTACGAGGACACGCTGCCCGTCGGCAACGAGGGCTGGACGGAGCGCCCCGCGCCGGCCACCACGGCCGCTGCGCTGGAATGGGTCCGCCAGCGCAAGGCGCCGTGGTTCCCTGGTCCACTACTACGACGCCCACGATCCCTACACGCCGCCGCGCGCGTTCTTCCGGCCGGGTCCCCGCGGGGCCTACGACGGCGAGGTGGCCTTCGTGGACGCCTCGATCGCGAAGCTGCGCGCGGGCCTGCCGGGCCCGCCGGAGCAGGTCCTGACCGTCGCCACCGCCGACCACGGCGAGAGCCTGGGCGAGCACGGGGAAGCGGCGCACGGCTTCTTCGTCTACGACGCGACCATCCTGGTGCCCCTCGTCCTCCATTGGCCGGGCCGCATCGCGTCCCGCGAGGGCGGCGAGCACCCGCGGTTGATCGACCTGGCGCCCACGATCCTCGACCTGCTCGGCCTGCCGCCGCTGCCCTCGGTCGACGGCGTGAGCCTGAGGCCCCTGACCGAAGGGCGCGCGCAGGAGATCCCTCCCGCTCTACGTCGAGACGATGCAGCCCTGGATCTCGTACGGCTGGTCCCCGTTGAAGGCCCTGCGAACGTCCGCGCTCAAGCTGGTCGAGGCGCCGCGGGCCGAGCTGTTCGATCTCGCCGCCGATCCGCGCGAGACGCGGAACGTGCTCGCGGGACGCGCGGAGGCCGCGTTCTCCCTGCGGCGTGGCATCGCGAAGGTCGAGGCGCGGCCCGAGGCGGGCAGCCAGGCCGCCGACGATCCCGAGGTCATGGAGCGCCTGCGCAGCCTCGGCTACGTCGGGGGGAGTGCGCTGCCCGGCCCGCCGACAGGTGCTCTGGCCGATCCCAAGGACCGGCTCAAGGAGAAGGAGCTGTGCAGCCAGGGCGAGGCGCTCTTGCGCGTCACGATTCGACGAAGCGCTCGTGCGCTTCGAGTCCGCGCTGGCCCTGGATCCGCGGAACCGCTACGCGACGCTGCGGTCGGGGATGGCGTACCTCAAGAAGAACGACGTGGCCCGAGCGGTGCCCCGGCTCGAGGCGGCGGTGCGCGCCGACCCGCAGCAGGCGGAAGCGCGGTACGCGCTGGCCGACGCCCTGACGCGCGCGGACCGCAACGAGGAAGGCGGTGCAGCAGTGGCTGGAGACGACGCGCCTGCAGCCGCGCCGGGCGGCCGCCTGGTCCAACCTCGGCACCGTGCTCTCCCGCGGTGGGGCCGGAAGAAGGAAGCGATCGCCGCCTTCGCCGAGCCGTGCCGCCAGGAGCCCGACAACGCGCAGCCCCTGGCCAACCTCCGGGCTCGCGCAGCACTGGGCCGGCGACGAGCCGGCGGCGGCCGCCGCGTTCGTCGAGCTGGCGCGCGTGCACGTGCGCGCGGGCCGCCGCGACGAGAGCCAGGGGCCGCGCTCGAGCGCGCCCGGCGCGGCCGACCCGCGCGCGCTGGAGCGGATTCACGCGGATCCGGAGCTGCGGCCGCTGCTGCAGCCAGCGTCGAACTAGAGGAGCTCCGACCGCTACGGCCGGAGGACGACCTCCCACGAGCCGTCCGTGGCCACGCGTGCGCCGTGGGGAGCGTGTACAGGTAGAACATCATCGAGCCCTCGCGTGCCGTGACGGCGCCGCCGCAGCCCGCGACGTCGCACATCAGTCCCGGCGGTTCGTCGTGCTCGAAGAAGCCGAGAGCATGTCCGATCTCGTGCCGGTGCAGACGCGGGGCCATGAAGCCCGGCTTCACCACCACGTACCCTCGTCGGGCCCGGTTGTCGGCGTAGGTGCCGCTGATGCCGCCGATGCCCGCGAACGGCGCGGGCACCTCGCCTTCGCGCACGACCACCACCGGCTCCTCGTCGGGCGAGTTCACGAGCTACGTACGAGATGTCCGCGTAGGCCTTCCAGTGCTCGAGCGCCTCGATCACCACCTCCGCGCGCGACCGGGGGCTCGACGTAGACGCGCACCGGGAGCTCCCACCGGCAGATCACCCGCCGCGTGTTGAAGGAGACGCCCTGGTTGAGCCTCGACGATGTCGCGGGCGGCGGTCAGGTCCTCGATGCGTCCGCTCGTCGGGCCAGGAGTGGCGGTCGGAGTCGCGACGGCCGTCGGCATCGCGACCGCGCCAGGCCCGCCGCCCGTGACGCGATCGGCGCCGCCTCCGCACGCGCCCAGCGCGGAACGCGAGCAGGAACGGGATCGCAAGCCGCAGCGTTCATGGCACGACCCGATCGGCCCCTGACGGCGCTAGACGAGTTCCACCGCGAGCGCGACGCCGTTGCCGCCGCCCAGGCACTAGCGTGGCGACGCCGCGCTGCTTCCCGCGGTCGCGCAGCGCATAGAGCAGCGTGGTCAGGATGCGCGCGCCGCTGGCGCCGATCGGATGGCCCAGCGCCACCGCGCCGCCGTTGACGTTGACCCTGCGCCGGGATCGAGCTCCAGCTCGCGCGGTGACCGCCACGCGCCTGCACCGCGAACGCCTCGTTGAGCTCGAACAGGTCGACCATGCCGGCGCTCCAGCCGGTCTTCGCCCACAGCTTCCGCACCGCGTGCACCGGCGTCATCATCACCATCGACGGCTCCAGGCCGGCCGACGGCCTGTCCGACGATGCGGGCCAGCGGCTCGCGGCCCAGCGCCTTCGCGCGACTCGGCCGACGTCACGACCAGCGCGGCGGCCGCCGTCGTTGACGCCGGGCGCGTTGCCCGCGGTCACGGTGCCGCCCGTCCTTGAACGCCGGCTTCGAGCTTCGCCAGCGCCTCCAGCGACGGTGTCCTCGCGCGGCGACTCGTCGTGTCGCGAACACGACGGGATCGCCCTTCTTCTGGGGGATCGGCACGGGCAGGATCTCGTCCTTGAACTTCCCGGCCTTGATGGCGGCGATCGCCTTGCGATGGCTGTCCAGCGCGAACTGCGTCCTGCTGCTGGCGCGTGACCCCGTACTTCTCCGCCACGATCTCGCCCGTGCAGCCCATGTGGTAGTCGTCGTACGCATCCCACAGGCCGTCCCAGATCATCGAGTCGCGCAGCTCGCCGTGGCCCAGCCGCAGCCCCTCGCGCGCGCCGGTCAGCAGGTACGGGCAGTTCGACATCGACTCCATCCCGCCCGCGACCACGATATCGGCGTCGCCCGTGGCGATGCCCTGCGCGGCCAGCATCACCGCCTTGAGGCCCGAGCCGCAGACCTTGTTGATCGTCAGGGCGGCCACCTTCGGCGGCAGGCCGGCGTGGATCGCGGCCTGGCGTGCGGGCGCCTGGCCGCAGGCCGGCGGAGACCACGTTGCCCATGATGACCTCGTCCACCTGGTCGCCGGGGACGTCCGCGCGTCTCACGGCCTCCTTCACCACCAGGGCGCCCAGCTGCGGCGCGGTCAGGCCCTTCAGCGAGCCCAGGAAGCGGCCGGTGGGCACGCGCACGGCGGACAGGATCACGGCTTCACGCATCGGTCTCTCCTGGCGAACTCCCCACGTCTGGATGGGCGAAACGGCTCAGGTAGCGCGCCGCGGTCTCGAGGAAGCGCTCGCGCAGCGCCGCGTCCTCGATGGCCGCCGCGGCCGCGGTGACGGCGCTCGGCACCGGCCGGGCCTGGACCAAGAGGCGCGCACGCTTCGGGTGGCGCGGCACGACCGGGCCCTCGACGAAGCCGAGGCGCACCGGCGCTCCCGGGCCCGCCGCGTCGCGCAGCCGGGCCAGGATGTCGCGGCGCATGCGGTGCAGCACCGTGCGCCAGCGAGCGTCCGGCACGCGCACGCGCAGCGTGCCGCCTTCGAGCCCGACCACCTCCGTGCGGTCGCCCAGGTCCGCACCGACCGCCTTCGGCCAGGCGGCGCGCACCAGCGCGGCCGCGGCCGGCGAGCCCGGAGCGAAGATCCGCCTCGCCAGCTCCTGACTGGCCGCCGGCTTCAGTGCCATCTCTCAACTCTACACCGCTATACTCGCGGCTTGGCGCCGCTTCCTCGGCGGAGAGCCGTGAAGGACCAAGGAACCCATGAAGTGTCCTCGTTGCCAGGGCCCGATCCGCTCGTCACCGGATGCCTCCGGCGCTCTCGTGTGCCCGTCGTGCGGCGCGCGGCTGCGCAGCAAGGCACCGGCACCGGCGGCGCCGCGGGCCCGCGCGGCATCCGAGTCCGGAAGGGCGCTGACGTCGAGCGGGCCCGCAAGCCCGCGGCCGCCGCGCTCCTCGACAACCCCAACGCGACGCTCCCTCCGGGCACGCCGCTCATCCCCATCCCGAAGCCGGGCACGCGCTCGCTCGCGGAGCTGCTGGACGAGCCCGCTGCGGGGCCCGCCGACGAGCCGGTCGTGCCTGCGCCGGCCCCGGCGCGCGCGCCCGCGGAGGATCCCGGAGCGCACGCGCTCGCGCTCGAGAGCCTGCTCGAGGAGGTCCGCGCGCTCCGCCAGACGCAGGAGGAGATCCTGACGCTGCTGCGCGAGCGGCCGGACCGAGGGGACGGCGAGTCGGCGTCGGAGGATCCGTTCGGGTTCGGGCGGGAGGCATGCGGCGTCGGTGTCCTCCATCCCGCCCGTGCGCTCGCGGCGGCGCAAGACCGTGCTCCTCCTGGACGACGACGCGGCGGCGCGCCAGTCCGCGGTGTCGGCGCTCGAGCGCGCCGAGGTGCCCGTGCGCGCCTACGGCGACGGCAACGCCGGCCTGCAGGCGCTGGCCGACGAGCGCTGCGACGTGCTCGTGCTCGAGCTGGCCATGGGCGGAGCGATGGGCGGCAAGGACGTCGTGAATCTGATCAAGGCCACCATGGAGTGGGTGGACATCCCGATCGTCCTGTACACGCGTGTGCCCGTCGCGGGTCAGAAGGAAGGCGCGCACGATCCACGGCGCCGACGAGCTCGTCCAGAAGGGGCCGGGCAGCGAGGAAGCGCTGGTCGCCCGCGTGATCCAGGTCTTCCGGCGTCCCTGATCGACCGCTTGTCCGCCGGCCTCATCCTCGCGTCCGCGTCCCCCGCCGGGCGCGCATCCTGCGCGACCTGGGGCTCACCTTCGAGGTCGTCGTCTCCGGCGCCGACGAGACGATGGCGCCGGACGAGGACGCCGCGGCCGCGGCCGCGCGGCTCGCGCGCGACAAGGCCCGCGCCGTCGCGGCGTCTCGTCCCGGCACGCCCGTCCTGGCGGCGGACACCATGGTCGTGTGCGACGGCCAGGTGCTCGGCAAGCCGGGCTCCGCGGAAGGCGCCGCGGAGATGCTGCGGCTCCTCTCGGGACGAACGCACGAGGTCGTGACGGGCGTCTGCGTCGTCGCGGATGGCGCGGAGCGCTGGGGCGTCGAGCGCACCGCGGTCACGTTCGACCGCATCGACGAGGCCGAGATCGCGTGGTACGTCGCGACGGGGAGTCGCTCGACAAGGCCGGCGCGTACCACGTGGACGGCCGGGGCGCGCTGTTCATCCGGTCGATCGAGGCTCGCCCTCGAGATGTGGCGGGGCTGCCGGTCACGCTCGTGCGGCGGCTGTTGCGCGAGGCCGGGGTCGGGCTGCTTCCCTGAGCGGTACACTTCCGTGCGTGGAGCGCGAGCTCGTCATCGCGTCGACGCATCTGGTCCCGGGCCTGGATGCCCTCGAGGCCGCGTTGCGCGGCGAGCGGGTCCCGATGAAGCGGTGCTGGAGCTGCGGCTCGTGGCCGAGGAGGTCCTCACCAACGCCGCGAAGTACGGCCACGACGACGGCGCCGAGCACCCGATCCGGCTCCGGCTGACGCTCGTGGCCGGCGAGGCGACGCTCGAGTTCAGGGACGACGGCCGGCCCTTCGATCCGCTGGCGGCGGAGCCGCCCGATCTCGAGGTGCCCGTCCACCAGCGTCCCCTCGGCGGGTTCGGCATCCGCCTGATGCTCGCCCTCGTCGACGACGCCCGGTACCTCCGGGACGGCTCGCAGAACGTGCTGACCCTCCGGAAGCGCGTGAGCCGAGGCGGGCCGACGATGCCATAATCCGCGCGAGCCGGGCAGGCTCAGAGAGGTTCGGCATGCCCCTGAAGGTTCGCGTCGAAGAAGGCCGCTCCCTGACGAAGACGCTGGTGCTCGAGGGCCGCCTCGACAACGAGACCGTCGACGCCTTCGACAAGCAGCTCGACGCCGTCCTGGAGAGCGCGGTCAAGGTCGTGGTGTTCGACCTCTCCGGGCTCGAGTACGTGACGAGCGCTGGGCTGCGCTCGTTCTTCCGAGCGCAGAAGAGCATGCACGCGCGGTCCGGCAAGGTGGTCCTGCTCCGCCCGCAGCCACCGGTGCAGAAGGTGCTGGACATCGTGAAAGTCGCGGAGCTGGGCTCGGTGTTCCGGAGCGTCCAGGAGCTCGACGCGTACCTGGACGCGATGCAGAAGAAGGTCGCGGGAGGCGAGTAGCCGGCCCGTCCGGATCGCAAGGGGACGGCTGGCGCGAGCGCTCGGCTCCCGCGAGGTGAGGCGATGACCATCGCGCGACGCATCCTCCTGCTGGCCGCGTCCGCTCCCCTCGTGCTCATCGCGCTGGGCGTGCTCAACCACACCGAGCTGTCCCGGATCGAGTCGCGCAGCCGGTTCGTGGTCGAGACCCAGGTCCCCAGCCTCTCCCGCCCTCGGGAACATCTCGCGCACGTTCGAGGAGATGCGCGTGGCCCTGCGCGACCACCTGCTGGCGGTGGACGCGGCCGGGCGGACGAGAGCGCGCGAGCTGCTCGGCAAGCGGTCCTACGAGCTCGACGAGTTCCTGCGCAGCTACGCCGACAAGCTGATCTCGGACGACCGGGACCGCCGGCTGCTCACTGAATTCCGAGCCTCCAGCGCCGAGTGGAGCACCGCCGCCGCCGAGATGACGGCGCTGGCCGACGCCGGGCGCCACGACGAGGCGGCGGCACTGCTCGCCAGCCCGCGCGTCGCCGACCTGGGATCGCGCGCCGAGCGACGCGCTGCGCGTGTGGATCGCGCACAACCAGGAGCTGGCCGACACGGCGGGCGCGTCCACCATCGACGGACTCGAGGGCGCACGCCGGCACACGCGGGTCGCCCTGGCCATCGCCCTCCTGGTGGCGGGCGGGCTGGGCTTCCTGACGTTCCGGAAGATCGTGGGCCCGGTGCGCGGCCTGCAGAGCGCCGTGGAGTCGATCGTGGGCGGGGACTACGCGTTCACGGTGCCCTACACGCAGGCGAAGGACGAGACGGGCGCCCTGGCGCGCTCGATCGACGTCCTGAAGCACGGGGCCGGGTCCATGGAGGACCAGCGCTGGGTCAAGACGCACGTGGCCGCGCTGATCGCGGATCTGCAGGGCGCCGCGACGCTCGCCGAGTTCGGCGAGCGGCTGCTCTCCGGGCTGGTGCCGGCGCTCGGCGGCGGCGTGGCGGCGTTCTACGCGATGGAGCCCGGCGAGACGCGCCTGCGGCGCACTGCCGGATACGGCCTGGCCGAGTCCGGCCCAGTCGCAGGAGTGGATCGCTCTCGGCGAGGGGCTCGCGGGCCAGTGCGCGCGCCGAAGGCAAGCCCGTGCACCTCTTCGGCCTGCCCCGGACTACCTGCGCATCTCGTCCGGCCTGGGCTCGGCGGCGCCGGTGCAGGCCGTGGCCTGGCCGATCACGGCGCGCGACGCGCTGCTGTCCGTGATCGAGTTCGCGTCCTTCCGCGCGCCCGGCGCCCGCGAGCGCTCGCTGTGGGAGGAGCTGCTGCCGGCGGTGGCGCTGAACCAGGAGGTGCTCCAGCGCAACCTGCGCACGCAGGAGCTGCTGGGCCAGACGCGTGACCAGGCCGAGGAGCTGGAGGCGCAGCAGGCAGACGCTCCGCGAGGCGAAGGCCAAGGCCGAGGAAGCCACCGAGATGAAGTCCATGTTCCTCGCGAACATGAGCCACGAGATCCGCACGCCGATGAACGCGATCATCGGCCTGTCGCACCTCGGCCCTGAAGACCGAGCTCACTCCCAAGCAGCGCGACTACGTCGGCAAGATCCACAACGCGGGCACCTCGCTGCTCGCCGTCATCAACGACATCCTGGACTTCTCCAAGATCGAGGCGGGCACGGCTCGACATCGAGACCATCGCCTTCAGCCTCGACCAGGTGATCAGCTCAGGTGGCGGTGCTGACCGCGCAGAAGGCGCACGAGAAGGGGCTCGAGTTCCTGGTGGACGTCCGCGCGCGGCATCCCGCAGAACCTGCTCGGGCGACCCGCTGCGCCTCGGCCAGATCCTCACCAACCTCGTCAACAACGCGGTCAAGTTCACCGAGCGCAGGCGAGAGTCCGCCTGCGCGTCGGAGCTGCTGAACGCAGACGGGCGAGAAGGTGCAAGCTCACGCTTCTCGCGTGCGCGACACGGGCATCGGCATGACGCCGGAGCAGGTGGCGAAGCTGTTCCAGCCGTTCACGCAGGCGGACATGTCGACGACCCGCAAGCACGGCGGCACCGGCCTGGGCCTCACGATCTCGCGCCGGCTGGTCGAGCTGATGGGCGGGCAGATCTGGCTGGAGAGCACGCCGGGCGCGGGCAGCACCTTCATCTTCACGTCCTGGTTCGGGCGTGGGCACGGAAGCGGCCGCGTGGTGCCGTCGAGCTGATGCGCCTGAGCGCGCTGGTCGTGGACGACAACCCCTCGGCCCGCGAGATCCTCACCGAGGCCCTCACCGGGCGTGGTCGCGCGCGTCGACGCGGTCGGCGCCGGCGCCGAGGCCATCGCGGCCGTGAAGCAGCGCGACGCCGGACGACCCGTTCGACGTCGTCTTCATGGATTGGCGGATGCCGGGCCTCGACGGGCTGGAGGCCACGCGCCGGATCAAGCAGGACGGGTCCCTTCGCCGGCAGCCCGCAGTGGTGATGGTGACCGGCGTTCGGGCGCGAGGAAGTCCGTGAGGAGGCGGAGCGGCTGAACATCGAGGGCTTCCTGCTGAAGCCGGTCACGAAGTCGATGCTGGTGGACACGCTGGTCACGCTGTTCAGCCCCGGCAGCGCCGAGACCGCGGCCGCCAGCGGAGGCGGCGTCGAGCAGGGGCATCCGGTTCGGACGGCCTGCGGGTGCTGCTGTTCGAGGACAACGAGATCAACCAGCAGGTCGCGGCCGAGCTGATCGAGGGCGTGGGCGCGCAGGTCACGGTCGCTGCCGACGGACGCCAGGGCGTCGCCCTGCTGGAAGCGGCGGGCGAGCCTCCGCCACTTCGACGTGATCCTCATGGACATCCAGATGCCCGAGATGGACGGCTACCAGGCCACCGCCCGCATCCGCTCGCAGGAGCGCTTCGCGAAGCTGCCCATCGTCGCGATGACCGCGCACGCAACGATCGAGGCAGCGGAGCGCTGCTCGGCGGCCGGCATGGTCGACCACGTGACGAAGCCGATCGACCCCGACGCGCTCTACGACGTCCTGCGCCGCCACCATGCCGCCACGCGCGCCGCCGCGCCGCCCGCCGTCCCACCCGCCGCGAGCGCTGGCGCGCCAGCCGCACCGAGGACCTGCCCGCGGTGGACGGGCTCGACACCGTCCAGGGTCTCCGGCGCGTGGCCGGCAACCGCAAGCTCTACCTGAGCCTGCTCCAGCAGTTCGTCGACGGCCAGTCGGACGCCGCGGAGCGGATCCGCGAGGCCCTCGAGCGCGAGGAGCGCCCGGTGGCCGAGAGGCTCGCCCACTCCGTGAAGGGAACGGCCGGCAACCTGGCGGCCGGCGAGGTCAGGACGCGGCCGGCGCCGTCGAGAAGGCGATCCGCGACGGCGTTGCGCCTGCCCAGGTGGAACCGCTGCGCGCGCGGCTGGGCGAAGCGCTGGGCCGCCTGTCGTCCCGCTTGAAGCCCTGGCTGGCGAGCCTTGCGCCGCCGCCGCCGGCGCCGCGGCTGACGCCGCTCCGGTGGATCCGGCCGCGCTCAAGCCGGTGGTGGAGCGCTGGGCCCGGCTGCTCGAGGAGTCCGACGCCCGGACCAGCGACGACCTCGAGCAGGGAAGGCGCCGCGCTGCGCGCGCGCTCTTCGGCGGGGAGCAGGCGTTCGCGCGATTCGCGCGGCTGGTCGCCGGTTACGACTTCGACGGCGCGCTCGCGGCCTGCGCCACCGCCGCCCAGGACAGGGACTCTAGAGGAAACCATGCCCGTCACCCAGGACCTCTCGGAGAGCCGCGTGCTGATCGTGGACGACGTCAAGGCCAACGTCGACATGCTGGTCGAGGCCCTGCGCGGCGAGTTCAAGCTCAGCGTGGCCCTGGACGGGGAAGCCGCCCTGCGCGCGGTCGGCGAAGAGCGCGCCGGACCTGCTGCTGCTCGACATCGTGATGCCGGGGATCGACGGCTACGAGGTCTGCCGCCGGCTGCGCGCGACCCCGCCACCCGCGAGATCCCCATCATGTTCCTGAGCTCGCTGGAGGACGTGCAGGACAAGGCGCAGGGCTTCGAGCTGGGAGCGAACGACTACCTCACCAAGCCGTTCGAGATCCTGGAGGTCAGGGCGCGGCGTGCGCTCGCTGCTGAAGGCCAAGGCCTACGCCGACGCGATCCGCGCGGCCCAGGAGCGGGACCTCGCCATCGCGCGCGAGATCCAGATGGGGATCCTGCCGTCCGACCTCGCCACGCCCACTCGTGGCATGGGCGTCGAGGTCCACGCCACCATCGAGCCCGCGCGGCACGTGGGCGGCGACCTGTTCGAGGTGCTGCGCGTCTCCGAGGACCGGCTGGTGGTGGCGGTCGGCGACGTGTGCGGGAAGGGCATCCCCGCGTCCCTCTTCATGGCGGTGACGGTCACGCTCGCTGCGCACGCTGGCCCGCCAGCTCGACGGGCCCGCGCAGATCCTCGCGCGCCTCAACGACGAGCTGGCGGCGCAGAACCCGCGGGGGATGTTCGTCACCATGGCCTGCCTCGAGGTCCGCGGCGGGCGCGTGACGGGCGCCAACGCCGGCCACGACCCCACGCTCTGCATCGGGACCAGCGGATCGCCCCGCTCCGTGTTCGCGTCGTCCGGGACCGTGCTCGGGCTCTTCCCTGGCCGCGAGTACCAGAACGAGACGCTGGAGCTGGCAGCGGGGGACAGCGCTCCTGCTCCACACCGACGGCGTGACGGATGCCGCGGACCCCTCCGGCGCGCTCTACGGTTCGGAGCGCGTCCAGGCCTTCTTCGAGGGCGGCGCGGGAGGGTCCGCCGCCGAGACCGTAGAGCGATTGGTGACGGCCGTGCGGACTTTCGCAGCCGGAGCACCGCAGTCCGACGACATCACCATACTCGCGCTGCGGCGCTACCGCCGCGGTGTCGGGAGGCGCTCCATGAGCCACGCGGAACCGTCGGTCCTGATCGTCGGACGACGAGCGGGTCAACGTCGACCTGATGGTCGACCTGCTGAAGCCCCACTACCGGACGCTGGTGGCCACTGAACGGCGAGCAGGCCCTGAAGCGCGCCGCAGGCGAGCCGCGCCCCGACATCGTGCTGCTGGACGTGATGATGCCGGCGATGGACGGCTACGAGGTGTGCCGTCGGCTCAAGGCGGACTCCAGCACGCAGAGCATCCCCGTGATCTTCGTGACCGCGCTGAGCGAGATGGGCGACGAGATGAAGGGCTTCGCGCTGGGCGCCGTGGACTACATCACCAAGCCCATCTCGCCGCCGCTGGTCGAGGCCCGCGTGCGGGCGCACATCGAGAACAAGCACGCCCGCGACTTCATCGAGGACAGGAACCGCGTGCTGCAGGTGATGGTGCTCGAGCGCACCCGCGAGGTGGTGGCCACGCAGGACGCCACCATCCTCAGCATGGCCACGCTGGCCGAGACGCGCGACCCCGAGACGGGCCACCACCTGCAGCGCACGCAGGGGTACGTGCGCAGCCTGGCGGTGCGGCTGAGCGCGCACGTGCGCTTCCGCGACCACCTGGACGACCGCGCGATCGACCTGCTGTTCAAGTCCGCCCCCTCCACGACATCGGCAAGGTCGGCGTGCCCGACGCCATCCTCCAGAAGCCAGCCAAGCTGACCCCCGAGGAGTTCGAGGAGATGAAGCGGCACCCCTCTATGGCTACGAGGCGATCGTGGCCACCGAGAAGGTGCTCTCCGCGGCGGGGATCGGGGGCGGCCTCGTCGTTCCTGCGCTACGCCCGCGAGATCACCCGCAGCCACCACGAGAAGTGGGACGGCTCGGGCTACCCCGACGGGATGGGCGGCGACGACATCCCGCTCTCCGCCCGCCTGATGGCGCTGGCCGACGTCTACGACGCCCTCATCTCGAAGCGGTGCTACAAGCCCCCGTATCCGCACTCGGAGGCCGTCAGGCAGATCGTGGAGGGCCGCGGACGCCACTTCGACCCGGACGTCGTCGACGCGTTCTGCCAGCTCGACGACGAGTTCGCTGACGATCGCACGCAGCTACGCCGAATGACGGCGCCGCTCGCGATCCCCGGTATGCTGTGCCGCCGGGGCCCAGGATCCCAGGAGGAACGAGATGAGCCGAGACCCCCGAACCCGTGACGCTCGTGGACCGTGCGCCGTGGCCGCCGCCTCGCCCTGCGCTTTGCTGGGGACCGCCCCACTGGCCGTCGCGCAGGAAAACCCCAAGATGCCCCAGCCCACCGTGCCCCAGGTGTTCACGATGATGGGCCAGTACGTGCGTGTCGCCTACAACCAGCAGGGCTTCGTGACGCTCGGGTACCAGATGGCCCAGCGGGCGCTGGGCGAGGAATGGCTCATGCTCGAAGTGGGCCTCACCGTGACCAAGGGGACGCCGGACTACACGCTGAAGCGCGAGCACCTGACGCTCAAGACGCCCGACGGAGCCTCGATCCCGCTGGCGTCGCAGGAGGACTTCGCCAAGGCGGGCTACCTGGCGGCCCTCAACAACCGGGCCAAGGTCGTGCGCGATCCCATCAACTACTTCCCGGTGGACGTGTCGCGCGGCTGCACGCTGCAGTTCTTCTCGAACCCCAGCCAGGGCGCGCGCCTCTCCTACGACCAGGTGGACCTGAGCTACAGCCGGGCCTGCGTGGGCCGCGTCTACTCCACGTGCCGGGCGGCATCAAGGTCGGCCAGCATTGGCTGTACGTGAACTTCGGCTCGAGCGAGGTGCAGGTGCCCTTCCGCATCCTGACGAAGGAAGAGGAGAAGGAGCTGAAGGACAGCTGGGAGGACATCAAGAAGGCGCACGACGCGACCTACAAGCAGTAGGCGCGGCTTGGTTCCGGGGCGCTGGCCGTCGCGCCCCGGGGCGCTCCCGCCGTCTCAGTGCGGGAGCGTGAAACGCGAATCGTCGAGCGTGGGGTTCACCTCGACGCGCTCGACGAGGATCTTCAGCCGCTGCGGGCGGCCGCTCGCGCTCATCTCGATCGAGCGCGGGAAGCGGACGCCGGCGGTCTCCCTGGTAGTCGTCGTAGGCGACCTCGAGCGCCACCTCGTGCCCCTTGACCTTGCGCGTCGAGGACGACTTCACCATCAGCCCGGTCTTGGCGTCCACCCAGATGTGGCGCACGACGCCCGACTTGAGCGTGACCTTCAGGTCCTGGGCGGCGCCGCCGGGCAGGGTCTCCGTGCCGACGAGCTCGACGCGGTGCCCCTTGGCCTTCCAGTCCACGAGCGGCCCGTCGATGTCCGCCTGCTCGGCCGACATGGCGGCGGCGTCCTCGCTGAGCGGCAGCGCGTCCAGGCTGCCGTCGAGAGGGGACACGCGCGAGCCCTCCGTGCCATTCCAAACGTAGACGCCCGTCGTCCCCTGGAACACGAACTCGGTGCGGATGCGCCCGGGACGCGCGATCTCGCGGCGCACGATGGCCTCGCGGCCGGGCCCGGCGATGGCGCGGCCGGACATGCGCAGCGTGCGCACCGCATCCAGCGCGGGCTTGCCGCCGCGCGCCGCCAGGTTGCGCGCCACGATCTCGTCCACGGTCTGGGCGCCGGCGACGGCCGCGCGCAGAGCAGCGCGCCGGCCGCGACGAAGGACCGCATGCTCATGGCGCTCACCTCGGCACCTGTATCGGCTGGTTGGCCATCGGGTGCGTGACCATCGGCTGCATGGAGATGGAGCCGGTATTCCAGGAGACGGGACCCGCGCCCCATCCGTACCAGAGCGGCAGTCCCTCCGTCTGGGGCCTGGGTCGCCGCGGCCCTGGCCTCGGCCTCGTGCGCCCGCGCCTCGGCCTCCTGGGCCCGCGCCTCGGCTTCGGCCACGCGGGTGTCCGCCTGGCGGGCGCGCTCCAGGTCGGCCTCCTGGGCCCGCTCGCGCAGGATGGCCTCGTGCTCAGCGGGCGTGATCCACTCGCCCTCGAAGCGCACGTAGCCCCGCGCGCGATAGCCCTCGTCCTCGCTCACCCAGCGTCCGTTGACCTGCGAGTTGCCGAGCGCCTGGTTCGCGCGGGCGTCGTTGGGCGACGCGCTCAGCGCGCGGTTGTACGCCTCGCGCGCCTGCGAGCTGAGGCCCGCGCCCGTGGCCCAGTCGCCCAGAGCGAGCCAGCCCTGCACATCCGAGGCGGGGATGTGTGCGGCGCGCTCCTCGAATTCCTGGAGCGGCGACCGCCCTTCCTCGATGCGCAGCACGCTCGACTCGGTGACCGCGATGCGACCGGCGCCGATGTCCACTTCGATCATGCCCGCGCGTGCGGCTGACGATCCGTCCCGACAGCTGCCCGCCGCTCTTCAGGTAGACCTCATCCGCGGCGGCCGCCCGGGGCAGCATGGCGGCGGCGAGACCGAGAATCATCAGTGGTCGCAAGACAGGGCCTCCAAGCCATCCTAACCCCAAAGCCCCTTCCCCGGACGGGCGATTGGGCTAGACTCCGCCATTCTCTTTGCCCCCGGGTAATCGATCGTCCAAGTAAGGAGGCGTGATGCTCCCTTCCCCCTGGTGCGCTTGGTGCGCGCCGCCGGCGGAATAGGCGCCTGTGCTTTGCTGGCGTCGTCCGCCCTGCCATCCAGCCGACGAGTGACGACAAGGCGTTCCGACTGCCGACCGGGTTCACCTTCCCCGACTACGAGGCCCAGCCCTCGCTCGTCATGTACGAGGCCGGCCGCGCCGACGTCCCGGCCGAGATGTCCCGCTTCCTGAGCGAGCAGGGCGGACGCTGGGAGGTCCGGTGGGACGCCCGCAGCGAGCGGCCCCACCTGGTCCAGGGCTCGGGCGTGCCGATCCTGCCCGGCCGCGGCAACCGGCTCACGCGCGCCCAGGTCGGGATCGCCGGCTCGCGCGCCGTCCAGGTCGAGGACGTCGAGCGACTGGTGCGCGCGTTCATGGCGCGCTATCCCGAGCTGTTCCGCATCGCGCCGGAGAACCTCCGGCTCGACCGGGCCAGCAGCCGTCCCTACGGCCCCGAGGACCGGCTGTGGGTCATCGAGCTGCAGCAGTACCACGAGGGCGTGCCGGTGGACGGCGCGAACGTCTTCTTCCGCATCAGCCACGGCAACATCGTCCAGTTCGGCTGCGACCGCATCGCCGACGTCGGCATCGGCGCGCAGCCGTCCCTGAGCGCGGCCGACGCGCGCCAGCGCGGGCTCGACACGCTCGGGGTGGCCGCGACGGACGTCGCGAAGAGCCTCGACCAGGGCACCCTGAAGATCTACCCGGTCCTGACCGACGGCGAGCGCTCGGGCGAGCGGTACGGCGGTCTCGCGGGATTCGGGTACGCGCACCGCCTGGTGTGGGAGCCGTCCTTCCGCCTGCGCGACGACGCGGGGACCTACAGGGTGTCCGTGGACGCGCAGACGGGCGCCCTGCTGGCCGCGAGGGACCTGAACGCGTACGCAACCGTCCAGGGCGGCATCTACCCGACGACCAACACGGACGCCGAGGTGACGCGGCCGTTCTCCTTCGCCACGGTGTCGAACGGCGGGACCAAGAACACGGACGCGGCCGGCGTCTACAACTACATCGGGCGGCACGGCCACCGCGACCCTGAACGGCCAGTTCTTCCAGATGAGCGACGCCTGCGGCGCCATCTCGCTGTCGAACGCGGTGGACGGCAACCTCAGCTTCGGGAGCAGCGGGGGCACGGACTGCACGACGCCGGGCGTCGGCGGCGCGGGCAACACCCATGCGTCGCGCTCGGGCTTCTACCACCTCACGAACATCAACCGGAAGGCGATCAACTTCCTGCCGGGCAACTCGTGGCTGAACTCCAAGGTCACGGCCAACATGAACATCAACCAGACCTGCAACGCGTTCTGGAACGGCAGCACGCGTGAACTTCTACCGCTCGGGCGGCGGCTGCTCGAACACGGGTGAGCTGGCGGCGGTGTTCCTGCACGAGTGGGGCCACGGGATGGACACGAACTCGGGCGGCTCGGCCAGCGACCAGGGCACCGGCGAGGCGCGTGGGCGACTCGTTCGCCTTCATCCAGACCCGCGACGGCTGCATCGGCCAGAACTTCCGAGCCGGGGATCAACTGCGACAACTGCACGGCCTGCACGGGCGTGCGCGACGTGTCGGACTTCTCGGTCGCGGGCGGCGCCACCAGCACAAGGTCGCGAGCCCCGCGAACGTCGCGGCCAACAACGGCATCAACTGCGACCAGTTCACCTGCCCCTACCTGGCCAACGGCGTCACCTCCGTACCAGGGCCCGATGGGCTACGAGGGCCACTGCGAGAGCTACATCGTGAGCAGCGGCCAACTGGGACCTCGCGCAGTCGCTCGTCGCAACGCTCGGGACCGAGCCCGGCTGGGCAGCAGATGGACCGCATCTGGTACGGCAGCCTGACGCCGAGCAAGAGCGGGTACCGCCTGGTCTCCGGAGGCAAGTGCAACCCCGGCGGCAGTCGTGGACGGCTGCGCGGCCATCGACTGGTACACGGTGTACCTGCCGGCGGACGACGACGACGGCAACCTGGCGAACGGCACGCCCAACGCCTGCCGCATCTGGGACGCGTATCAACTGCGCACGGCGTGGCCTGCGGCACGCGGCCCACGTGCTCGACCGGCGGTCCGACGCCGACGCCGACGCCCACCAATACGCCGGGGCCGACGGCAACGCCGACCGCGACGCCGACCGCGACCAATACGCCGGGCCCGCCCACCGCGACGCCGACACCAACCGGTGGCGTGACCATGCTGCAGAACAACGTCCCGATCACCGGGATCTCGGGCGCCCTGAACTCGCAGCTCTTCTACTCGCTGGACGTGCCCGCGGGCGCCACCAACCTGAGCTTCAGCATCACGGGATCCACGCCAGACGCCGACCTGTACACGCGGTTCGGTTCGCTTCCGACGACGTCGTTGTACGACTGCCGCCCGTTCACGAGCACCAGCAATGAGACCTGCAGCTTCGCGGCGCCGCAAGCCGGCACCTACTTCGTCATGGTCCGCGGATTCACCGCCTACTCCGGCGTCACCCTGAAGGGCAGCTACACGATCGCCGGTCCCACGGCGACGCCGACGCCGGTGCCTCCGACCGCCACTCCCACCCTGACGCCGGTCCCCGGCTCGCAGGTGATCGTCAACGGCGGCTTCGAAGGCAGCGCCAGCCCTGGTCACTGACGGCGACCGGGTCCATCTGGAACGCGGCCGGGACTCCGCACGGCGGCGCCAGCTACGTGCGGATGGGCATCACCAACAGCGTGAACGGCACCACCTCGGGCGTGATGTTCCAGACGGTGACCATCCCGGCCAGCGCGTCCGGGCCAGCTGTCGTTCTGGCTCAACGTGACGTCGGACGAGCCGGGCGCCACGGTGTTCGACCGGCTCTTCGTGGAGGTGCGCAACACCAGCGGCACGCTGCTGGCGACCCTCGCGACGTTCTCCAACGTGGATGAGGTACCGACCACGGGCGCCTACACCTTCCGCGGGAACTACGACGTGTCGTCGTTCCGCGGGCAGACGGTCCGCATCCAGTTCCCGCGCCACGACGGACACCTCGCTCAGCACCGTCTTCCGCGTGGACGACGTCTCGCTGCAGTAGACCGGTTCGCACGGACGGCCGGAAGCCGCACGCTTCCGGCCGTTCGTCTGTCCAGGCATTTTTCCGGTGCCGATCCCGCAGGGCGGTAACACCGCCGCCGCGTGTCTCCTCTTCGCCCTCGAGGCCTCTCGAGTGGCCTGAAGAGGAGGCGCCATGCTCCCAGGTCCCCGCGCACGCATCGCCGTCGGAATCGCGGCCTGCGCGCTGCTCGCAGGGCCGGCCCTGGCCCTCCAGCCGCGCCAGGACGCCGGACTCCTCGAGGGACGGACCTGGGCCGAGACGGATGCCCAGCCGTCGCTCGTCTTCTACGAGGCCGGCCGGGCCGACGTCCCGTCCGAGATGGCCCGCTTCCTGGCCGAGCAGGGAGGAAGCTGGGACGTCCGCTGGGACGCGCAACGAGCGGCCGCACCTGTGTGCGGGGGTCCGGCGTGCCGCTCCTCCCCGGCCGCGGCAACCGGCTGACCCGAGCGCAGGCCGGCCTCGGTCCTGGCGACGCGGTCCGCCTCGAGGACGTGGAGCGCCTGGTCCGCGACTCATGGCGCGGTACCCCGAGATGTTCCGGATCGCTCCGCAGAGCCTGCGGCTGGACCGCGAGCGGAGCGCGCCCTCCGGGGCGCTCTGGTTCGTCGAGCTCCAGCAATTCCAGCAGGGCGTGCCTGTCGTGGGTGCGAAGGTCTACTTCCGGATCAACAACGGCAACATCGTGCAGTTCGGGGCCGACCGCATCGCGGAGGTCGGGATCAGCGTCCAGCCCGCGCTGGGCGCGTCGGAAGCGAGGAGCGTGGCCTGGACGCGCTCGGATCATCCGTCGCGGACGTCGCGGAGACTCTGGACGCCGGCCGGCTCGAGATCGATCCCGTGTTGACCCAGGGCGAGCGCGCGGGCGAGCCCTACGCCGGCCTGGCTGGCTTCGGGTACGACCACGTGCTCGTCTGGCGATCGACGGTCCGCCTGCGGAGCGATGACGCGCGATACCAGCTCACGGTGGATGCGCGCACGGGAGCGCTGCGGCGCGCGGAGGGCCTCGACCGCTTCGCGAACGCCTGGGTGTCGGGCGGGATGTACCCTTGGGACCCGCCTTTCGAAGCGCTGACGCAGTTCGCATACCTTGCTCGTCACGAACGGCACGCCAAAATTCACCGATTCGTCGGGCGGCTATGACTACACGGGTGGCGCGGCGTCGTCGAGGCTCATCGGGAAGTACGTGCGGCCGACGGACGAGTGCGGCGCCATCTTGCTCACGAACTCGACGGGCGGCACGCTCAACTTCACGACGAGCGGCGGAACCGACTGCGCCACGCCGGGAGTGGGCGGCCCTGGGAACACGCACGCCGCGCGCAACGCTGTCTACCACCTCACGCGGATCAATCGCCTGGCCAGGCACGTACCTGCCCGGCAACGCCTGGCTCGACTCGTGGGTGCCGGTGAACACGAACGTCTCCGGCGGCACGTGCAACGCCTCCTGGAACGGGACGTCGGCCTCGTTCTACCGCTCGGGCGGAGGTTGTGGGAACTCGGGTGAGATCCGGTCGATCCTGTTGCACGAGTGGGGCCACGGGCTGGACGACAACACAGGCGGCAGCTCCAGCGACCCGGCCACGAGCGAAGCGCTCGGCGACACCGTCGCCTACCTGACGACGCACGGCTCCTGCATTGGGCGGACCCTCAAGCAGGGGGTGAACTGCCCGAACTGTAATGGCTGCGACGGCGTGCGCGATGTGTCGGCCTTCGCGTTGGGCTCCGCTTCCGTGGCCAAGGCGAGCAGCGCCAAGGACGACGCCGGCATGAACTGCGACGTCTACGCCTGCAACACCGCGTTCCATGGACCGCTCGGCTACGAGGGCCACTGCGAGAGCTACATCGCGAGCACCGCCAACCGGGACCTCTTGGGGGCCTGCTCTCGCTCTACGGCGCCGACCAGGGCCAAAGCCGCATGGAGAGCATCTGGTACCCAAGCCTCGTTTCCGGCAAGAGCGCCTACCGCGTGGCAAAAGGCGGCACCAACTGCAACACCGCAGCCAGCACGGACGGATGCCTCGCCGACAACTGGTACTCCGTCTATCTGGCCGTCAACGACGACGACGGGAACCTGGCGAACGGCACGCCTGACGCCTGTCGCATCTGGCAGGGCTCTCAACGCCCACGGCATCGCGTGCGGCGCGCAGCCGAGTGTGCACCGTCAACCCACCGCCCCCGACGCCGGCTCCGACGCCGACAGCGCTGCCGACTGCCACGGCGACGCCGACACGGGACCCCGACGCCCATGCCGGCGGCGACTTCGCTCCCACTCCACCCCGACCGCTCCCGACGCGCGCTTCCGGGGACGCAGCTGATCGTAAACGGCGGCTTCGAGGGCAGCTCCATCCCGTGGATCCCTGAGCGCCAACGCGATCTGGCGCACCTGCTGCGGTGCGCACACCGGCTCCAGCTTCGTCGCCATGGAGACCGAGCTGAACGGTGGCACGACTGACGCCATGCACCAGACCGTCGCCATCCCGGCGAACGCGTTCGGGGCGCTCTCGTTCTGGATCATCGTGTCTACGGCCGAGTCGACCACCACCCTCCAGAACGACAAGCTGTTCGTGGAGGTGCGGGCACGAGCGGCGCCCTGCTGGCGACGCTCCGGGACGTTCTCCAACCTGAACGATTCCGGGCCCTGGTACAACTGGGCCTGGAGCGGCACCCGACGTCTCCGCGTTTCGCGGCCAGACGGTCCGTATACAGTTTCGGACCACGGCGACCCCACCGGCGACCCTACCGTTGATCACGGAGTTCTTCTTGGACGACGTTCAGCTGCAGTAGACCGGATTCTTGGGACGACGGCCGGAGTCCCACGCTTCCGGTCGTTCGTCTGTCCGGGCATTGTTCCGGTGCCGATCCCGCAGGGCGAGTGAACACCGCCGCCGCGTGTCTCCTCTTCGCCCTCGAGGCCTCTCGAGTGGCCTGAAGGAAGGCGCCATGCTCCCAGGTCCCCGCGCACGCGTCGCCGTCGGAATCGTGGCCTGTGCGCTGCTCGTTGGGCCGGCGCTGGCCCTCCAGCCGCGCCAGGACGCGGGACTCCTCGAGGGACGTAACTGGGCCGAGACAGACGCCCAGCCCTCGCTCGTCTTCTACAGGGCCGGCCGTGCCGACGTCCCGTCGAGATGGCCCGCTTCCTGGCCGAACAGGGGGAAGCTGGGAGGTCCGCTGGGACGCGCGCAACGAGCGGCCGCACCTGGTCAGGGCTCGGGGGTGCCGCTCCTCCCCGGCGCGCGCGCAACCGGCTGACCCGCGCGCAAGCCGGCCTCGGCCCTGGCGACGCGGTCGTTCTCGAGGGACGTGGAGCGCCTGGTCCGCGCGTTCATGGCTCGGTATCCCGAGATGTTCAGGATCGCTCGCATGAGCCTGCGGCTGGACCACGAGCGCAGCGCGCCTTCCGGAGCGCTCTGGTTCGTCGAGCTCCAGCAATTCCAGCAGGGCGTGCCGGTCGTGGGTGCAAGGTCTACTTCCGGATCAACAACGGCAACATCGTGCAGTTCGGGGCCGACCGCGTCGCGGGGTCGGGATCAGCGTCCAACCGGCCCTGGATGCCTCGAGGCGAGGAGCGCGGCCTGGACGCGCTCGGATCATCCGTCGCCCGGACGTCGCCGGAGACGCTGGACGCCGACCGGCTCCGGGATCGGGATCCCGGGGGGCTGACCGCGGGCGAGCGTCCGGGCGAGCCCCACGCCGGCCTGGCGGGGTCTCGGGTACGACCACGCGCGCTCGTCTGGCGATCGACGGTCCGCCTGCGGAGCGATGACGCAACGGTACCAGCTCACGGTGGACGCAGCGGACGGGGGCTCTGCCGCGCGCGGAAGGCCTCGAGCGCTACGCGACCGCCAAGGCTTCGAGGCGGGGGATCTACCCCTTACGACCGCATGTGGGCCACCGAGGTCGTGAAGGGGCTGGGGTTCCTCGCCGTCACTAACGGCACCCCCTGGGTACACGAACGCGGCGGGCGCCTACGGCCCCACTCCGGCGGAACCGCCAGCTCCACCATGGAACGGCAAGTACGTGCAGGTGAGCGACATTGTGCTGCGGCCCCATCTCGCTCTCGAACAGCACGTTCTGGCACGCTCGCCCAGCGGCAGCAGCGGATGGAGCGACTGCACTGACGCCGGGGGTTGGCGGAAGCGGCAACACGCACGCCGCCGCGCAATGCCTTCTACCACCTGACCAAGATCTAACCGGCCTGGCAGAAGGCACGTACCACACTGCCTGGCGGCGTACCACTGGCTCAACAGCGAAGGTGGCCGTGAACATCGGGCCTCGGCCAAGCCTGACGCTGCAGCAGGGCGTGGAACGGCGCAGCACTGGCTGACGGCATTCTCGCGTTCCGACACACTCTGCAACAACCGCGGGCGAGATCTCCTCGATCCTGTTTCCACGAGTGGGGGCACGCCCTGGACCAGAACACTGGCGGCACCTCGAGCGACCACCGGCCACCGGCGAAGCGCTCGGCGACACCTTCGCCTTCCTGCAGACGCGCGGCTCGCCTGCATCGGGCACGGCCTGGGGTATCTCTTCGCGCCAGCCCTACACGCAGTGCCCTGGGGGTGCGCGATGTCGGCGCGCAGGAATTCCACCATCGCCGGGAGCTTGTTCACCACATCACTCGAATTTCTCGCCGGCCAGTTCGACCAACCTGCAAGGTTTCCGACGAGCCGCCGTGCACGGCGTCGCCCCCGCCTGCGAAACCGGGGTTCCACGGACCGCTCACCTGGCTACGAGGCCCACTGCGAAGAGCTCGGGATCGCGAGCGGCGCCAACTGGGATCTCGCGGAGTGGTTGGTCCACGACTTCGGTATCGACCGGGCTCGGAACCGGATGGAGGGCATCTGGTACCGCAGCCTGGTGTCCGCCAAAAGGGCGCCTACCGCGTGGTGAGCGGCGGCACCAACTGCAACACCGCCGCCACCACGGACGGATGCCTGGCCGACAACTGGTATTCCGTCTACACTCAGCCGTCAACGACGACGACGGGGAACCTGGCGAACGGCACGCCAGACGCCTGCCGGATCTTTTGGCGCGCTCAAGGCGCACGGTACGCCTGCGGTGTCAGCCCGCGTGCACAGCCCCGCTTTGCCCACGCCCACACCACGCCCACGCCGCCGCGCGACGCCCACCCCGGTGGTCAGGACGCCACTCCAGCGGTCTCCGACGCCCACTCCGACGCCGTTGCCGCCCTCGATCGTGAACGGGGGCTGAGGGGCAGCCCCGCCCCTGGGTCTTCACCGGCGTGTAGCGGCGTGGGGAGAGATGGCCGGGGGCCGCGCAACACCGGATCCGGCTTCGCGATCGGCAACAACGTAATGGTCATCCCATACAGCACCACATCAGGAGCCGTGATACCAGACGGTCGCCATCCCCTGAACGCAACGGGCCTCCTGGGATTCTGGCTCAAGGTGGTGTCGGAGGAAGCGACCACGACCACCACGTACGACCAGTTGTTCGTTGGAGGTACGGAGCACGAGCGCGCGACTGCTTCGGCGACCGTCGCCGCATTCTCCAACTTTCTGGACGCCCCGCTTTGCCCCCCTCAGGCCACACAACTTCCACGCAGCTGGGCGTGTCCGCTTTCAAAGACGGCAGCTACCGTGCGATTCAATTCCGCGCGACGCGGGACGGCTCGCCATCGATACTCAATTCCGCGTGGACGACGTCGTCACGCTTTGCGGTAGACCGGTCAGGGACGACGGCCCGGCGGAAGCCACACGCTTTCCGGCCGTTCGTCTGTCCGGGCGCGCTTGTCGCCGGGGCACCGCCGGGCAGCAACCCGCGCCGCGGTCTGGCCATCTTCTCCAGTGACCATTCGCGGTGTCGCTGACGGGAGGGACCGCTGATCCCCGGCAAAAAGGGCGTGCCCCTGGGCGGGGAGGCCGGGGAAACTCGGGATCGCGCTCCGTCGCCGGTCCGGCGGCGATCCAGCTCGGAGGCGCTCCAGCCGAGGACATCCGGACGGCAGCCGGCCGCCGCTTCGGCCCGGCGGTCACTCGAGAACCGCGCCGTCCTCGTGATCTACGACGCCGAGGCGGCTCGAGGGGCCGCCGCGCCGCGAGGCGGCGCCGCGGTTCCTCAGCGACCACCGGGGCGGTGGGAAGTCCGCTGGGACACGCGGCACGGCGAACGGCCGCATCTCGTCAGGAGTCGGGGGTGCCGCTGGTCCGGGCCGCGGGGACACGCTGACGCCGCGACGCAGGTCAGGCTCCCTCCGGGCGGGGAGCTCCGTCCGGCACTGGAGGACATCTATGAGCGGCTGGTGCGCGGCTTCATGGCGCGCTATCCCGGGAATGTTTCGCGTATTGGCGCCGGAGCCTGCGCCTGGACCGGAGCCGCAGCGCCGCGTACGGGACCGGAGGACCGCGGCTTACGGTTCGATGGAGCTCAGCAGTGCCAGCGGGAGCGTGCCGGTCCTGGGCGCGAAAGTGTTTTTCCGCGTCAACGGCGGCAACGTGGTGCCAGTTCGGCGCCGACCGCATCGCGGACGTCGGCATCGGCGTCAACCGGCGCGCTGGACGCGCGCGAGCGCGCGCGATGCAGCGTGGGCTCGATGCGATTGAAGGCGCCTTTCATCGTCTCGGACGTCGCGCGGAGACGCTGGACGCCGGTGCGCTCCGCCCAGGGTCACTGCCCATCCCTGACGGACACGGGGAGCAGCCGAGGAGGCCTACGCCGGGGCTGGCCGGCTTCGGGTGCGACCACCTGCTGGGCTGGCAATCGGCGATCCCCGGCGCCGGAGCGACGGCGCAACCTACGCCCCTGACGGTGGACGCCCACACGGAGTGCGCTCCTGCGCGCCACGGGGACGTCGACCGCTCACGTGGACGCGAAGGTGACCGGCGGTATCACCCGGTCACGAACTCGGATGCGGAGGTCGTGAAGGGACTCCGCCGCGTTGCCGTCAAGAGCGGGCCCACGAAATACACTGAAGCGCGTCGGGTCTGTGCGACTTCCCACGCCCGAGCGGCTCCGCGGCTAAGGCAGTCCACCTCAACCGGCGGGCGTGCACGTCCAGGTCGTCGACGGGTGCGGAGCGATCTCGGCTCTCGAACCCATCGGCGGTACGACTCGCGTTCCTGGGTCAAGCAGGTGGCGCCGACTGCGCGAAACGCCTGGCGTGGAGCGGCGCCGGCAACGCGCGCATTGCGGCGCGCGACGCGTTCTACCATCTGGCTTGAAGCTCAACCGGAGGGCGAGCGCTATCCATGCGGGACGACCGCGTGAAACCAGAAACCGAGCTACGGTCAGCCGAACCACGAAGCGCGGCGGGCACCTGCAACGCGGTCTGGAACGGCACGACCTGGCCACGTTCCACCGCGCGGGGGAGGCTGCACGGGCGCCGGCAGAGATCTCGTCGATCCTGTTCCACGGAGAGTGGGGCCACGGGCTCGACGACCCGGCAACACCGGAGGCCCCTCCAGCGACGGGGGCACTGGGTGAGGCGGTGGGCGACACCTTCGCGTTCCTGCGGGCGCTTGGGACGGCCGCATCAGCCGCAACCTGACGCCGGGCGTCGACTGCTACAACTTTGCCAGGCCTGCACTGGGGTGCGCGACGTGGCCGACTTCAGCACCTCGGGCCCCGCGATGAGTCAGCCAAGGCCGGCACCGCCAAAGACATGGCGCGGGCATGGACTGCGGCCGCTTCAGCCTGCAACGGGCCGTTCCATGGGCCGCTCTGGCTACAGAGAGCCACTGCGAGAGCTACATCACTCACGACAGCGGCTCAACTGGGACACTCGCGCGGTCGCTGTGGTCGGGACCTACGGCACGGATTCCGGGTGGGGGTCCACACATGGAGACCCTCCCTGGTTTGCATCGCTGGCCTCACCGCCGGCAAGAGCGCCTGCCGCGTGGCGAGGGCGGTGGCACGGAGCAGCACGAAGCACTGGCCGCTCCACCACTGGACGGGTGCGCTGGCCGGCCGGCTGGTACTCGGTCGACCCGGCCTGGTCACAGCGGCGACACGGCGGGAACCTCGCGCGAACTGGCACACCCGACGCATGTCGCATGCTGGGCCGCTTTCAGCGCGCACACGGCATCGCGATGCGGCGCCCCGACCGCCCGCCACAGGCCCGGGTACCGGCTGGCCCGACGCCCGCGCCGGCGCCGACAGCGCTGCCGAACCGCTACGCCCGACGCCGACGCCGGCACCGATTGCCGACCGCTACGCCGACGCCGATCACGGCTTGCGGCAGCACGAGCGTATCAGGCTTCCTGTCGTTCGGCGGGGACCTCGATTTTTGGCCCGGCTCATCGGGCTACACGTCGGCCGCGGGAACGCAGGTCAGGATGCTGCACGGCACATCCCTCTCTGGGCCCGACTTCGATCTCTACCCCTTTGCCGGTCGACTGGACGGAGGAGCGACCTGGTCGAGGCGTCGCCCGGTCCATCGGGTGACCGACGACGACGAGTTCATTACCCTATTCCGGCATAGCCGCCAGTTACCGCTGGCGCGTCTACTCTGGAGCAGCTCAGGGAACTATGCGTTGTTGCACTACCACAGCCATCCCTAGCGTCGAGGACGCCTTCGGGGTCGGCCCGACAGCACGTCACCGCCTCGAGGGCGAGGCGGTCGGCGAGCGGGCGCGGCAGGCCGGCGTCGAGGATCTTGCTGCTGCGCCTGCTCCACGCTTGTAGGGCACGCGGTGGATCGTGACGCTGCGGGTGTCGCTGTCGAAGATCGCGAACGAGGCGAGCGGGTTGCCGTCGCGCGGCTGGCCGATCGAGCCGGGGTTGATCGAGGTAGCGCACGCCCGGCTCGAGCCGGAAGCGGAACGACGCGGCGCGACGGTGAGCACGGTCGTGATCGCGTCGGGCGAGAGGCGCGAAGATGCACGGGGAAGTGCGAGTGCCCGAAGAAGCAGATCGGGAACGTCGGTGTGGCGGAAGCACGTTCAGCGCCTCGATCTCGCCGAAGATGTAGGCGTCCTCGTCGATCGGGCGTGCCGTGGGCAGATCGCGAACGCGCCGTCGACGACCACGGGGCCCTCGGGCAGCGACTGCAGCCAGCTGCAGGTTCGAGCGGCGTGAGCTTCTCGCGCGTCCACATCGCGGCCTCGCAGCGCGATGCGGTTGAACAGCTCGCCGTCCTCGAGGCCCGAGCAGACCTTGTCGTGGTTGCCGCGGATCGCCACCAGCGGCCGCAGCTGGCGCAGCATGTCCACCGCCTGGTTCGGGTTGGCGCCGTAGCCGACGAGGTCGCCGAGGAAGACCGCCTTGTCCCAGCGCTTGCGCTTGACGAACGGGCAGGACGGCGGCGAGCGCCTCGCGGTTGGAGTGGATGTCCGAGAGGATGAGGTACTTCATCGATTCGGTCGTCCTCCGCGCAGCGCGCGGCCGCGCGACCGCGCGCGCGACAGACGCCCGGTACGCTCGACGACGTCGCGCCACCGCGGCCGAGCGCCTCGGACGCGTCGACCGTGCAGGTCGGCCTGGCGGTAGGAGGCTCCCGCTCGGCGAGCAGCGCGGCGATTGTCTCACGATCCGACGGCAAGCGGTCGACTGCCGTCGAGCGGACCACGCGCGCAGGATCGTGTCGAGAGTCGCACGCGGCAGCCAGACCGTGGCGCCTGCGGACGCAAGACCTCCCGCGTGGCTCGGCTGTCGCGAAGGCGCCGCCTCCCGCCGCCACGACGTGCCGCCTGGCGACGTCGCGTCGGCGGCCACGCGCCGCTCCTGCTCGCCGGAAGAAGCGCCTCGCCGCGCGTCGCGGAAGAGCTCGGCGACGGTGCAGCGCCGGTCGCGCTCCTCGATCCGCGCGTCGAGGTCCACGGAACCGTCCAGCCGAGGCGGGCGCGCCAGCGGCCGCGCCGACGGTGCTCTTGCCGCGCGCCCATGAAGCCGACCAGCACGATGCGGGTCAGCCCGGCGCTCCGGCGCCGCCGCGCTCGCGAGGAGCGCGTAGAACTCCGGGAAGGAGACGACGCGCACTCGCGCGCGTCCTCGATGCGCGGTCTCGCCCGTCGGCAGCCAGGCGCGGCCACCGCACAGCGCCATCGCGATGCGGTGGTCGCCCGCGAGTCCACGAGCGCGCCGTGCAGCGGGCGGCCCGCCCTCGATGGCACGAAGCCGTCGGGCCGCTCCTCGATGCGGGCGCCCATCGCGCGCAGGCCCTCGGCGAGGGCGGCGATGCGGTCGCTCTCCTTGATGCGCAGCTCGCGCGGCGCCGGAGACGATGGCGGACCCGTCCGCCTGCGTCGCGGCCGCGGCCAGCGCGGGCACCTCGTCGATGAGGCGCGGGCACCACGGACGCGCGGGCACCTCGACGCCGTGCGAGCGGGACGACGCGCGCCTCGATCCAGCCCATGGGCTCCGGACTCCGCGACGTCGATCCCGAGTCTCGATGTCGGCGCCCATCGCGCGCAGCGACGTCGAGGAACGCGGTGCGGCGCGGGTTCAGCAGCACGCCGTCGATGCGCACGTGCGAGTCGGGACGGACGAGCGCCGCGACCACCAGGAAGGCCGCGCTGGACACGTCGCCCGGCGCGGTCCATCGAGAGCGCGCGCAGCTCGCTCCGGCCGCGCACCGAGACCGCGGTGCCCGTCGCGCTCCGAGCGCGCACGCCGAAGGCGGGCAGCAGGCGCTCGGTGTGGTCGCGGCTGCGGGTCGGGCTCGTGCACGGTGGTCGACCCATCGGCCTGCAGGCCCGGCCAGCAGGATCGCCGGTCTTGACCTGCGCGCTCGGCGACGGGCAGGTCCCAGGCGATGCCCTTGAGCGCCGCCGCCGTCGGATGCGTCAGCGGCAGCGCGGCCCGTCGGTCGTCTCGCACCTGCGCGCCCATCGCCCGCAGCGGCTCCGCGACGCGCTCCATCGGCCGCCGGCGCAGGCGACGCGTCGCCGGTCAGCGTGGACGCGAAGGGCCGTCCCGCCAGCACGCCCGCGCAGCATGCGCAGCGTCGATCCCGAGTTGCCGGCCGGCAGCGGGCCCCGGGGCGGCGCCAGCCTCCGGGCCACGCCCCGGACGACGACGTCGGCCCCGTCGCGCGAGCACGTCCACGCCCAGGAGGCGTCAGGCAGCGCAGGGTGGACGCGCAGTCGGCGGCGGACGGAGAAGTTGCCGATGCGGGTCTCGCCCTGGGCCAGCGCGCCCAGGATGGCGAGACGGTGGCAGACGGACTTGTCGCCGGCGAGACGGAAGCGGCCGCGAAAGCTGGGGACACGCTGCGAGGCGCAGCAGGCGCGGCGATGGTACCATTCCGGCAAGCCTCCGAGGGCCTCCAACCCCTGATGACGAGCGCCGCCGCCGCGCCGGTGAGGCTGGACATCGCCAGCCGACTGGACATGCTCGACGATGGTGCAGACCGTGCTCTCCCACCTCGCCGGCGTCGTCGGGTTCGACGAGGAATCCATCCACTACATGACGGTCGCGCGTGCGCGAGTCGGTGGTGAACGCCGATCACGGCACGGAAACAGGGCGACGAGCAGCGCCGGGTGGTCGTCGAGTTCGAGATCGGGCGACCGCACGCTCGAGGTCGGGGTCAGGACCAGGGCCGCGGATTCGATCCCTCGATGGTGCCCGATCCGGTGGCCGAGGAGAACCTGCTCAAGGCCGGACGGGCGCGGGATCTTCTTCATGCGGTCGTTCATGGACGTCGTCGGAGTACTCGTTCCCGCCTGGCCGGCGGCACCGTCGTCCGGATGGTGAAGGCGTCGCCCTAGGCGCACGGCGACGCTGACGAGCGCGTCTGCAGCGCGGGCCCGGCGCGCCAGCAGCGTGACCGCGAGAGTGCCGGTCACGCTCCAGCAGGCGCTGTTCCTCCGGACCGCCAGCACCAGCTACCGGGCCCGTGGCGGCCGCGGCCACGATCGCGTCGCGGCTCTCGACCTCGCGCACCTTGCCGTCGTTGTAGAAGTAGCCCGCCATCCACGCCGTGCGCCAGGCGTTCCAGACCAGGACCTCGCGACCGTTCGTGCGGGGACGAAGAGACGCGCGCGCCGGACTCGCGCGCGCGAGCAGCGGCGGCGCGACCATCGGCGAGGAGCAGCGTGCCCGGCGGCGCCGTGCGCAGGATGCGCAGGGCCCGCGTCGCATCCCCCGATCGTGCGCGAGGGCGAGGAACGCCACCAGCAGCGCTCCAGCCGCCCAGCGGCACCAGACCCGCCATTGGAGCTCGCCCTAGCTGCCTGCAGGACCAGCAGGGACGCCGCCACCAGGAGCCCGCGCGCGCGAGGCCCGTCAGCGCCGCGACGCGCCCCGACACGCCGGCGCCCTCCCGTGTCGCACTCGTCCGCCCGTCGGCCCGCGAGGATCGCGAGCGGCGGCAGGCAGGGCAGGATGTAGCCCGGCAGCTTCGAGCCGGCCGTCGAGAAGAGAGCACGAGCAGGGCCACCAGCGCACAGCGGGATCAGCAGGTCCGCGCGCGAGGCTCGCGGCCGCACGCGCGCGAGCGCCGGCGCCACGAGGCCGGACCACGGGAAGAAGCCCAGCAGCAAGACGGGCGGACGTAGTAGTAGAACGGCCCGGGGTGGCGATGGATCGTGGACGTGAAGCGCTGGAGGTTGTGGTTCGAGGAGGAAGATGTCCACGAACGCCCGGCCGTTCTCGCGCCAGGCCGATCGCGTACCAGGGCGGCGCGACCAGCGCGGCCGCGAGAGCACGCGCCCGGCGAGAGGACGGGCGCCAGGCGCCGCGATCGCGCGCCAGCCGGCAGGTAGGCGCCGGTCACCAGGATGGGCAGCAGCAGGCCGAGCGGGCCCTTCGCCGAGGCATGGCCAGGCCGATGAACGCTCCCGCGACCGGGACGGCCAGCCGGCCCGCGATGCCCAGCAGGCGCAGCGCGATCAGGCCTTGCGCCACCGTGACGCACGCGGCCAGCGGCATGTCCATGCTGGCGGCGCGTCCGTAGGCGAACGGCAGGCACGCTCAGCCCGAGGACGAAGCCCGCGTGCAGTCCCGCGCCGGCGCCGAAGAGCGCGCGCCCACGAGCGCGGTCGCGCCCACGACGCCAGGAGCGTCGCCAGCGACCGCGGGCAGGCGCGCCGCCGCCTCGCGTTCTCGCCCAGCGCGCGCGGAACGCACGCCGCCGCCAGCCAGTAGTAGAGCGGCGGCTTCTCCAGCCAGGGCTCGCCCTGCAGGGTCGGCGTGACCCACTCGCCCGCCCGCTGCATCTCCACCGGCCACGCGCGGCGTATCGGGGCTCGTCGGGCCCGAGCAGCGGCACCGCGCCGAGGCGCAGAGAGCAGCAGCGGCGGCCACCAGGGCGAGCAGGAGCGCGGCGCCGCGCGGTGGCAGCGCGCTGGACGAGGCTCGAAGGGGCGCCGCGGGCGCCGGCTCGCTCCCGAACAGGATGCTTTGGCTCACGTGAGCGTGCATCCTACAATCGCGGCCTCGGGAAGGAGAAGCGGGTGAGCTGGAAGTACCTGGCGGTGCGCCAGCGGAGGCGGCCCTGCGCGCGGGCGCGCTGCAGCAAGCGAGCGCTACGGCAAGGAGTTCGAGGTCCACCACAAGGGCGAGATCGACCTGGTGACCGAGGTGGACCGGGCCTGCGAGGCCGTCATCCTCGAGACGCTGCGCTCCTACTTTCCCGACCACGACGTCGTGACCGAGGAGACAGTGCTGGCGCGGACCGGGTCGCGCTTCCTCTGGTTCGTGGATCCGCTGGACGGCACCGCCAACTTCGCGCCACGGCTACCCGCTTCTTCTGCGCCTCGATCGCGCTGGCGATGGATGGCCGGCGTGGTCGCGGGCGCGGTGCTACGACCCGTTGAAGGACGAGCTGTTCACGGCCGAGCGCGGCGCCGGCGCCCACCTGAACGGCAGCGCGCCTGCGGGTCACGCAGACGGCCGACCTGCTGCGCGCGCTGCTCGATCACCGGCTTCCCCTACGACCTGCGCGACGACCTGGAGGACGAAGCTGCGCCTGTTCAACCGCTTCATGGGCCGAGGCGCGCGCGCGATCCGCCGCGACGGCGCGGCGGCGCTCGACCTCTGCTGCGCGCGCGCGGGCCGCATCGGACGGCTTCTGGGAGGGGCGCTCCAGCCCTGGGACGTGATGGCGGGCATCACTCTTCGTCGAGGAAGCGGGCGGCCGAGGCCACACGCGGTTCGTACCGGGACGCCGGTCGGCCTCGGCGCCGACAGACTCATCGCGGCCGGCGGGACTCTACCCGTTGATGATCGAGGTGCTCGGCCGTTCGTGACGGGCCACGTGCCGGAGTGGCGGAACTGGCAGACGCAAAGGGACTTAAAATCCCGTGTCCCACAAGGGGCGATATGGGTTTCGACCCCCTCCGGCTGCCAGTCGAATCGGCGGGCACGAGGCCGAGCCTTCCGCGCCCGCCCTGGACCGCCTAGTGGGCCAACGGCCGGAACGTGGCCCGGGCACCCATGTCGGCGACGCGGCGGCCCTGTTCGATCCCCGCCGTCTTGTCGAACGACCAGTGGATGCCGAGGTAGATGCGGCTCTGGCCGTTCTCTTCCTCGGCCTGCGACAGCGACGTGAAGCGTGCGCGGGCAGAGCGGCCGCACGTCGCCGTCGTTGCCGACGCGTCTCGCCGTTGAACTCGTCGGAGACGAACGTGAACGCGATGTCGTCGCGTGCCGTAGAAGCTGCCGCAGCGTCTCGAAGAGCGCGCCGCCGAAGCCGGCGTGGCCCGACGGGTAGGCGGGAAGGGCGGCGTGAAGTTCGGCCCGGTCAGGTTGCTGGCCGGCGCGCCGAGCGGCGAGAAGTCGGATCGCCAGCGTCGCGGCGTTGCCGTCGCCGAGACCGCGTCGGCCCGGTGCCCGCGTCGGACTCGCGGATGCCCGTGACCGGGCGCCAGAACTCGTAGTAGTACTTCGACTCCCAGATCGCGATGCCCGCGTCGGCCATCGCCACGTTGACGAGCGCGAGCAGCCGGGCCAGTCTGACAGACGTCGAGCGCGCGTCTGCTCGGCGATCTGCATCGTGATCTGGTTGTAGAGCCGCGGCGGCGCGCACAGGCTCGGCGTGCCGTCGTACGCCCAGTAGATGCCGATCTGGGTCTGCTCCGTCGGTGCGCGTCGGTCGGCGTCGCGATCGCCGTCGCCGCCGAGGCGCTTCACCTCGTCGAAGGCCGTCGCGTAGGCGCGCGCTGCGTCATCGCAGGGCGGCGGCCGCGCGGAACTGGGCGGAGCGACGCCAGCACGGACTGGCCTCACCTCGCCCCAGTGATGCGCCGAGCGCGACCGGCGACTGGCTGATCGGGTCCTGGCGCCAGACGCCCGGTTCCAGGCCGGGACGTAGTCGGTGCCCATCTAGCGGCTCCGCATGGGCCGAGCCGTCGTTCGCCCGCAAGGCCAGGATGGCCACCGCGGCGCGATGCCTGGCGAGGATTCGCCTTCGCGCCTTCGCGGCGACGGTGCCCGGCGCGTCGAGCGAGGTCCGTGACCAGCAGGTGATGGAACGCAAGCGCCTGCGAGGGAAGAGCGGCGACCAGCGTGTCGTGGGCCGACCTGGGCGATCGCGGTGTCCACCGACGCCCCGGCAGCGCGTTGGGGACGTTCGTGTAGCGGCCGGAAGCCCCGCGCACGGAGGCGACCGCGTCCGCGATGGCGATGTGGACGATCGCGATCGCGCGCAGGCTGGAGCGGCCGGGCCCCAGCTGGCTCGCCGAACATCCGGTGCTCGCCAGGGGCACCGGCGTGTGATCGAGGCCGCTGGAGTCGATCGCGACCTGGTTCCAGTGGCGCAGCCGGTCGGCCGCGTCCACGGCGTGAAGAAGGCTCGCGGGCGGCGCGAGCGGCGCCGTGACTTCGCGGTTGGACCCAGATAGTCTGGGCCTTCTGCGGCAGGTCGGCCGCCCGGGCGAGGCACGGCGGTCATCACGGCACACAGGGCGGCAAGGGACCCCGCGCTCCAGTCTTAATGGTCCTGATCCGTGACGTCTGGTTCTCCCCTGGCGCGTTGTGGCGCTTCTCGACTTCTGCTTGATGATCCGCAACCGCGCGCCTGGCGAGCATCGCCGGGGCGTCGGCCAGAGGCCAACCGCGGGCCTCCGCCGCGTGGACGCGTGCGACGAGTGGGCCAGGAGGGGAGGGATGGAGCGCCGAGGCGACTCTCAGTCCAGGGACGGCTCCGGCCGCCTCAGGTGCCAGGAGACGTACGCTTCGCGACGGCCTGGTCGGAAAAGCGGCTCGAGGCAGTGTTCGATCGGTCAGACCGACCGACCGGTCGGCGGATCGATAGACGTGTATACTTGACACCGGGACTTGACCTCGATCGCGGGGGCCGCGCTCCTCCTCCCTCGACGTGTCGTCGGGGTTGCTGCATCGTATTTACGCTGCTTCGCCTGCTGATCGTCGGGGCTCCGAAACCCGGGCGGATGCTCTCCCGCGAGGAGCTCCGGCGCAGCGGGTACGTCCCCGAGGGACCCCGAGTCCAGGACGAGGCCGGGCTGCGCGAGGCGCTCGCCGCCGGCCGGTAAGCCTGGCTGAAGGCGCCCGCGGGCAGCGGGAGCTCACGCTGGCCGGCAGGTCGACCAGCAACCAGTGGAAGAAGTCGACCCGCGGCAGGTCGGCCGGGACTTCGCGGCCGGTCTGGTTGACGTCGTCGCCGCGGCTCGGGCACGTCGAAGTCGTGGCAGATCAGGGCGAGCGAGCGCGTGCCGGCCGGCAGATCGCTCCAGGCCAGGTGCGGGCTGACGTTGTCGGCAAGCTCACGCCGCTCGGGCGTGTCGAGGCGACCGGCGCGCATGGCGCACCGGAATCCGCTCGCCGTTTGCCCAGCTGTCGCTCCACAGCTTCATCAGACCCCCCAGACGATGTCGGCCTTCTCGGCCAACGCCCGCTTCATCATCTCGAGCATCAGCCGGGCGCGCTGCGCAGGCTGACTACCGCGCGCGCTTCAAGCTCTGTCTTCGTCCGGCCTCGTACGTCCCGGGCGTGCTCGCGCCGTCGGCGGCCACCGCCGCGCTCGATCGCCTGGATCGCCGCCGGCATCGCCGCCGCCTCGATGATCCCCTGCGCCGACGGCTCGCGGCCGATGATGCGCAGCAGGTCGATCGCCCACCGGCCCCATCATGATGAGATCGGCATCGGCCCGCGGATCGGAATACGTAGTGCATTGTGCGTGCTACGCCCCGGACCTAGGTACGATGTAGCCGCGGTTGAACGGAAACGCCGATTGTGCGCCGCGCATCGGCCCCGATCGCCAGGTCGCCGGTGGCGCCGCGCGCACGAGCATCTGGTGCAGCGAGATCCAGCCGCGCTCGAACGCCATCGCGCTGCCGGCGAGGTACAGCGCGGTAGGCGCGGCACCACGCGTCTCGGCGGTGACGCTGCGCGCCGCGCGCGAGCTGCGCCTCGAGCGCAGTCGCTCCAGGCCCACAGCGTGCGCGCGTAGTGCGGGCGCAGGTTCTCGACGTCGACCGCCTCGAGCCCCGCCTCGCTCGGTCGCCTCGAGCACCCTGGAGACGTGCAGCAGCTCGCCGCCCGGGAAGATGTAGCGCTCGATGAAGTCGCCCATGCCGGCGCCGAGCTGATGGTTGCGCGTGCCGCCGGCCGTGATGCCGTGGTTCATCAGCAGGCCGCCCGGCTTGAGCAGGCGGTGGATCTTGGCGAAGTAGGCCGGCAGCTGGGCGCGGCCGACGTGCTCGAACATGCCGACCGAGGCGATCTTGTCGAACGGCTCGTCCTCGGGCAGCTCGCGGTAGTCGAGCAGGTCCATCGCGCACCCGGCCGCGCAGGCCGCGCTCCTCGATCAGCCGGTTGACGTAGCGCATGCTGGTTGCTGGCTGAGCGTGATGCCGTGGCGCCTGCACGCCGTAGTTCTCGGCCGCCCACAGCAGCAAGGCCGCCCCAGCCGGCGCCGATGTCAGGAAGCGCTCGCCCGCGCTGCAGCATCAGCTTCCTGCAGATGTGGTCGAGCTTGGCTTCCTGCGCCTGCGCCAGAGCCATGCCGGCGTCGCGGTAGTAGGCGCAGGAATAGAGCCGCTGCGGGTCGAGCCAGAGGTCGTAGAAGTCGTCCGAGACGTCGTAGTGGAACTGGATCTGCTGCGGCGTCGACCTCCGGCGCGGTGCCGCGCCTTGGAGCGCGCCAGCGCGAACGAGCTGCTGCCAGCCAGCCGACCGGCGGCGCCGCCGCCACCAGTCGACCTCGGGTCGGATCGCCGCGCCATCAGCTCGGCGGCCAGCGCCATCACGTCGCGCATGCTGCCGTCGATGTCGATCCGGCCTTCGACGTAGTCCTCGCCGACCTTGCCGATCCGCCCGGTCACCGGGTGGGTGACGGCCGAAGGTCGTTCATCCGCACGGTGACGGCGGCGTCCTTCGACCGATGCGTCGGCCTCCGGGCAGCTACCACTCGCCAGCGGCGGCGTCGAGGCGCTCGAGTCGTTGTTCGAGGCGGCGGTTCCGGCAATCGCTGACATGGTGTCCCTTCGCTTCGTAGACCGGAGTTTACGAAGCCCCGCGGCCCGCCGCCGCGAGCAGAACCTGCCTGCCGTGGAGGCATATCCGGCCGTTCCCGGAAGCTGAAGGCCCGGCCGATGGGCACCCCGCGGCTGCATTGCGGCGCGGTCGTGCGCTCGATCAGCCGGCCCGAGCGCAGCCGAACCGGTCGGTCGCCTCGAGCATCGTCTCGGCATCGATCTCGAGCCAGCCGGACCATGTAGTCGCGCGGCTCGGCACCTGCAGCCGCATCCAGTCAGACACCTCGTCGTCGGCGCGCAGCAGCAGCATCTCGATCGGGCAGCTCACCGGGGCGGAAAAGCGCCGGTTGAAGTGGCTGATGTGGCCGGCGGGTCGGTCACCAGAACGCCGTCGCTGACCGACTCGGCGTCGCCTGCAGCTCCGCCTTGACGACGTCGGCGCTGCGTCCGGCCTCGAACTCGGCGCTCCGGTCGAGCAGCGCCAGGACGTAGAGGACGGTGCCCGGCGCGGGCTCGATCCAGCTCACCCGCCGCGTCACCGGCACGGGGATGCCGCCGGGGCGGGCGACGAACGAATCAGGAGACGATGCAGGCGCTGGTGTTCGCGGCGACCTCGCGCCAGAAGCACTCGTCCTCGAGGCGTGGCGGCCGCGAGCTCGTGCATGTCGCGGCCGACCAGATCGGCCGGCGGCACTGCCGAAGAGCAGCCAGCCGGCCGGGCTGTTGGCGGCGACGATGCGCAGCCCTCCGGGCTCGATCAGGCAGATCGCCTCCAGCATCCGACTCGATCAGGTGCGGCCAGGTGCGCCGCGCCGCGTCGGCGACGCTGAACCGGTCGACC
>ERZ1370068.5939-contig-4943_pt1 | contig 59921 bp, 63 predicted proteins | sample MGYA00561227_ERZ1370068 | MGnify/ENA primary metagenome ERZ1370068 (study PRJEB38410, sample SAMEA6850437) | metagenome | study: Metagenomic assessment of the ecological functions of the soil: analysis of the soil microbiota associated with the... | reverse complement strand
TTGTACTTCGTTCAGTTACGTATTGCTCTTCCCCGGCCATGTCAGTGCCGCCGCTGGGCGACTCTACGCCGCGCGCCAGAGACCGCGGCCCGTCGCCAGTTGAAGAAATCGGGGTACGCGGCTGCAGTAGCGCCGGTAGGGCTCGCCGTAGGCCGCCTCTGAGCCACGGCTCCTCGGCCAACACCATCAGGAGCGTAGACGGCCATCATGGCCGCGCAAAGCACGTAGGTCGGCGCACTGTCGGCGGCGAACGCGAGGCAGCCGTAGACAACGATGAGCATCGCGTTCTGCGGATTGCGGGTCCAGCGATAGATCCCGCCGGTGACCAGTCCGTCCTGCGCGCCGTAGCTGTTGTCCCTGCCCAGCACCCGGAACGAATAGATGAAGAGCGCAATCGACGCCGCGAGCAGCGCGAAGGCGACAAGCCGCAGACCACGCAGGAAGGCCGAGGAAGTTCGTCGCGGTCTGCCATGGCCACGGCGAAGCAGAGCACATTGAGCGAGCGGAACAGCGGCCAGAATACGTAGCTCTGCCAGCTACCCGAGCCCGGCGTCGGCCAGATGCGGAACGGCCGGAACAACAGCGTCAGCACGAGCAGGCCCAGCAGCGCTGCCGCTACCACCGCTCCGATCGTGAACAACACGGTCGTCATGCCGATCCTCTCCGGCCGTTTGGCGTCCGTCTCCAGTCTAGACCGGAGCGGCGTGCATGGCGGTACGGCACCGCACGGCTGCAAGCAAGAGATTGTGTCGATTGCCGACAAGCGTGCGAACATTCGCTAGGCGTCACCTGGGAGGCCTTGGCCCGTGATCTACGAGTTTCGCACCTACACCTTGCACCCGCGCACGCTCCCGAATTTCTAAAGCGCTGGACCGACGCGCTCGAGCCGCGCCTAAAGCTCTCCCCCTCGCCGCCTTCTGGTACACCGAGATCGGCCCGCTCAATCAGGTCATCCACGTCTGGCCCTACGAGAATGTGCTGGAGCGCTCCAAGATCCCGCGCCGAGGCCATCAAGCGCGGCATCTGGCCACCCAAGACCTCGGAGCTCATCGCCGAGATGAAGTCGAGAGATATTCGAGCCGCTGCCCTATTCGCCCCCACTCGCCCCCTCAACCAGGGGCCCTTATTTCGAGATGCGCACCTATGTAGCGAAAGCCCGGCGGCATTCCCGGCATGGCCCAGCTCTGGGGCGAGTACCTGCCTGGCCGCATCAAGCTCTCGCCGCTGACGGGCGTCTTCACCTCCGACATCGGCGGGCTCAATCAGTGGATGCACATCTGGGCCTACAAGAGCCTCGACGAGCGCATGGCCGTGCGGAAGAAGGCAACGGCAGGACGGCCTCTGGCCCCCGCCGGGCGACAGCCCGGTTCTCAAGCAGGAGACGAAGATCCTGCTGGCGGCACCGTTCTCGCCGATCAAGTAGGCCGTCGGCAACGATTGCCGATCCCAGCGGGGTGCGCTGTCCCCGCTCGGGCGCTGAACGGTGCTCTGTTTCACGTGAGACAATTTGTGCGCCGGCGGCTTTGCCGTGGGTGACGTCCTAGGTGCGTGGCTCCCAGGACGTGAAGTGGACTGCGGCGGCGGTTGCCAGCCACGCAGACCGCCTGTCGACTGCCGCTGGCAGCAGGAGCACAGCAGCGCGTCAAACGGGTTGCCGTCGTCATTTCCCAGCCTGCCAGCCGCCGCCGGCTCAACCAGCGCCAGACGGACGCAGTGGCGGCCAGCCGGCCCACAGAAGCTGCGCGCCGGCTCACCGCAGAGGAGAAATAGAGCACGAGGCCCAGCCCGACGAAGCAAACGCCGGTCCGGCCAGGCGCAGATAGGATCGGCGGCGGCAAGCACGGCGGGATCGCGTGGTGAAGAGCCCGGACCACGCGCGGCACCGATCGACGACAAGCGAGGCCGATCAGGCCGAGCGCACAGGCCGCACAGGCCGCGCCCGTCCAGGCCGCGCGCCGCGCGCGGGCCACGTCGCGGGCGCCGATCGCCATGCCCACCATCGGCACGCTGGCGACGCCGACGGCGAAGGCGATCGGGACCAGCAGGAACTCCAGGCGCGCGCGCCGATGCCGTAGCCGGCCAGCGCCTCGGTGCCGAAGCGCGCGACCAGCGCCGGTCAGGATCAGCACCGTCAGCACCGATCTGCAGCGGCGAGAAGGACGCCAGCGCGCCGACCTTGCAGGATGTCGAAGAACATCTCGCGCGCTGAGCGCACGCCGCGCAAGCGCAGGCGTGATCGCGCGCCCGGCCGGAGCGCAGGAACCACGAGCAGCGCACAGCGCGCCGGCAGCGAGCCGATCACCAGGCCGCGAGGCGACGCCGGCGAGGCCGAAGCGCGGGATCGGCCCGATGCCCGAGCCCAGCGCCGCCGCGCACCGATCTGCAGCGCCGAGGCCGCGAGCAGCGTCGAGCGAGGGCACCCGCATGTTGCCGGTGCCGCGCACGATCGGAGGCCAGCGTGTTGACGAGCCAGATCGGCGATCGCGCCCGTCAGCGCCACGCCGGCGTAGACGAGCGCCTGCTCGAGCACCGCGCCGCGGCCGCCGAGCGCGCGGAAGATGACCGCGCCGAACGCCACGAACAGCAGCGAGAAGGCCGAGTCCGGCGGCGGCGCCGATGGCGAGCGGCGTGCAGGGCCAGTGCCGCGGCGCGCGCCTCGTCGCCGGAGCCCAGCGCCCGGCTGATCGCCGAGGACACGCCGCCGCCCATCGCGCCGGCCGACAGCATCTGCATCAGCATGACCATCGGGAAGACCAGGGCGATGGCGGCAAGCTCGCGTGGTGCCGAGGATGCCGACGTAGACGGTCTCGGCGATCGCCACCGCGGCGATCACCAGCATGGCCGCCAGGTTGGGCAGCGTCAGCCGCAACGAGCGTCGGCAGGATTGGCGCGGCTCAGCAGCGGGTTGGCGGTCTGGGCCGCATGGCCTGCGCGCTGCGATCGCCTGGGTCATGCCGTGACATCCGTCAGGTCCTGCGGCAAACACTCCACTGCATCGAGCCGGTGTTGCAATCTAGCGTATTCGTGGAAAGTCACTTGTCAATATGATAGTCGACTTGATCAACTAAAGCGGCACGGTTACATTTGCGCGATGACGACCGGATACGGCCAAGCGCTGTCCAGTGGCGCGGGCGCTCGACGTGATCGGCGAGAAGTGGTCGCTGCTGATCCTGCGCGACCTCACGCGCAAGGGCCCGCTGCGCTTCCAGGAGCTGGAGGCAGGGTCTGCCCGGCGTGGCGCCGAACACGCTGTCCGCCCGCCTCAAGGCGCTGGAGGCGCAGGGCGTGATCGCCACCGCGGCTCTATGAGCAGCACCCGCCGCGCTACGAGTATTTCCTGACCGACAAGGGCAAGGCGCTTGGCCCCGTGCTGAAGGCGCTCTATGCATGGGGCGAGCGCTACGGCTGAGTCACGTCGGTCGCGATGCGGCGAGCGCGACGAGATGATCGAGGCGGCCATCGTCGGCCTGGGCTGGTGGGGCACGCACGATCCACGCGCGAGCTTGCCTCCAGCGAGCGTCATCCGCGCCGGTGCTCGGCGTCGAGCCTGCGAAGCGCGCACGCCAGCGCGGCCGAGGCCGCGCGGGCTCAAGACCACCGCCCGCTTCGAGGATGCGCTCGGGCGCGCGCGATATCGAGGCCGTCATCCTGTGCTCGACCTGCACAAGCATCACGCGGCGCAGATCGTGGCGGCCGCCAAGGCCGGCAAGCACGTGTTCTGCGAGAAGCCGCTCTGCACCACGCGCGCGCGAGATGGAGACGGTTGCCAACGCCGTGACGGCAGCCGGCGTGCAGCTCGGCATCGGCCACGAGCGGCGCTTCGAGCCGGGCATCATCGATCTGCGCAGGCCCGGCTCGCCGCCGGCGAGCTCGGCACGGCCCTGCTCATGGAAGGCAACTTCAGCCAGGACAAGTTCCTGGCGCTGCCCGCCGACAATTGGCGCCTCTCGGCCAAGGACGCCCCGTCGGGCCGCTGTCCGCCACCGGCATCCACATCTCGTCGATCTGTCGATTGCGCCTGCTGGGCAGGCCGAAGGAGGTGTGGGCGCGGCTTGCCACGCGCGGCAGCCCATTCGCCAACGGCGACACGCTGGGCGTCATGATCGCCTTCAGAGTCGGGCGCTAGCCGCGCAGCTGACCGCAATCCTGGCAACTCCCTTCATGGGCCGCGTTGCCGTCTCGGCTCGCAGGGGCTGGATCGAGATCCGCGACCGCACGCATCCCGAGCACCCGACCGGATGGGATGTCACCGTCATGCACTCGCGGCAAGACGCCGGCGACACGCATTTTCTCCCGCCGCATCCCGCCGTGCGCGACAACCTCGAGGCCTTCGGTCGCGCCGCTGCCGGGGAGGCACCCTATCCGGTGAGCCTGCGCCGAGATCGCACGCCAACGTGCGCACCTTCCGAGGCCATTACGCGCTCCGCGCCGAGGCGGCAGCTTGAGGCGCGTGTGAGCCACGCCGCGGTAGCTTTCCAGCTTGGCCGTTGCTCGCGCGATTTTCGCTCCAGCCGAATGTCTCGCCCGGCGCAGTCACAGTGCGTTGCCCATCATATCCATGTCGATGCGAGGTGCACCATGCGAACGGCAGCGGTCACAGCTTGCCGGGCGACGGCACCGCCTGCCCAATCCGCCGCGACAGCAGCAGGGTGCCGGGGGTGGAATTCCCCGCCGTGTGTCTACCTGTCCGTCGTCGCGGCGTTTGCGTGCATCCTGCTGGCGTCGTGGCTTGCATTCGGTGCCGGCACCGAAGCCGATCTGGGCTCTGGCTATCGCCACGGTGCTCGGCATCGTGTTCTTTGCCTTGCCGATCATCATGCACCGGACGGCGACGCATCGCTTCTGTCGCCCAGCGGCAACGGCTCGATGATTTCCTCCGCTCCCCCGTCGATACCGCCACGAGGCAAGTTGACCGGGGCGCAGGCGTGGCTGCAGAGTCCTGCGTCATCCCATTGGCGCTGGCATTTGCGGCGATAGCCATCGGCGCCGTCACCTATTCGTCGCGTGATCCCCGCGACGATCCCTCGCGCGCTGCCCGGCCGACCTTACCAAGAGTTCATTCAGCGATGAGCGCGAGCTTTGCTAGGCTCTGGTCAGGATCGTGCTCAGGGTGATCGGCGATGCTCAAGCTCGCATTGTTGCTGGAGCCATCATTGCGCGACCGTGCTAGGGGAGCGGCGCATCGCCGCGCTTTTGGTGTGCGGGGAAGACCAATGACCGCGATCAAGCCCAGCAGCTGCCGGCAAGGTCCGCGCCGAGACGGACAGCTTCGGCGCCATCGAGGTGCGCCGCCGACAAATATTGGGGCGCGCAGGCCCAGCGCTCGCTCGGCAATTTCAAGATCGGCTGGGAGAAGCAGCCCATGTCGATCGTGCGCGCGCTCGGCATCGTCAAGCGCGCCGCGGCGGAAGCGAACATGGCGCTCGGCCGGCTCGACCCGCAGCTCGGCAAGGCCATCGTCGCCGCCGCGCAGGAGGTGATCGACGGCAAGCTCGACGAGCACTTCCCGCTGGTCGTGTGGCAGACCGGCTCCGGCACGCAGTCGAACATGAACGCCAACGAGGTGATCTCGAACCGCGCGATCGAGATGCTGGGCGGCGTGCATGGGCTCGAAGAAGCCGGTGCATCCCAACGACCACGTCAACATGAGCCAGTCGTCGAACGACACCTATCCGACGGCCATGCACATCGCCTGCGCGGAGGAGATCCACCACCGGCTGCTGCCGGCGCTGCGACATCTGCACAAGGCGCTCGACGCCAAGGCCAAGGCGCTGGGCGCACATCATCAAGATCGGCCGCACGCACACGCAGGACGCGACGCCGCTCACGCTGGGCCAGGAGTTCTCCGGCTACGCCGCGCAGGTCGAGAACGGCATCAAGCGCATCGAGTCGACCCTGCCGGACCTGATGCAGCTGGCGCAGGGCGGCACCGCCGTCGGCACCGGCCTCAACGCGCCCGAAAGGCTTTGCCGAGAAGGTGGCCGCGCGCATCGCCGAGATCACCGGCCTGCCGCTTCACCAGCGCGCCCAACAAGTTCGAGGCGCTGGCCGCGCACGACGCCATGGTGATGAGCCACGGCGCCATCAACACGGTGGCCGCCTCGCTGTTCAAGATCGCCAACGACATCCGCTTCCTCGGCAGCGGTCCGCGCTCGGGCCTGGGCGAGCTGGCGCTGCCGGAGAACGAGCCGGGCTCCTCGATCATGCCGGGCAAGGTGAACCCGACGCAGTGCGAGGCGCTGACCCAGGTGTGCGTGCAGGTGTTCGGCAACCACGCGGCCATCACCTTCGCCGGCAGCCAGGGGCACTTCGAGCTCAACGTGTTCAATCCCGGTCATGGCCTACAATTTCCTGCAGTCGGTGCAGCTGATGGCCGACGCGAGCGTGAGCTTCACCGACAACTGCGTCGTCGGCATCGAGGCCGCGCCAGGACAACATCAAGGCCGCGCTCGACCGCTCGCTGATGCTGGTGACGGCGCTGGCGCCGAAAATCGGCTATGACAACGCCGCCAAGATCGCTAAGACGGCGCACAAGAACGGCACGACCCTGCGGCAAGAGGCCGTGGGCGGCGGCTACGTATCGGCGGAGGAGTTCGACAGGATCGTCGATCCCAAGAAGATGATCGGACCGGAGGCGTGATGGGAAGCGTCATCAACCTGAACCGCTACCGCAAGGAGAAGCAGGCCGCCGAGCGCGAGCGCCGGGCCAACGAGAAGCGCGCGCGCTTCGGCATTCCCAAGAACGAGCGCAACAAGAGCGCCGCCGAGCGGGCGCTGGAGACGCGCCGCCTCGACGGCATGAGGCGGGAGGATCGCGCACGCGAGCGCGACGAGTGACGAGTGCAGCCTCACCGGCGAGCCGCAGAGCGTCGCACGCGACGTGGCGGCCGCCACTGCAGTCGGGCCGCGGTGACGCTCCACGGGGGTGCGGCGATGAGCCGGCCGGTCAAGCGCTCGTTCACCATTGCCGGTCATCGCACCTCGATCTCGCTCGAGACTCCGTTCTGGGAAGCGCTCAAGGCGGCCGCCGCGGAGGAGGCGTGTCGCCGTCGCCAAGCTGATCGCGCGCATCGATGGCTCGCGCGGCGCCAGCGGCCTCTCCAGCGCAGTGCGCGTTTGGCTCCTCGACTCACTATCGCGAAGGCGCGCGGCGCGCACCCGGGCTTGTATGATCCGAGGCAGTAGCTCGCTTCACGGATTCCGGCGCGCGACTAGCCAGGCCTACCCCGGCGTTGCCGGTCGCGGCTGCGGGGCCGCGGGCGCGACCGGCACCGGCACGGGCGTCTGCTCGAACTGCCGGCGCTGGCGTTCGGCCTCCTCGCGCCGGCGCGCCTCGTCGAGCTTTCTCAGCCGCTCCAGCTCCTCCACGTCGCGCTCCATGCGGCGCACCGACAGCTCGCGCTCGAGCGCCTCAGGATCGATGCGCGGCTCCAGGCCGTCAGAGCGAGCCGATCGGGCCGCGATAGGTCACCGTCACGGTCGGCAAGGCCGGTTTGTCGGCGGGACCGGCGGCTGCGCTTCTGCTCGAGCCGCCAATCCGGCGTCGAAGCTGGAGCGTTCTCGAGATCGAGGCTCGCCGTGCCTTGCGCGCGGCCCTCGCCGGTGTCGATGGCGAACGGCTTGACCTCGAGCTGCCCGTCCGCGATCTCGACGCTGACCGTGTCGGGAAGCGGCAGCTGGCCGCCGGCAAGTCCCGCGGCCAGCGTCTGCCTGCACGACTCGCCGCCAGCTTGTCGGGATCGGCCTTGAGCGCCGCGTCCGCGGCCATGCCGATGGCGCCCGGCCACAGCGTGCCAAGCTTGGCGTCGCCGAGCTCGAAGCGTGCCGCCGCCTTGCAGCGCGGAAAGCACATTGCGCGGGCTCGTGCCCTTGCCGGAGAACTTGATCTCGCCGCCGATCGTGCCGCTGGCGCGCGGGCTTGCCGGCGAAGGCTTGCAGGGTGGCGCCCACCAGGCTCAGCCTGGCCGCTCACCTCCACGCCGGCCGCCGCCTTGTCGATGCGCAGCGCTGCGCGCTGCAGCGGCCGCCCAGGCCCGCGCCCTCGATCCGCTTCACGCTCGACCTTGCCGCCTTCGGGCGCGATGTCGATGCCGGCCTGGCTCGAGGCCGATGCCGTCGGCGACCGTCAGGCGCTTGCTGTTGAGGCGGATGTTGCCCTCGAAGCCGTCGAGAACGGCGGCATCGAAAGGCTCGTCCGGACCACAGGCTCTGCCGGCCCGAGATCGCCGTCTCGGCGGTCGCTGCCACCGCCAGCCGCTGGTCGAGCAGGGCGCTCGAGCAGCTTGGCGACGGAAAGCTCGTCGACGTCGAGGCGTGCCTCGACGCGGCGCCGGTCGCCGGCCGTCGCGAGCGAGAGTCTGTCCCTTGCACCTCGCTGCCGCCGACGTTGAGCGCCAGCCTGTCGATGGCGAGCGTGCTGCTGTCGGCCGCGAGCTTGAGCGTGCCGGCAATGGGCAGGCCGTCGAGCCTCAGCGGGCGGCGCCAGGCCGGCGAGCGCGGCGATGCGCGCGCCGTCCGCGGCCCTGATGTCCAGCTCGCCGGCAGCCGAGTTGCCGCTCTCCGCGCGACGAGCTGTCCCCTGAAGCCGAGCGCCAGACCGCCGGCATCCGCCGAAGCCAGCGACGCCAGGCCCTGCGCTGGGCACGCCGCTGGCCTTGACCAGCAGCCGTCCCGGGCCCGGACTGCCGCCGCGGCCCGAGCGATCTGCCCGGCGCCAGCAAGGCGGCGATCGCGCCGGCATCCGCGCCCTCGACCAGGGCCGTGACGATCGGCGGGCCCCGTGCGCCAGCCGGACGGCGCCGCCATCGAAGCCGGGCGTTGAGCTTGACGCCAGCGCCGTTGAGCCTCGCCGTCGAGCACCAGATCGGCGGAGGTCGGCGTGCGCGCGCCGAGCGACATCGATCCGGCCAGGCGCAGCGGCGCCATGGCCTGCGCCCGCCTGGCGTCGGGGCGAAATGCTTCGGGAATGCCGAGCAAGTCCGCCAAGGGAGCGATGGCTTGCGCCGGATCGGCGCCGATCACGGCGCGCAGGCTGTCCCTTCGGCCGCGTGGCGGCATCTCCACCTCGCCCTCGAGCTCGAGGCTGAAGCCGTCATCGCCGGCAACGCGCAGCAGCGGCAACCTGAGGCGGCCGCCCTTGAGCTCGATCTCCATCGCCACGTCGCGGTAGGTGCGCGCAGCCGTGATGAGCTGCCCGGCGCTGACGCGGATGAGGGCATCGGTCTGGGCGCCGCGCCAGCCGGGCTTGGCCGCGCCGGACCCGTGCCGGCGCCTGCTGGCACCTGGCGCGACTGGCCGGCCCGTGCAGGACGAGCATCGAAGATATCGCCGAGGCTGGATCCGCCGGGCATGAACGCGCGCGCGTCGAGCTGCGGGCCTTCGAGCAGCAGGGATAGCTCCGGCCGCCCCTCCCAGCGGTACCGCGCGTCGCCGCGGAATCGCGGTTCCCGACAGGTCGCCGACGACATTGCGGGCGGCCACGCTGCCCGGCCGCGATCGATAGCTGCGACCTGATGCCGAACGCGCCGTCGCCCTTGGCGTCGAACGTCAGGGCATTGCCCGTCGCCCAGCCGAGGAAGCGGATCACGCTCGTCCCGCGCAGGCTCGAGCTGCCGTCGAATATCGGCGCCTCGGGCGGGCCCGTGACGACGCCCTGCAGCTCGCCGCGGCTGCCACCGGGCATGCCGAGGCGAAACTCCTCGATCTCGAGCTTGCCCTCGGAGCGAGCGAGCGACAGCCGCACATTGCTGACGGCCTCGCGGCCGACATTGGCCTGATCGACGGCAAAGGTCGCACGCGAGCGTCCTTCAGCGGGCAGCAGGTCGCGCATGCCGACGGCAAGGGGAATGAGGCTCTCGAGTGGGCCGGCCGCTTCGCCGGCTCCCGCAATCCGGTCGAGATCGAGCCAGCGCGACGACAGGCTCATCTCCACGGCAAAGGCATCCCGCCACAGGGCCTTCAATTCGCCGGTGACGAGCTGCGGGCCGCCCATCCTGCTCGAACGCCAGCGCCAGGTCGGAGAGGGTCGCACCCGCCGGGCCGATATTGACGTTGGCCCTGAGGTCGAACGCCGGCGTCGCTCCGGTCCGGCGTGGTCTCCACTTCGCCCCGGCGTCCTGCCGCTGCGCACGCACGTTGCCGCGCTGGGGCGCATGCCAAAGTCCGGCGATCGGCAGCCGCGCGGTGAGCTCACCGTCGATGCGCGGCTTGCCCATCAGGTCCGTCGAGGCGCCCATCCAGGGTATAGGTCGACGCGCCGTCGCCGACCCGCAGCGATGGCCTTGAAGCGCACCGGAGCCGTCGGGCTCGGGCCGCGCCGTCGCATATCTGACCTCGCGCTCGGCGCGGGCCTTGCCGAACGGTGCCGCGGAAGCCGATAGGGGCCATCGAGCGCCGGCGCTGACGAGCTCGCCGTTCAGCCCGTCGAAGCGCGTGCGCTCCGACGCCGTCCGGCCCGTGCAGCGCCAGCACGCCGTCGGCGATCTTGACCGACGTCAGCGCAACGTTCGGTCGGCAGGTAGGCGGCTTGTCCGAGCAGCCTGGCCGAAGCTCTGCCAGTTCCAGCCGTCGTCCTTGTCGAGCGCCAGGCGCAGCACCGGCCGCTGCAGCTCGATCTCGTTGGCCTCTATCGCGCCCCGGAATATCGGCGGCACGGACAGCTTGATGGTGAGGCTGTCGGCTCGGAAAAAGGCGTCCTGGAGGTTGGCGGAGGTGTCGGCGATGCGCACCTTCTCGAAGCGGAAATAGGGCGTCGGCAGCAGGTGCAGATTGACCGCGCCGCCCACCCTGACCTCGCGGCCCAGCAGACGCGTGGCCTCCTCCTCGAACACGCCGCGATAGCCGTTCCAGTCGATGAAATAGGGGATCGCGAACAGCGCGCCGATAACGGTGATCAGAAAGACCGCGATGGCGACGAAGAAATTGCTCATTCGCCCACCCCGCCCGTGGGTAGCGCCGCGTGCGCTTGCGGTCACGCCCGCAGCCTGCGCCGGCCGCCGGTGCTCGATCTTGCACGAAAACGCATCAAACGGTCCCTTCCGGCGTAGTTCGCCGGGCGACGCCAGCCCTCTCGATGCCGCCACTGCATCCTTGGCGCGATTATCACACAGTTGCGCGCAAGTTTGGACCAGGAATTTGCCGCTCTGCGGCTTTCCGTCCGCTGTGGGCAGGCCGACGGGCCGCATTGCCGGCCGCACTGACAGGTGCTATAGTCGCTGGCAATGGCCGCGAGATCGCAAGAGATCGCCCGATTTTCCGCCGCCGCCGGCGGACGCCGTGCCGAAAAATCCATCTCGGCGCGGGCGCTGGCCGTGCCGGCGGCCCCTTACCTGGCCGATCTCAACCCCGAGCAGCGGGCCGCCGTCGAGGCGCGTCGACGGGCCGGTCCTGGTGCTGGCGGGCGCCGGCACGGGCAAGACCCGCGTGCTGACCACGCGCATCGCCCACATCCTGTGCACGGGCCGCGCGCGCGGCTCCGCAGATCCTCGCCGTGACCTTCACCAACAAGGCCGCGCGCGAGATGAAGGAGCGCATCGGCGCGCTGGTGGGCGGCGCCGTCGAGGGCATGCCCTGGCTCGGCACGTTCCACGCCATCGGCGTCAAGATCCTGCGCCGCCATGCCGAGCTGGTGCGGCCTGAAGTCGGGCTTCACCATCCTCGACACCGACGACCAGATCCGCCTCATCAAGCAGGTGATCGAGAGCGAGGGGCTGGACAAGGACCGCTGGCCGGCGCGCCAGCTGGCAGCCCTGCATCGACGGCTGGAAGAACCGCGGGCTCACGCCGGACAAGGTGCCGCGCGGCGAGGCCTTCGCCTTCGCCGAAGGCAAGGGCGCGGCGCTCTATGCCGCCTACCAGAAGCGCCTCGAAGGAGCTCAACGCCGCCGACTTCGGCGACCTGCTGCTCGAGGTGCTGCGGCTGTTCCTGCGACAACCCGGACGTGCTCGCCGACTACCAGCGCCGCTTCCGCTACACGCTGGTCGACGAGTACCAGGACACCAACGTCGCCCAGTACCTGTGGCTGCGGCTGCTCGCCGGCGGCTCGCCCAACATCTGCTGCGTCGGCGACGACGACCAGTCGATCTACGGCTGGCGCGGCGCCGAGGTCGACAACATCCTGCGCTTCGAGACGGACTTCCCGGCGCCAAGGTCATCCGGCTGGAGCGCAACTACCGCTCCAAGGGCCACATCCTGGCCGCCGCCTCCGGCCTCATCGCCCACAACAAGGGCCGGCTCGGCAAGACGCTCTTCACCGACGACGACATGGGCGACGCCCGTCGCCGTGTCTCGGCGTGTGGGACGACGAGGAGGAGGCGCGCACCATCGGCGAGGACATCGAGGCCCTGCACAAGGCCGGGCAGCGCCTCGACGACATGGCGCATCCTGGTGCGGGCCTCGTTCCAGATGCGCGCCTTCGAGGATCGCTTCGTCACGCTCGGGCCTGCCCTACCGCGTCGATCGGCGGCCCGCGCTTCTACGAGCGCCAGGAGATCAAGGACGCCATCGCCTACCTGGAGGTCACGCTCAATCCCGCCAACGACCTGAAGTTCGAGCGCATCGTCAACGTGCCCAAGCGCGGCCTCGGCGACACCGCCGTGAGGCGCGTCAACGAGCTGGCCGCGGGCGCGCGGCGTGTCCGCTCTATCAGGCCGCCCGCGAGATCGTCGAGACCGAGGAGCTGACCGGGCAAGGCGCGCAAGTCGCTCGCCGACCTGCGTCGCCGCCTTCGAGCGCTGGCGCGGCCAGCATCGACGGCATGAAGCACACCGAGCTCGCCGAGCTGATCCTCGACGAGTCCGGCTACACGCAGATGTGGCAGCAACGACAAGAGCCCGCAGGCGCATTCGCGGCTGGAGAACCTGAAGGAGCTGATCCGCTTCATGCACGAGTTCGAGACGCTGCAGGGTTTCCTGGAGCACGTCTCGCTCGTCATGGACGTGGACACGCAGCCGACGGCGGCGAGCGCATCTCGCTGATGACGCTGCACGCCGCCAAGGGCCTGGAGTTCGACGTGGTGTTCCTGCCCGGCTGGGAGGAGGGGCTGTTCCCGCACCAGCGCAGCCTCGACGAGAGCGGCGCGGCGGGCCTGGAGGAGGAGCGCCGGCTGGCCTACGTCGGCCTCACGCGCGCCAGGCGCCAGGCCAAGGTGAGCTTCGCTCAGAACCGGCGCAACCGCGGCCTGTGGCAGGCGGCGGCGCCCTCGCGCTTCGTCGACGAGCTGCCCGAGGCCAACGTCGAGGTCATCGAGCCGAAGAGCCCCTACGGCGGGTCGGTCGGCGGCGCCGGCCGCTTCAACCCCTACGGCCACAGCCGCTTCGACGAGCCGGCCGCCGGCTTCCAGAGCGGCTACACGACGCCCGGCTGGCAGCGCGCCAAGGAGCAGTGGAGCCGCGAGGATCGCAAGAAGCCGCGCGCCCCGCTGACGCTGGACGGGCGAGCTGGTCGCCTCCTCGACCGGCCACTGCGTCGGGCTATGCGCCGGGCGAGCGCGTGTTCCACCAGAAATTCGGCTACGGCGCGGTGGCCGAGGTCGACGGCAACAAGCTCACCATCGATTTCGACAAGGCCGGCCGCAAGCGCGTGGTCGACAGCTTCGTTGCGCGCGCCGCGCGGATGCATGACGAGCTGCCCTGCCGCTCGAGCGCTGCCGGCAGGTCTCGACAAGGTCTGACTGGAAGGCCGCTAGAAACGAAGGAACTTTAGCATACGCAGCGACGAGAGGCGATTTCCCGGGACAAATCGGCGCGCGAAGGCTGGACTGGCGGAGAGGTGAAGCATGGTAGCGGCCGGCGTCCGTAGGGTGGACAGCGGCGTGATCGCAGTGGCGCGGCGAGGACGCAGCAGCGCTCCATGGCAAGGTCGCCGCTCGCCGCCGATCCGCACTCGGCAGCGGCGCAGCTGCTGCGCGCGAGAAATTCCTGCCCGTCACGCGCCAGCGCCCTGCATGGACCGGCTGACGGCGGCCCAGCCTCTGGCCGAACGGCGACGCCGTCCAGGCGCGCCGCTTCCTGCGCTACCTCGATTATTGGCGCCGGCATTCCTATGCCGTGAAGCTGCTCGAGCTCGAGCAGACCTACGAGCCGTTCAGCCCGGACAGCGATCTGCTGAAGACGCGCACCTTCAGCGCCGGAGGAGCGCGCGGTCATGCAGAAGCGGCTCGTGCGAGCAGATGGCCGAGCCTGCTGGAGCAGGGCAACTTCACGCGCGTCGATCCGGCCAACGTGCACTTCATCCTGACCAAGGACTCGGCCTACGGGCTCGACCTCCAGGTCGACCTCGACGCCTTCGAGGAGATCCTGATCTACTACCGCGGCGCGACCACCATCACCGAGCGCCGGCGCGACGTCAGACGGGCCTACATGCGCTGGAGAGAGGTGAAGATTCCGGTGTTCCAGCGCCTGTGCCTGCTCTTCAAGCTCAAGCCCTTCGACGTGCGCGTGCGCGAGGTGATGCAGGAAAGAAAGATCGATCGCAAGGAAGCGGAGAAGATCGTCCGCCAGCTGCGCGGCCTGCTGCCGGCGACGGTGACCAGCGACTACGTCTACATCAAGCTGTTCAAGAACATGCCGCGCAGCGACGTGGAGATGATCTTCCCCAACACCAAGGTGCGGTTCCGCCTGTTCGACAAGATCAAGTTCGGCGTCGTCGGCCGGCAGCGGCGTCGGCATGGGCGTGTTCGGCACGGCCGGCAAGATCGCCATTGCCAGCAATCCCTACACGCTGGCCGCCGCCGTCGCCGGCCTCGGCGGCGTGGCTCTGCGCCAGGCCACCGACTTCATCAATCAGCGCAACGCGCTACATGGTGGTGCTGGCGCAGAACCTCTATTTCCACGCCATGGCCGACAACCGGGGCGTGATGACGCTGCTGGCCGATCGCGCCGCCGAGGAGGACATCAAGGAGGAGATGCTGCTCTACAGCGTGCTCGCCAAGGAGCGGGTCAACGTCCGCGACCTGCGCCAGGTCGATGCGGCGATCGAGCAGTATCTCGAGACGACCTTCGGCATCGACGTGGACTTCGACGTGGACGATGACGCGCTCGAGCGCCTGAAGCGAGGAAGGCATCGTCAAGGAGCTGCCGGACGGGACGCTCGAGATGCCTGCCGCCCCACGAGGCCGCCTTGCACATCGACAAGCTCTGGGACGCCTGCCTCGACAACCTGCCCGACATCGTCGTCGAGGAGAGGCGGGAGATCGAAGGCGGCAGCGATCGCACGTCTGAGCGCTGATGGTGGCATGCTGCGCCGAGAGAGCCCTAGGATAGCGTCGATGTTCCAGACCTACGAGGCACCGGAGGGCAGGCAGGACTTGGCCGAGCGCACCGCGACGACTGCGCGCGCTGATGGCGAAGGCCAGGCTCGACGCCGGTGCTGGTGCCGCGCGCCGACGAGCACCAGGGCGAGTACGTCGCCGCCCTCGGCCGAGCGGCTGAAATGGCTCACCGGCTTCTCCGGCTCGGCCGGGCTTGCCGTCGTGGCGCGCGCGGCCGCGGCGCTGTTCGTCGACGGCCGCTATGTCGTGCAGGCGCCCGAGCCAGGTCGACACGCGCACCTTCGAGGTGCTGCAGATCCCCGATGCCAAGCTCGGCGACTGGCTCGGCAAGCACCTCGAAGGCCGGCGCGTGTCGGTCGGCTTCGATCCCCGGCTGCACACGGCGGCCATGGTCGATGAGCTGGCGAAGGCGCTGCAGCCCAAGGGCATCAAGCTGCAAGGCGCTGCCCAGCAACCCCGTCGACCGCATCTGGGGACGCGAGCGGCCGGCGCCGCCGCGAGGCGCCGTCGATCCCGCATCCGCTGAAGTACGCCGGCAAGCGCGGCCGAGCAGAAGATCGCCGAGCTGCAGGCGGCGCTGCGCAAGGACGGCGAGGACGCAGTCGATCCTCACGCTGCCCGATTCCATTGCGCTGGCTGCTCAACATCCGCGGCTCGGACGTGGCGCACAACCCGGTGGCGCTGGCGTTCGCGATCGTGCCGGCGAGCGGCAAGGCTGGAGCTGTTCATCGATCCGGCCAAGATCGGGCCGGAGGCCAAGGCGCACCTGGCGCCGCTCGCCAAGATCAGCGAGCCGGCGGCGCTCGAGCGATCGGCTCGACGGCGCTGAGAGGCACCGGCAAGCGCATCCGCCTCGATGCCAACACGGCGGCGAGCTGGTTCTTCCGCAAGCTCAAAGGCGGCAAGGCGCGCATCGTGCGCGGCGCCGATCCCTGCCTGCTGCCCGAAGGCGCGCAAGAACGCCGCCGAGATCAAGGGCGCGCGCGCCGCCCACAAGCGCGACGGCGCGGCCGTGGCGCGCTTCCTCGCCTGGCTCGATCGCGAGGCGCCGCAGGGCGGCTCGACGAGATCGCGCGCCGCGCGCCGGCTCGAGACCATGCGCAGCGAGACGCAGGCGCTCAAGGAGATCAGCTTCGATACCATCTCGGGCGCGGGCCCGAACGGCGCCATCGTCCACTACCGCGTCACCACGCCGACCAACCGCAAGCTGAAGCCGGGCGAGCTCTATCTCGTCGACTCCGGCGCCCAGTACCTCGACGGCACCACCGACATCACGCGCACGGTCGCCATCGGCAAGCCGACGCGCGAGATGCAGGAGCGCTTCACGCTGGTGCTGAAGGGCCACATCGCGCATCGCCACGGCGCGTTTCCCAAGGGCACGCGCGGCGTCGACCTCGACCCGTTCGCGCGCCGCGCGCTGTGGGAGGCGGGCCTCGACTTCGACCACGGCACCGGCCACGGCGTGGGCAGCTATCTCTCGGTGCACGAGGGCCCGCAGAGCATCTCCAAGCGCGGCATGACCGCGCTGGAGCCCGGCATGATCGTCTCCAACGAGCCCGGCTACTACAAGGCAGGCGCCTACGGCATCCGCATCGAGAACCTGGTGCTGGTCACCGAGCCGGAGAAGGTGGCCGGCGGCGAGCGCGAGGTGATGGGCTTCGAGACGCTGACGCTGGCGCCGATCGACCGGCGGCTGGTCGTGCCGGAGCTGCTGTCGGCCGCAGGAGCTGGCCTGGCTCAACGCCTATCACGCGCGCGTGCTGGAGATCATCGGCCCCGAGCTCGGTCCCACCGACCGCGCCTGGCTCGAAGCCGCGACGGCGAGAATCCGCTAGGCGCGCAATAGGCGTCTGCCGGCATGCGCGCGATGCACGACAGTCGCGAACGTTGCCGAGCTGAACGGCGCCTAATACGGCCTCTGACGCCTATTGCGCGCTTCACGCCAAGCCGCAGCACCCTCTGCAGGAACGCCAGCTCCGCCTCCAGCACGGCAACGTGATGGTCTCGGCCTTGCGGAAGCCGTGCGCCTCGCCGGCGAACTCGCGGTAGGCGACATCGATGCCGCGCGTTTTCAGCTGGCCGACGATGAGGCGCGACTGCTCGGGCGGCACCACCTTGTCGTCGAGGCCCTGGAACAGGATCACCGGCGCCGAAATGCCCGTCGATCAGGTTGATGGGCGAGCGTGCCGCGAACACGTCCTTCCACTTGCCCGGCGTGGTGCCCATCAGGCGGTGCAGATAGCCCGACTCGAACTTGTGCGTGTGCTCGAGCAGCAGCCCCAGAGTCCGATATGCCGTAGTGGCTGCTGCCGGCGGCGAACACCTGGGTCGTGGCGAGCGCCATCAGCGTGGTGTAGCCGCCGGCGCTGCCGCCGGAGATGGCGATGCGGCCCCGTCGGCGAGCCGGCCTTGGCCAGATGCCGCGCGCCCGCCGCGCAATCGGCAACGTCGGCGATGCCCCAGGCGCCGTCGAGGCGCTGGCGATAGGCGCGGCCGTAGCCGGTGCTGCCCGAGTAGTTGACGTCGAGCACGGCGAAGCCGCGGCTGGTGTAGAACTGGATGCGCATCTTCAGGCCGGCGTCGGTCATCGGACGTGGGGCCGCCGTGCACGAAGACGAGTGCCGGCGGAGCGGCCCCCGCCGGACCCCGGTGCGTGGCGCTCTTCGGCGCGTAGTAGATGCCGTACACCGTTTGCCCGTCGGGGCGGCGGAACTCGCGCGCTTCGCCCTTGCTGATGAAGCCCGGCTCGACCTCGGCAGGCGGCGCTGGCGACAACGAGGCAAGAGCCGCCCTTGGCGATGCGCATGATCGCCGGCGCCGCAGTCGGTCGGCTGATCAGCGCGGCAAAACCGGAGGCGAAGGCAACGGGATCGTCGATGCGTGCTGGTCGCGTTTTGCAGCTGCGGGTATTGCGTGACCTTGCCGCCTTTCAAGTCCCGCACCTCGAACAGCGGGCATGCCGCGCCTCAGCGACACCATGGCGATTTTGCCGTCGGGGTGTAGCGCATAGCTGCGCGAGCCGAACACCCATTGCGGCCGCGCCAGGCTCCGCGCCGCGCGCGCCGTGAACGCGCGCAATCTTGTTGTCCTGCCAGCGATAGAGCTGGTCCCACCCGGTCTCGTCCCAGACGAAACCAGAGCTGGCCTTCAGGCCCCACTCCGGCTGGAACACGGCGCTGCCGTCTCCGCCGGCGATCTTCTCGGGTCGACCGAGCCTCGCCGTCGTCGCCCACGCGCGCCAGGTACGAGCGTGGCGCTGTCCCACGGCATGTCGGGCAGGTCCCAGGCGAGGAAGGCCAGCTGCGTGCCGTCGGGTGACAGGCGCGGGCTGGCGTAGAAGTCGTGGCCGGTCGCCAGCTCGCCGATCTGCCCGGCCTTGCCGGAGAGGGCGATCGACGCAGCACGTTGCGGGTAGCGCGTGGCGCTGCCCCTTGTCCCGCGGATGGATCCTCGGCGACGGCGATCAGCCGCTGACGCGGCGCATCGAGCGCGAAATCGGCAAAGCGCGTGCCGGGTGCATCGGTGATCCGCTGCTGGCGACGCGCCCGGCGCGATGCGATAGACCTGCTGGTCCTTGTCATTGACGAAATAGATCGCCTCGCCGGCAACCAGAAACTCGCCGCCGCCATACTCGTGCACCCGCGAGCGCGCCGAGAACGGGCGAGGGCAGCACCTCCTCGAAGGCCCCACCCTTGCTGCTCCTGCAGGATCACCTGGCGTCCACCCTGCTCGGGCCGCGATTCGCTCCAGTAGATCGCGCTCGCCGGCCACCTGGACCATGCCGAAGCGGCGGCTGCCCTTGGCGACGAGCTGCGGGCGTGACCGGCGAGGGCCAGGTTCCGAACGGCAGCGTTTTCTTGGCTGGCATGTCGATCCGTGCTGGAAATGCGGCTTCGCGCGCCGATATCCTAAAGCAATCCCGGCACGGTTGGAGCTATCATTTCCCTTTCCAAGCTCGAGGACGTTCGCCAGCCATGCCCCACCACATCGGTATCGTTGCGTGCTCCGCCGAAGGCGCCGCTCTGTGCTATCGGACCATCTGCGTGGAAGGCGCGCGAGCTTCTCGGCCCGCACGCCCATCCCGAGGTCTCGATGCACACGCCCTCGCTCGCCGAGTACGTGACGATGCCTCGACCGCGACGACTGGCAGGGCGTGGGCGAGCTGATGCTCGCCTCCGCGAACAAGCTCGCGCAGCATCGGCGCCGATTTCCTGATCTGCCCCGACAACACCATCCACCAGGCGCTGCCTTACGTCGAGCCGCGATCGCCGCTGCCCTGGCTGCACATCGCCGAGGTCGTCGCCGCCGAGGCCGTCGAGCGCGGCTTCCGGCGCCTCGGCCTGACCGGGACGCGCTGGCTCGTCGACAGCGAGGTCTATCCCGGAAAGCTCGCGGCGCGCGGACTGAGTATGTGCGCCCGAACGCCGCCGAGCGCGAGGAGATCAATCGCATCATCATGGACGAGCTGGTGTACGGCGTCTTCAAGCCCGAGGCGGTCGCCTACCTTCAGCGGGTCATCGAGCGCATGAAAGACGCAGGGCTGCGACGCCGTCGTGCTCGGCTGCACCGAGATCCCGCTGATCATGAACGACGCGAATTCTCCGCTGCCGACGCTCGATTCCACACGCCTGCTCGCCCGGGCGGCGCTGCGCCGAGCCATCGCGGTGTCAGCGCCGACGCGCGCAGCGTAGGGTGCAATAGGCGAAGCCGTATTAACCGTTCTTGCTGCAGGGTAGATCGGCAGCAATGCGGCTAACGCCTATTGCGCCCTACGCTACTTCAGCCGCGTCGACGGCTCGTACTGCTCCTCCAGGCGATTGGCGTGGCGGTGCAGCGAGCCGCCACTCTCCGCCCTCGAGCCGGCAAGACGTGCGTCACGCGGTTCGACCACTGCGTCGGCTGATCCATCCCCTCCATGCGCACCTTGAAGGTCTCGATGTCCGTGGTGTAGGCGAGCTCCGCCGTGACGATGGTGGTCACGTTCTCGTAGCTCACCGTGCCGCCCTTGAACTGCCGGCCGGCCCAGTCCCAGCGCCGCGAGACGGCGTCCCAGCCCTTTCTCGTAGCCGCCCCAGCCGTAGAAGCTGGTGGCGTCGTCGCTGTGGCGCATAGAGCGCCTTGATGCCCGAGACATCGCCGTTGGCCACCTGGGCCATGGCTGCACGCAGGCGCTCAATGGCAGCCGCGAACGGCTGTCTCGGCGCCTGTGCCGTCATCAGCGGACCCCATTCGAGCCGACCTGCCCTTGCCAACAACAAGTACGCCGCAAATCGCCGGCCATCGCGCAATTCACCTTTGCAGAGGCAATTAGGTCAGCTATGCTGTCCTTTAGCACTGCGAGAGGCTCCGTGCGGCCGCAGCCCGCCGGGATACCGACCGGCGGCGGCGCGTGTCGCGGCGAGCGCTCGCGAAATTGGGGTGATCGGCCGCAAGGTACCGCCCGCCTGATGCTGCAGTGCAACCCCTCGTCCGATCCGGAAGACTAAGGGGCAACGCTGCGGCGGACCGGAGGCGGGCAGGCCATGGAGCGGCGGCGTTCGGCTCCGCGCGATACCGGGCTCGTTTCCGCCGCGCTTTGGCGCGGCGTAGCGGAGGCGCCGGACCGCGCGCGAACCGACGACCCTATGCTGAGGACACTGACGAGCCGAAAGGCGATGAGGCCATGACGTTGGAAACGAAAGTCGACCACGAGCGCGCGGCAGCCGGATGCTGCGCTGATTCGCGTCCGCGACGCGAGCGGCCTGTTCGATCCCAAGCGCGAGTACGACGCCTGCGGCGTCGGCTTCATCGCCGACCTCAAGGGCGCGCAAGTCGCACCAGATGGTCAAGGACGCGCTCGCTATCCTGGAGAACCTCGAGCACCGCGGCGCCGTGGGCGCCGACCCGATCGCCGGCGACGGCGCCGGCATCCTCATCCAGATCCCGCACGCGTTCCTCGCGGAGGAGTGCGCCGCGCTCGACATCAAGCTGCCGAAGCCCGGCCACTACGCCGTCGGCCATCTCTTCATGCCGCAGGACGAGCGGCTGCGCGCGCACTGCGAGCGCGTGTGGATGCGCATCATCCGCGAGGAGGGCCTGGAGTTCCTGGGCTGGCGCTCGGTGCCGGTCGACAACGCGCTGCCTGTCCGAGATGGTCAAGGCGGTGGAGCCGGTGCACCGGCAGATCTTCATCGGCCGGCCGAAGGCGATGAAGGACCAGCAGGAGTTCGAGCGCCGGCTCTATCTCATCCGCAAGGTCGTCTCCAACGCGCTCTACTTCGCCTACAAGGGCCGCGACATCGGCCACTACACGGTGTCGCTGTCGAGCCGCACGCTGGTCTACAAGGGCATGTTCCTGTCCTACCAGGTGCAAGGCCTACTACAAGGACGTCACCGACCCGCGGCTCGTCATCGGCGATGGCGCTGGTGCACCAGCGCTTCTCCACCAACACCTTCCCGTCGTGGAAGCTGGCGCATCCCTACCGCATGGTCGCCCACAACGGCGAGATCAACACGCTGCGCGGCAACGTCAACTGGATGGCGGCGCGGCAGGCTTCGGTGTCGTCGCCGCTGTTCGGCGAGCGACATCACCAAGCTGTGGCCGATCTCCTACGAGGGCCAGTCCGGACACCGCCTGCTTCGACAACGCGCTCGAGTTCCTGGTGATGGGCGGCTACAGCCTGGCGCACGCGGCCATGATGCTGATCCCCGAGGCGTGGGCCGGCAACCCGCTGATGGATGGCAAGCGCCGCGCCTTCTACGAGTATCACGCCTGCCTGATGGAGCCGTGGGACGGCCCGGCCGCCATGGCCTTCACCGACGGCCGCCAGATCGGCGCCACGCTCGACCGCAACGGCCTGCGGCCGGCGCGCTATCTCGTCACCAAGGACGACCGCGTGATCATGTCGTCGGAGGCCGGCGTGCTGCCGGTCGAGGAGGAGAACATCGCCCGCAAGTGGCGCCTGCAGCCGGGCAAGATGCTGCTGATCGACCTGGAGCAGGGCAAGCATCATCTCCGATGACGACCTCAAGGCCGATCTGGCCTCGCGCTATCCCTACGAGCAGTGGCTGAAGCGCACGCAGGTGCAGGTCGGCGACCTGCCGCTGCCCAAGAAGATGCCGCGCAAGAAGACCAACGTGGCGCTGCTCGATCTGCAGCAGGCGTTCGGCTACACGCAGGAGAGCCTGAAGTTCCTGATGGCGCCGATGGCGCACACGGGCCAGGAGGCGGTCGGCTCGATGGGCAACGACACGCCCGTGTCGGTGCTGTCCAACAAGCCCAAGCTGCTGCACACCTACTTCAAGCAGAACTTCGCGCAGGTGACGAACCCGCCGATCGACTCGATCCGCGAGGAGCTGGTCATGAGCCTCGTCTCGTTCATCGGGCCGCGGCCGAACCTGCTCGACCTCGAAGGCACCGCCAAGATCAAGCGGCTCGAGGTGTATCAGCCGATCGTCACCAACGAGGACCTGGAGCGCATCCGCCAGATCGGGCTCGTCAAGGACAACCAGTTCTCCTCGATCACCATCGACATCACCTACCCGGCGGAGAAGGGCGCTGCCGGCATGTCGGCGGCGCTCGACGTGGTGTGCGCCGAGGCCGAGGAGGCCGTGCGCTCCAAGGAGTACAACATCATCATCCTGTCGGACCGCGCCGACCGGGCCCGACCGCATTCCCGATCCCGTCGCTGCTCGCCACCTCGGCCGTGCACCATCACCTGATCCAGCAGGGCCTGCGCACCTCGGTCGGCCTGGTGGTGGAGACGGGCGAGGCGCACGAGGTGCACCAGTTCTGCGTGCTGGCGGGCTACGGCGCCGAGGCCATCAACCCCTATCTCGCCTTCGAGACGCTGGAGCAGCTGCTGCCCGAGCTCGACGAGAAGCTCACCTTGAAGGAGGCGCAGAAGCGCTACATCAAGGCGGTCGACAAGGGCATGCTGAAGGTGATGTCCAAGATGGGCATCTCGACCTACCAGTCCTATTGCGGCGCGCAGATCTTCGACGCCGTCGGGCTCAAGTCGAGCTTCGTGCGCAAGTATTTCACCGGCACGCATACCCAGGTGGAAGGCGCCGGCCTGCGCCAGATCGCGCGCGAGACCGCCGAGCGGCATCGCCAGGCGTTCGGCGACGTGCCGGTGCTGGAGAACGCGCTCGATGTCGGCGGCGAATACGCCTATCGCATCCGCGGCGAGGCGCACATGTGGCGGCCGACGCGTGGTCGCCGACCTGCAGCACGCGGTGCGCGGCAACCTGCCCGACAAGTATCGCGCCTACGCCCAGCAGATCAACGACCAGTCCGAGCAGCTGATGACGCTGCGCGGCCTGTTCCGCCTGAAGAGCGCCGAGGAGATGGGCCGCAAGCCGGTGCCGCTCGAGGAGGTCGGAGCCGGCCGCCAACATCGTGCAGGCGCTTCTCGACGGGCGCCATGAGCTTCGGCTCCGATCTCGCGCGAGGCGCACACCACGCTCGCCATCGCCATGAACCGCATCGGCGGCAAGTCGAACACCGGCGAGGGCGGCGAGGAGGCGGACCGCTTCAAGCCGCTGCCCAACGGCGATTCCATGCGCTCGGCCATCAAGCAGGTGGCGTCGGGCCGCTTCGGCGTGACGGCGGAGTACCTCATCAACTCCAACATGATGCAGATCAAGATGGCGCAGGGCGCCAAGCCCGGCGAGGGCGGCCAGCTGCCCGGCCACAAGGTCGATAGCATCATCGCCAAGGTGCGCCATTCGACGCCGGGCGTGGGCCTGATCTCGCCGCCGCCGCACCACGACATCTATTCGATCGAGGACCTGGCGCAGCTGATCTTCGACCTGAAGAACGTCAACCCGCGCGCCGACGTGTCGGTGAAGCTCGTCTCCGAGGTCGGCGTCGGCACGGTGGCGGCGGGCGTCGCCAAGGCGCGCGCCGATCACGTGACGATTGCCGGCTTCGAGGGCGGCACCGGCGCCTCGCCGCTCACCTCCATCAAGCACGCCGGCTCGCCCTGGGAGATCGGTCTCGCCGAGACGCATCAGACGCTGGTCGGCCAACCGGCTGCGCGGCCGCATCGCCGTGCAGGTCGACGGCGGCGTGCGCACGGGCCGCGACGTGGTGATCGGCGCGCTGCTGGGCGCCGACGAGTTCGGCTTCTCCACCGCGCCGCTGATCGCGCTCGGCTGCATCATGATGCGCAAGTGCCACCTCAACACCTGCCCGGTCGGCGTGGCCACGCAGGACCCGGTGCTGCGCGCCAGGTTCAAGGGCCAGCCCGAGCACGCCATCAACTACTTCTTCTTCGTCGCCGAGGAGGTGCGCGAGATCATGGCCGCGCTCGGCTACCGCACCTTCAACGAGATGATCGGCCAGTCGCAGTGCCTCGACAAGGAGCGGGCGATCGGCCACTGGAAGGCGCGCGGCCTCGACTTCGAGAAGCTGTTCCACAAGCCGGAGGTGCCGGACGGCGTCGCCATCTACAATTGCGAGCGGCAGAACCACGGCCTCGACAAGGTGCTCGACAACAAGCTGATCGCGCTCGCCAGGCCGGCGCTCGAGAGGAAGGAGCGGGTCAAGCACGAGCTCGCCATCTGCAACCGCGATCGCAGCCACGGGCGCCATGCTCTCGGGCGAGATCGCCAGGCGCTACGACCACGCCGGGCTGCCGGAGGACACCATCTGGCTGTCCTTCAAGGGCACGGCCGGGCAGAGCTTCGGCGCCTGGCTCGCGCACGGCGTCACGCTCGATCTGGTGGGCGAGGCCAACGACTACGTCGGCAAGGGTCTCTCCGGCGGCAAGCTGATCGTGCGGCCCGATCCCAGCTCCGGCATCGTGCCTGAGGAGAGCATCATCGTCGGCAACACCGTGCTCTACGGCGCCATCACCGGGGAGTGCTACTTCCGCGGCGTCGCCGGCGAGCGCTTCGCCGTGCGCAACTCCGGCGCGGTTGCCGTCGTCGAGGGCACGGGCGACCACGGCTGCGAGTACATGACCGGCGGCGTGGTGGTGGTGATCGGCCCGACGGGGCGCAACTTCGCGGCCGGCATGTCGGGCGGCATCGCCTACGTGCTCGACGAGGACGGCACCTTCGAGCGCCGCTGCAACCTCTCCATGATCGACCTGGAGCCGGTGGAAGCCGAGGAGGAGGTGATGCGCCGGCTCTCCAACCAGGGCGGCGACCTGGAGAGCCACGGCCTCGTCGACGTCATGCGCGACATGACCGAGCCAGGACGCCGAGCGGCTGCATCAGCTGATCGCGCGCCACGCCCACTACACCAACTCGGCCAAGGCCAAGACCATCCTCGACAACTGGGCGACCTATCAGCCGAAGTTCAAGAAGGTGATGCCGGTCGAATACGCGCCGCGCGCTGGCCGAGATGACCAAGCACCAGTCGCCGGACAGCACGGGCCTGGACGTGATCGAGATCGGCATCAGGGCGGCGAAGGGCTTAGCGGCCGGCAGCGTAGGGATTGCGTATCGTGAGCCGACTCGATGACGAGACCGTCGTGCATGTCCTCCGAGTACAGGCACCGTGCAGCCGGCCAGCTGCGCGGCGGCCACGATCATGACCGTCGTACACGCTCAGGCTGGTACTCGCTCGGCGATGCGCCAGGCCGAGCATCGTGGGTGGCTGACTTACGTCAGACGGTGCGACTGTCACACGTCGGATCGGCAGCTGCGCGGAGCACTGCGCGAATGCTCGACCACGGCAGAGCGTGACTTGCGCCGCGCAGATGGCAGCGAACTCGTTCAGCACCTGACGCTGACAGACGCCTCCGCGCCCGCAGAAGCTCGTCCGGACCGTCTGGCTTTTGGCGGCGTCTGCAGACGCGAAGTATCACGACGACGTTCGTGTCGAAGAACGCCATCAGTCGCGCTCATGTGGCTTCAAGCCGATCGAACTCGATATCCGGCAGGGAGCTTCGATGTATTGAGGCGGCGAAGCTTGCGTTCGAACAGCTTCGATCCTGGCTCGGAGTCTTCTCGACCTCGATCACTCCTAGGCGCTCGGCGGACGTGGACGAGTAATGTCGTCACCCTCTTTCAAGCCGAGCGCCTCGACGACGAGCTGGCAGGCAGTCGCACGGCGAGGCTGTTTCCCCATTTGGCGACTTGCATGACAATCTCCCTGATATACATGACGATAATGTATATCCATGGGCCGGCTTCGTCAAGATCCGGCAACTTCCAGCCGACGCTGCACTAGGCGAAACGATGGGCAAGATCACCGGCTTCATGGAGTTCGACCGCCACGACCGCGCGCTACCGGCCCGGTGGACGAGCGCGTGAAGCATTGGCGCGAGTTCGTCGAGCCGCTGCCCGAGGAGGAGGTGAAGAAGCAGGCCGCGCGCTGCATGGACTGCGGCATCCCCTACTGCCACAACGGCTGCCCGGTGAACAACCAGATCCCGGACTGGAACGACCTGGTCTACCGCGACCAGTGGAAGACGGCGGCGCTCAACCTGCACTCGACCAACAACTTCCCGGAGGTGACGGGGCGCGTGTGCCCGGCGCCGTGCGAGGCCTCCTGCACGCTCAACATCGACGACAACCCGGTCACCATCAAGACCATCGAATGCGCCATCGCCGACAAGGCCTTCGAGGAAGGCTGGGTGGCGCCGGAGCCGCGCCGAGACGAAGACCGGCAAGAAGGTTGCCATCGTCGGCTCGGGGCCGGCGGGCCTGGCCGCCGCCCAGCAGCTCGCGCGCGCCGGCCACGAGGTGCACGTCTACGAGAAGAGCGCCAAGCCCGGCGGACTGCTGGTCTACGGCATCCCCGACTTCAAGATGGAGAAGCACATCGTCGAGCGGCGCGTGAAGCAGATGGAGGCGGAAGGCGTCGTCTTCCACTGCAACGTGCACGTCGGCAAGGACGTCTCGGCGAGCGAGCTGGAGGCGTCGCACGACGCGGTGCTGCTGGCCGGCGGCTCCGAGCAGCCGTTCGATTTCTTCGCCAAGTCGCCGGGGCGCGACCTCGACGGCATCCATTACGCCATGACCTTCCTGCCGCAGCAGAACCGGCGCGTCGCCGGCGAGCCGGCAGGCGCGACGAGCCGCAGATCACCGCCGAGGGCAAGCACGTCATCGTCATCGGCGGCGGCGACACGGGCAGCGACTGCATCGGCACCTCGTTCCGGCAGGGCGCCAAGTCGGTGACCCAGCTCGAGATCATGCCGATGCCGCCGGAGAAGGAGAACAAGGCGCTCTCCTGGCCGCACTGGCCGCTGAAGCTGCGCGTCTCCTCCAGCCAGGCCGAGGGCGCCAAGGTCGAGTACTCGATCTCCACCACCGGCTTTGCCGGCAGGAACGGCAAGGTCGAGAAGCTGCTCTACACGCGCGTCGACAAGGCCCTGAAGCCGGTGCCGGGCAGCGAGGGCGAGCTGCCGGCCGATCTGGTGCTGTTCGCCATGGGCTTCTCGGGCCCGGTCGAGGGCGACGTCGTCAAGGAGCTGGAGCTCGCCGTGGTGCCGCGCGGGCGCTTCAAGGGCCTCGACGCCAACGAGCGCGACTACCGCGTCAAGGCGCGGCCAGAAGGTGTTTGCCGCCGGCGACATCCGCCGCGGCCAATCGCTCGTCGTGTGGGCGATCCGCGAGGGCCGGCAGGCCGCGCACGCCATCGACCGCTTCCTGATGGGCCGCAGCGACCTGCCGCGGTAGCCTGCACGGCGTCGGAACCAAGCCAGCGATGGGACGTAAGACTTAACTCAGTGCTCCCGACGGAGCGCGATGACGCGCGCTCGTTCTCCATGGCAGTGATCGCGAGCGGGGTAAGCCACGTCCAAAGGAGATCCACAGCAATGAAAGCCCGCATACCCAGATACCTGGTGCCGGCGCTGCTGGCAGCGACCATCCCGGCCACGGCGGTCCTTGCGCAGGCACCGCCGCCACAGCAGCCCGAGCCGCAGCAGAAGCGCGAGCGGCCGGACCGTCCCCCGCCTGTCCCCCGATGCCCGCAAGAGACTGCAAGAGGGCCGTCTAGGAGGGGCCGCATCGCCGAGATCAAGCAGGCGCTCAAGCTCAACGACGCGCAGCTGAAGCTATGGGCGCCCGTCGAGCAGCAGCTGCGTGCGCGGTTTTGCCGCGCGGGAGCAGGCCCGACAGGACTTCGAGCAGCGCATGGAGCAGCGGCGGCAGGGGTGCAACGGCCTCGCCACTGCCCGACATGCTCGATCGCGCGAGCAAGCGGATGACCGAGCGCGCCCAGCGCATGCAGGCGTTCGCCGGGCGCCTTCAAGCCCTCTACGAAGCGCTGAGCGAGGAGCAGAAGGCGGTTGCCGGCATCGTGCCTGAAGACATGCGCGGTGCGGCATGCGCGGCCCGGTCGCCGCTGGGCGATGGAGCACCACATGCGCCGCGGGTCCCGGTGGCCCGGGTGCGCCTGGCGCTGAGCAGCCGGCGCGTTAGTCGTTACCGCGACGGAGCGTGAAGGCTTGGCTCGTTATCCCATCGATCCGGCGCGGGCGGCGTGCCACCTGCGGCCTGCCGGATCGCTCAAGGGCGCCTGGACAAACTCCTCCCCGTCCAGGCGCCCGATCCATTGCGTGCGGGCGCGGTGGACCCCAGAGCAGGATCGCCTTCAGGTTGAATGACATTGCCTCGAATGCAACGCTTGAGGCTGGAAGCGTGAATCCTGCTCTTACTTCTTTATTTTAGAGCGAGATTCACGTTCTGATGGAAGCCCCAGTGCTTCTATCTGGAACGATCTCGCTCGCAGCGGCTGATCCGCGTCAAAAACGCCTTTGAACGGCCGCAGGTCGACTTCCTGGGTCCACGCCGACGCGCGGCTGGCGATGGATCTGCCAATAGGTCTCGGCGATGGCGTCGACGCCGAGCAGGCCGTCCTCGCCGCGCTCTCTGACGATGCTGGGGCCGGCGGCTGCAGCAGGCGCTGGCCGTTGATGCCGCCGTCGATCACCACGTGGCGACGTGCATGCCCTTGGCGCCGTACTCGCGCGCCATGCTTTGCGAGATCATGCGCAGGCCCGCCTTATGGCGGCGGCGAACTGCGCGAAGCCGGGTTTGCCGCGCAGGCTGCCCGACGCGCCGGTGAAGATCACCGTGCCCCGGCCGAGGGGACGAGCCGGCGCGCCGCCTCGCGGCCGACGAGGAAGCCCGCAAAGCAGCCGATCCGCCAGAACTCCTCGAACTGTTGCGCCGTGACCTCGCGGAAGTCGATGTGCTGATTGATGCCGGCGTTGAAGACGACGACGTCGGCAGGATCGAGCCCGCTGCCGGGCGCCATGGCGCGATCGAACAGGGCGATCGACGCTCGGCCTCGCGCGTCGCATCGGTCGAGACGGCCTCGGCGCTGCCGCCGGCGGCGGCGATGGTGCGCACGACCTGCTCGATCTTGGCCGGCGTCCGGCCGGCGACGAGGACGTGATAGCCCTCCTGGCGAAGCGCCGGCAGACGGCTGCACCGACCCCTTTGCTCGGCGCCGACGCCCACAACGACTGCGGTCGATCTACTCATGATGACGACCCCACGTCGTCGATAGCCTGAAGACAGTTGCCGCGCTACGCGCCGACCGTGCGTGCGCTGGCCGCTGCCAGTCTCGCCACCGGCTTCTCCTGGATCGGCCAGTTGCAGCAGCGCCGCCAGCAGGCCGAGCGCGATCGAGATCCACCACATGGCGTCGTAGGACTTGGTCATGTCGTAGAGCCGCCCGCCGAGCCACACGCCCGAGGAACGAGCCCAGCTGGTGCGACAGGAACACGACGCCGAACAGCATCGACATCCAGCGTCGTGCCGAAGAAGGTGGCGACCAGGCTCGCTGGTCAGCGGCATGGTGGAGAGCCAGAACAGCCCGAGCAGGCCGCTAGAGCACGATCACCGTCACGGGCGTGATCGGCAGGAACAGGAAGCCCGAGGAAGATGAACGCAGCGGCCGAAGTAGATGAGGCTCAGCGCCCGCCGCTTCTCGATGAAGCGGCCCGACTGCCCGGCGATGAAGGTGCCGACGATGTTGGCGATGCCGACCACCGACAGCGCGATACGGCCGACCCAGGCGTGCGAGCCCCTGGTCGACCGTGAACGCCGGCAGATGCACCACGATGAAGGCCACGTGGAAGCCGCACACGAAGAAGCCCGGCCGTCAGCAGCCAGAAGCTCGGATGCGTGAAGGCCTCCGCGCAGCGCCTCCATCAGCGTCTGGTGTGCGCACCGGCCCGCGCGCCGGACGGGCTTGCCGCCGATCGGCCAGGCCAGCGGATCAGCAGCGCCGTGATCGCCATCAGCCAGCAGCGAGGCTCTGCTGCCAGCCGACCAGCTCGATCAGCAGGTGCATCACCGGCAGCGCGACGAACCTGCCGATGCCCGCCGCCATGCCGATGCGAGGCGATGGCGCTGGAGCCGCTTCTCGGGCGGCGCCAGCGCGGCCGACGGTCGCCGACCAGCGAGCGTGACGCCGGTGCCGCTGACGCCGATGCCCAGCAGCACGCCGCTGATCAGCAGGTCGTTGGCGAGTGGCCGCGTACATGAGGTAGAGCCCGCCGATGGTCGCGCAGCACGCAAACGACGACGATCCGGCCGGCGCCGAACTTGTCGATCAGGCCGCCGGACAGCGGCGCGCCGAGGCCCATCATGAGCTGGGCCAGCGCCATCGCCAGGCCGAACGGCTCGCGGCCGATGTCGAGCGCCTTGGTGACGGGCGGCAGGTAGAGGCCCATGGACTGGGCGCGGCCCATCGAGAGGCCGACGATGGTGCCGACGATCAGGATCAGCAGCCAGAGCGGGCAGAGCGGGCTTCGCGGATTGTCGCTGCATTGGATATTCCGATGCCTGCGTCGTATGAGCGTTCGCGGCAAGGCTGCGCCTCAGGATGCCGTGCCGGGCACGGCCATCATCAGGCACGTTTCCGAGCCGGGCGATGAGTGTGCCGGCCTCGTCCCACACGCGGCCCTCGGCAGTGGCGATGCGCCCGCCGGCGTGGATGATCTTGCCCTCGCACCTGAGCTTGCCGGTCTTCTCGAACACCGGTCGCACGAAGTTGATCGTCATGTCGATCGGTCGTGTAGGCCTGCCCCGCCTTCAGCACCGAGTGCACGGCGCACCCCATCGCCGAGTCGAGCAGGGTGGAGATCCACCCCCGTGCACAGTGCCCAGCGGATTGTGGGAAGCGCGACGACGGCGTGGCCTCGAACACGACTCGGCCGCTCTCGACCTCGACGATCCAGCACGTCGGTCTCCACCGCAAACGGCGGCGCCGGCTGCGTGCGCCGTCCCGCAGGCCCTGGAGGAAGGCGAGCCCCGCAACCCCAGTTGCGACCTCTCTGGAACGACGCCGACCTCGACCGCCGGACTGCGCAGTGCTCATTGCTGTCATCCCTCGCTTGGTCCGGTTCTCGCCGTTTCCTGTACATGCAGGCATGTGCCCTGTCTGATCCGGGTCTTACAATCTCTCGAGGACGCGATCGAGCGCGGCGTTGAGCGCCGAGCAGTCTCCGCTCCGCCAAGCGCTTGCCTCGATGTGGCGCTGGGCCGCACCCAGGCCGGCCTGGCGCCCTGAAGAGCTGCACGACCGCTGCCGTCAGGTGCAGGCATGCGGGAGCGCTTGTCGCGACGATCCGGTCTTCGTCACAACGAACCCCTGCGCTCCAGCGGGCGCAGGTTCCGGTCAGTGGTCGGTCCATGATCAGCTTCTCGGCCAGCGCGCCGATGCCGATGCCGTCGTATCTCGCCAGATGACCGAGCAGGCCATACTGGGTGACGGTCATCCCAGCCGCCTCGAGGCTGTGATCGTAGATCTGGGACAGGCCGCCGTGATCGCCTTCCTCAGGCGCATGCACGTGCAGCCTAGATGTCTTGGGCTTCGACGGGCGCGCATCTTGCTTTCCATGCGCGCCATATACCTGCATATGCAGGTAGTTTGCAAGGCGAAAAGCCGGACATGCACTTTGTAGATGTTGAACAGCACGTCGGCGCCGCCGGCCATGGTCAGAGCAGGTCGGCGACGGCCGCGTGGTACTGCTTCATGGCCGCCATGTGAGTCGCTCACCGTCTTGCCGGCGATGCGCTTGTGCGGCCCGCGATTATAGGCTGCTGTTGACGGTGACGTGCGTGACGCCCGCGTCCTTCCAGGCCTGGAATTGCTGGCGCCAATCGTCCGGGACCGCCTTCGCCGGTCGACACCCACACCTCCAGGCCGACCGCGCGTCGGATCGCGTCCCGCCGTCCTTGACGTAGCCGCGCAGCTTGTCGAATTCGCGCATTGGCGACGGCGCCCCGCCGGGTGCGCGAGCATGATCCAGCCGTCGCCCCACTTGGCGATCCGCCGCAGCGTTGCGTCCTCGTGCCCGCCGAACCAGAGCGGGATCTTGCGACGCGTCGGCAATGGATTGATGCCGGCATCTTCGATCGTGTGCCATTGCCCTTGAAGCTGACGTGCGGCTCGGCCCATAGCTTGAGCATGAGTTCGACCTGCTCTTCCGAGCGCTTGCCGCGGTTGTGGAAGTTCTCATTCAAGCCGACGTATTCGACGGGGTTCCAGCCAATCCCAATGCCGAAGCGAAAACGGCCGCCCGACAGGACGTCGAGGGAGGCCGCCTGCTTGGCAACCAGCGCCGTCTGCCGCTGGGGCAGGATCATGACCTGGGTCGAGAACTCGATCTTCGCCGGTGCAGGCGCTCAGAACCGAACATCACGAAGGGATCATGGAAGACATCCTTGGACGTGTTGCGCTAGCCCCAATCCGGCGGCGGCTTGCCACGTTCACACCGAGCACGTGATCGGGGGCAGCGCAGATGGTGACAGCCCAGCCCCTCCGCCGCCTGCGCAGAAATCGCGCGCACCGTTGCCGGGATCGCCTTTCATATCGATCAGCGGCAGCGTTATGCCGAGCTTCATCGTCAGCCTCCTCGGGGCAATACGCAGTTGCATCCAGGGCTTGCTGGCTCTCGGAACAAGTCCCGACGCAGATCCACCTTCCCCGCCCCGATGCCCACGGGTGGCCGGATGCCGGGGACAAGCTCGGGTGCACCCTCACCTCGGAAGCGAAGCGCAGCTCGCGCTTGGCGTTCGCGGGCAGTGCGGTGCGGGCCCACGTTCAAGATCATGGCGTTGAAGCTGTAGTGGCCGTTGACGGCGGTCAGGTCGATGATGCCCTGCTCGCCGAACTTTCGAGCGCGCGCTGGTAGGTGGCATCGCTGACGCTCCTGTTGGCGTGCAGCTCGGTGCAGAAGTCGAACGACGATCTCCTCGTCCGCCGCCATGCCGGCGGGGCGACGGCCATCGGCAATGGCTTGCGCGATCTCGGGCTTCAGGCCCGCCTTCTCGGCCAGAGGGCGATGCGCCTGCCATTCGTAGTTCTGGCCCCACTGGCGCGCCGTGATCAGGATGGCGCAGCTCGTTGAGGCGCGGCGGAATCGTGCTCTTGAAGCGCAGATAGTCGCCCATCGCCTTGGCGCGCAGCATCACCTCGGGGCTTCGCAGCATCGCCGCGAACGGCCCGCGCACGGCATAGCCGCGCCCTTCGGCGAACTCGGCGGATGCCTTCTTCTGGGCCTCGGTCAGCTTGTCGGCCGGGATCTGCGGCATGCGGTCTTGAGCCATGGCAGCCATTCCTCCCATTGAAAGCAGAGTTGCGATCACGATCTGCTTGAGCACGTGCGCTCCCTCATTTTGCACCATCGTGTCAGGACGACAGGTTCCGGCGCAGCAGGTTCAAGCAGACTGATCACGGAAAACTCGCGCATGCGGCGCCGGTCCGGCTGCAGCATCACCTTCTCGGCGTGCAGCGCCCCGTCGATGTCGGCGGCGAGAAAGACGCGTGCCCGGCTTGAAGCCCTCGGCGGCATCCGGGGCGACGGCGGCGAGGCCGACGCGCGTGCGCCGAGCTGCGCGCGCACCTGCGCGGCGGCCGCGGCGGCGCGCTGCTCCGGTGCCGGCCGCCGGCGGCTCCCGTCTCGGCGCGATCCTGGCGCCGCGGAACGTCTCCATCGCCGCGATCGAGCCGCGCTCATGCGCGCCGACAGGATGCCGCCGGTGAGCGTCTCGGCCGCCGCCACCGTCATCGCCCTGCTGGCGCAGCAGGTCGAGCACCACCGTCTCCATCGACTGCTCGTCGATGCCGAAGATCACGTCGCCCAGCAGGCCGCGCGATCAGCGTCTCCTCGGCTGTCGAGCATGCGCTTGGCGGTCGCCTCGTCGTCGCACTTGGCGACGATGCGCACCTTGATGCCGTCGATGCCGCTGGCCTGGAAGGCGATGGTGGGGTTGCCGAGCTTGTCGAGCTCGTCGACGCGCTCCGCCAGCACCTCGGCCACGCCCGGACTCGCTCATGCCCCAGGTGCGCAGCACGCGGCTGCGGATGACCGCGGTCTGGCCCGTGCGCCGGCGCAGGTCGGGCAGGATGGTGCCGAGACACCATCTCCCGCATCTCGCTCGGCACGCCGGGCACGGCGTAGATCACCTTGTCGCCGACCGGGCACACGAGGCCCGGCGCCGTGCCCGGCATCTGCGCGATCGGACTGGCGCCGACGGGAATGTCGGCCTGGCGCAGGTTGTTGGCCGACATCACCCGGCCGCGCGACTCGAAGATCTGCCGGATCTTGTCGGCGATCGCCTGCGTCGCGCCGCATCTCCACGCCCATGACGCGGGCGATGACGTCGCGCGTGATGTCGTCCTGGGTCGGCCCCAGCCCGCCGCAGCAGATCACGGCGTCGCTGCGCTCCAGCGCCTGGCGGATGCAGGCCTCGATGCGCCCGAAGTTGTCGCCGACCTTGACCTGGAAGTAGGAGTCGATGCCGGCCAGCGCCAGCTGCTCGCCGATCCAGGCCGAGTTGCTGTCGACGATGATGCCGAGCAGCAGCTCGGTGCCGATGGCAATGACCTCGCAACGCATCCCTGGTCTCCCGTCTGAGTCTGCCCGCGAGCGCTGTGCCAAACGGGCATCCAGCGCGCGGCTCGTCGTCTCGCGTCTGGATGCCCGCTCAGCGCTGCGCTTGGCGGGCATGACGGCGCCCGCACAGCATCGGCAGCACTACTTGATCGGCGAGAACGGCGCCGCGCAGCACGATCTTGTTCTCCTGCTTGAGGGCGGGCTTGCCGCCCGGCGGCGGCCAGATGCCGTCGGCCACGGCCTTCTTGCGGACCTCGGCGCGCTGGTCGAGGCTCTTGTAGGCCCAGATGTGCAGCCACTGGTTGAGCCCGCCGACGTCGGACGTGAACACGCCCGTCAGCGGCGACAGCTTGGTGCGGCCCGGCAGATGCTCCTTCCAGCGCTGCGGCCATGTCGGGGATGCCGCCGGCCGGCAGCGTATAGCTGCGCATCTCGAAGTAGGGCCGTCGTTGGACGGCGCCATGGGCGGCGAGTAGGGCAGCGGCTCGAAGATCTCCGACTTCATCTCGGCGATGAACTCGCGAGTCGGCGGCGGCCAGACCTTGTCCTTGACCACCTGCGCCGCGGATCTTGCTGCGCTCCAGCGCATTCTCGTAGGGCCACACGTGGATGACCTGATTGAGCGGGCCGATCTCGGTGTACCAGAAGGCCGCCAGCTTCGAATAGCGTCTGGCGCTCTCGATCATGGGCACCCAGCGCTTGATGAACTCGGGCAGGGTGCGCGGATGCAGCGTGTAGGTGCGGAACTCGTAGATCATGGGAGGAGCCTCGCTGGTGCGGACCGGCGAATGTTCGCATCCCTGGCGCGGCTCGGCAATGCGCGGCTGCTCCGCGCGCCTCGCAGGCGGAGCTGCGGGGTGTCTGTCGCCGGCGCGGCCGGCTTGGCATGCGCGCTTCGGCCGGCATGACGGGTGGGAGGAGGCATCCAGGGACTCGGAGCGGACGTCTCGCGGCGGCGGGGTCAGCGCACGCGGTTGCCGCTGATCGTGAGGTGGGCGAACCGTTGCGCCTCGTCGGCGGCCAGCTCGCCGGTTACGGCGGTGTGGCCGTTCATGCCGAGGATGGCCCCACGCCGTGCGCCGAGATCAGGTTGTCGTGCGATCACTGCCGATCCCGCACCGGCCGCGACCGAGACGGCGATGCCGACGCCGCACGCTCGCACCACGTTGCCGGTGGCGGCCACGTCGCGCATGTGGCGGCCCCAGCCCAGCAGGATGCCGGCGGTCGGCGCGTTCTCGATCACGTTGCCGGTGACGGCGGTGTCGGCCTCGACGCCGATGCCGACGCCGGCGGGATCGTTCGGATCGGCGCCGGCGGCGCGGAAGGCCACCAGATTGCGGATGACGTTGCCCTGCACCACCGCAAGCCGGCCGCCCTCGTTGAAGTTGGTCACGGCCACGCCGAGCGCGGCGCCGTCGACCACGTTGTTGGCGATCATCGCGCCCTCGAAGCCGAACTCGGCATAGAGCGCGACCTCGCCCAGGCCCGTGCAGGTATTGCCCAGGATCTGCAGGTTCGACGCGGCGTTGCCGCGCACGGCCGAGAACGCCGCGCCCTTGATGCGGTTGCCGCGCACCATGACGTTGCCGGCGCGGAAGACGTTGATGGCGTTGCCGTTCTGCCCGGAGCCGCCGGCCGCGCGCGGCGATGTCCTCGATGCGGTTGTCGACCACCAGCGTGCCGTCGTCGCCGGGCTGCGACCGCCACACCAGGATGCCGTTGTCGCCGACGCCCCGCGATGGTGTTGCCGGCCAGCTTGAGGCCGCGCGCATCGAGCGAGAAGACGCCCGCGCCGCTCCGCCCCGGTCACGGTCGAGCCGGTCACCTCGCCCTCGCATGCCTCCAGCATGACGCCGTGGCGACCCGAGGCGACGATCTGGCAATCCGTGATCCGCATGCCGCGGGCGTGTGCAGAAGTGGACGAGGCCGCGCCCCTCGGCGAGCGGCATGCCGGCTCCGTCGAGCGTGAGTCCCGAGAGAAACAATGCGTCCGCGCGGCTGGCCGAGATGAGGGGAGGCGCCGCGGCTGAGCACGAGGCGGGTGGCGCCGCGCACGCCGATGAGTTGTGCCCCCGCCGGCAGCTTCAGGTCGCCGGCACGATAGACTGCCGGGGCCGAGCGCGAGCGGTACGCGCGCGACCGCCGCCTGGTCGATGGCGCCCTGCAGGGCGCGCGACTGATCGTCGGGGCTGCCGGCGTGCACGCCCAGATAGCTCGCATCGATGCCGAACGACGAGCGCGGAGCCGCAGCGGCGCGCCCGGAGGCGAACGGATTGGCGGCGGCAGCCGCTCCGGCGGCCGAGAAAGCGAGGAGACGGCGACGGGTGAAGGCCACGCGTGGGGTTCCTTTGTCGGAACCCCTTCAAGTTCTGAGCCGCTCGGACTGTGCCGTAATGGGTCGGCGCCCGCCGCCCCACTGCATCGCGCGGGCGTTGCGAGGCGCCTACTCCGCCGCCACGGCGTGGCCGTTGCCGCCGGCGGTCGCCTGCTGCTGCGCCGGCTTGGCGACGACGCCGACGCCGCTCCACGGCCGCCTGCAGGATCTGGGCGAGCAGCTCCGAGTAGCGCATGCCCTGGAAGCCGGCCATGATGTTCATCTTGCCGTCCCAGCACCAGCCGGGGTTGGGATTGACCTCGAGCAGCTTGATCTCGCCCTTGGCGTCGGCGCGGAAATCGAAGCGGGCATAGTCGCGGCAGCCGAGCCGCTCGAACAGCCGCGAGGAGTGGTCGATCAGCTGCTGCTGCTTCTGGTCGGCCAGCGTCGCCTCGCGATACCTGATCTGCGTCCAGTAGGGGCTGTCGGGCTCCCACTTGGATTCGTAGCCCAGGATCTTGGGCAGCTTCTCATCGAGCTTGGAGTAGTCGACCTCGAGGATCGGCAGCGCCCGCAGGCCCTGGTCCGGATTGCCGATGAGCTGCACCGAGTATTCCGCGCCGGTCAGGAATTCCTGCACCAGCACGCCGCGCTTGGGGAAGTCGGCGCGCAGCCGGTCGAGCGAGTCGAGCAGCGCCTTCTCGTTGGTGACGACGGAGTCCTTGGTGATGCCCTGGCTGCTGTCGCCCTGGTTCGGCTTCAGCAGCGCCGGGAACACCGACGGCAGCGTCGCGCCCTGGTCGCCCGGGCGCACGTAGCTTTCGAGCGGCACCGGGCACGTCGAGCCCTTGGGCGACCGCGCGCACCAGCCCCTTGTCGTAGCAGGCCGCCAGCGCCGCCGGCCCGGCGCCGGTGTAGCCGATGCCCAGCACCTCGAGCAGGGCCGGCACGTGCAGCTCCTTGAAGGGATCGTTGTTCCAGCCCTCGTCGCACAGGTTGAACACGAGGTCGGTGTTGAGCTCGGCCAGATCCCGCTCCAGCGTGCCGTGGTTGTTGAGGTAGCGGAACTTGTAGGCCGGCAGCTCCGAGAGCGCGTCGCTTGCAGCCGGCGCACCGGTCTCCAGGTCCTCCGGGTTGAAGGCGCCGCCGCGCTTGACCTGGTCGGGCAGCCGCGGGTCGCCCATGAGCACCGTGACGTCGAGCGCCTGCAGCTTGCCGCGGCCCTTGCGCACCGGCAGCTGCGGCGCGTCGGCGGTCAGCAGGATGCGGCGCGCCATCATGCCGAGGTCCTGGTCGCGGTCGGACAGCGCCTCGGCGTGGCCGTGGTGGCGCACGTTGCGGAAGCCGGTCTTCTCCATCAGCTTGCAGATGCTTTCGCGCGTGTAGAGCCGCTCGGCGTAGAACTGGTCGGCGATCACGCCCATCTCGTCGTGGACGATCACCTCGCGCGAGATCAGCCGCTCGCCGTCCTGGCTGATCGAGCGCTCGCGGCAGACGAAGTGGTGCTCGTCGATCCACTCCCACGAGCGCTTGTCGAAGTTCTCGTGCATGTGGCCGCCGTCGGTGATGTCGAGCACCAGCTGGCCGCTGGGGCGCAGGATCTTGCCGACCGCGGTCAGGACCTTCTCGTCGTCCTGCTTGTTGGAGAAGTAGCCGAACGAGTTGCCCATGATGGCAACGCAATCCATGCTGTTCTCGGCCAGCCGCGGATTGCGCGCATCGCCTTCCTTGAACAGCACCTGCAGGCCTTCGCCCTGCGCCCGCTTCTTGGCGAGCCGCACCAGGTAGCGCGAGCGGTCGAGGCCCATGACATGCTTGAAGCCGCGCCTGGCGAGCTCCAGGCAGTGCCGGCCCTGGCCGCAGCACAGGTCGAGGATGTGGCTGTGCGGCTGGATCTTGGCCGCCGAGACGATGAAGTCGACCTCGCGGCGCGTGTTCTCGACGTTCTCGACGACATCGCCGTCGGTCTTCACATAGAGGGCGTTGAAGAGCTTGCGCCACCACTCTTCGGGAAGGTGCGCCTCGAGGTCCGCAACCGGACCGAGGCACGAACGCGTCGCCAAGCGTCTTGGGACGCCTAGGCTTGGAAGGCATTACCATGGTGGACGGCTGTCCTCCTCGCTACCGCCGCGCAGCAGTCGATGCAACGCCGCTCTCCGTCGACGCCGACCCTCGGCCGGTCGACAACGAGACCCCTCTGGCCTCAGCAAAACGCGATCCTATAGTCCGTCGGATTTCCCTGTCAAACTTTTATCTGTGGACGATGGCGGCTTTGCGCAAGCTCCGATCGCTCGGCGACGCGCACCCGCAACACTCATTCGCGCTCTCGTCGCAGCACGGCGATGAAGAAGCCGTCGGTGCCGTGGCGCGCCGGCGTGAGGAGCAGCGTCTGCGTCGCTGCCGTCGGCCGAGGCGGGCGGCTCGCCGCCCACGCCCGCTCGCCCACGCCTCACGCCAGGGCAACGTCGCGAAGCCCGAATGGTTCGCCAGGAACCAGGCGATCTGGTCGCCGTTCTCCTCCGGCAGCACCGAGCAGGTGGCGTAGACGAGCCGGCCGCCGGGTTTGACCATCGGCGCCGCCAGCGTCGAGGATGGCGCGCTGCTCGCCCTGCTGGCGCTGGGCGAGGTTGGCGGGCTTCAGCCGCCACTTGGCGTCGGGCCGCCGCCGCCAGGCGCCCGCTGCCGGTGCAGGGGGCGTCGACGAACACCAGGTCGAATCGGGGCCCGAGCGCCGGTCAGCGCGGCCGCGTCGCCGGGCTGGAGCACCTGGACATTGCGCGCGCCGGCCCGCTTGAGGCGCTCGAAGATCGGCCGCAGCCGCACCGCATCGTCGTCGTAGGCGTAGATCTGGCCGGTGTTGCGCATGGCCGCGGCGAAGGCCAGCGTCTTGCCGCCGGCGCCTGCACAAATATCGAGCACCTGCTGGCGCGGGGCCGGCGGCGGCCATCAGCGCGGCGATCTGCGAGCCCTCGTCCTGCACCTCGTACCAGCCCCGCCCATGCCCGATCTCGGCCTCGACGTTGGGCTGCCGGCCCGGTCCGTCCGGCGCCGGCAGCCTGCACGCCGACCGGCGACAGCGGCGTCGGCTCGGGGCGAAACGCGCCAGCGCCTTCAGCACCTTGTCGCGGTCGGCCTTGAGCGTGTTGACGCGCAGGTCGACCGGGGCCCGGCGCGCCAGCGCCGCACCCTCCTCGGCCGCAGCCGCGCCGAAGGCGCGCGGCGAGCGATGGCTCCAGCCAGTCCGGGAAGTCGCCGCGCACCGACGCCGGCGCATCGGCAGGCACCGCGCGCGCCAAGCGCTGCCTGCTCGGCCTCGCTCAGCGGCTCCACCGCATGCGGCGAGCCGTCGGCGCTGGCGATGACGGCGGCCGGCGACAGCCCCAGCGCGCGCGGGGCGGCGGCCAAGGCGATCGCGCGGGGGTGTCGTCGTCCATCTGCGCGGCCAGCGACCGGCGGCGGCGCAGCGCGTCGTAGACCAGGTTGCCGATGGTCGCGCGGTCGCCCGAGCCGGCGAAGCGATGGCTCTTGCCCCAGTCGGCCAGCGCGCGTCGCCGCCGGGCGGTGCCGGCTCAGGACCTCCTCGAGCACCTCGATGGCGGCCTTGATGTGCGCGCCCGGCCGCATGCGGCTCAGGCCAGCCCGGCCGTGGCCACGTGCAGCGGCAAGCTTGATCCACATGATGACCACGATCAGGAAGCCCAGCGCGAAGGCCGGCGTGCGCCACCGCACCTTGTTGGGGCCGATGTGGATGGCGGCATGCACGATGCGCGTCAGCACGAACAGCCAGGCCAGCACGATCATGAGCAGTATCGGCGCCCTTGGTGATCAGCGCGAACGCCACCACCGCATAGAACAGCACCGGCAGCTCGAACTGGTTGCGGATAGTTGGCGGCGCGCTTGGCCGCATCGTCCGGCCAGGCGACGCGGCCCATGGCCAGGTCGGGGTTGCCGCGCTGGCGGTCCATGGTCTTGACGGCGCGCGCGCGCGCCACCGCCATCGGCATGCCGCACGCGCGACGACCAGCAGCACCTGCACGAACACGGGATAGAGGATGGCGACCTGGTTCACGCGGTCATCCGGCCCGGTCGCGCCGGCGTCCCTTCTGACGGCGGCATGGCTCAGCCGTTGCGCTGATAGTTCGGGCGCCTCGCGGGTGATGCCGACGCCGTGCGTGTGGCTCTCGGTCACGCGCCGGCGGGCGACACCCGCACGAAGCGGGCGCGCTCCCGAGCGCCTTGAGGTTGGCCGCGCCGACATAGCCCATGCCGGCGCGCAGGCCGCCGACCAGCTGGTGCAGCACGCCGTCGACCGGGCCCTTGTAGGGCACCTGGCCCTCGATGCCTTCCGGCACCAGCTTCGAGCGTGTCCTTCGACCTCCTGCTGGAAGTAGCGGTCGGCGCTGCCGCGCGCCATGGCGCCGACCGAGCCCATGCCGCGGTAGGCCTTGTAGGTGCGGCCCTGGTAGAGGATAGGTCTCGCCCGGCGCCTCGTCGGTGCCGGCCAGCAGCGAGCCGATCATGACGCAGTCGGCGCCGGCGGCGAGCGCCTTGACCAGGTCGCCGGAATACTTGATGCCGCCGTCGGCGATGACCGGCACGTCCTGCTTCCTGGCCGACCTCGACCGCATCCATGATGGCGGTGAGCTGCGGCACGCCGACGCCGGCGACGATGCGCGTGGTGCAGATCGAGCCCGGGCCGATGCCGACCTTGACCGCGTCGGCGCCGGCATCGATCAGCGCCTTGGTGCCGTCGGCGGTGGCGACGTTGCCGGCGATCACCTGCACGCGGTTGGACTGCTTCTTGATGCGCGTCACGGCCTCCAGCACGCGGCTCGAATGGCCGTGCGCGGTGTCGACCACCACCAGGTCGACGCCGGCGTCGATCAGCGCGCTCGGCGCGGTGCAAGCCGTCCTCGCCGACGCTGGTCGCCGCCGCGACCCGCAGGCGGCCCTGCTCGTCCTTGCAGGCGTTGGGATACTTCTGGGCCTTCTCGATGTCCTTGACCGTGATCAGGCCGATGCAGCGGATAGGCGTCGTCGACCACCAGCAGCTTCTCGATGCGGTGCTGATGCAGCAGCCGCTTGCGCGTCCTCGCGGCTCACGCCCTCGCTGCACCGTGACCAGCTTCCTTGGTCATCAGCTCGCTCACCGGCGTCTTGGGTGTTGGTGGCGAAGCGCACGTCGCGGTTGGTGAGGATGCCGACCAGCTTGCCCTGCTTGCCGGGCTCGACCACGGGAATGCCGGAGATCTGGTGCTCGTCCATCAGCGCGCAGCGCGTCGGCCGAGCGTCGCGTCGGGATGGATGGTGACGGGGTTGACCACCATGCCGGCGATCGTAGCGCTTGACCATTGCGCACCTGCTCGGCCTGCGCCTCCGGCGTCAGGTTGCGTGTGGATGACGCCGATGCCGCCGGCCTGCGCCATGGCGATGGCGAGCCGGCCCTCGGTCACCGTGTCCATGGCCGAGGAGATGACCGGGATCTTGACCGCGATCTCGCGCGTCACCCGCGAGGCTCACGTCCGCCTCGGCCGGCAGCACGTCCGACGGGCGGGGCGCCAGCAGCACGTCGTCGAAGGTCAGCGCCACGGTGGACTCGTCCAGGATGGGCCGTTGCGCCATGTTTTCATCTCCCGCGTCAGCTCAGGTTGGCCGAAATCGGGCGCGCCCGGGCCTCTTGCCCTGGCACGCGGCGTCTCAGCCGCCCGTGTGATGGAATCGCTCCAAGGCGCTTCTTAGCACCGCCAGGGAATCAGGGGAAGCCGGGCCACAAGTCCGGATTTGTCACCCTCGAAAGCCCGCGGCGACCACGTAAAGCCTCGGCCGATCGGCCCGGCTGGCCGGCGGCTTGGCATGTTTGACCTGGTGAAAGCGCGCGCTTCGAGCCGCTCCAGCAACTCCCGCTCGGTGCCGCCCCGAGAGCACCTTGCACACGAAGGCGCCACCCGGGACGAGCACCTCGCAGGCGAACTCGGCCGCAGCCTCGGCCAAGCCCCATGATGCGCAGATGGTCGGTGCGGGTGTGGCCCGTGCCCTGCGCGGCCATGTCGGAGAGCACCACGTCGGCCCGAGCCTCGCGCAGCATGGCCATGAGCCGCCCCGGGCGGTCGCGTCCATGAAATCGAGCCGCAGGAACTCGACGCCAGGCGATGGCCTCCATCTCCAGGAGGTCGATGGCCACCACCTCGGCCCTTGCCCTCCACCGAGCGCACCCGCTCCGCCGCCACCTGGGCCCAGCCGCCGGGCGCAGCGCCGAGGTCAACCACGCGCTTGCCCGGCTTGAGCAAGCGGTGCTTGTCGTCGATCTCGATCAGCTTGAAGGCGGAGCGCGAGCGGTAGCCCTCGCGCTTGGCGGCGGCGACGTAGGGATCGTTGAGCTGGCGCTCGAGCCAGCGCTGCGAGGAAGCCGTACGCTGCTTGGCGGTCTTCAGCCGCACCTTGAGCTGCCGCCGCGCTCACCTTGCCCGGACCGCCGCTCCCGCTACGCATTTGATTCGCCATGCGCTGAGGCTCTACCGCCGCCAATAACCGCTGCGCCGCTTCGGCTGCGGTAGACGCCGTCCTCGGCCATCAGCGTCGCCAGGATGCCCTTCGCGCAGAGCCCCGGTCGGCCACGCGCAGCCGCTCGCACGGCCACATCTGCAGCATGGCCTCGAGGATGGCGCAGCCGGCGAGCACGAGGTCGGCGCGCTCCCGGCCGATGCAGGGCTCCGCCACCCGCTGTTCGTAGGTGGCATCGAGCAGGCTCTGTCGTCACGGCGCGCACCTCGGCGATGTCGAACGACCATTCGAGTGACGCTGCCGGTAGCGGGCGGCGACGGATGAGGACTGAGCATGGGACGGATACTGATCGCTGACGACCACGACTCGCTCCGCCGGGGCCTCGCCCAGGCGGTGGCCGAAGCCGGCCACGACGTCGAGGAAGCGCCCGAACGGCAACGCCGCCATCGAGAGCTCCACGAGGGCTTCTTCGATGTCGTCGTCAGCGACCTGAAGATGGGTGGCAGCACCGGCCTCGAGGTGCTGAAGACCGCCAAGGCGCTGCACCCGACCTGCGCCGTCATCCTGATGACCGCGTTCGGCTCGGTCTCGACGGCCGTCGAGGCGATGAAGGCCGGGCGCGTTCGACTACGTGCAGAAGCCGTTCGAGATCGAGGAGATGGAGGTCAAGATCGCAGAAGGCGCTCGAGATGCGCCGGATGCAGCATCAGATCGACTACCTCCGCCACGCGCAGGGCGACATCTACGACTTCGACCGCATCATCGGGTCGAGCGGCGCGCTCGAGAAGGTGCTCGGCGTCGTCCGCAAGGTGGCCAAGAGCAACACCACCGTGCTCGTGCGCGGCGAGACCGGCACCGGCAAGGAGCTGATCGCCGGCGCGATCCACCACAACTCGCACCGCGCCGCGCGCAACTTCATCAAGGTGAACTGCGCGGCGCTGCAGGAGAACCTGCTCGAGTCGGAGCTGTTCGGCCACGAGAAGGGCGCGTTCACCGGCGCCGACAAGCAGCGCATCGGCCGCTTCGAGCAGGCCGACGGCGGCACGCTGTTCCTCGACGAAATCGGCGACATGAGCGCCAACACGCAGGCCAAGATCCTGCGCGTGCTGCAGGAGCACGAGTTCGAGCGCCTCGGCGGCACGCGGACGCATCAAGCGTGGACGTGCGGCTGATCGCCGCCACCAACCGCGACCTGCCGACGATGGTCGAGGCCGGGCACGTTCCGCGAGGACCTCTACTACCGCCTCAACGTCGTCACGATCGAGATGCCGCCGCTGCGCGAGCGCAAGGAAGACATCGCGCGCGCTCGCCGGCTTCTTCATCCGCCGCTTCGCCGGCGAGCTGAAGAAAGAAGATCGAGGGCCTCGACGCCGGACGCGCTGAAGCTGCTGATGCGCTACCACTGGCCCGGCAACATCCGCGAGCTCGAGAACGCCATCGAGCGCGCGATGCTGCTGGCCGACGGCACGCACATCGCGGTCGACGACCTGCGGCTCGGCGACACCGGCGACGAGCGGCTCGCCGCGCGACGGCGCGTCGATCGTCAAGATTCCGCCGACCGGCATCGCGCTCGAGGAAGTCGAGCGGCTGGCGCTCATCGAAGCGCTGAAGATGTCGAACTGGGTGCAGAAGGACGCCGCGGAGCTGCTGTCGATCAGCCCGCGCGTGATGAACTACAAGATCAAGACGCTCGGCATCGACTTCCCGCGCGGCCGCCGCGCGCAGCCTGCGCCGCACGCCGAACCCGACACCGCAGCGTACGCGCCGGTAGATGGTCATCCCTGACGCGGCGAGCGCGGCAACCCGGTCGCTAGTACTTCCAGTTCCGGCTCGTCGCCGGACGCCAAGCGCCTCGATCTGCAGGCGTTCGGGAAAGCCCGTAGAAGCCGTTGCGGCTTTGCGCCGGCTGACGATGAACACGTCGCGGCACCTCAGGATTCCACCAGTTCGCCTCGCGGCCCCGATCATCAGGCTTCGGCACCGGACGGCGGCGCACGGTCCATGAAGGCGACGCTACAGCTTCAACGTCGTTGTCCGCCACGTGCCCCTTGAACGGCGCCACTGTCAGCCAGCGCCTCGATCTCATCGCGCGGGCGATAGCACGACGCTCGGCTGTCCGCCGGTCAGCGTCGCCAGCTTCCACGCGTATCTCACCGTCTGAGCGGCACGGGGCCTCCGCCCGGCGCCTCGAACATGGACATTGCCGCTCGCGAATGAACGTCCGCACGATTCCGGCATCCAGCGCGCGCGAACGCGGCCTTGCAGGTCGCGTCATCTTCACGCACCGCATGCCCCCGACGTTGATCGCGCGCAGGAACGCGATGTAGCGTCACGCGCGTTCTTTCGCCGCAGGCGGCACGGTCAGCCCTCTTCGCGCGCGGATGCGCCTTCGCGATAGACGTCGAGCAGCTGCGCCGCGTTCACGTGCGTGTAGCGCTGCGTCGTCGACAGCTGCACGTGGCCGAGCAGCTCCTGGATGGCGCGCAGGTCGGCGCCGCGCTCGCAGCAGGTGCGTGGCAAACGAGTGCCGCAGCGCGTGCGGGCTGATGCCGAAGCGCGTGCTGCACGCCGCGACGTAGCGCGCGACCGAGGCGCTGCACGCTCCGCCCCGTCAGCCGCGGCGCCGCGGAAGTTGACGAAGAGCACGCCGCTCCGGTGTCTCGCACGGCTCGCGGCGCCGCGCGGCTGCGACGGCCTTGGGCTCAGCGCCGCGAGTCCGTATCCGCGGTTCGCGCGCAGCGCGCGCGATCCTTCAGCCACGCGCGAAGCGACTGCCGGTCCGTCGTCTGTTGAACGGCACCAGCCGCTCCTTGCGCGCCCTTGCCCATCACGCGCACCATCCGCGCGCTCAGGTTCACGTCCTCGAGATCGAGGCCGACCAGCTCGCTCAGCCGCAGACCGGACGCGTAGAACAGCTCGAGGATCGCGCGGTCGCGGCGGCCCAGCGGCTGGCACGCGTCGGGCATCTCGAGCAGCCGCGTCATCTCGTCGACCGACAGGTGCGCCGGGATCTTCTGCTCGCGCTTCGGCGCGACGCGCCAGCGCCGCCGGATCGGATGTCGATCAATCCCTCACGCCGCAGGTAGCGGCCGAAGGCGCGCAGCGCCGACAGCTTGCGCGCGACCGAGGCGCGCGCGTGCCCCTGCCGATAGCAGTTCGGCCATGAACGCGCGGATCGGTGCCCAGGTCGACGTCGATCGGCTCGAGCGCCGGCGCGGCGTGTCCGCCGATGCTGCCGCGGCGAACGCGAGGAACTGCGTCGACGTCGCTGTCGTACGCGTCGACCGTGTGCGCGGACGCGTTGCGATTCAGCGCGGAGATGATTCGAGGAACGCGCGCAGCTGCTCTATGTCATCGACGTCAACCGCGTCGCGTGCGATCCACTCGTCGAGCGCGCGCAGCGCGCGCTCGGACGTGGCGCGTCTTGCGATCCGCCTTCTGACGACGCGCCTTGCCGGTCGGCGGCTCGGGCGGCGGCATGATGCCGAACGTGATGTTGGTCGGCTGGTAGTGCTGCGGATCGGCGTGCGAGACGTAATAGCGCGAGCGCGCCGATCGCGGTCGTGCGCGGCGGCGCGCGCGGCTCGCTCGCCGAGCGCGAGCGCCGCGGCGTTGCGGCCGGCGATCAGGCCCGACGCCGCCGACTCGACGTAGCCTTCGACGCCGGAGATCTGCCCGGCGAAGAACAGGTCGGCCGCGCGCGCGTCTGCCACGTCTCGCGCAGCACGGTCGGCCCGTTGATGTAGGTGTTGCGGTGCACCATGCCGAAGCGCACGAACTCGGCGCTGCTCGAGCCCGGGAATCATGCGCAGCACGCGCGCCTGCTCGCCCCACTTGAGCTGCGTCTGGAAGCCGACGAGGCTGAAGTGGTCGCCGGCGAGCGTTGTCCTGCCGCAGCTGCACGACCGCGTACGGCGATGCGCCCGGTGCGCGGATCGATGAGCCCGACCGGCTTCATCGGCCCGAACCGCAGCGTGTCGCGCCCGCGATGCGCCATCACCTCGATCGGCAGGCAGCCCTCGAAGAACTTCTCCTTGTCGAAGTCGTGCACGGTCGCCGATTCCGCGGCGACGAGCGCGTCGTAGAAGCGCGTCGTACTCGTCCTCGCGTCATCGGGCAGTTCAGGTAGTCGCCCTCGCCGTCGTCCACGCCGCAGGCGACCGGCGGCTCGGACAGCTGCGACGCGTCTCGAGGCGCGCCTGAAGACCTGCCCACGAAGCTCCGTCCCCAGCGCGACGCGCGGAACACCTTCGCTCGTGTCGATCGTCTCGGCCAGGACGATCGGGCTGATGGCGTCGTAGAAGTACAGGTGCTCGCCGCCGACGAGCGCGGCGATGTCCGCCGACAGCGCGTCCGATGTCAGCGGCCCGGTCGCGATGATCAGCGGAAACATCGCCGGGTCGTCGGGAATGCGCGCGATCTCTTCGCGCGACGACGCGTGATGAGCGGGTGCGCCGCGATCGCCGTCGGTGATCGGCCTGCGAGAAGCGCGTCGCGATCGACGGCCAGCGCGGCGCCCGCGCGGCACGCGGTGCGCGTCGGCCGCGCGCATCACGAGCGAGCCGAGCCGCCGCATCTCCTCCTTGAGCAGGCCGACGGCGTTATCGAGCTTGTCGCCGCGGAACGAGTTGCGAGCAGACCAGCTCGGCGAGGCGATCGGTCTTGTGGACGGCGGTCGGGCGCACCGGCCGCATCTCGTGCAGCACGACGCGGACGCCGCGCGAGGCGGCCTGCCAGGCGGCTTCGCAGCCCGCGAGCCCGCCGCCGATGATGTGGATCATGCATGGATCGGTGCTCAGGCGCGGCTCTGCACCGGATGCCGCTCAGCGCGCTCAGCGCCGGCTTGCGTCTTGCACGGGCGTCGTCGGCGCGCCGCGGCGCGCTCTGCGCGGCGCGCGCCGAGCGCGCCTCCGGCGCCGCGGCGCGGCGGCGCGCGTCGCGGCGCGCAGCCAGCAGCTCCATCGCCTGCGCGTAGGTCGAGCGCTCGGGATTCGATCGTCTTCGGCAGCGACGCGTTCGTCGTGCCGTCGGTCACGTACGGACCGTAGCGCCCGGCCAGCAGCTTGAGTGGTCGTCGCCGTCCTGCGTCGAGCTCGCGCAGCATCTTCTTCTGCGCCGACTGGCGGCGGCGCGACTGCTTGGGCGCGCGCAGCAGCGCGAGCGCCGCGTCGAACGAGATGCCGAAGCACGTCGTCTTCGGATTCGAGCGAGCGGAACTCGTCGCCGTGCTTCACGTACGGGCCGAAGCGCCCGAAGTTGGTGACGATCGGCTCGTTGTCGTCGGGATGCAGGCCGACGTCGCGCGGCAGCGACAGCAGCTTCAGCGCCTCGTCGAGCGTGACCGTCTGATCGGTCATGCCGGCCTGCAGCGACGCGCGCTTCGGCTTCTCGACTGCGCTCTTGCCCTTGCCCTTCGGCGCGGCTCCGGCGTCTCGCCAAGCTGCACGTACGCGCCGTACCGCCCGTTCATGACGTAGACGTTCTGACCCGTCGCCGGATCGACGCCGAGCGCTGCGCGGCCCTTCGGCCTTCGCGCGCACCAGCTCGAGCGCCTTCTCGACGCGTCAGGTCGGCCGGCGCGACGTCGTCGGGCAGCGACGCCGTGCGGCCCGGCCCGCCTTCGCCGACCTGGACGAACGGGCCGAAGCGTCCGATGCGGATGCGAACCGGTCTCGCCGCTCGTCGGATCGATCGCCGAGGTCGAGCACCGGATAGTCGGCCTTCTCGGCGCCCTGCTCGACCGCCGGCAGCAGGCCGCGATGCTTCTTGTCGCCGTAGTAGAACTGCTTGCAGGAACGCGACCGACTCGCGCTCGCCGCGTGAGATCTCGTCGAGGTCGTCCTCCATCTCCGCGGTGAAGTCCGTTTCGACGAAGTCGCCGAAGTGGTCGCGCAGCAGCTTCGTCACCGCGAACGCGGTGAAGCTCGGCACGAGCGCCTTCGCCCTGCCGGAACACGTAGCCGCGGCGGACGATGGTCGCGATCGTCGGCGCGTAGGTGGACGGACGGCCGATGCCGAGCCGCTCGAGCTCCTTGATGAGCGACGCCTCGGTGAAGCGCGCCGGCGGCGACGTCTCGTGGCGCTTCGGCTCCGTGCCGACAGCGTGATCGGCGGTCGCTGCCGTCTCGTGTGGATCGCGATCGCCGACCTTGCACTGCGGCAGGATCGTTTCCTGCTCCTCGAGCTCCGCGGCCGGGATCGTCGCTGCCTTCGACGTAGGCGCGGCGGAAGCCGGCGAACTCGATCGCCTTGCCGCTGGCGGTGAAGCACGGCCGTCTCGCCGTTCGGGCCCTTGCGCCGAGATCTCGATCGTCGTCCGCAGCACGCGCGCGTCCACCATCTGCGACGCCATCGTCCGCTTCCAGATCAGCTCGTAGACCTTCAGCTCGTCGGCGTCGAGCACGCCTTCGAGCTGGCTCGGCGCCAGGCGGAAGTCGGTGGGACGGATCGCTTCGTGCGCTTCCTGCGCGTTCTTCACGCGCGTCTGATAGCGGCGCGGCGCGTCGTAGTATTCCGCCGCCGAACATCTCGCGGATCACGCGCGCCGATTCGTTCGAGCGCCTTGTCCGACAGCGTCGTCGAGTCGGTGCGGTGGTAGGTGATGAGGCCTTCCATCTGGCCGTTGCCGACTGCTCGACGCCCTGGAACAGCCGCTGCGCCACCTGCATCGTCCGCTCGGTGGAGAACCCGAGCTTGCGGCTGGCTTCCTGCGTCAGCGTCGACGTGGTGAACGGCGGCGCCGGCCGCTCGACGCCCGGCTTCTGCTCGACGGCGGTGACCGTCCACGGCACGTTCGCGCGGATCGGCCTCGACCAGCGACCGCGTCGTCGGCCTCGTCGAGCAGGCGCGCGTTCTGGTTCTTGAGCGCGCCGGTCTGCGGCGTCGAAGTCCTTGCCGCGTGGCGATGCGCTGATCGCCGACTGCGACCGAGCGTGGCGATGAACTCGCGTCCCTCGCCGTCGAGCGTCGCCTCGAGGTCCCAGTAGACCGCCGCTGCGGAACGCGCGTCGCTCTTCCTCGCGCTCGACGATGAGCCGCACGGCCACGCTCTGCACGCGCCCGGCGCTCAGCCCGGTCTGCACCTTCTTCCAGAGCACCGGCGACGAGCGTGTAGCCGTAGAGCCGATCGAGGATGCGGCGGCTCTCCTGGGCCCGAACGAGGTTCTCGTCGACGTCTGGCGGGGTGCGTCGAGCGCCTCTTTGACCGCATCTTCGGTGATCTCGTGGAAGACGATGCGGCGGACCGGGACCTTTGGCTTCAGCACCTGCGCCAGGTGCCAGCTGATCGACTCGCCCTCGCGGTCGGGGTCGGTCGCCAGCAGCAGCTCCGACGCCTCCTTGACCGCGGTCTTGCAGGTGCGCGACCTGCTTCTTCTTGTCGCTCGGGACGACGTAGTAGGGCGTGAAGTCGCTGCTCGACGTCCACGCCGAGGCGGCCCCACTCCTTGTCCTTGATCTCCTTCGGGACGTCGGCCGCCGACTCGGGAAGATCGCGGATGTGGCCGTAGCTCGCCTCGACTCGGTATTTGTTGCCGAGGAAGCGGCCCAGCGTCTTCGCCTTGGCGGGCGACTCGACGATAACCAGAGGTTTAGCCATTACTGCCATGTCTTCAGAACGATTCCTCGTTGGCCCCTAGCCGATGACACTAGCACGTTCAGCGACGGGCGCACGAAACGGCCGCCCCCGCGCCGGCGGACGAGACCGTCGCAGCTCGAGATCGAGCAGGCGGGGCAGCAACCGCGGCGCGTCGAGGCCCGAACCGCGCCGGCCAGCGCGTCCAGATCGTAGGCCTGGCCGGTCGCCATCGGCTGCAGGGGATCACCGGAATCGCTTTGATCATTGCGACTTACCTCGTTGCACTGCGTCGCTGCCGGCGCCGGCATCGAGCCCGAGCTCCGCCAACGATATCGTCCGCGCAGTCTCGACAATCTTTGCGCCGTCCCTGAGAAGGGCGTGCCCGCCGCGTGTTCCGGCCGCTCAGCACGTTGCCCGGCACGGCCATCACGTCGCGACCCTGCTCCAGCGCGCAGCGCGGCCGTGATCAGCGAGCCCGACTTGTCCGAGGCCTCGATCACGACGACCGCTCGAGCGACAGCCCGCTGATCAAGCGATTGCGCATCGGGAAGTGGATGCGGAAGCGGCGGCGTCGCCAGGCGGATACTCGCTGACGACGAGCCCGTTGCCGCGCGATCTGCGTCGCGCAGAGCTCGCTGTGCTCGGCTGGATAGATGCGATCGACGCCCGACCCGAGCACGGCGATCGTGCCGCCCGTGTCGCAGCGCGCCGCGATGGGCCGCCGAGTCGACGCCGCGCGCCAGGCCGCTGACGACGGTGATGCCGCGGCGCGCAGGTCCGTCGCCGAGCCGCGCGCGCCGTTTCTAGTGCGACCGCCGACGCCGCGCCGCGACCCGACGATCGCGACGGCCGGCGGCATCGAGGCGCTGACAAGCGTCGCCGCGATACCAGCAGCACGGGCGGAGCAGTCGGTGATGGCGCCAGAGCGGCTGGGAACCGCAGGGTCGTTCCACGGCCAGTACGTGGATGCCCGCGCTCGCTGCAGCGCGGATGCGCGTCGATCGGCGCGTGCCGCTCGATCCGAGCAGGCGAGGCGCTCGCGAAGCAGCTCGGGATCGGATCTCGAGGCTGAGCCGGTCGGTGAGGTCCGACCCGGGGTACGAGTCGTCGAGCAGACGACAGGGCGACGGCGTGATCGAGGGTCATGGACGCATCTCCAGCCTGCAGTGCACCCGGCCCGATGTCGCGAATTATAGAGCGACACGACCTCGCAACGGTGACTCGGCTACGAAAGTGCAGGAGGACGATGCCGACATCGACCGCTAGCGCTGATCGCAGTCGAATTACGCGCATTCCGTGGTACGTGGCTTGCTCCAGCCGGCTAAGCTCTTGATCGATCAACTGCTTGCGCCGCGCGCGAGCGAGTGACTATAGTGAGGCCACCGTCCACTATCGCGCGAGCCGCCTCGCGTCGTCCGTGGTACTGCTCCTGGCGCTTGTCGGCGCTCCGCTTCGCGGCAGACGCCGCGATCGGACGCGAACGAAGCAGGTCGAGTTCGGGATCACGGTTGCGCAGCGCGGACTGTGGCGCGAAGCGATCTACCGCAGTGGGAACGCGCGACACAGATCGACCCGACCTACGCGCCGGCTCACAACAACCTGGCGATCGCCTACGAGCATGCAGGGCGATCTCGCGCAAGGCGCGGGCGGCGTATGAGAAGGCGCTCGAGCTCGAACCCGAGCAACGCACTGATCAAGCAGAACTACGAGCTGTTCAAGAGAAATCAATGACCGCACGACTCGTCAGGACGGCTCAGTAGCCTCGCCGCGGTCGCTGCTGGCCGCGGCGCTGCACGAGCTACTTCGAGATCCCGATCGAAACGCCGATCCGGCCGAAGCTGGATGTGGCGGCGTTTCAGCGCGTGCTCGTCGCCGGCTTCATCGCCGGCGGCACCGAGGACGTCGACGGCAACCTCGAAACCACGCGCCTGCTGCGCAGCCAGCTGCGCACGAAGTCGGAGCTGCGCGTCGATCGACGCCGATGTGCTGCCGCTCGATGGACGTCGGCGACCGAGGGCCGACAGCGGCGACCGGCAGGCGGCGCAGCCAGCGCCGCGCCAGCCGCGATCAAGGACGAGAAGGACCTCGAGCCGTACGAGCACGTCTTCGCGAACGTCGAGCTACTGGAAGAAGATCGGCGAGGAATATCAGCAGCCGCTGATCGTGACCGGCACGGTGATGTTCACGCCGCTGCAGCGCAACCAGCATCGTGCAGCGCGAGCAGGAAGTCTACGACTCGTTCGGCCGCCGCCGCGTCGTGCCGGTCCGCACGCTATCATGGAGCGCAAGGGTTTCAGCCTCGACGGCCGACGTTCATCTTCATCGACGGCCGCACCGGCGACGACGCTGCACTCGGAGAAGCTTCAGCGAAGCAGATCCTCTACAACGCCAACCAGACGACGCCGGCGCTGTCGTCGTATTTCGAGCTGATGGATCGGCTGATTCCGAGCTTCCTGAGCACGCTGAGCAGCCAGAAGATCAAGGGCACCCGGATCCTGCTGCAGTAGAGGCACTTCAGCCGCCGACTCGCCAACTGCCAGCGTCCTTGCGACTTCGACGTCGGGCCTTGGGTCTGTTAAGCCTGAGTTTGCGCCTGTCGGGGCCGACCTGCTCACCCATAGTCTCGATCGAGGTAACGCTCGTGTACGCGATTGTTCAGGCCCGTGGCCGGCAGCTCAAGGTGACGCCCAGGCGCCGTCGTCGAGGTCGACGGCACGCCCGGCGAGACGGGCTCGGCGTTCACGTTCGACCAGGTGCTGCTCGTCGAGAAGGACGCGGGCGACATCGTCGCCGGCGCGCCGTTCGTCGCCAACGCCAAGGTCGCTCGGCGTCGTCGACGGCGAGGCGCGCGGCCCGAAGATTCGCGTGTTCAAGAAGAAGCGCCGCAAGGGCTTCCGCAAGACGCGCGGTCATCGCAGCATGCTTCACGCGCGTGCGCATCACCGATATTCAGGTCGTAAGGCACATGGCTCATAAAAAGGACAGGGCAGCTCACGCAACGGCCGCGACAGCAATTCGCAGCGGCTCGGCGTCAAGCGTCACGACGGCAACCTCGTCACCGGCGGATCGATCCTCGTGCGTCAGAAGGGGCGCCGCTTCGAGCCCGGCCTGAACGTCGGGCTCGGCAAGGACCACACGCTGTTCGCGAAGGTCGACGGCAAGGTCCGCTTCGAGGACCACGGCCAGCACGGCCGCAAGATCTCGATCATTCCCGTCGAATGAAGCGGCATCAGGCCTCACGTCCTGACGCCTGAGTCCGCATGTTCGTCGACGAAGTCGACATCCACGTCACCGCCGGCGCCGGCGGCAGCGGCTGCCTGAGCTTCCGCCGCGAGAAGTTCGTCCCGCGCGGCGGACCCGACGGCGGCGACGGCGGCACGGCGGCTCGGTCTACGTCATCGCGATCGCCACCAAGAACACGCTCGTCGACTTCCGCTTTCATCCCGAGTTCAAGGCGCGCGGCGGCGCAGCACGGTCAGGGCTCGAACCGCACCGGCCAGACCGGCCGACGATCTCGAGATCGACCGTGCCGATCGGCACGCTCGTGTTCGAGAAGACGCGACGAGCGACGCGACGCTGCTCGCCGATCTCGCGGAAGAGGGCCAGCGCGTGCTCGTCGGCGCAGGGCGGACGCGGCGGACGCGGCAACGCGCAGTTCGTCGTCGTCCACCAATCGCGCGCCGCGACGGACGGAGCCCGGCGAGCCGGGCGAAGAGCGGATCCTGCGCCTCGCAGCTGAAGCTGATCGCCGACGTCGGCCTCGATCGGGTTTCCCAACGCCGGCAAGTCCACGCTGATCTCGCGCATCTCCGCGGCGCGGCCGAAGATCGCCGACTACCCGTTCACGACGCTCGACGCCGAACCTCGGCGTCGTCGCGCTGAGCGGCGACCGCAGCTTCGTCGTCGCCGACGTGCCCGGGCTGATCGAGGGCGCGCACGAGGGCCACGGCCTCGGCGATCGGTTCCTCCGGCACATCGAGCGCACCAAGGTCCTCGTGCACCTCGTGGACGTCTCGGGCGCATCCGGGCCGCGATCCGGTCGAGGACTTCGACACGATTCAGCGACGAGCTGCGACTGTTCGACCCGAGCGGTGGCGGCAAAGCCGCAGATCGTCGCCGCCAACGAAGATCGACGCGCTCGGACGATCCCGACGCGCTCAGACGCGCTGCGACGTCACGTGCGCGCAGCAAGCGGCTGTCCTTCGTCAAGATCTCGGCGGTGACGCGGTGACGGACTCGACGAGCTGCTCGAGGCGGTCTGGCGCGAGATCGCCGCCGCGCGCGACGCCGCGAGCGTGCCCGGAGCTCGAGCGCGCTGGACGAGGGCGATCGATTTGCTCACACCTGGCGCCGACTGCGACACGACGCATGACGCATCGCGCCGGCTCGGCATCCTCGGCGGCACGTTCGATCCGATTCATCTCCGGGCATCTCGACGCCGGCGGACGCGGCCGCGCACGACGCGCTGCAGCTCGATCGAAGTGCTGCTGGTCTCCCGCGCACGATCCGCCGCATCGGCCGGCCGATCCCGATGGCGACCGCGTTCCACCGCTTCGCGCTCGTCGCGCTCGGCGATCGCAGGATCGTCGACGCGGCTATCGCGCTCGGAGATGGAGCTGCACCGGACCGGACCGTCGTACACGGCTGACACGCTGCGCGCCGTGGCACGCCGAGGGATGGCAGGCCGTCGCAGACTTTTCTTCATTCTCGGGCAGCGACGCGTTCGCAGAAATTGCCACGTGGCGCGAGTTTCCCGGCGGTGCTCGACGCGGCGCACTTCGTCGTGATCGCGCGTCCCGGGCACCACGCTCGACGCGTGCGGCCGCGCGCACGAACATCGGCGCTCGCGTGAGCGGCTGCGCACGCCAGACGAGGCAATCCTCCGCGCGGCCGGGAACGTCCATCTTCGCGTCGGAAGCGCGCACGCGCGACGTGTCATCCAGCACCATCCGCGCCCGCCTGGCGGCGCGGCAACCGATCGACGACCTCGTTCCCGCCGCGGTCGCGCGCGGCACATCGCCGCGCATCACTTATGCTGAGCGGTAGACGACTTGCATGGCCGAAGACACGCAGCGATCTCAGAAGTAGCGCGACGAAGACCCGGACAACGGCACGGCACTGCGCGCGAGGACACAGGCAAACGCGCTGCGCCGGCGCAAGCTGCCCAAGGCAGTGGCCACGGCGCGTTCGCGCCGCCCGCGACAAGAAGGCCCAGGACGTGATCGTGCTGGATCTCGCGCAAAGCCGGCGGCTTCACCGACTACTTCTTGATCTGCACCGCCAACAATCGCGCGCAGGCAGACCGCGGCGATCGCCGACGCTGTCCGCGAGACGCTGAAGAACGAAGGACTCCGGGTGAACGGCCGGCGCTGACCGGAAGGCGTGGACCGCTCGGAATGGGTCCTGCTCCGACTACTTCAACTTCGTCGTCCACGTCTTCAGCCCCGAGTGCCGGGCGTTCCTACGCCCTCGAGCGGCTCTGGGGCAACGCCGAGCGTCATCGAGTTGCGAATCTCGAGTAAGACTGTTCCGCTCAATGCCCGCGCCGAATCACGCCGGCCATCCTGGCAGCGCACCGCGCGTCGAGGGCGCTACTGCGGCACGACGCGGCGTTACGCGGCAGTTGACGCCACCGTTCTGATTACCGGCGGGACCGGCGTCGGCAAGGACGCTCTCGCCCGCTACCTCCATGCCTCGGGCCCACAGCGCCGGGAGCCGCTTCGTCACCGTGGACTGCCCTGCCCTCCCGCAGCCCTGATCAATCAGACTGTTCGGTCACGAGCGCGGCGCGTTACCGACAACCGCATCGCCCGTGCTGGCCGCTTCAGGCGCTGGCCGGCCGCGGCACGTTGTACTGGATGCGGTCACGGGCTTTGAACGTGTCCGGACAGGGCGCCTTGCTGCGCGTGGTCGAAGAACGGACGGTGATGCGCCTCGGCGGCGTCGTCTGTCGTGAGCGCGGATCATCGCGTCGGCCGATGCCGCCGTCGAGGACCTCGTCGAAGCCGGGACCTTCCGGGCCGAACTGTTCCATCGCCTGCGCGTGCTGCCGATGCACATCCCCCGCTGCGCGAACGATCGTCAATCCTGCCGCTGGCGCGAGACCTTCATCGCGGATATCTGCCACTCCTGCAGCGAGCCACCGTGACGATCTCGGACGACGCGGAAGACGCGCTCGCCCGGTATCGCACTGGCCCGGCAACGTGCGCGAACTGAGGCACGTCCTCGAGCGCGTGTTAGCTGGCGGCGCACCAACCAGGAGGTTCGCGCCAGTGATTTGCCAGTCGACGTGCTCGAGGGACCGGGGGCCATCTCGCACCGGTAGATGGCCGGCCGCGACGCTGGACGAAGTGGAACGCCGCTACATCGCGCTGACCCTGCACCGCACGCGCGGCAACCAGACTCGGGCGGCCGCCATCCTCGGCATCAACCGGAAGGCGCTGTGGGAAAAACGCAAGCGCTTCGGCGGAATAAGCCTCGCGAATGTCGCCGTCCTGAAGGCGGCATTCGCGCCGCCATGCAGTCTGCGCGGGACCACTGGCAGCGCCAGTGGACGGCTGCGTCTGCCCGCTCTGCTGGGCGGCGATCGCGCCTGCGCCGCAGGTCGCCTGGCCGCCCGGCAGCATCATTGTGATGCCGCAGCCGGCGGCGACTGCCGATGGAGTTCGCTGCGTGAGATCGTTCACGCGTTCAAATGCGCGGGCCGTCGATCGCTGGCAGCGCCGCTCGGCGGCAGCCTGATGCGCCCACGGGCAGCCCGTGCTGGGAGCCACCCGTCGTGCCTGTGCACTCTCCATCCCTGGCGCCGGATGCAGCGGGGCTTCAACCAGGCCGACGACCTTGCGCGCACGCTGCACCTGCCAGTGCACTATCCTCTGGCGACGCCGCCTGACGATCGCCCAGGCGGAACTCCACCGCCGCACAGCGCCGGCGCAACGTGGACGGCGCGTTCGCCGTCTCACCGCTGGCGTCACGCCGACGGCGCGAGGCGCTCCGCGGAGCAGTTGTCGTGCTGGTGGACGATGTCGGACGACGGGCGCGACCCACTGCGCCTGCGCCGAAGCGCTCATCGCGTTGGATATTTGCGTGAGGTTCGCGTGCTACCTGACGGCGGCCGATACTTTGCGGCGCGCGCGACTATCCAGGCAGGCTCGACGGCGGCGTAGATCTCCGCGACACCAGCTGCCGGTCGCGATCCGCATCGAGCCGCACCAGCCATCGGTGAGCTGACGCAGATAGTTCTGGCGCACGCGGGCAGGCAGGTCGGTCCTGCTCATGCTTGTCGCAGTCGGACGTCTTCCGTCGCGCCGAAGCATCAGGCGCGATGTCGAGGAGAAGGTCAGATCCGGCTGCGGCAGGTGTTTCTGCATGTCCTGCAGCCACACGCCGTCAGGCCGAACGCCTCGCCGTAGACGATGCTCGACGCGAGATAGCGATCGCAGATCAGAATGGTCCCGCGTTCCAGCTCGCGCTCGATCTGCGGTTTCCACTCACTGGCGGTTCGCGACGTAGGAGCTGCATGACGTCAGGGCCGTAGTCGCGTTCCCCAGGACCGCGTCCGATCTCTTCGCCGATCGGCGTCATGCGCCGGAAACGGCAAGCAGGCGCACAGGGCAATCGCGCTCGACCAGCCGATCCGCAAGCCACTCGGCTTGCATTTTGCACCTTTGCCGCTCTGGTGCAGCCCTTCGAGAGGCGATCCAGACCGCGCATGCTTCTGGCTTTCGAGCGCCAGGACGTCGTCCAGTGTCTGGCGGCGGCGAATCGCCCGCCACTCACCCGCGTCCACCAATACTTCCGGCGCCAGCATCCGCCGGTTGTAATTGGAGGCCATCACCGCGCCATGCGCCGGTGTCGAGAATGGCGCCACGAGATCCGTCGACTTCCATCGGCGACGTGTCGCGCTCCCGCGCGGAACACGTCGCTGCTCTCTGCAGATGGGGCCGACGATATCCAGGGGACCCGGCTGGCGCAGGCCGCGGCGCGACGGGCAGAGACCCGGTGGAACGACCCGCACAGCGCGGGCCGCATCAATTCCGTCATGCCGGCGCGTCGAGGACGGCAAACTGCCGGCCAGTCTGGATAGCGCTTTCGGGTGTCGACGACCTGCGCCACGAGCGCGCCGGAGTGGCCGACGATCGCGCGGCCCCGGTTGCCCGAGGACGACCGGAACGTGCCGGCATCGGCGCAACTCGGGAAGAACGAAGCCGCCGCATGCTCGGCTGCCGTCGTCATCGGCCGCCTGCATGCGCGATCCCGAGCCCGCCACCCAGATCGACGTGTTCGAGGTCCACCCCGTCGTCGCGCAGTTCCAGCGCCAGCGACGTCAACGCGGCGGCAGCACGCCGAGACGGTTCCGCCGAGGTGATCCGCGATCCGATGTGGATATGCACGCCAACGAAGCGAATGCCTCTTCAGCGCCCGCCGATCGCGGTAAATCTGCCGGGCCTCAGCAATACGTAACT
>ERZ1370068.10599-contig-9283_pt1 | contig 59953 bp, 97 predicted proteins | sample MGYA00561227_ERZ1370068 | MGnify/ENA primary metagenome ERZ1370068 (study PRJEB38410, sample SAMEA6850437) | metagenome | study: Metagenomic assessment of the ecological functions of the soil: analysis of the soil microbiota associated with the... | reverse complement strand
CTACGTGCCGTTTTGAGCGTCTGGCCTCTGAAACGTCGCGTTTCGCCTTGATCGACTGCCCTCCGAACATGGCCGCGGCGGAATCATCGGATTCGGACTTCGTCGGTCGCCGCACGCCCCGGGGTCCGTTATCCCCGCGTCGCGTCGGCAACGGACGCCCGCGTCGTATCAGGGTTTGGCGCGCGCGGCTGCGAAGGTTCGCAGGATCGCGTCTCTCGCTCGTGAACCCGCAACCGCATGCGCGGAACGGAGGGCGAAAATTCCCACGCGCTGCAGCGCGCAGGTAGTGGAACTGGATCAGGGCAGGATCTGGTCGCCGCCGCCGTGAATCGCTGCCCGAGCAGATCGGCTTTGGCTGCGGAATCCCGACTCACGCGCAAGGCTGTTCGGTGATGTACGGCGCATCCGGATCTCGGCGATCGATGTCCACTTGAACATTGGTCGCGTGCCCGTCGTCCGATCGGATAGCGGCCTCCGGCGACGATCGACGTGCAGCTTCCAGCTGCCGGGCGACGGCAGCGAACCCGCCAGCGGCGGATGCCCTCACGGAAGGCGCTCGTGTTTTGCCACAACACTGCGATCGCAGCTTAACGCCGGCTTCACCACTGCCGTCCAGGTGCGCAGTCCCAGGCAAAGGTCCCCGGCGGTTGCCGGCAATGTCGATGGAAGACGACGGCCTTGACCGTAGAGGCCTCGGTGCGCGGCGAGGGTGGCGAACGTGACGCCCGCGCTGATCATCCCGGCAGCGGCCGTGGCGTCGGGAATCGTCGACGCGTGGAGGAACGAGGCCGTGACGCGGCCACACGGCGAACTGGTGCCTGACCGCAGAAGCGCGACTGATGTTTCTACCGTCCGCGCGCGCGAGCAGAATGCCGGTCGTCGACGCGCCGCGCGGCGCGCCACTGCACCACTCACATCGCGTCCGCGCCTTGTCCATCGTTCTGTCGTCGAGGGCATGTCTTTCTGGGGTCAGCTCGAACTGGAGGACGCGAACGAAGGAAGTCGATGGCGGTTGATCGTCGTCGATCGAACGACGAGCGCGACGAGAGCACAGGTTGGCCAGTGGATCACGCCCGAGGCAGAATATGCCGGTGAACAGCTGCGGATCCGCGACTTTCCGCACTCGCGCGCTGGCCTGCCTCGAGCTCGTCGGCGGCACGAGCGGGAAGGGGGGCGCGCATCTCGTCCGAAACACCGGGGCGACGCCGGACTGCCGATCCTCTGACACGCTGTCGGCGGCCGGCGCGTCACGGTCTCCGTGAATGGCGGCGCGACGGACTGCCGCGCACGCCGCCTTTACCTGCGCGTACGGGGACTCGTCGACGTTGATGAACCGCTGGGCGGCGGCGGAGGCGGAGCAACTCCCTTCGCGGACGCGAAGTCGGACGAAAGCGTGGAAGATCGGCGCTGGTCGACGAAGCCGCGTGGACGGAGACTCGAGCCGGGCTCCGCGGCGAGACGCAGCGGGGGTAACTTCAGCGCCGCGACCTGCGCCGCGTGACGTGAAAGAGGTCGAGCCTTCACCGGCCTCATCGCGGAGGCGTCGCGCTATGCGCGTGCTCACCTCGGCGCGATCCTCGGGCAGTGATCAGCAGCGACACGCGCGATCGCGAAGGAAGCACGTTTTTAACTCGCGCGGCGCTCGCTCGGTCCAGCGCACCTGGGAGCGTGTCGCGCGACTCGATATCATCTTCGGCGCGTGAGCACACTCGGTTCGATCCGGACGGCCGCTCCGGAGGACGACGTCCGACGGCCTGCGCGCGCGCGAAGGTGGCGGAGCTCGAATCGGCGTTCCGGCGAGACGTGCCCGCCGGGATCGACTTCGCGTGAAAGCGGACCTCGCCGCGGCGTTCAGGGCATCGATACCGCCGGAAGTCGGCCTGCTGCACTGGCAGAGCTCGACGGGCTGGATCGCGCGATCTGCCGAGGGCCAGAACCGGGCGAGATCGCGAGGCAGCCTGTAGAGGCGGCCTGGGCGTACTTGGTCCCGTGTGGCATCGCCCTGCCGCCGCCACCAGCCACTGCCGAGTCGCGCCGCTCGGTTTCACGTGCCGACGCGCGCCGGGTGCGCCGTTGTCCGCGACGCGTCGCGAAGGCCATTGCATCCTGGATTCTCGTCTGGCGAGATCGAGCTGACTCTGAGACCGGCGTCGCGCGCTTATGGTCGAAGTCCAACCGCAGCGTGCTGCGCTGGGGCGACGAAGACCGGCTTCGCTGGATTCTTGAGGCGTGGGAGAGAAGCCTGAAGCGTGGTGCGGTAGCAGCGATCCCGATTAGGCGTTTGCTGGTCGCGCCGCATCGAGCAAGATCGCCGATATCGGCTTGTAAAACGCGTGGTGCCGGTTGACCTGCCGAATGTTGAACCCTCGCCCCGTGGAAGCTTAGCGAAGCGATGGTGGATTGCGTCGCAGCCGGTGTGGTGCGATAATCTGGTCGCCGTGACAGGCGGTGCGGGCGCTTTGGAAAAGGCGATATCAGGTGGCGGCGGCGTTTCGATCGCGGGATGCGCAGCGTGAATCCGCATCGCGAAAGCAAGTTATATGAATCGTTCGGACAGATTTTCCGTGATCTTCAGTACAGGTTTCAGATGTCGGCCAGTGGCGCGTTTGAAGGCCGCTGGGCGGCTGCCCATCTGATCAGGCGGCTAACTGATTTCGCCGCAAAGTCGCGTCGGCTGGCTCCAATTCTGTCGATCGGTCAGTGGTGTTCTTCAAGCCTCGTAAAGTTTGATCGACCAGTGGTCTGAAGAGCGGCGCGGTTCAATGAAAATCAGCTGGACCCAGCCGATTTTGCCCGACTGAACACGGCTGCATCATCAGCGGCTAATCAGAACTGATCGGCGGCTGCGGCGTGGTCGAGATCGCTTCTCGGCTGATCCGCGCCGGTCAGAATCGCTGACCCTGAACGTGCTCGTTACTGCGGCGTTGAGGTGCGTGGTAGCCTGGTGGGTAATAGTGACGCTTTGCCGGGCCGGTGGAGCGCCCCGAGACTGTCGAGTGATCTGTTTCAGTGCGCTAAATCTGCCGGCAGGGGCCGATCCTGGGTATGGCTGGAGATCCGCCTTATTCCAGCAAGTGAGCGCGTGAAAGGTGGTAAGCAATGATCTCCATCTTCAAGGCGGAAATATGCCGTGGCAGTGGTCTGATCGGGGTGGAAAGTTGGTGCCAGCCCACAGGTAGTGCCAGGTATGCCCGGCGCTCCGCTCGCAGCGATCGTGGCGTGCCCGGCAATCGCGCCTCCCAATGCGCCACGGGTTGTCACCGAGCCGCCCGCCGAAGCGCCGGATCGATCGTCGCCGAGAGCTTGAGTCACGTGGTCTGTATTTCAAGAGAGAATCTCGCTTGCTGGTGATCAGTGAACATCTCGACGCCAGCGCCTGCCTCGTAGCTTGCTTGGGACGCGAACCCGCGTTTTAATGGTAACAGGAGAGGAGCAGAGTCTGCAGCCAGGCAATGAGAGTTGAGCTGGCGTGATCCATGATCAGCCTGGTGCTGAGAAGATCGTGGTCACACCAGTGGAAGGGGACCTGCCTCTGCTCTGTCAGTGAGTTCTGTTCTTGGCGTTCTTGCGCCCCTGAGCGCTTCCGCCCGTAGTTGGACTGAGGAGAATGATGGTCATCACTGGGCACACCGGTTGAACTACGTCGCTAAAAGGATGATCCTACCGTGATCGCGATCGCGCCCTCTTCCTTCTGACGGCGTTTCTTTTGCGTTTGGGGCTTGTCGGTCATTTGAGCGCGCGCCGACGCATCAACACCATTGATCCAAACAGCAGGAGGCCTCGTCTGGCATACAGCGGCAGAATTTGCATCACGATTTCACCAGTCACCGATCCACCGTGGATGATGAAGTGTCGTTCTGGGATTTTTCAGAATGAACCCGATTTGGCGCGAAGTGGATAGGGGCGCAACTGAATCCATCCCGTGCAAATATCGCGCAGAATTGGCGTGTTTAGCGGACGTGGTGGCATGGGTGTCGCCTTCTTTTCCGCACCCCACCCAGTATCGCCGCGATTAACAACTTCGCGAGCTGCGCAGTGCTGTTTGATCTCTCGATCCACGTGGCCTTCCCTTCTCGTCAGCGGCGATGTCGTAAATCAGCATTCGGGCTAGGTGGCGAATCCATAATCGACTTCACGCTGGGAGTGATATGCCGAATCGGTGCGTGACTTCGAGCTGGTGCGCTGGCGTCGGCGATCGAGCCGATGGCGATGGCTGAATCCCCATGCTGATCTGCGGATGCCCGCGGCCGGTCGATCCGGGGATCGCCGGCCGCAGGATACGACGTGGAGATCCTCTGCGGTGAAAATGGTTGCGACGGGCCAGTGCCACCCGACGACTGACGCCGCCGTCTTCCCCGGCTTCTGGCCTCTGAGTAGTCGATCGTCACCGACTTCTCTCCATCCGGAAGCTGACGCTCTTCTCTGCGCCAGCCTATGCGCTGGAAGCCATGACGACCGGCTCGGCGCGATCCTGCGTCGGCGTGTCGAGCTGGACCGAGGCAAATCAACGTGTGCAAACCGCGTTTGCGCGTGGGGATGGTGTTGAACATGGTTCCGCTTTCCGCCCAGCAGGCTGACGCCCGCGACGCGGCATTTGAAAGCGGGAAGTCGCTGTTTCTCCCGATCGATCTATGGGTGGTGGACGGCGGACGGCGCATCTGCGCCGCGACCGCCGTGGTCAGTCGCGCCAGTGGTCGACGTACTTCTAAGTGAGTGGTAGAAGAACTCGAACCGGCGTTGCGAGATCGCAAAGAAAGGCGCGTAATATAATCGGAATAAGCCTGGTGGATGGACGATCGACCGCAAAGGTTTAGAACAACACGTGGTTAGTTGTCGTTCTCGGAAGTTAAAAGCTGAAAACGATACAGTCTGAGCTCTCCTGTAAAATAAGAGGTAATGATCGTGATCCCTCTTCTTTATTCTGGCATCGCTTTCGCCGTCAGCAGATCAGCGATATCGAACATCCCGAGCACCGCCATCAGGTTCTGATGGTGCGGTTGTCGCTGATCCGCAAGAGAAAAGAGATCGTCGCTGTCGCGTTTCACCCGCCAGGATCCCAGCTTCCGGACACTGGTGCCCGACAAAGGTAAACACTCCACCTGTCAGCACGCAAATTCTCCGCAATGCCAGGCTTGACGCTGTGGGATATGTCACTGGTGTGTGATCGAGATCTGAGCTTCCGATCTCGGAGTAAAGGTGAATACGGTCATCTTGTTGTTCGTCTTTTTCGTGCTGACGGCGCACTGGGATCCGGGAACTGAGCGTTAAGCGATCCGAGACTCCGTCCACTGGTGGCTTCAGATTCCGGTCGTCCAGCCCGGATCACTGCCTTTTTTTCATTTGTAATATCAGCCGCCCTTGTTGTGAGGCCTTGATGGTTTAGAGCGCCGTGAAGTGCGCGGCATTGATCGCTGGTTTACTTGGCGAGGAACTGGTTATATACTTCATCATTGTGGTACTGGTTGGGCCCGCGCATGACTACCGTCTGACGCACTTGAGCGCGGTTTCCGTGCGTGGCGCACTGTGACGATGAACTGGACCTGGCTCCGCGTGTAGGCCTCGCGGTCAAGGCGATACTCGCGCACGATGACGCCGTTTCAGCGCTCTCGTATTCGCGGCCACATCCGCATGAAAGCGCGGAGGTAGTCGCGAAAGGCGATCGCGCCCGTCCACTGCGATCATTTCACCACGGCACGAGATGCAGGTGATGCGTGTGAAACGCTGGCGCGACGGCTTGCAGAACCAGTGCTCGCGATCGGCCTGGTGGCTACGGGAAAGTAGCAATAGTCTGCAGCCCCCCGCCACGGCGACGCCGGCGCGACGCTGCCGAGTGGTCTGCACTTCGCCATGATGTCGACGACGGGCTTTGCGGCAAGGCCGGGAACGGCGGGTATTCGCCGATGTGCTCGATCGGCCCCGCCAGCTGCGCCGCGAGTTTCAGACGCAAGATTCTCCGCCTCTTCGTCGAATCGTCCGGGCCATGACGGATCGCACGGGACGATGTCAACCGGTGCTTCGGGATGCGATGCGGCATCATGGCGAACAACGCGCCGGGCTGGCGGCGCTTCGTAGGTGCGGCGCGCGCGTGATTTTGCAAAGGTGCCTTTGAGCTGGGGCGCGCGAATCACGCAACGCCGTCACCCAAAAGCGGGCGGCACGCCCAGCTCGAAGGCCGAACACTCCTGCTCGCCGAGCGAGCGCGGATCCCGGCCGGTCACGGCTGCCGAACACCACCAGCGCTTCGAGGTAGTAGCCCTGGGCGCGCCGGCGTGGATAGCGCGATCGCTGGGCCTGCAGACGATCCGAGCTTGAACGGCGCGGCGCCGCTCTGCACGGATCTGCGATCGTGGCCACGCCGGCCTGCGTGGCACAGCCAGCAAGGTCCACGCCTTCGCCCACCGGAATGACGCCGCCGGACTGTGATCCCGGGCGACGCCGTCGGCCGCCTTGTCGTACGCGGCGCGGACGGCTCGAGCCATCGCCTCGACCTGGCTGCCCGCGCCAGGCACCCTGCCGGTCGGATTTACGCCCTGGTCAGGCGCGCGACCACGTCGCCATGAGATGGATCTCGCACCTTCGGGTTGCTCGCCGCAGGAGAGCTCGGCCATCTGCCGGCTGCGTCGCGACGAGCTTGGCGGGATCGCCGGGCTTGTCGAAGTCGAGCGTGCTCTGTCCGTGCATCACGACGCGCGTCCCAGGCGCGCGCTGCCGATGCACGCCGCGCTTGTTCTGCGAGGTGGAAGTCCAGGCCGCATGCCGCCACGCGCGTCTCGAGCGACACGTCGTAGTCGAGGCCGGCCTGCGTGCGTGAACGACTTGAACAGCGCGGGCACGCCGCCGATGCCTTCGTCGTTGCAGGTCGGTCACCGTGCCGGCGCGATGAACGTCGCACGCGATCCGGCGCCGTAGGTGAAGCTGTTGCCGATGAAGAGAATCGACGCCGGCCGCGTGCGGCGCTGAGGAATGGCAGCAGTGCGCCGCGACGCCAGTCCCAAAGTATCCAATTCATGCCGGCATGACGCACCGGACGCCGACGGCTGCAAACGTGGCTCAGGCGATGCGCGATGGCGTGCGCGGGCTACAGCGCGCCGAGAAACGCGATGAGATCGGCTTTGTCCCGCGCCGTGAGCTGAGACGAAAACGCGTGTCGTAGAAGGCGACGGAGATTGCAAAGTGTCGCGGCGGAACCGTCATGGAATTTACGGTGGTCTGTCGCCAGAGCGCCGCGCAGGATCGGCCTGAATCCGATGTCCTTCCACTTGCCGGTCGACCATGAAGCGCGCGTCCGGGGTCGGTGGTCTCGACGACGATGCCCGCCGTGGCGCTGGCGAAACGCAGTCGTGTAGAGCGGCAGATCCGGCGTTCGCCGTGACGCGGCCGGAGATGCCGATGTTCAGCGGCATCGCCACTCGAGTGGTTGCCGGCGTTCGGCGTGTCGTGGCAGACCGTGCACGTGCCCGCGCGCATCGGTCCGGTGCCGACCCGGATCCTGCGGTGCCGCCGTTCAGGCCGCCGGCACGTTGTCGATCACGGAACTTGGCGCGTGTTGAAGATGCGTCTCGCCGCGCGCCATGGCCTGCCGTTCAGGCGCCTCCGCGTGCTGCCACGCCCCGAACAGACGTGAAAACGCACCGGGATCGAGCCTGCCGGCAGCCGCGGCAAGCGCCGGGCATGGACGGACGCATGCCGAGCGGATCGTTGATGCCGATGCAGAACGGCTCGCGTCGCCAGCGGCCGCAGGCCCGCCGCGCGCGCCCCTGCGGCTTGAGGCTGCCGGCGGCCTGGTCCCGCGACTGCGCGGTGAGCAGTCCGAGCTCGAAGTCGACGATCTGGCGCAGCTGCGCGGGCGACGGGCGCCGCGCCTCGGCGTGCTGCACGGTGGCGTCGAGGGCCTGCGCCAGCGAGGACGTCCTTGACCGATCGCCCCTGGAACGCTTGCACGGCCGTCCCACATCACCGCGCTCAGGAACGACAGGTTCGTCGTCGGCAGCGGACGGCGCAGTATAGCGACGCCTGACGTCAGGGCGCGCCGCATCGGTGCGAGATCGTCCACGGCGGCGATCTCGAACTCCGCGTCCGGCCGGTATCGTCGAGCGCCGGCTGCGAATCGAGGCCCCTGCGTCAGCAGCAGGCTGGAACTGGCGTCGCCGCCGCCCGCTCGATCGTCGAGACGTCGGCCCGCGGCACCCGCAGTTCGAGCCGTCGTTGGCGCGAAAGATCCGGGTCGAGGCCCGCCGTCCGCGTCGTCAAGCGCCCGACTCACCTCCGCCGGAGTGATGCTCCACGCTTCCGCGCCGGGCCGATGGCACGTCGCGCGCAGCTCCGTCCGTTCGTTCCCGCAGGTCCGCGAAGAACGGGTTGCCCCGCTCGAACGCGCACCAGCGGTCGTCAACGTGCCGAGCGCCGCCGGCCGGTGATTGCCGAACGCCAGCTCGGCGGGCGCTGGCTCGTGCGCGGCGGCGCGGCGCGCCACGGTCGCTCCGCTGAGCGAGAGCGACCGTGACGGAGCTGGCCGCGCCGCCAATCCAGTCGCGACACCTGTCGCGGTCGTCACGGCCTGCTTGCCAGGAGAACGCGTTGCAATGGAGACGTTCGGATGCCAGTTCACGAAGGCGCCCGGTCGGGCTCGTCCTTCCAGCGCCACGCATGCAGCGTGTAGAAGCGCGGCAGGCCGAACCGATTCGGGGCCTCGAACAGGTGGAAGAGCTGTCCCATCAGCTCCGGCGGCGCCTGGCGTGCTTCGGCGTTCCACGCGTCCGCGAGCACGCAGGTTAGTCGGCGCCGATCAGTCGCAACAGCCCGTTCGGCTAGCGGCTCGTAGATCACGATCTCCGGGACGCGTCGCGGTCCAGCTCGCCGTCACCAGACGAGCGCGCCGTTGACGAAGTGCATGCCCATCGCGCCCGAGTCCGACCCGCTGACGCAGCCGAACTGCAGCACGCACCCTCGGCCTTCGCGACTTCCACGTCCTGGAATCCGCTCCGTGCGCCTCAGCGCACGACCTTGATCAGCGCGCCGCCAGGCTTTGCCGTCGCCTGCATCGTGATCGTGCGGCCCTGCGCCGCCGACGTCGGCGGGCCGCAGCGTGACGAGCGCCGCGACACCCATGATGAACACGGCCAGCTTCGTGAACGAATGTCTGGTGCTCATGAACTCTCTCTCCTTGCGAATTTGAATGAAGGTTTACTGGTAGAAGTAGTAGTCCGCCTCGTAGGACACGAGACGCCTGCGTATTCAGCGTTGACGCTGTGCACTCCGCGGACGGCAGGCTTCACGCCGCCAACCGTGTTGACGCGCTGGATGTAGCGGTTCGCGCCAGCTTGTCGCCGCCCCATCGGGCCGTACTGCTGTCCGGTCACGTCGAGCAACAGCCACTCGATCGCGTTCGGCGCCACGCACGCGGGTCGGTCGAACCGCTATGCTTCGTCGCCCACGCGGCACTCGAATCGCGGGAGTGCTGCCATGTCGCCTGGATGGCGTCGCCCTCGCAGCACGTTCTTGCTCTGAAAGTGCGTGAGCGTTCTGCTCGATGGTCGTCGTCGAACAGTGTCGCTTGCGGTCCGATGAACAGCCACTCGACGCCGGATGGCGTCGCGGCCGGCGCGCAGATGTAGTTCTGCGTCCCGACTGCGTGCGCCTTGAGGAACGGCTTGAAGGGCCCGACGACCTCGAGACCGGCGGGGACCGCCGGCGCGACGATCTTGTTCCTCTGCACGCGGCGCGCTGGACGCCGCGCGTCGCCATGGCGACGAGCAGGCAGACGAGGGTCTTCCATGACATGGTGAAACCTCTCCCTTTCTGATGAATGAATCCGACTGTCCTGCTTGAGAAATCGGAATGCGGGAGAGAAAGGCGACAGCTAGCGGAATGCAGCCGGGCGCGGTATCGGACGGCTTTCGTGCTTGCCCACGCCCGTAGAGATCGACGAGGCGGCCGATCGTGACGGTCAGTTCACGCCGGAGAGATGGCGAGGCGGCCAGATCGCGTTGCGCGTCGAGCAGCTCGGCCTCGGCTTCGTCGTTAGCGCCGCTGCGCGATGAGCGCCGCGCCGAGCAGGCTCTCGATCGCGCCCACGCTCCAGTCGTCGTCGACGAACGTGCGCCGCCGGCTCGGGACGACGCCGGGCGCCAGCGAGCGGATGCGCAGGCCGTCTCGCAGCAGCAGTTCGGCGGCGGCCGTCGCCGCGGGCGTCTTGCGCGCCAGCTGCACCGCCCCGAGATTGATCGTGTAGATCGCGACCAGCGGATGATCCGGGCCGAGCGCGGGGCCTGCGATCTTCAGCGCGTCCTGCAGGGCGAGCGACCGCCTCGTCGTAGCGCCGCTGTTCGAGCAGCACGCGCGACAGAGCTGTTGAACGTCGCCGCCACGACGCGGCGTGCTTCTCGCCGAGCGCCTTGCGCTGTATCGCGAGGGCCTGGCGCAGCATCGACTCGGCGCCGAGCGTAGTCGCCCCTGGCCGCGGCGATCAGCGCGAGATCGTGCACGGTAATGGCGGTGTTCGGGTGATCGTCGCCGCGCGTCTTTCGGTTGATCGCCAGCGCCTGCCGCAGGAGCGTCTCGGCGCCCGTGAGATCGCCGTTCAGCCGCAGGACCGACGCCAGATCGTTCAGGCTGACGGCGGTTTCCTGTGCTCCTCGACCGAGCAGCTTGCGCCGCATCTCGAGCGCCTCGCGGTGCAGCGGCTCGGCGCGCGCGATTCAAGACCCTGGTCCTGGTAGACGCGTCCGAGCTCCGACAGCGTGACCGCGATGTCGGCGTGTGCTCCGCCGAGCAGCTTGTCGCTGCATCGCCAGCGCCTGCTTCGAGACGACGGGCGCCGCGCGGTGTAGTCGCCCTTGTCCGCGAGGACCACGCCGAGGAATCTGCAGCGTTTCGGCGACGCGCACGTGCTCGGGCCCGAAGGCCTTCTGTCCGCTGGCGAGCGCCTGTTCGAGCAGACTGCTGCGCCTTGTCGTAGAGGCCGAGCCGCCGATACGTTCGTCCCATCGTCGACAGCAGCTGCGCCTGCAGGTCGGGCTCGGCTGGCGAGATCCGTTCTGGACCCGCTCGCGCGCCGGCGTCGAGCAGGCGCCCGGACGGTCGGCTCGCCGGACGTGCTGCGCGGACCGCATACGGATCCGCGCTCGTCGAGCAGCCCCATCAGCATCTCGCTGACCTTGACCGCCTTCGCCGCTTCACGCTGCGCGCCGATCGCGCTCGGTCGCCAGCCGGCGTCGTGTGCACCGCGATCAAGCCGGCGAGCAGCAGGCGCGCCTGCCGTCGAACGCCGCGACGCCGACCGACGTGCCGCCGGACGAAGCGGGCGGCTCGATAGCGCAGCGGTGTCGGGCCGCGCGCTGATCGGCTCGTGGCGCAGGACGCGACGCAGATCGTCGGCCATCGCCGTGACCGACGGATACCGTTCCAGCGGATTCTTCTTCAGCGCCTTGGCGACGATGGTGTCGAGATCGCCGCGAAGCGCCGGCGCATTCGGACTTTGCGGCGAGCGACGCCCGCAGGCCGGCAGCGGCGGGTCTCGTCCGTCGACGATCGCCTTGATCAGCGCACGTGGGTGATTCGAGTGCGCGATGCCCGGCTGGATGACGGCCGGTCAGCAGCAGGTAGAGCAGCACACCGAGCGCATAGACATCGCGTCGCGGTCGTGACGGCTGCCGCCGGAGAGCTGCTCCGGCGCCGCGTACTCGGGCGTCAGCGCCGCGCCGCCCTCGCGCGTCAGCGCGCCCGTCCGTCGCCGAGGCCCAGCCGGCCTCGCGCTCGATCAGCTTGGCGATGCCGAAGTCGAGCAGCTTGACCTGGCCGTCGACGCTGACCAGCACGTTGGCCGGCTTGATGTCACGGTGCACGATCAGGTTGCGCGTGCGCGTGCGCGACCGCTTCGAGCACGTCGAGAAACAGGCGGAGGCGGGCCTCGATCGCCGAGCGCGCGATCGTCGCAGTAGCGCGTCGATGCTCTGGCCGTCCACGTGCTCGAGGACGAGATACGGCTGGCCGGCCGGCGACACGCCGGCGTCGATCAGGTGCGCGATGCGCGGATGGCGCGAGCCGGGCGAGGATCGTGCCCTCGCGCCTGAACCGCTCTTCGCCGGCGCGGCCGACGCAGCGAGATGTTCAGCAGCTTGACGGCCGCGCGCCCGTCGAAGCGGCCGTCGCAGCGTTCCGCGAGCCAGACGCTGCCCGGTGCCGCCCTGACCCGATGCCGCGAGACCAGCCGATAGGCGCCGAGCGACCTGTCCGGCGAGCGACGCGATCGGCGCCGCCGCGGATCGAGCACCGCGCGTTCGAGAAAGCGCGATTCGCGGACCGTCGCCGTGCTGCCGCGAGCAGGATCGCGCGCAGATCGGCGGCGAGCGCCGCGTCGCGCGCGCGAATGGCGGCCAGCCAGGCGGCGCGCTCGTCAGCGGCGATGTCGAGCGCCTCGATCGAGATGCGGGCTGACGGACGCGCCAGCGTTCAGGGTTGATCGGCGGCATGCGCGCTAGTCGCGGCGGAATCGCGCTCGGCGATCGCGTGGTGCAGGTAGAGGCGGCCCTTCTCCCAGTTGCGCTGGATGGTCCGCTCCGAGACGCCTCGCATCGCGCGCGATCTCCGCGAACGAGAAGCCGCAGAAGAACTTCAGGTCGACGATCTCGGCAAGGTCCGGCTCGACCTCGGCGAGCTCGTCGAGCGCATCGCTGATCAGCGACCAGCGCGTGCGGCGTCGATGACGCCGACGCCGTGGTCGGCGCCGAGCGACGTGATTTCGAACAGGCCTCCGCGCTTCTCGGACCGGCGCCGCCGCACGTCGTCGATGATCAGCCCGCGCATCACGCGCGCCGCATAGGCCATGAACCGCGCGTGATCGACGAAGACCGCTCCTTCCTTGCCCGACATCGAGAGGTAGGCCTCGTGCAGAAGTGTCGTGACGCCCAGCCCGCCGACACGGCCCGCGCCGATTCAACTCGCGGCGCGCCAGGCCGATGGAGCCCGCGACAGGCTGCCGAAGAGCGCGTCCGCGACGACGCCTCCTGGCGGAGGAGCGGGCGGCACGCGAAACTGGCCTTCATGGCTGGTTCTTACCTGTCTCTTCTGTCCGCCGGTTTCCCCGGCAATATGTCTCCTCTTGGTAATCGAAAACGCGCGGCGAAAGCGACACCGCTCAACGGACTCGCGCGAAACAAAGGCGAAACGACAGCGAAGGAGGGCAAAGTATACGGCAAGTCAGAACGGCGGGCATCACCGCGTGAAGCCCCATGCACTTCAGTCGTCGTCGTCGTCGAGGGCGCGGGCGCGGCCTCCACGAGGGCGATGCCCAGCGCGAGGGCGGCGCTGAGCGCGCGTCCGTCCGCATCGACCTGATCGAGCGCCGTCAAGCGATGCGGCGTAGAGATAGAACGAGCGCCTGATCCCGTCAATCGCCCGGATGACGTCCTGGCAGGAGAGGCCGCCCGCCGCGGCGTAGCCGTTGACCGGCTCTCTGACGGATCGAGCACGTCCAGATCCAGATGTATGTAGACGGATGCGCAACGCTCGGCCACACCCGATGGCGGCGCTCACCCCGACCGAGCGACGCAGGCTCGACACGCTGGATCCGCGACGTCTGAGCATCTCCGCTTCCAGCGGATCGAGATCGCGCGCACCGATCAGGCCACGTGCCGCCGTCGACCGGACGAAATCCCGCAACGCGCCGCGCGAGCTGCGGCCAGCAGCGGCCCGTCAGCGTTGCCAGCGCCATTCCATCCAGGAAGCCGCCGATCGTCGTCGCTGGTGTGTGAAATCACCGTGCGCGTCGAACCAGCAGACGGCCGGGTCCGCTTCGGCACCCGCCACGCAGCCGATGGCCGCGGGTCCGCACTGCCCGACAACACCAGCGGAATGCGCCGGCCCGCGCGCGCTGCGCACCGCTCGCGCCACGCCGGCCGCGAGATCGAAGGCGGTGCGAATCTCTGCACGCCAGGATTCCGGCGGCGCCTCGATCGTCAGGCACTGCACGCGGTGGCCGGGGCCACGCAGGCTGGCCTCGAGCAGCGGCATCAACGTCTGGGTCCGGCGCCCATGCGCTCGCCGCGCCGCGCGGAGTCATACGGCACCGCAACCAGGTGGACGAAAGATGGTGTCTTCATCGTGAGCCGGGCACTTCATTAACGCACAAACGCCACGAATCGCATCCGCACCGCGTCCGCGCCGCCCGCGGCCCTGAAGGATTGTCCGAGCGCGGCGGCGCGATCGCGGAAGGACGGATCGCCCAGCACGCGGTGAACGGCGCTCCTGAGCGTGTCCGCCGTCACATTCGTCCCGGCAAGATACACACCTGCCCTGGGCTGTTCCACTCGCCTCCCCACCAGTTCCTGTTCGCCCATCTGGGACGACGACGAGCGGCACGCCGTAATGAAGACTTTCGCTGACGCTGTTCATCCTCCGTGCGAGACGAACGCAGACGCGCGACGCAGACGTCGAGTTGCGCCACCCATGGCTTCACGACGATGTGTCGGCGGCACGGGCCCAGAGTCTCGACGGGCACATGTCTTCCGATCGACATGACGGGATCGCGATCCGGTCGCCGCCGAATGTGTCGAGGCACTGGCGGTGAGAAGCCCGCATCCGTATTGAACAGCGTGCCGAGCGAGATGTAGACGAGCGGGCTGGTTCGCGATCTCATCCGACGCGGCGCCGCCGCTCGCGACGCGATTCGACCGACGGGCCGATGAACAGGAAGCGGTCGTCGAACGTCTCCGCGCACGGCTGGAATTCGCGCGAAGTGTGGACGATGTTCAGGGCGGACGAGCCGAATATCAGGCCAGCATGACGCTGGTGCCTTCACGTTGCGCGTGCGGCGCAGCCGGCGGCCCAGCCGGACGGCTCTTGCGACGTGCCGGATCTTCGAGAGCCCGCGGACGCTTGGGACGCGTGCCGCTCGACGCGGCAAAGGCCAGCACGTGGCGATTGGCGGCAAACGTCGGGGATCGAGGTCACGACCGGGACACCGAGGATCTGGCCGGCCCATTGCCCCCAGGGCGCGACGGAGTCGGCGATGACATAGTCCGGCCGCTCGTCGCGGAACGCATCGAGAGTCGCGGAAGCGTATGCCGCCCGATTGCCTCCGTCAGAACGACGCCATCGTGCCTGACCCGATCCGACATCGGCGAGAGATCCGACAGGACGGCGGCTCGATAGGGACGGACGCGCGCCGACTTGTTCGATGGCAGCCGCGAACGGCTCGGTGGCGAAATAGACGATCTCCTCGCCGCGGTCCACCAGCGCGCACGAGCGGCAAAGCGACGGGTTGACGTGACCGTGCAACGGCAGCCCGACGAACAGGGCCTTCAGCGCACCCTCACCATCACTGTTTGACGGCTGCGGCAGCGCAGATTGCGACGCCCGGGGTCGCGCCTTCGACGGATCTGCCCTGAAACGACCACGGTGCCGTTGACGAGACTTACTCGATGCCGCGCGGGCGGGAGAGACGGCTGACGGCACGTCGATTGGTCCAGGACGCGCGTCGGGATCGAAGCACGGTCAGGTCCGCGTCCGGCGCCGACGGCAATGCGCCCCTTGCGCGCTTCATCGCCGGCGACGCGCGGCTCGAGAGCCGCTGCGCGGGCATCAGCGTCATCTTCCTGATCGCGTCCATCAGCGTCAGGACGTGCGTCTCGCGGACGCACGTCCCAGCACGCGCGAGAAGGTGCCGGTGGCGGATGTCCGGCACCGTTCTGCCAGTAGCATCGCTCCCGATCATCGTCAGCGGATCGCCAATCGCGAGCGTAGACCATCGCTTCGGTGTTCGTGTGAATGACGACCGGGCCACCGATCTGCGAGTACCGTTTGAAGCTGGCGGCGTGCTCAGCCGCTCGCCCGTGAGCGGCCATTCGATCTCGCTCACCCGATCGGCGCGTTCGTGGGCGTAACGGATCCTGGACCGTGGCGGACTCGATCTGTGGTCATGCCGGCGTCGTAGGGATACGCTCGTCGTGACGTCCCGCCCGCGCCGCCGCGCGGCGCCGATCAGACGCAGCATCTCCGGCGTCTGCTTCTGTTGCCCGCGCTGTTGATGTGGACGACGCACGATGCAGCGGCGTCGTGCGCAAGATCGGTGGCTTACCTTCAGGCCGCCGACGCCAGGCCGGATGTGGTGTGCACCGGCGTGGACGTTCGTGCCGCAACCCGGAAGACGGCCAGCAGCTCGTCGCGTCGCGCCGGGCGAGCGGAAGCCGGCGCCGATGCTCACCGGCGCCTTCGTCGAGATCCGCGCTCGATGCGCCGCACGATCTCCTGATCTCGCGCCGGCGACGCGGCGCGTACGCACCCGCCGCCACCGGCATGATGCGTCCCGATCGTCGAACACGCGCCATGCGGACCTTGATGTGCCGACGCTGACGCCGTAGTTGATACGCTGCCCGGCTTTCCGCGCCTCACGCAGTCTGCGCACGTCAGTCCGTCCCGAGCTCGAGCTCGAGCGACGTCGTCACGCCGCGTCGAGCGACTGGAAGCGGTAGGTTTCGGCGGTCTGCCCGTGCGCGTGGACGTCGATGAAGCCCGGCGCGACGACGGAGGCCGTGGCGCGTCGATCGGTGGCGGTAAGCCCTCCCCAGCGTGAGACGCTCGACAGCTCAGCGATCCGCCCGCCGGTGATCGCTGACGTTTCTCGCCGGCGTCCAGGCCCGACGCCGGGTCGTGGATCACCCGTCCGCCGGCGACGGCGGTCGTAGACGCAGACTCCCGTTGCGTGTCGCGCTGCTTGCCCCCACCAGCGAACTTTGACTACGCACGACGCCAGCGCAATCGTCGCCAGTAGTCTTGTCTCGGCCTCACGGCGCACATGATGGCACCGGCGGTATCGCCACGCAACAACGACTACTACCTTCAGATGCGTTCCGTCGTGATTCACCAGGCAATTGCGAGCGTGTGTACGGCGAAGGGCGAAAGCAAAAATCATGCCGGTTGGCGCGTTTTAACGTCGCGACGCGCCCCCAGCGCGTTCGTAGCCACGCTCGAAGCATACCGCCTCGCCCAGCTGTCTACCGAGTGGTTCACCGCCCAACGTCCGGCCCTCTCGCCGGCCAGGTACGCGCAGCCGAAGGGCGGCCGCAAACGCCTGGTCCTGTACTGACGAGTTTGTGTCGGCTCCCCACTTATTTACGCGCAATACCGTCTCAGGTATTATGCGTGCCCGCTCCAGCGGGCAGATGTCGAAGTCCCGTAGACGTAGCTGCGGGTTCGACCACGCCATGGCGTCCAGATGCATTCTCGGACGACGACCGGCAGCTCCAGGCCGTCGAGGGCCCACCATTCCCGCCGCCGATATGTCGCGCTATTCAGCGCGACGCCGTTCTGACTCGAGTAGAGACGGCCGTGCTGCCTGAAGCACGGTTCAGACAGGCTTTGCACCGCAATCACCGCCATCTGGCGTTTCAGGCCGCGCCCGACTGCTCTGAAGGAAGCAGCCCGAGGGGATGGCTGTTCCCATTCCACGGTCGCGCTGCGATCATCGCTTTAATCCGCGTCTGCGCCCGCTATGAGCGGCGCGATGGCCGCATGATCGCACAGGACCGCGATCAGCACCTGGGCCTCATCCGCTCGGTGCTCCGACACGGTCGCGCGGGTGTCGCGACTCGTGGGCGAGCATCGCCCCGATTCCGCATGGCCTCGCCGGCAATCGGCGATGCGTGCTGCGTTCGTCATGGTCTGGTCTCCTTTGACTGCCGCGGCTGCGCTGGCTGCCGCGCATCGCCCGCCGAACTGCGCCCAGCTGCCGCTCTCCGTCGCGAAGACGAGCGGCCAGACCGTGACGCCCGCATTCGAGGGTGTGCACGCAACCCCGACGGCACCTTCAGCATCAGTTTCGGATACCACAATCGCAACGCGGAAGAAGTCGTCAGCGTGCCGATCGGCGCCGCCAACCGCATCGAGCCGGGGCCCGCCGAATCAGGGACAGCCGACCGAGTTTCAGCCGGGGCGCCACTGGGGTGTCTTCGCCGTGAAGGTGCCGGCCGATTTCGGATCGACAGGAAGTCACCTGGACGATCGCGGTCCGCGGCGCCACATACGCGATTCCCGGCAACCTGCGCCCGAGCTGGCAGATCGACGCGCTCGACGGCGAGGCCGGATCGGGCAACACGCCGCCGGCCCTCGAAGTTCGACGCCGAACGGTCCTGAAGGCCGCGGGCCGCTCGGCATCACCGCCGGCCCGGTATCGGCGATCGGCCGGCACGCCGGTGGCGCTCACACGTCTGGGCGCGAGACGACGGCAAGCCGTCGAGCGGCGTCGGCAGCGCGGGTCGAGGCGGTATGCCCGTGACGCTCACGTGGTTCGCGCATCAATCCCCGGCCGGGCGCGGCGGCGTGACGTTCGATCCGCCGTCGGCGCAGCGTCAACGTGACCGGCGGCGAGGCGACGACCGCAGGCGACCTTCAGCGCGCCCGGGCGACTACGTCGTCCGCGTGCCGCGCCAACGATGCGTCGGGCCTGGCCGGCGCCGGCCACGCGCAGTGCTGCTGGACCAACGGGTTCGTCAAAGTCGTCGTCAAGTAAGGAGCACCATGAAGATCGCAGCAGTCGGCGTGCTCGGTCCTGGCGCTGGCGTTCCTCTCGCGGCTCACGACGGCGACGCCGGCGGCCGCGCGCCGGGCGACGATCACGTTCACCAGAAACGTGGCGCCGATCCTCCAGCAGAAGTGCCAGGTCTGCCATCAGCCGGACTCGATCGGCCCGATGCCGCTCATCACCTACGAGGACGCGCGCGAGTATGCGCGGACAAGATCAAGCGGAAGGTGTCGCAGCGGCTGATGCCGCCCTGGCACATCGATCGCACGATCGGCATCCAGGAGTTCAAGAACGACCGGAGCCTGAGCGACGAGCAGATCGCCACGCTCGTCGCGCTGGGTGGACGGCGGCACGCCGCTGGGCGATCCGAAGGACATGCCGCCGCCGGCGAAGTTCCCGGATCCGCCGGGCTGGCAGTTCGCGAAGGAGTTCGGCGCGCCCGATCTCGTGATCAAGTCGGAGCCGCTACACGCTGGCCGCGCAGACGCAGGACAAGTGGTTCCGGCCGGTGAGCGAGACGGGGCTGACCGAGCCGCGCTGGGTGCGGGCGATCGAAATCAAGCCGACCTCGCTCGATCGGCCGCCGGACCGTGCATCACGTGCTCGCGTCGCTCGAGCAGCGGGAAGCGGACGGCGTCGAGGGCCTCGCGCACAGCGCGCACGACGTGCAGACGACGGCGGGGCTGTTCATGGAGTGGGCGGTCGGCAAGACCGGGCCAGATCTTCCCGAAGGACGCCGGCAAGCTGATGCTGCCGGGCTCGCGCATCCGCTGGGAGATCCACATGTTCGCGATCGGCGAGGAGGTCAAGAACAACCAGGTCGAGCTCGGGATCTACTTCTATCCGAAGGGCACCGTGCCGGCGCATCGCACCGTGCTGCGGATGTTCGACGTCAGCCGCGGCTCGCAGCTCGACATCCCGCCCGGGCGAGATCGCGATGTCGCAGAATTACTACGTGCTGCAGGCGCCGGCGCGCATGGAGAATTTCCAGCCGCACATGCACATGCGCGGCAAGTCGATGTCGGTCGAAGCCGTCTACCCGGACGGCCGCAAGGAAGTGCTGAGCGCCGTCAACCGGTTCCAGTGGAACTGGCACATCAACTACGTCATGCCGACCAGCGTCGCGCCGCTCCTGCCGAAGGGCACCGTGCTCGTCTTCACGGCGTGGCACGACAACACGGCGAAGAATCCGAACAACCCGGATCCGCGGCAGTGGGTCGGCTGGGGCGATCGCACGGTCGACGAGATGGCGCACGCCTGGGTGGACGTGACCTACCTCGATCAGGAGGAGTTCGATCGGCTCGTTGCCGAGCGCAAGGCGCACCGCGTCCGACGCGGCAGTGACGGGCAGCTTTGCTCGCCACATCTGAGCTGGACCCGGCTTCGGTTACCATGCGGACAGCCTCGCATGAAGATTGGGCGCCTGCTGGCCACGTTCCTGATCGCGCTGCCCCCACCGTGACCGCACAGCAACGAACGCCCGCCGAGATGCTCGCAGCGGCGAAGGCGCTCGGCGACTTACGCCGGCCGCGCGAGAGCTGGCGCAAAGGCCGCGGATCAGGGCCTCGGCGAAGCATAGTGCTGGCTTGGCAACGTGATCTCGGCCAGGGCGATCCGATCCCCTACTACGCGAGAGGCGGCCGAGCTCGGCTACGACAAGGCGTTCAGTACGCTGCTTGACGATCTGCTGTTCAGGAGAGCGGGCGAGAAAGCCGACGTCGCGCAGGCGAAGAAGTTCGGCGACCTGGTTCGCCAACGGTCTGATCAGTCTCGGATCCGGCACGGCCGCGATGCTGGACACGCGATCGATCGCTGCTTCGCGGCGGGCAAACCAGCCATTCCGGCATCGGATCTCCCCACGGCGGCCGAGCGTCCAGCAGCTCGAAGGCGAGGACTGCGCGCCGTCGCCGTCGCGAGGCAGTAGCGCGGCTGCCTATCGCAAGTGCGGCGCGTGCCGGCTGTCGCAGAAAGAGCCCGAGAGCCGGTGGCTCGCCGAGGTTTATGCGAACGGCTGGGGCGCGTGCGCCGGAATCCCAAACTGGCGGTCGCGCTGATCTGCCACGGCAGCGACGTGCCGGCGGAGCTCATCGACATGGTGCGGCTGCCTGGATGACAGTCGCGACGCCGCGATGCTCGAGCCTCCTTTCCTGTTCTGCGACCACGTCTTGAGCGGCATGAACCAGGGCCTCTGTGCGATGCGGGACTCCGGGCCGGCCGGCGCGAGCCGTGACGAGGCGTGGCAACAACTCAGCGGCGGTTGGACCTCGGTAGAGCGCGCGGCGCTCGACAAGATGCGCGCGGCGGCGGACGCCTTTTTCGAGGCACACGTCAGCGAGGAACTCGATCAGAAGGGTACGCGCGCGCATCGCGATCGACCTGGGGGAAACCGCCGCGCTCGCTGATGCGCTGCTCGCCTCGGTTCGCGAGTTCGAAGCGGGACGGCTGCCCGCGCGGGTGGCGCTCTCGGCGGCGGACGCCGACCTCAACGCGGCCTTACTCGACGATCATGCGGCGGAAGTCACTGGACGAGGGCACCGTCACCAGGGACGGCATCCGCGAGACGCAGCGCAAGTGGCTCGCCTACCGCGACGCCTGGACGGCGTTCCGCGGCGCGCCGTCACCCGCGCCGCACGGCCGACGAGATGGAAGGCGTGGATCACGACGAGCCCGCACCGCGCAGTTAAAGACCGTCATCGGCGGCTGACGAAATCCGACCATAAATTGCAAATCTGACCTTCAAATCGCTGGAAATACCGCGTACGCTGAGGCAGGCTGGCAGGGACCTTGCTCGATCCCGATGCGTGAGAGATTTTGCATTCGTCGAGCCGTCTACGGCGACTCTGCCGAGGCACCGGCCCTCAACGCTGGCGATCGCAGCCGGCGTTCACCATCCGCTGTTCGCACTGCTGATCCTCGTCAGGACGCAGCCGGTGCGCGTCAGCTCGCCGGATCTCCATGCGGGCATTGCCGCGTCCGTCGGGGCTGCGACCGGCGGATCGACGCCCAAACCGGCCGAGCCGAAGAAGACTGCGCTGACGACGAGAGGTCGCGAAGGAAGCGCCAAAGGAAGATCAATCCGACGCGGGGAGAGCCGTGGGATCGACCGCCGTCGTCGGCAGTCAGCCGGCGCCGGACCTGTGCGGCTCGGAACCGGCGGAACCCTGACGCTGCTGGAGAAGGTGAAGCCGATCTATCCGCCCGTGATGCAGTCGGCGCGCATCCCGGGACTCGTCGTCCTCGACGCGATCATTCATTCCGACGGAACCATCGGCGACATCACGGTGTTGCGATCGACGAATGACGCGTTTGCGCGAGCCGCGATCGACGCCGTGAAGCGGTGGCGGTACGCCGCTTGCCGTACGGGGATCGTCACGGTCACGGTCAACTTTACGCTGGCCTGAATTCCAGAGGCGTCGAGCGTATCGCGGGAGATGTCATGCCACGCGGCGCGGGCGCGACGTGCTCACGCTGAACAGAATGGCGCCCAGAACGAACCACCAATCCCAGAACGTCGCATCGATCCGTCAGCGACCGCCGCCCCGCTCTCGATCAGGCGCAGCGACTCCCGGCTCACGAAGATCCTCGCGTGAGTACTCGCTCGCCCCAGCCGAGCGGCGTCACGTCGCGGTACTCGCGAAGCGGTCCGCCCCCGTGTCCCTCCTCGAGGCGTGCCCGGAGGGACGCCCGGACGTTCGGGTCGGCGCCCCGGTCCAGCAGCAGGCGCGTGAAGCGCGCTTCGTCCGGCTGTCCCTTGCCGTAGTTGACCCAGAAGTTGCGCTGCGAGACGACCGTCGAGAAGAGCGCGGTGTAGCCGCCGAAGCCGTCGGCGTCGATCGCCGCGCGCGCGTCCGGATCCATGCCCCGATCGAGCAACCACTCCGCGATCTCCAGCTCGTCGAAGTAGGCGGCGATGTGGAGGAGCGTCGTCCGTGCACCGGCGTCCCCTGCGCGGTGTGCGGCTCCCGGGCGCAGGCCGGCGCGAGCGGGAAGACGTCGGCGATGTCAGAACGTGCGCGTGAGAGATCGGGTCGCGCGCGAGGTGCGCCTCGAGCAGGTCAATGCGCCCGCGATGGAGCGCCATCACCGGCGTGTCGGGAGGCTCGAAGCCGTGCTCGACGTACATCTCCAGGATGCGGTGCTTGGCGGGCGGGTTCCGGCTGTCGGTCCCGAGGAGGTGCTCCATGGTGTTCCGGTCGACTACCCTCGGGCCCGTCGAGGCGGGCACCGAGCGTGAAGACGAACGCAGTGCCTTCGACGCTCAGCGTGTAGCGCGGGACCGGCGAGCGACCATCTGTCGAGTCGGCGGCTGCCCCGCCAGCTCGTAGATCATGCGCACGGTCTCGGCCTTGCCCTGGAGCGCGGCCCGTCCGGCCGCGGATTTCAGGTCCTTGGCGCCGTGGCGTGTGCAGGAGACGGATGATGCGCGTCGCGGCCAAGGTTCGCCGCGTAGGTCATCGGCGGACCCCAGTTGCTGTCCGTGCGAATCAGGACATGCTCATGGAGGAGCGCCGGATTACCCGTGATGAGCGCCCGGACGCGTGTCGAGGTCATCGCGCCAGATCGCGTCCGCGAGCCGCACCGCGTGGACGAGCCTCGTCCAGCTGGAAGCGTGGTAGCTCCGTGCGAGCACGAGCTGCGCGTCGGCCAACTTCGCGGCGGACGGGTCGATCGATTCGGGATGACTGCTCGCGCAATTCGGCGATCGCAGTCGGCATCGCCGGCGTGGATGGCGCGGAGGAGTTCCTTGGCCTGACGATGAAGTTGGTCCAGGTCGGGCCGGACGGGCAAGCGGCGGACGGGCATGACGAGCCTCCTCCAATGAGCCCGTGGTCCGCTGGCATCGGGCAAGGAGGTTCGGCGATCGCGTCCGAACGTCTGATCGATCTGCTCAGGTGGACTCAGTCCTGTCCGCGGACGGGAGGCGCCCTGCGCGCCGGGCCCACGCTACCACCACGCGGTGCCGCGCACAAGCGAGCCGCACCGTGAACGCGCGCGCGTTCATGCTCGTGCTGAGGATCACGTCTTCGGTGACGGTCAGCATCGCCAGCTAGTAGACATAGGGAATGAGACGCCACCGCGTTCGCATGAAGTCCCTGTATGGCTGCCCGACGGCCGCCAGCAGCACTCGTTCCTCGACGGCGATCCGGTAGGCATAGATGGCAAACGACGCCAGCACGAGCAGCAAGATACTCCCCAGCTGCCGAGTGCGATACCGATGCCGGCGTTCATCAGGATCCCCGCACTGACGCCGGATGGCGCAGCGTCGCATAGGCGCCCGTCATGATGATGCGCTGCCCGGACTCGGCGCGGACGTCACCAGTGAAGGATGCCCCGAGCAGCCGCCAGCAGTGACGCCGGAGGAGGCTTCCGGCGATCAGCGTGGCGATGCCGATGACGAAGACGGCGAGCTGCCAGGAGCGCGGGCAGACGGAACGCAGGTACCCAGGAGAGGAAGAAGGCGACGACGGTCGCGATGCCCCCTCCGTAGACGAGCAGACGGACAGAGCCGGCGTCCTGTGAATCGGCGCGTCTGGCTGCCTGGCGCGCCTGCCGAACGATTCGATACTCCGGCGAGAACGCCCAGGATGAGGGCCGCCCAGAAGAGCGGCGCGTGGCCATGTGAACGGCAGCGGGTGCATGGCGCGGCAATCCTACTTGTCCCAGGGAAACTTTGCCGTGGGCGGATTCGCGTACCGCTTCATCGTTAGCGTCAGCTTCGCGCCCGCGCCCGGCGCGAGCCGCACCGTGAACACGCGCGCGTCGATCGGCATGATGCTCCCGTTCACATCCGCCGAGAGAATCTGGTGCTCGCCGTAGCCCGCCGCCCTGCACGATCACCGTCCGCGGAGTCGTCGGACTCACGTTCACCAGCGTCACGACCGTGCGGTCGTCCGTCAACTCCGACACCAGCGCACCCACGTCTTCCGGCACGCCGGCCCGGCGGCGAACGGGATCGAAGTATCGCAGCCGCGCGCTCAACAGGCTGCCTTCGCGACCGGGGACCAGCGCGCCCCACATCAGCTGCACCATGCCGCCAACCGCCGCCGGGTTGAATGCCATCGCGTTGTCGGCAAGCCTCGTTGCCGGGGTCAGGACATCCTTCTGCATCTCCGCGAGCCGTTGCGGGATGCTGTCGAGATCCCGTTTCAACACCGTCTCGGGAAAACCGGGACTCCTGCCCTCCAGATACTCGATCCAGTCGTTGCGTCCGATGCGCGGCCGATCGTCGGCCTTCATCGACCAGTACCAGAGCTCGAGCGCGCCCACATTCCAGGGCGTGGTCCGCCAGCCATACCATCCACGATCCCCGTACATCGTCGGATACTCGGAGCGCCCGTCGACCGTGCGGACGTGGGCATTGACGGCGTCGATCATCGCGCGCCACGCATCGGCGTAGCTTCTGATCGCCCGTCACGAGCAGCGCGTTGGCGAATCCGACCGTCGCCCGCGGAATCCGGTTGCGATCCTCACGCCGGCCGGTGACGGGATTCACCGGACTGAAGCCCCAGCCGTAGGCGTTCTTCCACCATTTCCCCTCGGGACCGCCGATGGTGCCATCGAGCGCCACGTAACTCGGGATGACGCCGCCGTTCTGCTTCATGCGCGCCAGCCACGCGTCCATGTAGCTCGACGATCCAGCGCTTGTAGCTTCGGCTCGTTGTCCAGGAGATAGGCGTTCAGCGGCAGCGTGGTGGCGACCAGATTGAGGAAGTGATCGCCGACGACGTCGGTGTACTCCTGATAGTGCGCGAGGAATTGCTCGTAGCTCCCTCGCCGTGCAGTGCGACGAACTTCGAGACGTCGAACGGATCCCCCACCCAGTCGAGCGGCGTCGCCTTCCGGAGCATCGGGCCGCGGCTGCCATTGATCAGCGACTTGATGATCGTGTGCTGCGGATCGTAATTCGGCGCGCCGGGATCCTCCCCATGTACGAACGCCGCATAGGTTCGCGCCCGTTTCTGGTAGGCCGGCAGCGCCGGCGCCGACAGCGCCAGCACGTTGAACGTCGGAGGGCTTCGCCGTGGTGCATCCAGTCCGACTGCACCAGGAAATCCTTGTAGCATCATGCCCTGGCGGCCGATTGGCACGTCGGTCGTCCGTGCCTCGGTGAACTGGCGAATCATGCCCTCCCACGCCCGCAGATGCAGCTGGAGGATCTCGTCGCCGGCCCCCAACGCATGCAGCTCCGGCCACCCGGTCGTGTTCTCGAAGGCATCGTCAGGGCCGTCGTTGGCGCCCCATCGCACGACGTGCTGAAAATAGCCGCGCTCGTCGTAGTAGCTGGCGAAGAACGCTTTCACCGCCGGGACGCTGTCAGCGAGAATCCGCCGCTCGAGCGTGGCCCACTCGGGCGCGGGCATGGGGGTGGCGATGTCGATCGTCGTCTCCTGCGGCCCCAAGGAAGAGGAACGTCAGGAGACAGCAGATCGAAAGCCTGCGGAGGGACGCCTTCATCATAGGGCCAGGCGCACGAGAAGAGCACGAAGGCGACGCTGCTCAGCGCGCTGCGGATCGCATGGAGACGCCCCCACCGAACCAGAAGGTCCGCTGCCGTTCTGCTATGGGGATCGAGAGCGGCGTCGAGCAACTGCTTATTGGTCGGCAGAATGACGATCAGCGTGAATGGCACGACGGCGCCGAGACACATCGCGCCGATGGCGACCCACGCATCGCTCAGCAGCCACGCCGACCATATGCCCGTGAGACAGCCCACCACCGCGAGCGAAGCCTGCATGACTGTGGCCCGATGGTAGCTCGGCGCGAACTCCCGGAGGGCCAGGTCGGGGCCGCACGAAAGCCGCGCCGGATGCTCCACCGCGTTGATGTAGATCGCAGCGCCGGCGAACAGCCCTGCGCACGCCGCGGCAACGATCAAGAGCGCCACGAGGACTCACCTCCAGGGTCAGATTTGCCTCGGGTCACGTCTGACTCTCGCTGAAGCACAGGATATATCCGTCGGCGTCCTCGACGTAGAAGTCCACGAACCCCACGGCCGCTCCCCAATCGGCTTCGTGATCCGCGCACCCCGCGCCTGGACCTCTTCATGGAGCTCTCGTACGCCCTTCACGACGACATACGCGTCCAGATGCTCGTTCTCGCGGCGATGCGCCCGGTCTTCTGCGGCCTTTGGCGCGTGCTCGAGGTGAATCGACAGTCCGTCACGGCTCACGGATGCGTAAAACGACTCGTAGGTGAACTCGAGCGTGAAACCGAGCTTGTCGCGGTAGTAGGAAACCGCCGCGTCGAGATCGTCGACCAGGAACTGCGGCGAGATACTCGTGAGCATCCTGACTTCTCCCTACGCGTCCGCAGCGATCGATCCACTTCGGCAGCGGTTGAGGCGTGTGCCTGTCCAGCCGCGCCAGCAGACGCTCCGGATCGTCGTCCACGAGCAGCAGGCCGCGATGCTCCTCGCGGACGAAGCGTTCGGCGACGGCATGATCGAGGAACTCGAGCAGTCGATCGAAGTAGCCGTCCACGTTCAGCAGACCGTAGGGCTTCCCGTGCAGCCCGAGTTGTCCCCACGTCCAGACCTCGAAGAACTCCTCGAGGCTCCCGAGGCCGCCCGGCAGCAGCACGAACGTGTCGGCGAGATCCGCCATCAACTGCTTCCGCTCGTGCATGGAGTTGACGCTGCGCAGGTCGGTCAATCCGGTGTGGGCGACCTCGCGCGCGACGAGATGCTGCGGGATCACCCCGATCACGCGCCCGCCCCGCCGAGCGCGGCGTCGGCGACGATCCCCATCAGTCCGACGTTGCCGCCGCCGTAGACGAGCGTGCGTCCCTGCGCGGCGAGCACACGTCCGAGCGCTTTGGCCGCGTCGCGGTACGCCGGACGCGCTCCGGGGCTCGAACCGCAGAAGACGCAGACGGCGGAGAGTGGCGTTGGACGTCCACGGCGCGCGCACGTGTCACGATGGCCGCGCCGGCGGCGCGAATCGGCGGGACTGACGCTCGTAGGCGTGCGCCAGCGCCAGCACTCTGGCGTCTTCCCCAGGCAGCCCCGTCACCGACAGGTTGAGCGCCGGCAGGCCGTCGGCGCCGAGTCCGGCGGGCACGGACACCTCCGGCAGGCCGAGCCAGTTGCCGTAGCCGAGCGCGGTACGAATGTCGGGCCATCCGTCGGCCAGACGAAACGCGTTGAACGGCATCGTCGGATACACCATGGCCGCCACGCCGGCGGTCGCGCATCGATCGCGCGAGCGCGGCCACGACCTCGGCGCGGGAGCGGGCGAACGACTGCCCCGCTGGATCGCGCTCCATGGGCTGCAGGAGCAGCGGCACGCAGTCTTCGAAGCGCTCGGGCAGCACGTCGTAGAACGATCGGTAGGCGCGGTAGCCGCGGCGCATGGCGTCGAATCGGGTCCGCCGGTGCGGCCGGCGAAATAGCGATAGCAGCGCGTTGGCGGTCGCCGCCGGCGATCGCGAATCGCCGGCCACGTCAGCGCGCGCGTGCTGCGGCGTCGGTGAATGCGCGACGGTAGTCCGCGAGTGTGACCGACGGGACAAACGGCTCGACGATCGCACCCGCGCTGCGCAGATCGGCCAGCGCGCGATCCCACACCGTCAGCGGCTTCGCGGGTCATCTTCTCCCGCGGCACGTGGGCCTCCACGAGGCCCAGGCGGACGTCCCTTCAACGAATCGTCGCGCAGCGCCCGCTGAGCAATGCCCGGCGTGCCGTCCGCGCGCTTTCGATCGCGAGCGGATCCGACGGATCGGCGCCGGCGATGGCGGCAAGCAGCAACGCCGCATCCGCCACCGAGCGCGCGAGCGGACCGTGGGTGTCGAGATACGGCCAGGTCGGGATCACGCCGGTGCGCGGCACGAGCCCGAACGTCGGCTTCATTCCGACGACGCCGGTGCAGACGGCTGGAATCCTGTTGGAGCCGCCGTCGTCGGTCCCGAGCGCGGCGAACGCCATCCCGTTCGCGACCGCGACCGCCGACCCGGCGCTGGAGCCGCCGGGTGTGCGAGTGTCGGTGGGATCGTGGGGGTTGCGCACCTGCCCGGTGTGGCTGCTCGTGCCCTCGCCGCGGTAGGCGGAAGTCGTCCGCCGCCGTCTTGCCGAGCACGACGGCGCCGGCGGCGCGCAGGCGGGACACCTCGATCGCGTCGCGCCGCACGGGCTGCGGGAAGAGCCGCGCCCACTCCGCGTTCGACGCGGTGGTCGGCAACCCGTTCATGTCGTAGATCGCCTTGGCGAACACGGGCACACCGTCGAGCGGGCCGCGCATCGTTGCGGTCGCGCCTGCGAGCGTCCGCGGCCTCGCGCGTCAGCGACGGCCGCCGCCGACAGGACGTCGATGGCACGCCACGCCATTCCGTCGGTGCGGCACCGTTCGAGCGCGCGCGCGGTGACCTCGGCGGCGCTCCACCGGCCGCTGCTGGAGACCAGCGACGTAATCCGCGATCGTGCCGTCCAGCGGATCGCGATCGGCGAAGCGCCCATGCCGGGCGAGGCAGCGCGGCGGTTGGCGGCGAGCGCGGCCAGTTGCGCCAGGCGTCGCGCCGGGAGAAGCGCATGCCGCGCCCGTGTGCCGTCATCCGACGCGGCTCCAGATCAGCGTGCGCGTCACCGGCTCGCCGCCGGCGGTCGTGTCGAGCGCGATCGTCAACGTGTCGCCGTCGATAAGCATCCCGCGCGTCACGACATGCCCGACGTTCTCTCGTGCGAGCGCGCCCAGCAGCGTCTGTGGTGGACGTCTCCGGTCTCATCGTCAACGATAGCACGTCCCGAAGTATGCGTCGTAGCCGCCGATCGCGCGCGTATTGTTGGCGCCGACGGCGGCGGTCTCCGCCACTGCCTCGCCGCGTTCGCGTTTCATGAACTGCGCCGCGAAATGACCGGAGCGATCGTAGTAGAGCAAGGCCATCGGATCTTCGCCCAGTGACGGCTCGATCCGCCGCTCGCCGGATCGCGTGCGATCCGTTCGCGACTCGAGCTGCCAGGTGCCGATCAGGCTGGAAGACAACGGCGTTCGAGACATGTTGAAAGATTAGCCTGCAGACGGACGGCCGCCAAAACAGATGACGTAGCCGTCGGGATCCTCCACATAGAAGTCTTTCGTACCCCACGCGGTAGGTGTCAGCGGTTTCAGAATCCTTACGCCATTGGCGACGCACTGCCTGAAGAGGCTTCGATGCCGTCCACACCGGCTGCCGCGTCGAGGTGCTCATGGTCGGCGCCGGAATTGACGGTCGCTCCGGTTCTTCGGCGCTTCCTTCAAGTGCAATTCCAGTCCGTCCAGATCGCCGATCGCGTAGAACCCCTTCCCAGGTTTCGCCGAATGTGAAACCGAAGCTCTCGTAGTAGCCGTGATCGAGCGATCGAGGTCGTCGACGAGAAACTGGGGAGCGAACGACGTGACGCGCGGCTTCATCGCAAGCGCCGTCATTGATGGCTCCTTTCGCGCTCAATCCACCCACACCAACACGCGGAACGCTCCACTGAGAGCCGTAATCGACGATGATCCCGGGACCGTAGCGTTCGATGTCGTTGACGGTCAGACGGAATCTTGCCGGAGCGATCCCCAGCCTCGACAGGATGTTCACGGTGCTGAATCGCATCAGCCACAACGGAACCTCGGTGCGGATCACTTCGCCCGGGTCACGCTTCCAGTTGATGATGTGGACGGTGTCGACGCGCGCGGGACTGACGTCGGCCGGCCGGTTGATTCGAATGTCGGCCGTCCGCGCATCGACGATCTCGACGAGCGGCGGCCGCGCGCCAAAACGCGCCTTGACCGCGTCGATGGCCTGGGCGGCCTCGGCTTCGCCGCCCGCCAGTTTTTCCATGTGGCGGAACACAAAGTACGCCGGTTCCCGCCAGCGCAACGACCGCCACCGCGATGAGCGCGATCCCTGCGAGCGATGCCTTCATCCATGTGCGCATGGCGCCTCGGGTGTCAGCTGATCGGCGCGGCATGAGCACCGCCATCGGCGCCCGACGCGAGGGCGCCGACGACGGTGGCTCCAGAGCTAGCGACCCGCCGGCGCGGCCCCACCGCGACCTGGCCCGCCACCCCGGCCGGCGGGCGCGGGCAGCAACGACACCAGCTTGTCGTCACGAAGCGCGACCGACTGGCTCACGGTGTCGAACACCATCGACTGAGGCGTTCTCGATCGTATAGGGCTTCCACTCGAGCCCCGGCTGGCTGGGATTGCCCGTCCGCGACGAAGTTGACCCACGCCTGCGCGACCTTGTCCTGCAGCGCCATGGCCACCGCACCGCCGCCCGTCGCCGTCCGGATCTGCGGCACGCTGAGGGCATGGAAGCAGAACGCGAGCTCGGAGCAATGGAAGGACGTGGTGCCCCGTTGATCGGGTACTCCCACGCGAACAGGTAGTTGTAGACCGGCGCCTTGCTCTTTTCGAGCTTGCGGGCCAGCAGGTTCTTCACGCCCGGACGCGAACCGCCGGCGTAATACAGCACGTCCTGCACCTTCTTTCGCGGGAACGCCCGCTTGAATTCGGCGGCGACGTCGTTCTTCTTGTCGCCGAAGGCGGCGGTCGAGCTGGTCGTCGATCTCCTTCTGCGACCACTCGTTCTTGCGGCCGTCGCCCCGTGTGAGCGTGCCCTGCATCTCGCTGAACACCGAGCCGACCACGAGCGGAATCGTGTCGGCCCAGTCGCAGAACTCGCGCATCACGTACTGGTCGTCGGCGATGACGTCCCAGTTGAGCGCCGGCCTGCCGACCTCCTGGGCCGCCGATCGCAGAGCGGCGGTCCCGGCCGCGATCAGGGCCGAGTAGGGCACCGTCTTCAGCTTGTCGATCTGGTCGGCCGTGAGGTTCAGGTTCTTGAGCGTGTGTGCCGCGATCGTCTGCTGCGCCTTGATGCTCGCGGCCGGATCCGTCGCGCGGTGCAGTGTTGTTGCCGCCGCTCTGCGCCGACACCTTGTGGAAGAGGCCCTTCGCGTCCGGCATGTGCAGCATGCGGACGACTTTGCCGCCGCCGCCGGACTGGCCGAAGATCATGACGTTGCCCGGATCGCCGCCGAAGCTCTCGATGTTCTCGTGCACCCACTGCAGCGCCGCCACGAAGGTCCGCCGTTCCGCGTATAGCGCGAATTCGCGTGCTGGGAACCATAGGCCGACAGATCGAGCGTGCCGAGGATGTTCAGCCGGTGATTCACGCTGACGACCACGACGTCGCCGAACTCGCTGAGCGTTCGGCCGTCGTAGCGCATGCGACTCCATGGAGGAGCCGTTCGTGAAACCGCCGCCGTGCATCCAGACCATGACGGGCTTCTTCACCGCAGGCGTCGAGGTTCTGGGTCCAGACGTTCAGATACTGGCAGTGCTCGTTCGCGATCCAGTAGCGATGCGGAAACACGAGCTCGTCGGCGCTGACCGTGGTCTGCTCCGGACTCGGACAGACCGGGCCCCAGACCTGGGCGTTCTTGATGCCCGTCCACGGCTGGACCGGCTTCGGCGATCCAAACCGTTCCGCTTCCGCGTAGCGGATGCCGAGAAACGAGAGGTCTTGCCCTCCCTGAGACCGCGGAGCTTTCCGCACGTGGTCTCGACCACCGGAGGATTCAGGTTGGGACCTGCCGCCGACGTTGCCGCCGGCGCCGGTGGCGCGGCTTCGGCTTCTCTTGTGCGAAGGCATCTCCGGTGACGCCCGCAACCACACCTCCGAGGAGGGCGGTGGTCGTGCCCAGCATCTGCCGGCGATTCATGCGACCCACGGGCTCTTGCAACGATTCATCGGCCATGCTGCCTCCTCGGGGTTGGCGTCCCCTGCGGGAGTGTTCCCGCCCACGCAACTCGTCATCTTATACTCCGGCCGGCCGGTGCGGGGTTTTACCTGCGGCGCTGTATGAGTCCGCCTGCATGCGAACGCGCTTCGACCTGTTCGTCGTCAGCTTTCTCGTGCTGTTTCTCGAGCTGGCTGCGATCCGCTGGTTCCCGGCCAACGTCCTGTTCCTGACCTTCTTCACCAACACGGTCCTGCTGGCGTGTTTTCTCGGCATGTCGGTCGGCTGCCTCGCGGCGGACCGGCCGCGGAACTACCTCACCGGCACGCCCTTCCTTCTCGCGCTTGCGCTCGGGGCGGCGCACCTGGTCGAGTGGGCGCGCACGAATCTCGGCAACGTCGAGATCGGCAGCCTACGTGTCGCCGCAGCTCGTCTTCTTCGGCGCGGAGTATCAGGGGACGGATCCGTCGAAGTTCGTCGTCCCGATCGAGATCGTCGCCGGCGCGCTGTTCGCGCTGATCGCCCTCGCGATGCTTGGACCCGGACAGGCCCTCGGGCGTGCCCTCGCGCGCGTGCCGAACCGGCTCGAGGCCTACACCATCAACATCGGCGGCAGCCTCGCCGGCGTCCTGCTGTTCACTGCGTTCTCGTTCTGGCAGGCCGGGCCGGTCTGGTGGTTCGGCGTCAGCCGTCGGCATCCTCGTCTACTTCCTGATGCCGGACCGCCCGCTGCGGGCGCTCGCGCTGGCGACGGGACCGGCCGTCATTCTCTGTTCCTCGCCGCGGGCAACTTCCGCTCCAGATCGGTATCTCCGGATTCAGGCGATCAGCGATCGATTCTGGTCGCCTACTTACCGCGTGGACTACGACGCGTCCCACCGGATCATCACGGTCAACCTGATCGGCCACCAGCAGATGATCTCGCGCGAGTCGCCGGCGCCGGCCTACGCCCTGCCGCACCTGTTGAACCGCGACGCGGGCCGGCCGCCGTTCGCGCAGGTGCTCATCATCGGAGCCGGATCCGGCAACGACGTCAGCCGCGCGCTCGAGTGGGGCGCCACGCGCGTGGACGCGGTCGAGATCGATCCCGTCATCCAGCGTCTCGGCCGGCGCCATCATCCGGATCGCCCCTACTCCGATCCGCGCGTCATCGTCCATCTCGACGACGGCCGCAACGTCCTGCACTCGACGAACAAGCAGTACGACCTGATCATCTACGCGCTCGTCGACTCGCTCGTGCTGCACAGCAGTCACAGCAACATCCGGCTCGAGAGCTATCTCTTCACGACCGAGGCGTTCGCGCGACGTCCGGAAGCGCCTGCGGCCCGGCGGCCTGTTCGTCATGCATAACTACTTCCGCCAGGGCTGGATCGTCGACGCGCCTCGACGCCATGCTCCAATCCACGTTCGGCCAGCAGAATCCGATCGTCCTCAACCTTCCGGCCCGCGAGTTCGTCCGGTCCTGACGACGTGATGGGCGGCGACTTCACGATGTTCATCGCCGGTGCGACGGACCCGATCAAGCAGGCGTTCGCGCGCAGCCCGACCTACCAGCTGGCCCGCCGACGAGAGCCCGGACGTGTCGACGCCGAACGGCTTCGCCGGAGACCCGCAAGCCGGATACGCGCAGTTTCGTCCCACGCGCGTCGTGGCGCCGAGCCGAGCCGATCGCACCTGGCGACCGACAGCTGGCCGTTCCTGTATCTCCGCCGCCCGATGATCCCCGCGCTGAGCCTGCGCGGCATGGCGCGTGATGGCGCTCGTCGCTGCCGTGATGCTCGCCCCGTTCCTGCGGCGATCGCCCGCGGCCGCGGCGCGCCGAGGCGCGCATCGCCCGCCGGCCTTCTCGCGCAGATGGCGCTTCTCGGCGCCGGCTTCATGCTGATCGAGACCAGGGCCGTCGTCCAGATGGCGCTCGCTGTTCGGCGGCACGTGGCTCGTCAACGCGATCGTCTTCTGCGCGGTGCTCGTGATGATCCTGCGGCGCGAACCTCTTCGTGCTCGCGGTCAGGCCGCGATCGCTCACGCCGTTCTACGTCGCGCTCCTGGTGTCGCTCGCCGCCGGCCTCGCGATTCCGCTCGACAGCTTCCTCGGCCTCTCGCGCAGCGTCCAGATTGCCGCGTCCTGCGCTGCTGGCCTTCACGCCGGTGCTCTTCGCGCGGCGTCGTGTTCGCGGTGTCGTTCGGCCGCGCCACCGAGACGAGCCGGGCGTTCGGGATGAACGTCGCGGGCGCGATGGTCGGCGGGCTCGCGGATACAGCTCGATGCTGCTCGGATTCCAGCACGTGACCGTGCTGGCGCTCGCGTTCTACGCGTTGTCGTGGATCAGCGTGCGGCGGTCGGGCTCGCCGCGCCAAGCGACTGTGCGCGGCATCGTCGCTGCTCCGACGCCCCTGACGTGAGCGTCCCGTCGGGTAGACGTTCGTCCCGACCCAGCCCCGCGATGGCGTGACGCCGGGGCATCGACATCGCACGCAGCAGGCCTCTGAGCGCTCACCGCCTGCTGCGCGCGCGTGCCTGCGTGATCAGCGCCGGCGCTGCAAGAAGGCGCTCACCGCCGCGACCGCGTAGGTCAACTGCCGGGCTTGATGTTCTTCTCGATGGCCTTGACTACCTTGTCCATAAAGCTGGTGTCCGGCCTGCGCAGCCAGCAGTGCGCCAGGATCACCAGCTCCATGCCCTTGGGCAGGAGGAACGCGCAGGGCCGCGACGAAGCGTCGCCGTCTCAACAGCTCCAGAAGCCGCCCTTAGCGCCAGATCGCGGCCGAAGCAGGCGTGCTCCCACGTCCGATGGACCGGCCGATGGTCCGCGCCCTGGCGGGATCGACGATGACCCCACCGGCGGAAGGCCGCCATCACGCCGCAGCAGGTCGTCGTACCGACAGGTGCCAACCGATGCCACCGCCCATCGTCGACAGATCGCCGCAGTCGCAGGCCAGAGCGCCTTGGGCGGAAACCTGCTGAAATTGGCGCGTGGTCGTCAGCGTCGACGTGCACTCCTGCCGGGGCGAAGACATTGTCGCCCACGCGGGCGTGGTAATTGAATCGTCATTAGCGAGGTCCCAATACGCGTCGGTCGCACCCAGGATCACGTCCGACCAGCAGACGGCTCGGGCAGCGATGGTGCTGATCCGGGATGCGGCACAGTCCGTAGTTCATGTTCCTGCAGCCTGCTGCGCCCACCGTCCCAGCGCGATCTGTTCCGTTCGTGAACAGGAAGTTACGACTGACCCCGCGTCGCGTCAGGACGAGCTTCCCGATGCGTGGGTCGGCAGGTGCCGGAAGGTCAGCCGGACTACGCCGGGACCGCGCTGTGCCAGTAGGCGCGGTCAGCCGCGGCAGGACGCGCGCATCTGGCGAGATGTTTCGGCGGTGCACCGCGACCTTCGTCAACGCCATCGCGGTAGATCAGCTTGCTGACGCTAGGCCACGTGCATCTGGACATTGGACGTCAATCGACGTCACCATCACCGGGGTCCGCGCCGCGTTCACTGCTGGTCGAGGCGAATCGCACCGTAACTTGCCGGAGCCGGCAGCGAACTTACCCCAGTGAGCAAGGACTCAGCAGCACCTGCAGATCCGTCCCAGTCCCTGCGAGCGTCGCGAGCGCGCGTACGCGCAATCCATGATTCCCGCACTCGTCGCGGTCATCCCGGCCTCGTGCAGGTCGATGTGGAGGCTGGCCGTGATGCGCTCGGGGCGGACGCCGCCGGCGCCGCACCATACTCTTCCGTCAGCCCCAACGCGAGGCGACGGCCGATAGAGCACGCGTCCGCACGATCTGCCATCCGTGGCCCCGTCGCACTTTATGAAGGTCGGATCGAGAGCCTGCCTCGGATTGGGCGACGCCTGCACCGCGCGCTGCGCCCCTCGACGGGCGGCCGTCGGAGCCCACGCGCGCCGCAGGCGATCTTCGTGGCTTATCAGCTGCCTGCCGTCCGGACGTATTCCTCCACGTTCCTCGCCAGCACGTCGAGCGGCACGTTGCCGCCGAGCACCACGGTATCGTCGAACGCCTTCAGGTCGAACTTCGGTCCGAGCGCCGTCTTCGCCTTCTCGCGCTGCCGGTTGATCTCGCTGTGACCCACCTTGTAGCCGCACGCCTGCCCGGGCCACGAGCAATAGCGATCGACCTCGCTGGCGACTTCCTCGGGATTCGATCCGTTCACGTCGACGAAGAACCTGACGCCTGCTCGCGCGTCCAGCGCTTGGCGTGGATGCCGGTGTCGACGACCAGCCGGCACGCGCCGGAAGGCGATCGACTGCAGATATCCGAGACGCCCGACGCGATCGTTTTCATACGCGCCGAGCTCGTCGGCGAGCTGCTCGGCATACGAGTCCCCACCCTTCCGAGTACGCGTTGAAGGCGAGCACCTGACGGATCGAGCGGCATCTCGATGCGTGTACTCACCCTGCCAGATGTGGCCGGGGATCGCTTCATGGAAGGTCAGGTCGGCCAGGCTGTATCTGCTGTGGAGGTCCGTGCGTCCTGAGGTTGATCCAGAACCGGCCGGGGATCTTGCCGTCGATCGATCCGGCGCCGCCATACGCGCCCGGAGCGCCGGGCTCTTCTTCGGGCGGCAGCCGCTTCACTTCCATGTTCGGGTTGACGACCTTGTTGAACGCGCGCGGCATCTGCGCCCGGATCCACTCGAGGCGGTCGTTGATGAACGCCATGATCTCGGCGCGGCCCTTGTCGCCTTCCGGAGAACTTGTAACGCGGATCCTTCGCCAGCGCCTTCATCCGTTCGCCCACGCTGCCTTGCGTGTAGCCGATCTCCTTCAGGATCGCGTCCATCTGCGCGTGCAGGCGCTGCAGCTCGCTCCGGCCCATCTCGTGGACCTCGTCCGGCGACATGTTCGTGGTGGTCGAGGCCTTGAGCGCCCACCGGTAGAACTCGTCGCCGTGCGGACGTGCCGAGATGCCCGCATCGCTCGGTGGCGACGGCGCGCTGCAACTGGAGCTCGTGCAACTGCTCGCTCGAGCGCCGGCGCGATCTCCTGCACGGCGATCGTCCGCGCGCGCTCGCCCCAGTGCTCCGGGAATGTTCTTCGTCCGCCGCTCGATGGACTCGACGATCGTCCCGCCGTCGCGCGCGTTCTTGCGCCGAGAGCGTCATCTGCGCCATCGCCTTGTCGATCAGGAACGCGGGCGGCACGAGCCCGGCGCCGCGCGCCGCCTGCATGCGGCCAAGCTCTCCGTCGAGCTGCTTCGCGTAGCGACTGCAGCCGCGCGAGATACGCCTCGGCGTCGTCGGCGTTCTCGATGCGATGGTCGCTGTCCAGGAAGCGCGGGATGTCGAGATAGGCGCCGACGTTCTGAATGACGACGTACGGCGTGTTGCGCCAGCCGCCGACCGTGATGTCGCCGTAGGGGAGCGCGAAGCCTTCGAGCGCGCGTCGCATAGGCGCTGCGCACGACCTCGATGCTGGTGCGCGCGGCGTGCGAGAGGCCGGCGCGTGTTGAACGCGTTGACCCGCTCCAGGTCGGCGCGAACCTGCTTCGCCAGGCGCTGCTGGCCTTCCGCGGAGCGATCGGCCAGCTGGGATCGAAGCGCCGCTCTCGCGCCGGTGTCGATGCCGAGCGACGTCGCGCTCTCGGGCAGCAGGCGAAGGAGGTCGTCGGCGACGCTCGTCGAGCAGCTTCAGCGCGTCGGCGCGTCGTTTGACGCCGGCGGCGCCGGCGCACCGTCACGCGCGCACGCGGACATCAGCGGCAGGGCCGCCGCGGATGCCAGCGCTGCCAGGGCTTTCACGTCGGGTAAGCATCCGCCGATCGTGGGACAGGAAGTATCAGATTCGTGAGAACTGGTCGCTCAGGTCCCGATGCTGCGCCCGCGAGTCTGCCGGCGCCGTGCGCGGCTGCGCCGCCGTGAGAGATCTGGCGGAGCTGCGTCGCCGCCGTCCCCGGCGACCGCGAGGAACTCCGCGTGATCCGAATCGCCTCTTCCTTGGACGCCGCCTCCAGGATCGCGAAGCCGCCCACGACTTCCTTCGTCTCGACGAACGGGCCGTCGGGTGACGACAATCGTGCCCTTGTCCGACCGGATCCGCGCACCCAGCGCCGAGGGAAGGCACCCTTCCGTGGCCACGAGCGCGCCGCTCTTCTTCATCCCTGTCGATCGAGCGCGTTCATGCGCTCCATGAACTCCAGGGACGGCGGTTCGTGAGTTTCGACGCTCTTCCAAATGGACAAAAATCGCATGGCGTTCTCCTCGTTTCAGAGGGAATGGGGGAGGGTCATCCTCCCATCAACCCCGAGCTATGGGATGGTCGAACGGGCGCGCCTCGATTCTGACATGCCCGCACTCGGCAGTGGAATAACGAGCCCCCGAAGGAGAGAGGATCGTTCTCATCTCGAAGTCCTTTCTCGGCAACGACATTCCGGCACCGAAGCCGAAACCGGCGAGCGTCATAACAGGCAGCCACTCCTTCAATGCCACTTCGGTGACTCCGGCTCATGGGATGCCGAGAGCCATCAACCCAACTCCATAGGCCGAGATCAGGCCGCCCATGACACCGAGAGTGAACGCGCTGAATCGCTTCCCGTCGCCATCGCCCAACCGCCATCGCAACGATGCGCACGCCGCCAGAGCGCGGCACCGGCAGCGCCGGCAATCAGCATTCCGAGCATCACCAGGAACGACAGGGGGCCGTCGATCATGGGCGATACCGAGACCTCACGGCCTGACTCCACGGTGCGTCAACATGTGCGGCTGGGGTATAACGTCACACCGCCTGGCCGTGTGACGAACCCGGATCGATTGCTACGCCAGTACGAGCCGAGGCGGCGAGGGCGGCGGCTTCTGCTCGGCACGCCACGGGCCGTCGACGTCTCTGACCGAGCAGCGCCACCGTGTCTCGGAGAGTCCGTTCCGGCTGCTTCAGAGTGGCTGCCGCGGCCGCAAGGAGATCCCGGTCACGCCAGATCGGCATGCGAGCCCGTTCCGGGTTGCGCGCATCGTGCACGACGCCACGGAACAGCTGACCCTCGAGCGCGTGGATGCGGATGTGATCGTTCCCGATACGCTCGGGATCGATGAGACCTGCCGACGACGAGGCCGGCGCTGCGCACGCCGTGGCCGGCCGCCCGATGCTCTCCGAATGAGTGCGGTGACGGACTGCCGTCCGTATCGTTTCACCGCCGCGATCGATCGTGCGCGCCCCGGGCCGGCTTGTCGGGCGGTTCGAATCCCGAGTGGTACGGCTGGCGGGATTCGGGCATCGCCGGATCGCTGAGATCGATCCTGCGGCTGTCGATCACGCGAGCGACGCGCGCGAGCCGCCGACGAGCACCGCGCTCGCCCAGCCGGACTTCACAGTGAAGCCGATCGCCGCGCGCCGCGCAGCCGCCGAGGGCTGTCGTTCACGGGCGGACTGCGGCCGCAAGTGTGTACTCGAACGCACATATGAGTGCGCGCCGCCGGCGACCTCGATGCGCATGGCACCCGAGAGGCCTTCCAGATCTCCCGTTCCAGAGTCAGGCACGACGGTGACTGTCAACTCGCCGTCTCCGCGGGTCATGATCCCGTTGTGCTGCAGCACGAACGTGCCGCTTCCCATGCACGGCGCCCGTGACGTGCTCCATCGCCGCGTAGCCGGCCGATCCCTTGACGCTGGAGCTGAACGCCAGCATCTGGCCTTTGCTCGTCGCCTCCAGATCGCCGTGAAACTGCTTGTCGATGGTGAACCTGCCGAGCGCGGCGTCTTCGCCGGGCGGCAGCGGTGTGAGCTTCACGTCGAACGAACCGGTCGCAGTCATCGTGAATGTTTCCATCGCCTGCCGCACCGTATCACATCGCCTATGGACCCGGGCCGGCTACACCTGGCAATGGATCTCGCGCATCAGATCGTCCGATCTGTCATAGCCAGGCCGAGGACCGGGAAACTGTTCGGCCGTCAGCGTGATGTCGATCATTTGATCGACTCGGAACATCTTCCAACCGCTGAACTGACCGGATTGACTGTGACCCGTGAGCTGATACGCCCGCAGCAAATCATGGCCCTCGTTGCTCCGACCGTGGCAGTGCGGTTCGACCCTTCTGATGCCACCGTGGTACGACACAACTGAACAACGCGACGCAGTTGAATGGCCGTGCAAATCGTCGCATTCATGTGGCGGCCGGGAGCCAAGGCGGTTGGCACTCCAGCGCCGGGGAGTCTAGCGCGGCTGTCGAATGGCGCCTATCCGCCTTTGTCCTACAGTGGCGCGGAGGCACGCAAGAACGGCGTCTGGGCCCGCGGTGTTGTTAGAAATCGCCCGGGACGCGAGACTATCTGTTTTGTGGCGGCCGAACCCGGCGACAAGGGTCAGTTCACCGAGCTGATGGAGGCGTACGCGAGCCCGATTCGCCGGCTGTGTGCCGCGTATGCCGACAATGCGGCCGACCGGGAGGACCTCTCTCAAGAGATCTTTTTCGCTGTCTGGCGCGCCCTGCCGGGTTTTCGCGGCGAGGCCAGCAGGCGCACCTGGCTGTACGAATTGCGCACAACGTGGCATTGACCTGGCGGACTCGCGACCGGCGCCGGCAGTCTCGAGAGAGTCCGCTGGAGCAGGAGCCGGCCGGCTGGGCGGAAATGGATCTCCGCCGTCTCGCTCTGAACCGGGCGATCGCCGGGATGAGTCCGGGCGATCGCACGCTGACCCTGCTGTGGCTCGAAGGACTCTCCGGCGCCGAGATCGAAGAAGTCACCGGCGTGAAGTCCGCAACCGTCGCGGTTCGCCTGAGCCGGATTCGTAAACAGCTTCAACCCATCGAGGTCATGCCATGAGTGACGACGCACATGTGCTGTCGGCGGTCTGGATGTCGGATCACCCTGTAGACAGGGCGGTTGTCATGTCAGCCATCGACACCGTTCTCGAGAAGGACCGCGTGGCACGCGCACGTGAGCACCGGCTCCGCGTCGGGTCGCTGGTCCCGCTGGCGTTGCTGCTGCCGATCATGCTGTGGGCCGCGGCTCACGGCGTGACGCCGCTCGTTCGAGGCGCGTATGCGCTGATGGCGGCTGGCGGAGCCGTGATCGTGTTTGCTGAATGGAGCTATCTGGAATGGTCGAGGCAGGCGCTGCCGGGACCGGCCGATGCCCGCTCGCAACTGCAGAAGGCCGCGTTCATGCTCGCGCGGCAAGTCATGCTGATGAACACGGCGCCGATCTGGTCCTCGCCTGTCTTCATCGGCGTCGCGCTCATCGGTGTGTGGTTGTACTGGGAGCGGACCCATGCCGAAGCCTTCGTCATCTGGACCATCACCACCGCCGGCTGGCTGGCGACCGCGCTGGGCACGATTGCAGTTCGCGCGAGACTCAACGAGCGAAAGCTGCAGATGGAGCGATTGCTGGGCGAGTTGCAGTAGGTCGCCTCGGCAGTCGGCGAGAAGCCAGAAGCGGTAGACTAGCAGTGCCCCGCGTGCCAGCGCATGGCAATTAGGGACGTGCAATGGTAACGCGTACTGCCAGACGAGTCCTCCCGATCGCGCTCTGCGCGACCGTGCTCCTGATCGGTGCCGGTTGCGGCGGAGTCCGGCTGCGCCGACGCCTGTTGCGAAGACCGATACCTTCACGGGCACCCTCCAGCCGCTGGGCTCCGATTTCAAGCTCTTCACGATCACCGCGCAGGGGACGACGGATCTCAGCATCACCATCAACACGCTCACCACAGTCGCGGCCTCGACGCCGGTGACGGGCATCACCATTGGCGTGGGCGTGGGCGTCGGTGTCGGGTGCGACCTGTGCGCTTCAAGATGCAGAACCCGGCGGCGGTCCTCGGGCGGGAGCTCTTCGCTCCGAGCGGTGCAGCGGCCGGGAGCTACTGCGTGCAGATCTTCGATTGTCCGACGGGATCGACCGGCTGTGCATCGACGCTGACCGAGCCCGTGACGTGCTCGATGACGGTCAAGCACTACTGAGAAGCCCGTCACAGTTGCACGGGGTCCGGAGCCGTCTTTACCCCTTCGACAAAGCCATGGGCGGCGATGCGAAAGGCCTCAGCGCGCGAAACGACGCATTCGCCAGTTCCCTGGCGACGTTCGCATGCGCGTCGGTGAAGACTGACGGCGGCATCGGTCACTCAAACGCGAACGAACCAGCGACGCCGGTAGGGCACGTACAGAGCAGCCAGATCGACAGTGTGAACAGGCAGGCGTACACGAGCGACGCCAGTTCCGGTGACAGGAGTCCGCCTCCCGCACCGGCCAGCGACGTCGTGACGAAACACGGAAAACGGCACGCCGTGCACCGTCACCATCGAGAGCGCGATCGCGGCGAGCTCGGACAGCACGTAGGCGAGGATTGAATTGCGCCCGAACACCTGCACGGGCCACACCGGGTTGGCGACGTGCCTGACATCGACGAGGAGATAGCAGACGCCGAAGGCGATCATCGCCCATCCGCCGGTGAACAGCACGAAGGTGGGCGTCCAGATCATCTTCACCATCGGCAGGATCGGACTCAGTCCCCATCCAACCGCGGCACAGAGCGCGCCGGCGCCGATGATGCGCCCGCCAAGACGGGGCGACGGCGTTCGACCGGCAACCGCCATCCCGGTCCAGCACCCGAGCAGCACGGACACGACTGCGGACGGCGTGCTGAGCAGGCCTTCCGGCTCGGTCGGCCACACGGTGTAGACGTGCGCCGCCGAGAACACATTCAGCTCGAACCATCGCGGAAGGTTCGCGGTCGGCTCGAGCTGGCCGGGGCAACGCCCGGCGCGCCGACGAACAGCAGGATCGCCGCGTAGCCGCCGAGAATCGCCGCGCCGATGACCCACTGCCAGAGCCTCGGAACACGCAGCACGATCACCGCCGCGAGAAAGAAACAGATACCGATGCGTTGCAGCACACCCGGAATCCGCCACGTCGCCACGTCGAGCGTCGGGAGGCCGTTGATGAGCAGCCCGAGCGCGATCAGCACGCCGCCCGCCTGGCGAGCCGCAGATACACCGCGCGATCCGGCGCGCGCTGGCCGGTCCAGCATGGCCGAAGCGCCGCGGCCAGCGCGACGCCGACGATGAAGAGGAAGAACGGGAACACCAGGTCCGTCGGCGTGATCCGCTCCCAGGTGGCGTGCAGGAGCGGACCGTAGGTGTGCGACCCGTCGCCCGGGTCGTTGACGAGGATCATCGCGAGGATGTTGAAGCCGCGAAAGACGTCGAGCGACGCGAGGCGCGCGCTCGCGTTGCGATAGTCGTCGTCTCGCATGGAGGCGAAGTCTAACCCAGGCGACCCCGCCTGTGTCGACCACTCACGTGAAATGCCGGCGGAGCGCCCCCGCTACCGAACCAGGCCCTCCGATTGCGTCGACCACGAGCATGGTCCCGACCGCAAGCTTGACCAGATCCCCGTCGAGAATCCCGTATCGATAGCCGGAGGGAGCGGGTCCTATCCTCACAGACAGTTCCACCGGAACCTCCCCGACAACAATCCCGTGCGGCAGCGGGTGGCCGACGACATAGCGTTTCTTCGCCTGTCCCGGAGGCAGGCAGCCGTTGTGCTTCTTGGCCAACCCCGGCGGACAGTTGCCTCGGCCGTGTTCCGTGACGAAGTAGGAGCGAGCGGCCTCCCGTTGAGTGGTGCTGAAGACGACGGTCACCTGGGTCTCATGCGACTTCTCTTTCTCTTTCTCCTTCTCCTTCTTCGGCTTCTGTGCCGACAGCGTAGTGAGACCCACGAGGGACAACGCCACGACAAGTGCACCGAGTCGTCTCATTTCATTCTCCTCCTGTTATGCAAGCACGTAGCACACGCGACATCGCGATGAACGATGCAGCGCCCTGCGCTCCCGTTACGGGGTGTTGCGACCAGCCAGAGCCCACCGCCCCGGACCGTAGACAGCGATCATCAGCAAACCTCCCATGATCCCGACGTTCTTGAAGAACTGCGTTTGGGCCCCTCCAGCCGCTATCGGATTGGCGAGGTTCCAGAAGTCGTGCAGGCGGATACTCACGATGCCGAGGTAGACGAACATGATTGCTGCCGCGCCACGGGCTTTGACGCCCGGTGATGAGACAGAGGAGCCCACCGCCTCGATCGCGAGGGCCGCGCCGAGAAGCGGAGTGATCATCGTCATGCCGTGGGACGTCATATAGGCGGCCTGGCTCGACCAGCCAGTCGCCTTGCTGTATGCGGCGATGGCGAACTCGGCGGCAAGCAAGAGCCGCGCAACCAGGGAAGAAGTCCGAACGTCAGCTTGTCACGCAACAGGATCATGGTCTGCTCACCGGGGCCGTCTACGACTGAGTCGGCAGGACGCCGCTCGCTTGCAGCGCTTGCCGGAAATCTTCGTGCTCATGTTGAAAGACAATCGCGGGCACACCTTGATCGATGTAGAGGATGAACGTCGAATCAACCTTGACATCGATGTGCGCTGCCGGCGCCCGCTGAAAATGCCACGCGAACAGCGCCCTCACGAACAGGTAGTGCTCGTCTATTTTAGTTTCGTCGAGCGTCAGCACCTCTGTCGATTGATGACCAAGTGATTTGAGGAATTCCTGACCCTTGGGGAAGGCCGCCAGAACTGCCCCCTTTTCGGCAACGCGCACGCCCTTTGGACCGGCAAACATGAATGAATCGGGATACTGGGAGGCGATGAGACCAATATCCTGGGCGCTTCGACTTCTCGCGTACTGGCTGAAGAACTCCTGAACAACCGGACTCAGTATTCGTGATGTCCTATTCTGCGGCCGGCCGGACCACATTAGCCAGCGTAGACCCCATAGCCAATGAGGCCGGCAAGGACCACGAGGCCGGCGCCCGCCACCTGGAACTCCCAGGACCGCTCCACGGAAACCCGCGCCATCATTCTCAACGCCAGCTTCGGTGCGCAGAAGCGAATCAGGCTCTTTGATGAGGAGGCACCAGCCCACCAGCGTCAGGACGGCAGGTATCCCCGACCAGACGTTGTGAAACCCGATGATGACGCCTGCCACTGGCAGATTCAGAAACCCGTCCACGAAGGCGCCTGCTTCCCCTTGCCTCGCAGGAGGATGAAGAACTCCGCCCAGGCCTTGGGTTGCAGGATGTGCGAAAGGCCGATGACTCCGGACAGAATGACGGCAAGGACTTCAACAGATCTCTCCATCCGCTACCGTTCCTGTCGGTGGCACGGCCGCCTGTCCGCTGCGGGCAATCGCGGCCTGGTTTTGAGCCTTCAACTGGGCGTCCCGACGACGTAGCGGTTGATCGCCCATTGCAGATAGAAGATGGAGAAGAAGAACGTCATCAGTCCGGACAGCTGCACCTGGGCGACGAACATCGGCCCTGACTGCGCCTCCGGTGCCGCGTGATCTTTCGATCGTGATCTTTGACCGTGAAAGCCTGAATGATCATCACGATCCGACCGCAAGCTGAAAGACCGACGCGAACAGTCTTCCGCCCGCGCCAATGACCTCTTTCCCGGTCTCAGGCCTTGACGAGACCGAGGCCGAACTGGATCACCCATAGCGCAGCCAACAGCAGCAACGGCCAGGCCGCGAGCTTCTTCGGAGAATTGAGACGGTTCAATCGGGACGGCGCCGAAACCACCATACCGGGGTAGCAGGCCGAGGGTGATGATCATGAAAAGAACCATCACCGAGCACGCTGCGTCGCTTCAGGCCGTGCGACGTCGGAGGCGGATCGGCCACCTTCGCCTGGGGCGGCGAGTACGGATTGACTTCCATCGGTTGTCCTCGTTCCTGTGCGGATGTCCTCGAGCAACGAACGTGTGTCGCGGGCCTGGGCCCAGGATTGCGAGGAGTCTAATGGAAACCACGCAACAACCTGAGGGCGAAAACTGCAGAGAGCAAATAGAAAGGGCGGTGATTCCAATGAACCACCGCCCTTGAATCCGCCGGCTCTAAAGACGGCTGTTGGGCTTGGACCTTGGGCCTTGGGCTGTAGGCCGGTTCTTTGAACTGGCGCAGACGTAGGCCAGCTCTACCGATCTCGTCCCTCGTGAACGCCTCTTTCGGCTCCACGAGGCTACTCCAGCCGACCAGCAGCGCGCGGTCGCCGAGCGAAGCAGCGCGAGGTCGCCGAGGAACAGCGTGACAAGACGGAGACCTCGCGAGTGGCGGACGAGGACCTGCGACGTGTCGGCGAGAAGACACGCAACGCAAGCGAACAAGGTCCGGCGTAACGCTGAGCACGCACGCCAGACCGCGGATGACACACGCAAGATGGGTGATTCCTCCTGAGCGCGCCCGCGCAGAGTCCAGAGCCGGCCCCAAGATCGCCAGCACCGACGAGACGGGCGTGCCAGGCGACCTGGAAAGCCACGCCCGGAGATGCGCCCCAGCCGAACAACCATAGAAACGTTAATAGGTAAGACGCGAGCTGACTTCGCTGGTGACGGTCAGATCCAGCGCACAGCTGTCTCAACGTTCGCGCTTCAGCCGCGGCGCTTCACGATCCTGCTGATCGCCCGCCGGCCGAGGCCAAATCGTCTCTGTTCATCGCCAATGCTCGTTCTGTATGGCTAACGTTTCGGCTTCAGCCGCGGTGGCTCAGCAGCGCACCAGCCGCCGTCGGCTGCAAGCCGAGGTTGCGGCCTCGTCCAATCGTCGCACCGTTGCAATGACCTCTGGACGGAGGCTGATCACGAATAAGTGTGTGCCGTCACCAACGACGATCTCTGGTCGATAACGCTCGAGTTGGACCTTCAGATCGAATCCGCCTGGGAATGACAAGGCCGACGCATCCTCAAGAGACATGCCGCCCCAGTTGCAGGACGCGTCGAGCTTCAGCCGCGGAGTCGACGTGACGAAAGAAATACCACTCGATCGAATCGCCCGCCGCTGCACGCAGACGCCGGCCATTCGGACGCGAGTGTCGCGTCAACGACCGGACTCACAGCAAACTCGCCGCTTCGGCGCCATCCGGCTTTCTCTGCTCCGGCGTCGGGAGCATGCGGCCCGAATCCCATGAGAGACGTTGACCGCGGTCAGGCCGATGATCTCGCGGGCGATGCGACGGACGACGTATGGAATGTCGTATCGATCAGCGGGTATTTCGACCCACTGAAAATCGCCCAATGCCCCCAGATCGTGTCATTTGAACTCGCAGGCCTCAGGTCTTCTCTAACAGATCCCGATACCCACTTCTCGCTTGACGCGCCAGCCGGTCGCCGAACGCTCAACCAGAATAAACCACTGACGACAGCACATTGCTCCACAGGCGAAATCGGCATAGATGAGGGCCTGACCGGATTCAAGGCACGCCGGTAAGCTGACCGCGAGCCAGCCGGCGGCGTTTGGGTACGCTCGATGCGGCCGTCGGCCGGCCGTGTTCTCGTACGGAGATAGAAATGACGTTCGGCAATTCGAGGTGCGGCGCTGGCAGGAGCCGGGCATTTCGGGTTGTGAACTCAACCGAGAGCGCCGCCGTCCACCACGATTCGCGAACTGCGGGGAGCCGCGACGCCTCGACGCATTCCTCCCCAGGGACCAGTCTTGTCGGGGCACATCGGAATCGTCCGATCCAGCAAAATCACGAGTGGGGACCCACGCCAACCGTCAGGGCGGGCCAAGAGCTTATCCACCTCCCGTCGAACGGTGTACGTAAGGACCTCGCTCACAATGTGCGCGTCGTCCTGACGACGATCTTGCGCCGGCACTTGTGGCAGGACCAACACGAACAGCAGCGTCAGTGAAAAATGACCCATTGTTGTTCTTTCAAGTGGCGGCATGACGCTCGGAGCTTCAGCGGCGGCGGCTCATGATTTCACCAGCCGCCGTCGGCTGCAAGCCAGTGTTAGGCGACGCCGTTCGGAACCGCTTCGTCTGGTAGTGGCGTGGTGCCCCCTCGCACGTTATTCAGAGGCCAGAATCCGCTGGTTACGCCCCACGATGAACTCGGTCGAGGCGCTCTTGTACACGTTGTATGGCGGACGTGCTGCCTCGAGCCGAAAAACTCGAGGACGAAACGACAAAAGGCGGTGGTCCCGTGGAACCACCGCCCTCGAATTCCGCCTGAAGGCAGAAACTACAGGAGACGAAGCTCCTTCGAGCCTTCGCTCTCCTTCGTGCCCTTCGAGCTACTCTATTTCATCGCGCGTGAAGGCCTCTTCCGGCTCCACGAAGTACTCCATCTCGCGCTCCAGCTCCAGCTCCTCCGGCGACGGCGGCGGCGGCGGCGGCGGCTCGTCCGCCGGGATCCGCACGTTCCGGTAGAACTCGAAGCCCGTGCCCGCCGGGATCAGCCGGCCCATCGTCACGTTCTCCTTCAGGCCGCGGAGATGATCCACCTTGCCCGAGATCGACGCTTCGGTGAGCACGCGCGTCGTCTCCTGGAACGACGCCGCCGAGATGAACGAGTCGGTCGAGAGCGACGCCTTCGTGATGCCGAGCAGCAGCGGCCGGCCCTGCGCCGGACGGCCGCCCGCGGCGATCACGCGCTCGTTCTCTTCCATGAACCGGAAGCGGTCCACCTGCTCCTCGATCGAGGAACTCGGTGTCGCCGACGTCCTCGATCTTCACCCACCGCATCATCTGACGGACGATGACCTCGATGTGCTTGTCGTTGATGTTGACGCCCTGCAGGCGGTAGACCTCCTGGATCTCGTTGACGAGATAGCTGTGCAGCGCCTTCTCGCCGAGGACCGACAGGATGTCGTGCGGGTTGCTACGGCCCGTCCATGAGCGGCTCGCCCGCGCGGACGCGGTCGCCTTCCTGGACGTTCACGTGCACGCCGCGCGGCAGCGAGTACTCTCTCGGCTCGCCACCCTCCTCGGGGACGATGATGATCTTGCGCAGCCCCTTGACGATGCCGCCGTGGCGGACGATGCCGTCGATCTCCGAGATGACCGCGGTCTCGCGCGGCTTTCTCGCCTCGAACAGCTCGACGACGCGCGGCAGACCGCCCGTGATGTCCTTGGTCTTGGTCGTCTCGCGCGGGATCTTGGCGAGGACCTGGCCCGCGAGACACCGTGTCGTTGTCCTCGATCATGAGGTGGGCGTGCGACGGCATGTGGTACTTGCGCGTCACCTTGCCCGCTCTTGTCGCGGATCTCGATCGTCGGCTGCTTCTTCTCGTCGGGGCTGTCCACGACGATCTTCCGCGACAGGCCGGTGACCTCGTCCACTTCCTCGTGATACGTGACGTCGGGGATGAGGTCCTGTATGCTGATCGTGCCCGCGTCCTCGGTGAGGATCGAGAACGTGTACGGATCCCACTCGACGAGCACGGTGCCCTGCTCGACCTGCTGCGCCGTCGCGCACCTTGAGGCGCGCGCCGTAGACGATCGGATAGCGCTCGCGATCGCGTCCCTTCGTTGTCCTGCATGACGATCGATCCCGGTGCGGTTCATGACGACGAGCTCGCCGGCGTTCTCGGTCGTGCCGGCGTGGCCCGAGCCGCCGGCCAGCGCCGTGGTCTCGACGACCTGCAGCCCCTGGTAGCGGACCATGCCGGCGTGCTTGGCGTCGAGCGTCGACTGCTCGCTGACGCGCGACGCCGTTCCGCCGATGTGGAACGTGCGCATCGTCAGCTGCGTGCCCGGCTCGCCGATGGACTGCGCGGCGATGACGCCGACCGCGAGGCCGAGCTCGACCAGCTTGCCGGTCGCGAGGTCGCGGCCGTAGCACTTCGCGCAGCAGCCCCTGCGGGCCGCGCACGTGAGCACCGAGCGGATGCGGACCTTCTCGATGCCCGCCTCCTGGATCGCGGTCGCCTTCTCTTCGTCGAGCTCCTGGTTGGTCTCGACGATCGGTCTCGCCCGTGAACGGGTCGGTGATCCGCTCGAGCGTGACGCGGCCGATGATGCGCTCGCGCAGCGGCTCGATGATCTCGCCCGACTCCACGATCGCCGCGCGCGTCGATGCCGTCCATCGTGCCGCAGTCGATCTCGTGGATGATGACGTCCTGCGCGACGTCGACGAGACGGCGCGTCAGGTAGCCCGAGTCCGCCGTCTTCAGCGCGGTGTCGGCGAGACCCTTGCGGGCGCCGTGCGTCGAGATGAAGTACTGCATGACCTCGAGGCCTTCACGGAAGTTCGACGTGATCGGCGTCTCGATGATCTCGCCCGACGGCTTGGCCATCAGGCCGCGCATGCCCGCCAGCTGGCGGATCTGCTGCTTCGATGCCGCGCGCGCCCGAGTCGGCCATGATGTAGACCGGGTTGAAGTTGCGGCCCGAGTGATCGAGCTCCTCCATCTCCCCGAACATCGCGTCGGCGATCTTCTCGGTGACGTCCGACCACACGGCGATGACCTTGTTGTAGCGCTCGCCGTTGGTGATCGCGCCCTCGAGATACTGCCCTTCGACCTTGATGACCTCGTTGCGCGCGCTTGTCGACGAGCGCCGGCTTCTCGGACGGGATGACCAGGTCGTCGATGCCGATCGACAGCCCCGACCGCGTCGCGTAGGTGAAGCCGAGCGTCTTCAGCGAGTCGAGCATCTCGACGGTCTTCTCGAGGCCGAAGCGCAGGTAGCAGTGCTGCACGAGCTGCTGCAGGCCCTTCTTCTTCAGCAGGCCGTTGACGAACGGCATCTCCTTCGGCAGCGCGCGAGTTGAGGATGACGCGGCCGACGGTCGTGTTGATGATCTTGTTCTCGACGTTCTGCACTTCGGCGTACGCGACGCCCTGGTCGTCGCGCGCGACGGTCAGGTCGATCAGCTCGCCGCTGATCCGCACGCGGATCGGCGTCAGCGTCTCGAGCTCGCCCGACTCCAGCGCGAGGACGACGTCGTCGGGGTTGCCGAACGCGCGGCCCTCGCCCTTGGCGCCGGGCTTCGCCTTCGTCAGGTAGTAGCACCCGAGCACGACGTCCTGCGACGGAATCGCGATCGGCTGGCCGCTCGCCGGCGACAGGATGTTGTTCGAGGACATCATCAGGACCGATGCCTCGATCTGCGCTTCCGGCGCGAGCGGGATGTGCACGGCCATCTGGTCGCCGTCGAAGTCGGCGTTGAACGCCGTGCAGACGAGCGGATGGATCGGATCGCCTTGCCCTCGACGAGCACCGGCTCGAACGCCTGGATGCCGAGGCGGTGGAGCGTCGGCGCGCGGTTCAGCAGGACGGGATGCTCGCGGATGACTTCCTCGAGGATGTCCCACACCTCCGACCGCTGCTGCTCGACCATCTCCTTCGCCTGCTTGATCGTGGCGACGAGGCCGCGCTCTTCGAGCTTGTTGTAGATGAACGGCTTGAACAGCTCGAGCGCCATCTTCTTCGGCAGCCCGCACTGGTGCAGCTTCAGCTCGGGGCCGACGACGATGACCGAACGGCCCGAGTAGTCGACGCGCTTGCCGAGCAGGTTCTGGCGGAACCGCGCCCTGCTTGCCCTTGAGCGTGTCGCTCAGCGACTTCAGCGGACGGTTGTTCGCGCCGCGCAGCACGCGGCCGCGGCGGCCGTTGTCGAACAGCGCGTCGACCGCTTCCTGCAGCATGCGCTTTTCGTTGCGGATGATGACGTCGGGCGCCTTCAGCTCGATCAGCTTCTTCAACCGGTTGTTGCGGTTGATGACGCGGCGATAGAGGTCGTTGAGGTCCGACGTCGCGAACCGGCCGCCGTCGAGCGGGACGAGCGGACGCAGCTCCGGCGGAATGACCGGAATGACGTCGAGGATCATCCACTCCGGCTTGTTGGTGGACTTCCGGAACGAGTCGACGACCTTCAGGCGCTTGGCGTAGCTCAGCTTCTTCTGGACCGAGTTCTCCGCGCGCATCTTCTCGCGCAGCTCGCCGGCCATGCGCTCGACGTTGACGCGCTTGAGCAGCTCCTTGATCGCTTCCGCGCCCATCTGCGCGCGGAACTTCTGGCCGTAGTCCTCACGCGCCTTGCGGAACTGATCCTCGTTCAGCAGCTGGTTCGGCTTCAGGTCGGTGTCGCCCGGCTCGATGACGACGTAGGCCTCGAAGTAGAGGATGCGCTCGAGGTCGCGCAGCGAGATGTCGAGCAGGTGGCCGATGCGGCTCGGCAGCCCCTTGAAGAACCACACGTGGCTGACCGGGGTGGCCAGCGTGATGTGGCCGAGGCGCTCGCGCCGCACCTTGGCCTGCGTGACTTCGACGCCGCACTTGTCGCAGATGACGCCGCGGTGCTTCATCCGCTTGTATGCTTGCCGCAGAGGCATTCCCAGTCGGTGACCGGGCCGAAGATCTTCGCGCAGAACGAGCCCGTCGCGCTCCGGCTTGAACGTGCGGTAGTTGATCGTCTCCGGCTTGGTCACCTCGCCGTGCGACCACGAGAGGATCTTCTCCGGGCGACGCGAGCGATGATGCGGATCGCGTCGAAGTCGGTCGTCAGAGCGACCGCGATTATCGAAAGATGGTCTCATGCTATTTAGTTCTCCGCCAAAACGGGCACACCCTCGTCGGCCGCCGGCGCTTCCGGTTCGACCAGCTTCTTCTTCGTCTTCATCAGCTCGACGTCGAGGCACAGCGCCTGCAGCTCGCGGATGAGGACGTTGAACGACTCCGGCAGGCCCGGCTGGAACGACGCGTCGCCCTTGACGATCGCCTCGTAAATCTTCGCGCGGCCCGTCACGTCGTCCGACTTCGCGGTGAGCAGCTCCTGGAGGATGTGCGCCGCGCCGTAGGCCTCGAGCGCCCAGACCTCCATTTCGCCGAACCGCTGGCCGCCGAACTGCGCCTTGCCGCCCGAGCGGCTGCTGGGTGATGAGCGAGTACGGCCCGATCGAGCGCGCGTGGATCTTGTCGTCGACCAGGTGCGACAGCTTCAGCATGTAGATGTAGCCGACGGTGACGTCCTGCTCGAACTCCATGCCGGTCATGCCGTCGTAGAGCTCGGTCTTGCCGCTCTTCGGCAGCCCGCCCTGCTCGAGCCAGTGCTTGATCTCCTTCTCGCGTCGCGCCGTCGAAGACGGGCGTCGCGAAGTAGAGGCCGAGCGCGTGCGCGGCCCACCCGAGGTGGGTCTCGAGGATCTGGCCGACGTTCATGCGCGACGGCACGCCGAGCGGGTTCAGCACGATCTCCACCGGCGTGCCGTCCGGCAGATACGGCATGTCCTCTTCCGGCAGGATGCGCGCGATGACGCCCTTGTTGCCGTGGCGGCCGGCCATCTTGTCGCCGACCGACAGCTTGCGCTTCATCGCGACGTAGCACCTTGACCAGCTTGATGACGCCCGGAGGCAGCTCGTCGCCGCGACGAACCTTCTCCTTCTTCTCCTCGAGACTGGTTGCGGATGACTTCGACCTGGCGCTCGGTGCGCTCCTCGAGCTCGCGGAGGTCTTCCTCGAGCCGCGGATCGTCGGCGTTGACCTTGAGCCGCACGATCGCTTCGTAGGGCAGGTCCTGCAGGACGTCCTCGGTCAGCGGCGTCCCCTTCTTCGAGCAGCCGCTCGCGGCCGTTGCTCGTCGTAGAGGTCGGCGCGCGACTCCTGCCCCTTCAGCATGCCGATCACGCGCTTCTTCACTTCGTCGTGAAGGATGCGGATCTCGTCCTGCAGGTTCTTCTCCATCATCTCGAGCTCGTCGTGCTCGATCGCCTTGCGCGCGGTCGTCCTTCTCGATGCCCTTGCGCGAGAAGATCTTGACGCCGACGATGATGCCTTCGATGCCCGGCGGGCAGACGAGCGAGGCGTCGCGCACGTCGCCGGCCTTCTCGCCGAAGATCGCGCGCAGCAGCTTCTCTTCCGGCGTCAGCTGCGTCTCGCCCTTCGGCGTGACCTTGCCGACGAGGATGTCGCCCGGCTTGACCGTAGGCGCCGATCCGGATGATGCCGCTCTCGTCGAGGTCCGCGCAGGTAGCCCTCGCCGACGTTCGGGATGTCGCGGGTGATTTCCTCCGGCCCGAGCTTGGTGTCGCGCGCCTCGATCTCGAACTCCTCGATGTGGATGGACGTGTAGGCGTCCTCCTTCACCATCCGTTCCGGACACCAGGATCGCGTCCTCGAAGTTGTAGCCGCGCCACGGCATGAACGCGACCAGCACGTTCCGTCCGAGCGCGAGCTCGCCCAGCTCGGTGCACGGCCCGTCGGCCAGGATCTGCCCCTTGTGGACCTTCTGGCCCACGCGGACGATCGGCTTCTGGTTGATGCAGGTGTTCTGGTTCGACCGCTTGAACTTCGTCATCGGGTAGATGTCGGCGCCCATCTCGCGCGACATCGACTCCGTCTCCCCTTCGACGCGGACGACGATGCGCTGGCTGTCGACGTAGTCGACGGTGCCCGAGCGGCGCGCCACGATGCACGGCGCCCGAGTCGCGCGCGGTGATGTACTCCATGCCCGTGCCGACAAGCGGCGCGCGGGCGCGGAGCAGCGGCACCGCCTGGCGCTGCATGTTCGATCCCATCAGCGCGCGGTTCGCGTCGTCGTTCTCGAGGAACGGGACGAGCGAGGCGGCGACCGAGACGAGCTGCTTCGGCGAGACGTCGATGAAGTCGACCTTGTCGCGCGTCGGCGAGGATGAAGTTGCCGGCCTGGCGCGCGTTGACGCGGTCCGGTCGTGAAGCTGGCCGTTCTCGTCCACCGCGGCGTTGGCCTGCGCGATGATGTGCTGGTCCTCTTCCCACGCCGACAGGTAGTAGGAGTAGGGCTCGTACTCGAGCCGCGGCGGCGGCGGCCGCCGGCGCCCGGATCGCACGGCTTGTCCTTGTCGGCGCCGACGTCCGTACGCCTCGACGATGTCGCCGACCTTGTAGCTTCGCGTTGCCGCCGGCGTTGGTGATGATCACGTAGTCGATGACGCGGCCGTCCTTGACCTTGCGGTAGGGGCGACTCGATGAAGCCGAACTCGTTGATCCGCGCGTAGCACGACAGCGACGAGATCAGGCCGATGTTCGGGCCTTCCGGCGTCTCAATCGGGCAGATGCGGCCGTAGTGCGTCGGGTGGACGTCGCGGACCTCGAACCCGGCGCGCTCGCGCGACAGACCGCCGGGCCCGAGGGCCGAGAGGCGGCGCTTGTGCGTGACTTCCGAGAGCGGGTTGGTCTGGTCCATGAACTGCGACAGCTGCGACGACCCGAAGAACTCGCGAATCGCGGCCATGACCGGCTTCGCGTTGATCAGGTCGTGCGGCATGGCGGTCGCCATTTCCTGGTAGACCGACATCTTCTCCTTGATCGCGCGCTCCATCCGGACCAGGCCGATGCGGAACTGGTTCTCGAGGAGCTCGCCGACCGAGCGCACGCGGCGGTTGCCGAGGTGATCGATGTCGTCGACGTTCGCCGGGTAGCTGCGCAGCAGAGCAGGTGCTGATGACCTCGTAGAAGTCCTGCGGGTGCAGGATCTTCTCGTCGAGCGGCGTGTTCAGCTTCGAGCTTGGTGTTCAGCTTGAGCCGGCCGACGCGCGAGAAGTCGTAAACTTCTGCGGGTTGAAGAACATGCTCTCGAAGAGGTTGCGCGAGCTGTCGAGCGTGGGCGGGTCGCCCGGCCGCAGGCGGCGGTAGATCTCGATGAGCGCTTCTTCGTGCGTGTGGATCGGGTCCTTCTTCAGCGTCGCCGACAGCACGTTGCCGACTTCGTCCTTCTCGGGGAAGAAGATCTCGATCTTGTCGACGTTCTTCTCCTGCGCCATCGAGATGACGCGGCGGCTCGAGCGGCTCGTTCGCCTCGAGGATGACCTCGCCGGTCGACGGATCGACGACGTCGGTCGCGGCGAAGGCGCCCTTCGAGCTCGGCGTCGGCGATCTCGACCGACGCGCACGTTCGCCTTCTTCAGCGCGGCGAGCGCGGTCGGCGTTGATCTTCTTGCCGGCGCCGGTGACGGTGTCGCTGCCCGCCGTCAGGTCCTTCGCGGCGCGCATGCCTGAGCAGGCTGTCGCCGACGGCCCAGGATCGTCACGCCGCTCTTGAACTGTAGAGCTTGTCGACCGTGTAGAAGCTCCGGATGATCTCGTCGGCGCCGCGCAGGCCGAGGGCGCGCAGGAAGACGCGTCGCCAGGAACTTGCGCTTGCGGTCGATGCGGACGTAGGGAGCAGGTTCTTCGCGTCATGCTCGAACTCCACCCACGAGCCGCGGTACGGGGATGATCTGCGCGATGTAGAGCGTCTTGTCTTCCGAGTGGAAGAAGGCGCCCGGCGAGCGGTGGAGCTGGCTGACGATGACGCGCTCGGTGCCGTTGATGATGAACGTGCCGTTGTCGGTCATCAGCGGGATGTCGCCGAAGTAGACCTCCTGCTCCTTGATGTCGCGGATGGTCTTGACGCCGGTCTCGGGGTCCTTGTTCCAGACGACGAGGCGGATCGTGACCTTCAGCGGCACGGCGTAGGTCATGCCGCGCTCCTGGCACTCGTCGACGTCGTAAGCTGCAGCTTGAGGCCGACGGTGTTGCCGCAGATGTCGCAGATGTCGCCGCGCGCGTCGTTGGGCTTGCCGCAGCGCGGGCACGAGCACCTCCGTGCTCGCCGTAGGGATCGGCGATCGAGCGTGTGGCCGCAGCTGCTGCAGGGCTGCCGCAGGTGGTGCAGACCGACGAGCGGCCCGCACTTACACTCCCAGTTGCCGATCGAGTACTCCGATGAACTCCAGCGAGGAGTTCTCGCGGAAGTCGCTGATCGGGAACACCGACTTGAACACGGACTGCAGGCCGGCGTCCTCGCGCTCGGAGGGCAGCCGGTTCATCTGCAGGAACCGCTCGTGCGACTTCTTCTGGATCTCGATCAGGTTCGGGATCGGAACCGTCGTCTTGATCTTCGAGAAGTCGATGCGCTCGCGGTAGACGTTCTTGGGAAGGCTGTATGCTGATGAAGACCTCTGGTTCGGCGCATCAACGCGTATCGCCGGTGACGCTCGGGTCCCGCTCCGCGTAGCTGTGCGGCTCGACGCCGGGCTCGGCCCGCGCTACAGAGCAGCAGGCGCGCGCGGCTCGCCCACGCGCAGTCACTCTGACTTCGACCTTGAGCGCCGACGTCCCGCGAACTTCTTGACGATCGCGGCGCGCCTCGTCGCGTGGGGATGCCTTCCTTGATCGGCTTGGGCGCGCCCTCGACGAGGGTCGCCTTCGCTGCCTTCAGTCCGAGGCTGGTGACTTCGCGGACGACCTTGATCACGTTGATCTTGTTTCGGTGCCGACTTCGACCAGGGTCGCGGTGAACTCGGTCTTCTCTTCCGCCGGGGCGCCGCGCGCGCCGCCGCCGGCCGCGCCGGTCGCCAGCGCCACCTGCGACCGCCGCCGCGCCGACACGCGGGCTCCGTCTCGAGCGCCTTCACGAGCTGCGAGCTCGAGGACCGAGATTCCCTTGATGATGCTCGACGACAACCTGCTGCTGATTCAATTCGGCCATTTCTCTCTGCTCCTACTTATGACTGCGCATTCCGGCGTTTCTCGGGTTTTTTCTTTTCCGCCTGGACGAGAGACGCTCATCAGATCGCGCGGCGCCGCGCTCGAGCACGCTGACGAGCTGTACCATCGGCGCCTGCAGCACGTGCAGAGAGCTTCGCGTACAGCTCGGCTTGCCGGGCAAGCGGCGCGCGAGCTCGCCGACTTCGGCCGCCTTGATCGACCGGCCCTGCACCACCGCCGCCTTGATCTTCAGCGCCGGCGCGGTCTTGGCGAACGTCGTCAGCACCTTCGGCGAGCGCCACCGGATCGTCGCCCGCGTAGGCGACGGCCGTGGTCCGACGAGAAGTGCTCCGGCAGCGGCTCGAACGGCGGTGCCCTTGAGGGCGCCGCCGCGGCGAGCGTGTTCTTGACGACCTTGTAGTCGGCCTTGGCGCGGCGGACCTGGCGGCGCAGCTCCGGTGACCTCGGGGACCTTCAGCCCCTTGTAGTCGACCAGGATCGCGCTCTCCGGTGCCCTTGAACGCCCGCTCGAGGTCCTGCAGTTCTTCGACTTTGCTTGCTCTCGTGACAGCCATTAATGTTTCACCGTCTCGGTCACGTGGGTCGTGTCGATGGTGATGCCCGGGCCCATCGTCGACGACATCGTCACGCTCTCGAGTGCTTTGCCCTTCGCCGCCGACGGCGGCCTTGACCACGCTGTCGACCAGGGCGTGGGCGTTGTCGATCAGACTCTGCGCCGCGAACGAAATCTTGCCCACCGGGGCGTGGATGATGCCCGGTCTTGTCGACGCCGGAACTCGACCTTGCCGGCCTTGATCTCCCGGACCGCCTTGGCGATGTCCATCGTGACGGTGCCGGTCTTCGGGTTCGGCATCAGCGCCGCGGGGCCGAGGACCTTGCCCAGCTTGCCGACGCGCGCATCATGTCCGGGCGTCGCGACGGCAGCGTCGAAGTCCATCGAAGCCGCCCTGGATCTTCTCGACCATCTCTTCGCCGCCGACGTGCGTCCGCGCCCGGCCTCGGTCGCTTCCGCTGCTTGTCGCCGCCGGCGATGGCGAGCGACCTTCTTGCTCTTGCCCAGCCCGTGCGGCAGGACGACGGTGCCGCGGACCATCTGATCCGCGTGCTTCGGATCGACAGGGACCTCCCACTTGCTTCATTGCGCGTGGGGTCCGACCTCAACGCAGGTATCAATTTCCACTGGCGCTGGGGCCCCACCCCAGCGCGTTCTACGATGATGCTTCGCTCGGGTTTATCAGGCCCTCTCGCTCAGCATGGCTGCGGGCGCCCTATCCGATTACATCCAGCCCCATCGAGCGCGCGGTGCCCGCCACCGTCTTGACTGCCGCTTCGAGCGTGTCGCAGTTCAGATCGGGCATTTTCAGCTTGGCGATGTCCTCTACTCTCCGCTTCCGCGTCACCGTGCCGACCTTGGTCTTGTTCGGTTCCGCCGATCCCTGGCGATGTTCGCGGCGTAAGTTTGAGCGCAGCACCGCGCCGGCGTCTTGGTGATGAAGGTAGGAACGATCCGCGCAGGACAGACGACGACCGGGATGATGAGCCCTTCGTCCTTCGACGGTCTTCGCGTTGAAGTTCTTGCAGAAGTCCATGATGTTGACGCCCTGCGGACCGAGCGCGGTGCCGACCCGGCGGCGCCGGCGTCGCTCCGCCCGCCGTTGAATCTGCAGCTTCACGCAGTGCCTGAATCTTTTTCGCCATGTTCGCGTCTAGAGCCTTCTCCACCTGCAGAAAGCCCAGTTCGACCGGCGTCGAACGCGCGCCGAAGATCGTGACCATCACCTTCAGCGCGTCTGCGATCGAGGTTCACTTCGTCCACCACGCCGTTGAAGCCGGTGAACGGCCCCTCGTTGATCCGCACCTGCTCGCCCGAACATTTCTTCGCTTCGGTTTCTCGGCTGCGGTCTTGACTTGGGGATCTGGTCGATTCCTTGGTGAGGGCGTCGGCTTGCCGGCGCCGAGCACGGGTGACTTTCGGCGTGTTCTTCACCACGCGCCACGCGTTGTCGGACATGTTCACTCTCGACAAGGATGTGTAGCCGGGGAAAGAACCGCTTCGCCGTCACGGCCCTTGCGGCCCGGCGCGCATCTCGACGACGTCCTCGGTCGGGATCAGCACCTCGCCGATCCTCGCCTTGCAGGCCGTAGGCCTGACGCGCTCCTGCAGCGATTCGGCGACCTTCTTCGAAGCCCGAATACGTATGGACGATACCAGTTTTTCGCTTCGACTTCCGTCATGCGCCACCGAAGGTGCGAAACAGCCACCTGCACACCCCGTTGAACGGCAGTCCCGATCGACGGCGAAGAGATAGAGCCCGACGGCCACCGACATCAGCACCACGACCACGGTCGCCATGCACACTTCCTTCGCGTCGGCCAGGTGACGCGCTTCAGTCGTTGCGCACCCGCTCAGAAACAGCCGCCCGCAGCTCGAACCTGTTGCCAGCCGCCCTTGAAGCTGTCGCCCGGCGCTTCCAGATGTGTTGGTCGCCATACTTCTTCTGCCCATCCGACTCCGGGGTCGGGTCCGCTGCTGCTACCGCCTCA